>Ga0070733_10002339_pt1 | contig 13605 bp, 16 predicted proteins | sample Coa_R1_9_FD_66450 | JGI IMG/M metagenome (GOLD analysis project Ga0070733, IMG submission 66450) | Surface soil microbial communities from Centralia Pennsylvania, which are recovering from an underground coalmine fire - Coalmine... | ecosystem: Environmental > Terrestrial > Soil > Unclassified ... | reverse complement strand
ATGCTGGCCTCGCCGTTTGACGCCGAGGACGCCGTGCAGGAGTCGCTCGTGCGCGCCTGGCAGAACCTCGATCGATTCGAGGGTCGCTCCGCTCTGCGGTCGTGGCTTTACCGGATTGCCACCAACGTCTGCTTCGACATGCTGAACGCCGGCCGGCGACGCGCGCGGCCGATGGACCTCGGGCCGTCCGGCGCGCCGGTCGTCGAGAACCTGCGCACGCTTGCCGAGGTCACCTGGGTCGAGCCGATTCCGGACCCCGCCGATGTCGCCGTCGAGCACGACGTCGTGCGGCTGGCGTTCATCGCGGCGCTACAGCGCCTGCCGCCGCGCCAGCGCGCTGTGCTGATCCTCTGCGAGGCGCTGCGCTGGCAGGCCTCCGAGGTCGCCGAACTGCTCGAGACGTCGGTCGCCTCGGTCAACAGCGCACTCCAGCGAGCGCGCGCGGGGCTCGAGCAGGCGGACGTCTCGGATGTCGAGCGGGGCGATGTCGACCGCGCACTGCTCGAGCGCTACGTCGCGGCATTTGAGGCCTACGACATCGACGCGCTCACCGCGCTGATCCGCGAGGACGCGCGGCAGTCGATGCCGCCCTACGACCTCTGGCTATCGGGCCGCGACGACATCCTCACCTGGTGGTTCGGACCGGGAATCGCCTGCCAGGGCTCGCGCGTGATCCCGGCGGGCCGCGCGAATGGCGCGCCCGCGTTCGGTCAATACAAACCGAGTCCCGACGGCGGATACGAGCCGTGGGCGCTGCAGGTGATCGAGCCGGGCGCCGAGGGGATAGCCGAGCTGACCTTCTTCCTCGACACCGAGCGTCTGTTCCCGCTGTTCGGTCTGCCGCCCCGGCTGGAGAGCTGACTCAGAAGAGCTCGCCCAGCCCGGCGAGCTCGATCATGGCGCGCAGTCGGTTCGAGCAGCCGTGCAGCCGGATGCAACAGCCGGCGCGCCGAGCCTGCAGAGCGATAAGGGCCAGCGCCTCCAGCGAAACTGCATCCGCGTCAAGGCCAGCGACATCCACGATCGCGATCGCCGGCCGCGCCGCCTCGAGGCGGCGGCCGATGCCGTCCGCGAGCGCCGGCAACTCGTCGCGCGAGAGCACTCCGCGCAGGGCGAGGGTGAGCGTGCGAGCCGCCGGGTCTGCCATGACTGCACAGACGGTGGCGGCTCGCAAAACTCATCGCTGAGATCTAGGCCGCCTGCCGCTCGGCCCAGGCCTCAACCTCGCTTGCCCTCTCATCGACGACCCGCAACTGCGGGCGTCGTGCGCGAAGCAGCATGACCGCGAAGGCGATGGCGACGACCAGGCAGGCGGCGCCGACGACGAACGCGACGTGGTAGCCGCTGAGCAATGAGGAGGTCAGCGGGTGCCCATGCAGCAGGAGCGACTTCGTGTGGCTCGTCGCGATCGTGCCGAGCACGGCCAGGCCGAGCGCGGCCGAGACCTGCTGTGTGACATTGACGAGCCCCGAGGCAAGACCGGCTTCAGCGGCCGGGACCTCCGCCATAGCGATCGTCAGGAGAGGCATGAACGACAGTCCGATTCCCAGGCCGATCGCGAAGGTGGACAGGAACACCGTCGGGAAGAACGCCGTGTGCATTCCCGCCGTTGAGAGCAGCACGAGCCCCCCCGCGGCAAACGCCAGACCCGGAACGAGCGTGCGAAGCGGACCGACCCGCGCCATCAGGCGCGCGGTAACGCCAACCGAGAGAACCGCGACCGTCAGCGTCCAGGGCAGGAAAGCGGCACCGGTCTTGAGCGCGTCGTAGTGAAGGACGTGCTCGAGGTAGAGCGTTCCCAGGAAGAACGTCGAATACATGCCGGTCACCAGGAACGCGCGGACAAGACTCGAAGCCGCCAGTCCGCGCAAGCGCAGAATCGACAGCGGCATGATCGGGTTGGCGATCCGCGATTCGAGCGCCGCAAACGCGGTGAGCAGCACGACGGCGAGGGCTCCGAAGCCGAGCACCTCACTCGAGCCCCAGCCGTGGGTGCTCGCTTGGAGGATCGCGTAGACGGCGCTCATCAGAGCTGTAGTTACAAGCACGGAGCCCGCCCAGTCGACTCCGTGGGCCAGACCGATTCCCTGATCGTCGGGAATCAGCGCCGATCCGAGCGCAAACGTCATCAGCCCGATTGGGAGGTTGACGAAGAAGATCCAGTGCCAGCTGACGGCCTGGGTGATGATGCCGCCCGCGAGCAGCCCGAGCGAGCCGCCGGCGACGGCGACGAACACGTACGCGCTCATCGCGCGCGCTCGGTCAGCGGGTGCGGGGAATTCCGTAACGATGATCGCCAGGACCACCGACGCCGACATCGCGCCGCCCATGCCCTGCAGGAAGCGCGCGGCGATCAGCAAGCCTTGGTCGTTAGCAATCCCACATAGCGCCGAGGCAACGGTGAAGACTGCGACCCCCGCGAGGAAGACCCGCTTTCGGCCGACCAGATCGCCAAGGCGGCCGGCGAGGAGCAGGAAGCTCCCGAAAGAGATCAGGAAGGCGTTGATGACCCAAGTGAGGCCGCTTTGGGAGAAGTGAAGGTCGCGCTGGATCGATGGCAGCGCGACGTTGACGATCGTGGTGTCGAGGACGGTCATCAGCTGTGCCAAGCAGACCACCGCAAGGGCGATCCAGCGGCGGCGCTCGGCGGGCTGTGAGGAGGCGAATACGTTCATATGCGGGGTTCCCAACTGTTTGTCGCGGTGCTAAAGTGGAGGCAGCCTCCACACGACATATAGCTTGATTCGGAGGCTGCCTCCGGTACTATACGGAGGGTACCTCCACTTTGTCAAGAGAAATATGAGCACGACCGCCCCAACCCCCTCCCGGCCCAAGCGCGCCGATGCGCTTCGCAACTACGAGCGCCTCATCGCCGCCGCACACGACGCGTTCGCCGACGGCGGCACGGCGACGTCGCTCGAGGAGATCGCGCGCCGTGCGGGAGTCGGAATCGGCACGCTCTACCGGAACTTCCCAAGCAGGCAGGAACTGCTCGAGGCGGTTTACCTCGAGGAGGTCGAATCGCTTTGCCGCTCGGCCGACGACTTCGCCGCGCTGCCGCCCTGGGAGGCGCTCAGCGCGTGGCTACACCGCTTTGTGGCCTACATGGTTACCAAGCAGGCGCTGGCCCAGGAGCTGCTCGCCTACTTCGATCGCGACTCGGACCTGTTCAAGGGCTGCCGGCGCGCCTTCTACGGCGCCGGTGAGCCGCTGTTGCTCCGCGCCCAGGAGGCCGGCGCCGTTCGTGGCGACACCGACTTCGACGAGGTGATCCAGATGGTCGCGGGAATCGCCAAGATGCCGGGAGCGAGCACCGAGCAGATCGAGCGGATCCTCGACATGGCGCTCGACGGCCTGCGCTACGGCGCGGCTGCGTAGCGTCCGGCGACACCGCGCAACGCCTCGCGGAGCTCCGCGTCGAGCGCCGCGACGAGCTCGCCGGCGCCGCACTCGCGGCCGAGCGCGAATGCCTGACCCGCCCAGAGGTTGAAGCCGGTGGCGTCGCCGGCCGCGCGCGCCGCGGCGCGCAGCGGCGCCGTCGCGTGGTGGATCTGCGGGTAGGCCGACGGAGCCGACGCGTGTTCGGCCTGGAAGCGGTTGACGATCCCGCGCGCGCTGCGCCCGCTGAAGGCGCGGGTCAGGCCGGTGCGCCCGGGCGCGGTCATCGCGGCGCGCTGTGCGGCGACCGTGCCCGCCTCCGGCGTGCGCATGAAGGCGGTGCCGAGCGCCGCGGCTGCGGCGCCCGCGACGAGGACCGCCGCGACGGCCGACCCGTCCATGATCCCGCCGCAGGCGACGAGCGGCTGCTCGGTTGCGTGGCGCGCGAGCGCGATCAGCGCGAGGATTCCGATCGGCTCCTCCTCGCCGCTATCGGTGAAGGCGCCGCGATGCCCGCCCGCCTCCGAGCCTTGGAGGATCAGCGCGTCGGCGCCGGCGCGCGCGGCATGGTCTGCCTCGGAAGCGCTCGTGACGGTCACCCAAGCTTCGCTTCCGGCGGCGCGGACGCGTGCCAGCAGCTCGGGCGGCGGGCATCCAAAGGTGAACGAGACGACCGCGGGAGGCGCTGACTCAAGCAGCGCCAGCTTCTCCTCCCAGCCGTCGTCGTCAAAGCGCGGGCGACCGAGATCCGCACCGAGACGTTGCGCGTCTGGGGCGAGCTCGGCGAGGTAGTCGTCGATCGCCGCCCGATCCGCCGCGTCCGATCCGGGGACGAACAGATTCACGCCGAACGGCGCGCTGGTCAGCGAACGCAACTCGTCGAGCGCGGCGGCGAGAGCCGCCGGGCTCTGGTAGCCGGCGGCGAGGAATCCGAAACCGCCCGCCTCGCAGACCGCGGCCGAGAGCTGCGGCGTCGACGGCCCGCCGGCCATCGGGGCCTGGATGACCGGCACGCGCAGGGCGGCGAGAACCGCGCTCAGACCATCACCGCCGGCTCGTTGCTAGTCGTGCGCGGCAGCGTGATCAGCTCGTGCCAGGCGTCGGCGAGACGGCGGACGCCCTCGGCGATGAGGTCGCACGGCGGTCCGGCGGCGAGCCGTAGGTGGCACGCGAAGCGATCGTCGGGTGCGGTCGCGCGGCCTGATGAGATCGCAACCCCTTGACGAAGCGCCAGCTGAGCGAGGTCGTCGGCGCTTCCTTGGGGCAGCTGCGCCCAGACCGTCCAACCGCCGAGCGGTTGCGGAAAGGTCCACTCGGGAAGGCGGCGCTCGAGCTCGCCGGTCAGCACCGCGAGGCGCTCGGCGGCGAGGGTGCGGCGCTGTTCGCAGATCGCGTCGTAGTCCGCTAGGAAAGGCAGAGCCGCCGCCTGGGCCAGGATCGAGCCGCCCATGTCGGCCGCCGCCTTGACGCGGCCGAGCCGCAGGACGGTCTCCGACGAAGCTCGGATCCAGCCGATCCGCAGGCCTCCCCAGACGCTCTTGCTGAGCGAACCGATTGCCAGCACGCCGGCCGGCTCGATCGAAGAGATCGCCGGCGGCGCGGGCCTTGCCAGCAGCATCGGCTCGAGCACCGTGTCCTCGACGATCGTGATCCCGCGCCGCTGCGCGATCGCCGACACCTCGCGGCGGCGAATCTCGCTCATCACGCCACCGGTCGGGTTGTGGCACGTTGGAATCACGTAGAGCAGGCGAACCGGGCCGCGCGCCACGGCTCGCTCGAGCGCTTCGGGAACGATCCCCGCATCGTCGCGGTCGAGACCTTCGACGATCGCTCCCGAGCTCGCGAACACCTCGATCGCGGCCGGGTAGGTCGGCGCCTCGACAAGGACGCGGTCGCCGGGGCGAAGCAACGTCGCGGCGATCAGGCTGAGTGCGCCCTGCCCGCCGGAGGTGACGACGATCTGCTCGCACGATGTCGACACGCCGTCGCGCGTCATCCGGTCAGCGATTGCTTCCCGTAGCGGCGCGATCCCGAGCGGGACATAGCCGTGGGAGGGAGCGAGGCTGGCGGCGTCGCGAAGCGACACCGAGAGGTCGGGGAGATCGATGTCGGGTGCTCCGATCGCCATGTCGATCGGAGCCCGCCGCCCCTCGACGAGGAGCGAGAGCAGCGGCGAGCGGCGCGGCGGCGTCGCTCGCGCGCCCGCCAGCAGCACGGTTCCCGACCCCTGGCGCGTGCGTGCGATGCGCTGCGCGCGCAGCGCGTCGTAGGCGGCGACGACCGTCCCGCGGCTGACGCCGAGGTGGCCGGCCAGCGCGCGTTCGGCGGGCAGGCGCGAGCCGATCGCGAGGTGGCCCTGCGCAGCCGCATCGGCAAGCGCCGCGGCGAGGCAGGTGTAGGTCGGCCCGGTGCGGGCGCGCCAGTTGCCGATCGCAGCCGACAGATCCTCTAATTGGATCAGTATTTCTGAGCTATTGGCACCGTTTATTTGGTCCATTGGATGCCAATATACATGAGCATGAGGCCACTTTTCAATCCAAACGTTCGAATCCGCCCTGCAAGTGAGGACGACACGTCGCGACTCAACCGGCTCGCCGAGCTCGATTCGACGAGCGTGCCGCCGGGGCGCCTGATCGTGGCGGAGGTTGACGGCGAGCTACTGGCCGCGCGACAGGTCGACGGCCCGCTGGCGATCGCCGACCCCTTCCACCCGACCGCCGACCTGCTTGCGCTGCTCGCCCTGCGAGGCGGCCAGCTGGCAGGAAGGTCGCCGCGTCAACGGCGCCATGCGAGTAGGTCGCGGCGCACACGCCTGATCGAGGCGCGCCCGCGATGAACGGGCCGTACCTCAACTACCAGCTCGCGCTGATGCGCGCACGGGAAGTGGAGGCGAAGGCGGAGACCGCGTGGCGGCTGCCGCCGGCGCCGGCGCGCAAGCGCCGGATCGCGCGCTTGCACAGGCGGCACTCCTGCCACCGGCAGTCTCAGCCGATCAAGAGCGGCGTTTGATCCGCGCTTAGGTGCGCTCGCCGACGATCGGCGAGTCCTGTCAATTAGACAAGGAGGTGGAAGTGATCACCCGCAAGCTCGTCGCCGCCGGGATCAGCGCCTTGGCGCTCACCCCGGGCGTCGCCTGGGCGTGTAACGGAACCGGTCACGGGCCTGGTGGACCCCAAGGCGCCACAGGCGCTACGGGCTCGACCGGCTCAACGGCCGCAACCGGCGGCAGCGGCGTCACGAACGCGTCAGTCCGGCAGGCCAAGCTGCGCCGTGTGCATCACGCTCATGCGCACAAGGCCGCTCGCCCCGGCTGAGGCCAACCCACCAGGAGCCTCCGGGCCGCGCGGTCGCTCGCGCGCGCCCCGGGGCTCCTCGCCCTCAGGGAGTGGCGACCCGCACTACCTCGCAGTTGATCCAGGTGTAGTGATGCTCGCTCGTACGATCGACGGTCAGCACGTCGAAGCCAGGCCCGCAGTCGATCGTTCCGTTCCCGAAGTAGGCGAAGACATGGTCGTTCCCGGGACCGGCAAAGACGTGGTTGGTTCCGTGGCTCGTGTAGATCCAGTCGTCGCCGACGCCGCCATAGAGGTAGTCAGTCTGATCGGGCCCGTTCGGCGTCGGATAGCGGTCGCCCCAGATGACGTCGTCGCCAGGCCCGCCATAGATTGTGTCGCTGCCCGGGCCGCCGAGCAGCATGTCGTTGCCGTCGGTGCCAATGCCGCGCTGGCCGGCGTTGCCCGCAAACCAGACGGTGACGGTGTGTGGCCAGCCGACGTGACTGACGTCCCCGCTGGCGCCGGGTACGAGGGCGAGCGCGCCAGCGATGGCGGCGATGATCAGCGCGCGGCGCATCAGTGCCCGATCGCGATCGCGTAGTTCGGGCTCGTGGCAAGCAACTCTCCCTGACTCACGAGTACGAAGCGAACGACGAGCTGAGCGCCGGCGAGCGAGCGCGGAACCCGCCAGTGAAGCCAAAGGATGCGCGGGCGGATCTTGCCGGTGACGATCGTCGTCCAGGTTCCAGGCGCCGTCTGGTGCTCGAGGAGCATTTCGCCGGACTGGATCGCGTACGGCATCAGCTCGCGAAGGTTCCACATGTGCCCGGCGCGGATCTGGGCGGGAAGCCCGGCGAACGTCATCGCGCCAGGGGTCGGAAAGAGAACCTTGGCCTGAGCGCTCGAGACGGCGAGCGACAGCGCGCCCGCCACGACGAGTCCGCAAATGGTGATCTTGAGTTTCGACGCAAGCATCTCGCAGCAACCTTTTCGATCCAGGGATACCTCGCAACCGAGCATTCATCCCTCGGCAGATTGGCCGTTTGACGCAAGCAGACCCCTGAATCACGGACGCACATCCGTGTCGGGTGACCTATGCCCGCTTGGGGAGCAGCAAAACGCGTGCGCTCGACCGCTGAAACCGTGGCTGCGAGGTCGTTCCGCCTTTTCGGCGCCGCCTCGCCGGTCGATAACACCTCTGTGAAGACCTTCTCGGCAATCTCGAGACCGCCGGTGCTGCGGCGCGGACACCCGCGGCGCGGCCACCAGCTCGGCGTCTCGGCCCGCTTTGCGACGGTCATCGTCGTGCTCGCGCTGTGCCTCGCGGCTGTCGGCGCGACGGGTATCTCGGCGGTCCATTCGACCCACGGCTCACTCGAGCGCATCTACAGCGACAACGTCGTCACGACGCGTCACATCGCCGATCTCGGGACGCGCATCGACGCGGCAGAGGAGACGATCCTCTACGCCCTCCTGACGATCGATCCCGCGGGCCGCCACCGCCTCGCCGCGCGGGTGACCTCGTCGCTGATCCCGAACATCGCTCAGCGCGTCGCGACCGTGTCGAAGCTCGTCAGCGACAGCGCGGTTCAGCGAATCGCCTCGAAGCAGCTCTCCGCCGCGTTCGTCGCCTTCACGCGCGCGTGGTCGGTGAGCGCACCGGCGGACGGGACGTTCGCCGCCCGTAGCGCACGCGCGAAGAAGCTCGCGTCGCTGCTCGATCGGATGTCGGGCTACCAGGCGGCCCTCTTCGGCACTGAGGGAGCGGAGGCCCGCACGCGCGCCACGAATGCGGCGCGGGATTACAGCGAGAACGTCCAGCTCCTGGTTGCGATCGTCATCGGCGGGCTGCTGGTCACGATCCTCGTCGTCCTGTGGCTGATCCGCAGCGTGCTGCCGCGACTACTCGCCTACTCCCGGTTCGCCGAGCGCATGGTCGCCGGCGATTACAGCGGGCGGCTCGAGCCGCGTGGCCGCGACGAGATCGCGCGGCTCGGACAGACGCTCGAAGAGGTCGCGCGGCGCCGGCGCTCCGAAGACGACTACGACCGGGCGCAGACGGAATTCTCAAACGCCCTCCAGGTGGCCGGCGACGAAGCCGAGGCGCGCGCGCTGCTGCAGCGCTATCTCGAGCGCTCGATTCCAAACGCCCACGTGGTCGTCCTGAACCGCAACGAAGGGCAGGAGTGGCTCACCGCGGTCACGCCCCTCGCCGACGACTCGACGCTGCACGCCGCGCTTGAAGCCGCGGCGCCCCGGGCCTGCCTGTCGATCCGAAACGGCGCGCAGCACAGCGAGGACCCCGGCTCCGAGCATCTGGTGACCTGCGAGATCTGCTCCCGTGAGCCCGGACTCTCGACGTGCACGCCGCTACTCGTCGGCGGCGAGGTGATGGGCGCGGTCCTGGTCGCCCACCTCAGCCAGCTGGACGATGACTCGCGGCGGCGCATCCGTGAGTCGGTGCGGCAAGCAGCGCCGGTCATGGCCAACCTCCGAAACCTCGCGCGCTCGCAGTCGCGCGCGGCGACCGACGCCCTGACGGGACTGGCCAACCGCCGCGCCCTCGAGGACACGATCAAGCGGATGGTCGCCCAGGCGCACCGCGCCGAGCTGCCGCTGGCCGCGCTGATGCTCGATCTCGATCACTTCAAGCAGATCAATGACGACTTCGGGCACGCGAAGGGAGACGAGATCCTCGCCGCCTTCGGCGCGCAACTCGAGGATGTGCTGCGGGCCGGCGACTTCGCGGCGCGCTACGGCGGCGAGGAGTTCATGGTTCTGCTGCCAGGAACGGGCGCCGAGGGTGCGTTGGTGCTCGCTGAGCGCCTTCGTGTCGCTGTTCACGCAATTCGCGTCAACGGCCTCGACCGCAAGATCACGGCGAGCGTCGGCGTCGCTGTGCTCGGCGAACACGCGCTCGACGCCGAGGGGCTCGAACGAGCCGCCGACCGCGCGTTGTACGTCGCGAAGGCGGGCGGGCGCGACCGCGTGCAACTCGTCGCCGACGAGACGCCGGCCGTGGCTGGCGCCTAGAAGTCGCCGGCTGCCCGGCCGCTCTCGCCCCACGCGGTCGCGACGATCGAACGCGGACCGCCGTGATCGCGGTGCTCGCAGAGATAGATCCCCTGCCAGGTGCCGAGGGCCAGCCGACCGCTCGCGATCGGAAGCGTCAGCGACGCGCCGAGGATCGACGCCTTGACGTGGGCGGGCATGTCGTCTGAGCCCTCGAGAGTGTGGGTCCAGTAGCCGGCCCGTTCGGGGACGGATTCTTCAAACCACCGCTCGAGGTCGCGACGAACGTCCGGCGAGACGTTCTCGTTGAGCGAAAGCGACGCCGAGGTGTGCTGGAGGAGCAGGTTCAGAAGCCCGACCTCGAGGCCCGCGAGCTCGGGAAGCGCGTCGAGCACGTCGCGCGTGATCAGGTGGAAGCCGCGGTCACGTGCCGCGAGATCGATCCGCCGCTGAACCCACATCCACGCGACGCTATCGCGTCGCCGTGGTCAGCTCTGCTGATCGCCCGCGCGCACCGCGCGTCGCAGCGAGCCGTACAGCACCGCGACGACCGCGATCGGCACCAGCCACCACGCGGCGATACCGCCGGAGGCCAGCGCCGCGGTGGCGCCCACCGCAACCACGATCTCGACGCTGACGCGCCAGTCATCGCCGACGACGAACTCCCACCAGAAGCGCCCGAAGGCGGCGAGCCTCGTCACGACACCGTCACCACCGCCGCCGCGGCAAGTAGCGCGCGCCGGCGCCGCAGCAGTCCGACCAGCAGCGCGGAGGAGGCGATCATGACCGCGATCACGCCGACCAGCGACGCGTCGCCGCCGGGCCAATGGGCGCCGGCCCCCTCGGCCGACCAGAAACTGCCAAACGACGTGAGCATGATCCCGACGGCGAACTTCATCGTGTTCTCGGGAACGCGCGCGAGCGGGGCACGCACGGCGACCCCGACGCCGGCGACGAGCACGACTGCCGCCCCGGCGCCCAGCGCCGCGAGGCCGATGTGGCCCTGGGTCGTACCGAAGGTCAGCACGATGAACGCCACCTCGAGCCCTTCGAGCAGGACGCCCTTGAAGGCCAGTGTGAAGCCGTACCAGTCGAGGTCCGCGAACGTCGACCGGTGTTCGGCTTCGCGCCCCTCCGCGAGCTCGCGGGCGAATATCGCGTCCTCGTCGTGGAGCGCCTTGTAACCGCTTGCCCGCAGGATCGCCTTGCGAAGCCACTGCAGGCCGAATACGAGCAGGAGCCCACCGACGGCAAGGCGCAGGGCGTCGAGCGGGATCACGGCGAGCGCCGGTCCGAGCGCGGCGACGACCGCGGCCAGGACGAGGATCGCCGCGCCGACACCGGTCATCGCCGAGCGCCAGCCGTGCGAGATCCCGGCCGCGAGCACGATCGTCAGCGCCTCGACCATCTCGACCGCGCTCGCGAGGAACGCCGACAGGATCAACAGTGTCACGCTCATCCGACAAGCCTTCTCGCGCCTGCGACGGTCACCCTAGCCCTGAGCGTAGCGAAGGTCATTTAGCGGAACCCATGCTCACGGTGCGAGTGTGATTCAGTGGGGACGTGGACGTGCTCGTTCTCGGTGGGACGGCTTGGCTTGGGCGCGAGATCGCGGGCCGCGCCCTCGAGGAGGGTCACGACGTCACGTGCCTGGCGCGCGGGGAGAGCGGCGCCGTCGCGGAGGGGGCGATCCTCGTGGTCGCCGACAGGCGCCGCCCTGAGGCATACGACGAGCTGCGCGGCCGCGACTGGGACAGCGTGGTCGAGATCTCGTGGCAGCCGGGGATGGTTCGCGGCGCGCTCGAGGCGCTTGCCGGGCGGACGCGTCATTGGACGCTCGTGTCGACCGGCAACGTGTACGCGACCCACACCGAGGCCGGCGCCGACGAATCGGCTGCGTTGCTCGAGCCGACCGCGCTAGACGAGGTTGGCGTCGAGCTCTATGGCGAGGCCAAGGTGGCTTGCGAGCTCGCGTCGATCGAAGCCGTCGGCGATCGGCTCCTGATCGCGCGCTCGGGGCTCATCGGCGGCCCCGGCGACCACACCGACCGAACCGGCTACTGGGTGGCACGCGCGGCGCGCGACCCCTACGCGGCGATGCTCGTTCCGGACACGCCGGCGCTTGGGACGCAGGTGATCGATGTCCGCGACCTCGTCGACTGGATAGTTGCGAGCGCCGTCGCCGGGCGGACCGGCATCTTCAACGCGATGGGCCCGACGCTGCCGTTCGGCGAGTGGATCGAGCTCTGCCGCGCTGCCGGCGGTCATCGAGGGCCGGTGGTCGCGGCGGCGCCGCACTGGCTTCACGAGCAGGACGTCGCTGAGTTCATGGGAGCGGAGTCGATTGCGATGTGGACCAGCGATCCGGACTGGGCGGCGTTTGGGGAGCGCTCCACGGGGCGGGCCGCCGAGGCCGGGCTCGTGCATCGCCCGAGGGAGCTGCTGCTCGCCGACCTTCTCAAATGGGAGCGTGCTCAGGGGCTCAACCGCGTTCGCAAGGCGGGCTTGAGCGCCGCGCGCGAAGCCGAGCTGCTGGCGCGTTTGCGCGGTCCGGCGCCGCCGGCGCAGGCGAGCTGACGGGCGCGACCGCCGCGAGCCGCGACGCAGCTAGAGTGCCGCCCCGGCAATGCGGATCGTCGTCACGGGAGGAAGCGGAAAGGTCGGTCGCGCGGTCGTGCGCGACCTCCTCGAACACGGCCACGACGTCCTGAACGTCGATCGGGTGGCAGCGGATCCGGCGAAGTCGGCGCCCGCGCCGTTCCTGCCGGCCGACCTGACCGACTTCGGCGAGGCGCTCGAGGCGGTCAGCGGTGCGGAGGTGCTGCCCGGTGTCGAGGCGGTCGTTCACCTCGCGGCCGTTCCGTCGCCGTTTCACGCAACGCCGGACGTCACCTTCTCGACGAACATTCGCAGCACTCACACCGTGTTCGCGGCGGCGGCACGACTTGGGCTCAAGCGCGTCGTCTGGGCCTCGAGCGAGACGACGCTCGGCCTGCCGTTCGACACGCCGCCGCTTTACGCACCGGTCGACGAGGAGCATCCGCTGCGGCCCGAGTCGAGCTACGCGCTCTCGAAGGTGCTCGGCGAGGAGATGGCGCGGCAGTTCTCGCGCTGGAGCGGAATCCCGTTCATCGGGCTGCGCTTCTCGAACGTGATGGAGCGTGAGGACTACCAGCAGTTCCCCTCCTACTGGGATGACCCGCAGCTTCGCAAGTGGAATCTGTGGGGCTACGTCGATGAGAGCCACGCCGCGCAGTCGGTCCGCCAGGCGCTGAGCGTCGAGGCAAGCGGCGCGTCGGCGTTCATCATCGCGGCCGCCGACACCGTGATGAAGCGCGCGAGCCGCGATCTGATGGCCGAGGTCTACCCCGGCGTGCCGGTCGCGGACTCGGTCGGCGAGCACGGCACGCTGCTCGGGATCGAGCAGGCGCGGCGCGCGCTTGGCTACGACCCGGCCTTCAGCTGGCGCGAGCTGTTCTAGCCGGCGCGCGCGATAAACAGGCTCGCGGCGACGGCGAACCTCAAACACGCGGCTAGATGGCGGCGAGTCGGGGCGGGGGGCTCCGGCGCGCCGCCGATAGGGGGATGGTGGGACGCGTCAACAGCAGGAAGTCGGGTTTTGTTCGCCTGGGTCGCGCAGGCCTGGTCATCGCGGCGGTCGCCGCGTCGGCACTCGCCGCTTCGGTGCCGGGCGCCGCAGCGGCCGGCACCGGTACCAGCGACGTAATCACCCAGCCCGTGGTCGGGCAGACCTGGGCCGGCTATGACTCGATCGCCGCGATGACACCGGCGAGCGCGGCCGACACGTACTTCACGAGCGTGACCGGCTCCTTTGCCGCGCCGGCGCTCCGCTGCGAGGCAGGCGGCGCGGCGCGCGCGTCGGTCTGGGTTGGCCTCGGCGGCGTCCTCTCGACGCGGGCGGTCTACGGCCCGCTTCAGG
>Ga0070733_10002338_pt1 | contig 13610 bp, 10 predicted proteins | sample Coa_R1_9_FD_66450 | JGI IMG/M metagenome (GOLD analysis project Ga0070733, IMG submission 66450) | Surface soil microbial communities from Centralia Pennsylvania, which are recovering from an underground coalmine fire - Coalmine... | ecosystem: Environmental > Terrestrial > Soil > Unclassified ... | reverse complement strand
AGGCGTCGTCACCGCAATGTCCGCGGGAAAATCGATGCTCACGTCCCGGCGCGGGTTCGGCGAAGATGCGGCCGTCCCGAAAACAACCATTCCCAAGACGAAAGCACAAGCCGCCAGCAATCCCGCAACGCGAATCGTCCGTTGTAGTTTGTTGCGATCGATATTCATTGGCACACCTCGCTGTCGTAGTCCAAATGCAACCAACATGCCAAGCTCGCCGCAATGCAAGCGACTGATTCGCCTCGCATTACGCCTTAGCGATTCCCGCCTCCCTCGCCCCGACTGCTCGCCTGTGGGACACGCCGGACGCCGCCAGCCACCGCGGCCTGTGTGCAATTTCTAATAATTTCGAGCGATTTCTGGCCCGCAGCCTGCCTAAAGCGGATGGAGCCTATTCCCATGCCAACCGACGCCGCGATCCCGTTCCCCAACCCGAATCCCCGCAGCCAACGGACTACCGCCGCCAGCCTCTTCCTCGAAGGCCAGGTCGTCGAAGCCTCCACGCTGCTCTCGAACGCCATCCTGCAAGGCGAGTCCGCCGACCTGTGGAACGATTGGGGCGTGGTCCAACTCGCGGTCGCCGAGCGAGCCTTGCGCCGCGCCCTGCTGCTGGCGCCCACGCATCACGACGCCACCATAAATCTAGGTGTCCTGCTTTTCAGCATCGGCAAGCACACCGACGCCGCCGTGTATTTGCGCCAAGCGCTGTCCTTCACCACCGGTCCCACGCACGACTACGTGCAGGCGCTGCTCAACCTCTGCGAAATTCAGCGCTCGCTGCGCGCGCTGCCTCCCCCCCAGCAAATCACCGAGGGCTATACCTTCACCGCCGACTGGTTCTCAGGAAACATCGCAAGTTTCTGGAAGCATCTGAAGACCCTTCGGGGCACGCCCTGCTCGATCCTCGAAATCGGCTGCTTCGAAGGCCGCGCCTCCACCTGGCTGCTGCAAAATATCGCCACGTCGCCTGATTCACGCCTGCTCTGCCTCGATTGCAACGAGCAACCTCTCCTCTGGCCCAACATCAAGCAAGCCGGTGGCGAAGACCGCGCCGACTTCCGCTGCGGCGTCTCGCGCGAAATCCTGCGCACCCTGCCCTTCGCCGCCTACGATTTCATTTACATTGACGGCGGCCACTCCACCGTTGACGTCCTGGAAGATGCCATCCTGAGTTTCCGCCTCGCCAGGACCGGCGCCATCATCGCCTTCGACGATTACCTCTGGGACGATCCGCAGCACAATCAACTCGGCGTACCCAAGCCCGCCATTGACACCTTTCTAGCCCTCTACGCAACAAAGATCGAAGTCCTGGAATCCGCCTACCAAATCTGGCTCCGCAAACTCACCGATTAACCAAATTCAAGCCGCAGCAAAATGGCTGTCCGTCCATTCCCAGTGCTCGCCACGACTCGGTAGGGGCGCTGCTTGCCTGCCTACCGCAGGCAGGCTGCGCCCCAGCTTGCCAAGCTGTCAGCGCAATGTGCCGTTGACGTTGACTTTGTAGCGGCCAGCTTTAGCTGGGCGCTCTTGCCGTTGCCGTTGCCGTTGCTCTTGCCGTTGCCGTCGCTCTTGTCGTCGCCGTTGCACTTGCCTTTGTAGCGGCCGCCTGCTTTTTCTTTTGAGGCGGGCGCATTTGACGTTGCACCTAGATTTAAACCGGCGCACGCCGCAACTATCCCACCTCAAACCCAGCCATATTCATGAGCACCACTCGCCAACCATCCGGATCCTCAAACGTCACGCCTTGTTCCGCCCAGTAGGAATTGTCGGGGCGTACCGGCTCGTGCCCGCATTCGCTCAAATGATTGACCACCCTCGCAATCGCCGCGCGGTCTGGCATGTACAACACCAGCAAGTTGTCGCGGCTCGGCGCGGGACACGGGCTCCCCTCGGCATGATGCGTGAATTCCAGATGCAATTCGCGCCCCGGCAGTCCGAGAATGTAACCGGAATAACCATCATGATCGTGGAATGAGCCAAGAATCTTCAGCCCGATACCTTGGGAATAGAATTGCACGACTTCGTCGAGCTTATCCGTCGGCCGCGCGATGCGAATCTGCGTCACCGGCATATTGGTGGGCCATCCAGTTGTCATTTTCGCGCTCCTCGCCGTGGAACTTCCCGCCTCGTTCTTGCCAGTCGCCTGCGGTACCGCTAGACTGGCGACGTTCTCGGTTATATAGGCGTGCGTTTACGCTACGCCATTCTCGCCGCGCAATTCAAATGAACCACGAAGCTACTTCAGCCGAGCCGCAACCAGCCGCGAAGCCCCACTGGCAATTCGGCTTCTGGAGCCTGATCGTCACGCAATTCCAGAACGCCTTCAACGACAACGCCATCAAGTACCTCGTCATTTACTTGATCATCGCCATGAATTTCGCGAAGGAACGCCGCGACTTTCTCGGTACCGTCGTCAGCGCGCTGTTTGCACTTCCCTTCATTTTCTTCTCGCTCACCGGCGGATACTTCGCCGACCGCTACAGCAAACGCAGCGTCGTCATCGGCACCAAGTTGATGGAAATTTTTGTCATGGGTGTCACGATCGTCGGCCTATGGCTCCACAATTTGCCACTGGAGTGCGCCGCTGTTTTTCTGATCAGCACGCAATCCGCGCTCTTCGGTCCCTCCAAATACGGACTGCTTCCGGAAGTTTTGCCCGAGCGCCGCCTTTCCTGGGGCAACGGCGTCATCGAACTGGGCACTTTTATCGGCAGTATCAGCGCCGTCACCGCTGCCGGCTATCTGGCCGAGCGGTACCACGGCCGCGAAGCCATGGCCGGAGTGATTCTCCTCGGCTGCACCTTGCTTGGTCTTGCCACCAGTTTTGGCATCACCCACGTTCCAGCCGCCAACCCCACGAAAAAATTCCGCTGGAACCCTTTCGCCGACCTGGGCGCACAATTGAAAATCATCCGCGCCGACCGCGTGCTCGGATGGGCTGTCCTCGGCAACACCTATCTCTGGTTTCTCGCCGCGTTGCTGCAATTCACCATCCTCGTGTATGGCCACGACATGCTGCATGCCGATGAGACGCACATCAGCTACCTCGTCGCCGCCTTGGGCATCGGGATCGGCGTCGGCAGCCTCGCAGCCGGCTATCTCTCGGGCGGAAAAATCGAGTATGGTCTAATCCCCATCGGCGCTGTCGGCATGACTCTGTTCGGCGCGCTCCTCTATTTCGACCGGCCTGCCGAGATACTCGCAGGTTTGGTGCAGCTCGCTGCAATGCACGTGGGCGTTCCCCTCGCCGAGCACATCGCGGCATTCCTGGTGGCGATCGTCCGGCTGCGCATGCCCGATCTCTGCTTGCTCGGCTTCTTCGGCGGCTTCTTCGCCGTCCCGCTCAACGCGCTGATTCAGCATCGCCCGCGTCCCGAGGAAAAAGGCGGCGTGATCGCGGCCGCCAATCTTTTTTCGTTCGTCGGAGTATTTCTAGCCGCCGGCGCATACTTTTTCTTCTCGACAGTCTTGCATCAGAATCCCGCCGGTGTTTTTCTCGACGGCGCCATCCTGACTCTGGTCGCCACGGGCTATTCGATCTACCTCCTGCCCGATTCCCTCCTCCGTCTCGTCCTCTTCATGGTCACCCATTCCATCTATCGCATCCGCGTCGAAGGCCGCGACAACATCCCGGAATCCGGCGGCGCTCTCTTCGTCTCCAATCACATGTCTCTTGTGGACGCGCTCCTCCTCCTCGCCTCCACCGACCGCCCCATCCGCTTCCTGATGTTCAAAGACATCTACGATCAGCCGCACATCAAGCCCTTCGCCAAAATGATTCGCACCATTCCCATTTCCTCGCAGCTGCGCCCACGCGACATGATCCATTCCCTGCGCGAAGCCAGCGACGCCATCCGCAACGGCGAAATCGTCTGCATCTTCGCCGAAGGCCAGATCACCCGCATCGGCCAACTCCTCCCCTTCCGCCGCGGCATGGAACGAATCATGAAAAATGTGGACGCGCCAATCGTTCCCGTAAATCTCGACGGCGTCTGGGGCAGCATTTTCAGCTACGAGCGCGGCCGTTTCCTCTGGAAACTCCCGCGCAAAATTCCGTATCCGGTGACGGTCAGCTTCGGCGCGCCGATGCCTGCAACCGCGACCGCCTTTGAAGTTCGTGCAGCGGTCCAGGAACTACAAAGCGAAGCCTATCGCCACCACAAGAGCCGCATGAACACGCTGCCGCGCTCGCTGATTCGCACCGCGCATCATTATCCCTTCCGCTTCGCCGTAGGAGATAAGCGCCGCCCCCGCATGAACTGGGGCAACGCGCTGCTCAGCTCGATTTTTCTCGCCCGGCGCCTGCGCCGCGTCTGGGCCGGCCAGAAAATGGTCGGCATCCTGCTTCCACCTTCCGTTCCCGGCGCTCTGGTGAATTTCGCGGCGTCCATCAGCGGGAAAATTCCCGTCAATTTGAACTACACCGCCTCGAACGAGACTCTTGCGTCCTGCGCGCAGCAATGCAATCTGCAAACCGTAATCACTACCAAGTTGCTGCTCGAAAAACTTCCGCTGCAGGTTCCCGGAAAGCAAATCCTGCTCGAAGAAGCCGCCGCCGGGCCGCGCCTCAGCGAAAAAATCGCCGCGCTGCTTCTCTGGTTCCTGCCCAGTCGCTTGCTCGAACGCGTGCTCAGCTCCGGAAAATCGCAATCGCTCGACGATCTCGCCACCATCATCTTCTCCAGCGGGAGCACCGGCGAACCCAAAGGCGTGATGCTCTCGCACTACAACATCATGTCCAATATTGACCAGATGGCCCAAACTTTCATGCTCGGCAAAGGCGATGTCCTACTAGGCGTACTGCCCTTCTTCCATTCCTTCGGCTTCACCGTCACTCTCTGGCTGCCAGCGGTCCTCGGCGTCGGCGTGGCCTTTCACCCCAGCCCACTCGATCTCACCGCTGTCAGCGAACTGGTCCGCGATTATCAAGTTACGTTTCTCCTTGCGACGCCCACGTTCCTGCAAGCCTATACGCGCCGCTGCCTCCCCGAAGATTTCGGCAGCCTGCAATTCGTCGTAGTCGGCGCGGAAAAATTGCCGGAGCCGCTCGCGCTCGCCTTCGAAGACCGTTTCGGCATCCGTCCGCTCGAAGGCTACGGCTGCACAGAGTGCTCGCCAGTCGTCGCCGTCAACACCCGCGATTTTCGCGCCCCTGGATTCCGCCAGGTCGGCGCAAAGCGCGGACGCATCGGCCATCCACTCCCCGGAGTAAGCGTGCGCATCGTGGACCCCGACACCCGCGAGCGCCGCGAAGTCGGCACGCCCGGCCTGCTGCTCGTGCACGGCCCGAATGTAATGCTCGGCTACCTGGGCAAACCCGAGAAAACCGCGGAAGTCCTGCAAGACGGCTGGTACACCACCGGCGACATCGCCGCCGAGGACGAAGACGGCTTCCTCACCATCACCGACCGCCTCAGCCGCTTCAGCAAAATCGGCGGTGAAATGGTCCCGCACATAAAAATTGAAGAAAAACTGCACGAGCTAGCCGAATCCGCGGAAAGGATTTTCGTAGTCACAGCCGTCCCGGACGGCAAAAAAGGCGAGCGCCTGGTAGTCCTGCACACGCTGCAGCCCGATGCGCTGAAGCCGGTTCTGGAAAAGCTAGGAAGTTCCGGCCTGCCAAATCTCTGGATCCCCCGCCCCAATCAATTCTTCCAAATCGAAGAACTCCCCCACCTAGGCACCGGCAAACTAGATCTCCGCCGCGTCCACGAAGTAGCGGTGGAACACTCCGGCCAATCCGAATAAGCCAAGCCCCATATGGAGTGCGGCGGCTTGTGAATCGCGCTGCAGCGCGATTCATCCTGAGATCCCGCAGCGCGGGATCGAAGGGCACGCCCACCTCGTCCGCGAATTTCCCATTTCGCCCCGCCGCAAAAACCATTCGCCGCGAATTTTTCCCCGTTCACCACTTTGCCGTTGCCTTCGCATCGCAACCCAAGTAAATTCGCCGACGCTGGAGAAATCACAGCATGACCATACGCCAACACAATTCGCAGTTGCAGCCAGCGGCCAAGACGCTGCGCCGGGATTGTGCCCGTATGTTCAGCAATCCCTCACGGTAACGGCTTCCTAGCTCTCAACTGCGTAAAACGTAATTCGAACCATCGGCCGGCGTAGTTCCCGGTTCCGTCAACCATTTTTCGCGCCACGATCGCGCTCGTCTAGCAGCGTGCGCCCCGGCGCGTCCGCGGATGTGTGTCTACACCCGCGCGACCAAGCAGAAATTTTGAAGCGGCGAAACTCGAGCTTCTAGAAAGGAGTAACCACATGAGCGTTTACATCAAAAAAGGCACGCCGGTGCACGGCCCTTCGCTCTGCGAAACCTGCACGCGCGCGCAGATCGTGCAGGGCTATCGCGAAAGCGAGTCGTTCACGCTTTGCAAGGCGACGTATGAGCGGCCCATTCGCATCACCTTCGCGGTGCGCGAGTGCTCCAGCTACGTGAACAAAATCCGCAGCACGCTCTACGAGATGGAGCGCATTGCCTGGACGCTGGCCCCGCGCGGCTCGAAGCGCCAGGCCGGCTTCGCAGCTCCCGGCGAAGCGAAGGAAGGCGACCGGGAAATCGAGCTCGTGCTGGACGACGAGGCGTAGCACGGACCACAAGCCGCAGCGTGAATGCAGCGGCGCGGAAATTGCACCCGAGGACGCGGTGTGTTCCCCGCCCCTCGAATTACAGGCAGCCAATTTCCGTACCGCAGCTGCCGCACGCCAAACTTGTGGTCCGTGAAACTACGTGACGTCGACACGTGACCCCGACACGTGACGACGACACGCGCCACCATGATTTGCAGTACAATCCCGGTTTCCAGGCGGGTCGCGTCCAGGGAAACGCCATGCACAGAAGCTCAAAATATTTTCTCGTGCTTCTCGCGTTCACCGCGCTGGCGGCCCCGTGCGCCTACACGCAAGACAAAAACAAAGACCCCAGGGTCGTGCTCGAACTGGAAAAGTCACCTCCAGCCAACGATTCAACCGCGAAGGAGCCCGCACCAGCCGATGGTTCCGTCCGCCCCACGCCCCTGCAGCCCTTCGGCAAAGCGTGCAGCGCGGCCGGCGCGCCCAAAGACGGCTACCGCAATTTCGACCGGCCATATTCGGTTAATGAACTCTTCGGCGCACCAATCGCGGTCATCATCATCCGCCGCCTGGGCCCCTCCCAGGAAAAACCAGACCGCGAAGAACTCCGCAAGCACATCGTCGCGGTGCTGGCTGCACAAACCACGGAAGTCTCTCGCTACGAGGACTGGGAAGAACCCGTACCCCTCGGCATCGTCGCCACCATCCAGTTTTCAGATCGCACCAATGGCGTCCTGGAAGAATCCAGCGGCCACGTCTGCTTCTCCGACTACGCCGGCACAGTCTGGTGGCTAAGAATTCCCATCCCCACTAAAGCGCAACCTTAAAACACCGCCAGCTTCACATGCCATCGTGGCACAGCCACTCTTGGCTGTGCTCCCGCCTTCCGAATTTTTCGGCAGCCGAATCGCACCTACGTATTGATGCGCATTGTGCACACTCGCCACCCGTGTTACCCATTGCGAATCGTGCTCTACTACCGTCGCAACCTACCTCACGGCCATCCCGAAGGCGCATCGCTGTTCATCACTTGGCGGTTGCACGGCTCACTGCCAGCAAGCTTTCTTGACCGCCATCACACGGCCACAGAGTGTACCGCTGGCGAGAAGTTCCGTCGCGTCGACGAAATTCTCGATCGCGGCGATGCAGGCCCTTTGTGGCTAAAGAATCCCCGCATCGCCGCATCCGTCGTGGAGAAACTCACGCGCGGCGACAACGAGCTGCACCATTACGATTTACACGCGTACGTTGTCATGTCCAATCACGTTCACGTGCTAATGACGCCGAAGATTCTGTTACGTCGTTTAACCAATAGTTTAAAAGGAGCTACGGCGCGTGTCGCCAATCAGTTATTGCAACAGAGCGGGCAGCATTTCTGGCAGGACGAGTCTTATGATCATTGGTGCCGCAACGCTGCCGAATTCGAACGTATTCGTGGTTACATCGCGCGCAATCCCGTGCGGGCCGGTCTCGTACTGAAACCAGAAGATTGGCCTTGGTCCAGTGCTCACAATCTCGGGCGCTAACAATCGTGGCACAGCCACTCTTGGCTGTGCGGTTGTGGTTTGCTCTGATAATTATCTGCGCTAATAAAAAAGCAAATCGAAGCGCACAGCCAAGAGTGGCTGTGCCACAATGGCCGCCCTAAAACACCGCCAGCTTCACGTGCAGGAACTTCTTCGGATCCTTGCGAAAATCCCCAATCAGCAAACGCAAATCCCCAGTCATCCCCGTGAGGTTGTCGTACAAATTGGGATCCGTGAACAGTTTCCCCGCCGTCCCCTGATTCGCATTCAATTTCGCCGAAGCGTCGCGGACCTGCGCCGAAGCATCGCGCAAATTGTTGTAAAGCGCGTCGTCCGTGGCAAATTTCCCGAGCGAGCCTTTGCCAGCGCGCACATCACTCAACACCGCATTCCCATTATCCAAAAATCCTCGCGCGCTATTGTAAACCGCCGGATCGTAAATCAATTTCCCCGCCGTTCCCTTCTGGTCCTTCACTGCACCGATCACATCATTCACGTTGTCCACGGTAGCGTTCACCTTCGTGTACAACTCATCCGAAGTGACGAATTTCCCCACCGTCCCCTTACCCTCCTGAATCGAGCCGACCATCGAGTTCAACCGAGACACCGTAGCGTTCACATTGTTGTACAGCGCCGGATCTGTGATCAATTTGCCGACCGTCCCCTGGCCCCCTTTCACCTGGTCCACAATCCCCTGTAGTTCGCCGGACACCGTGTTCAAAGTCACCAGCAAATCCGTGCCGCGTGAGACCATCTCGGTCATCGCTACCGCCGGCGCGCCCGGAACCGTGCTGTTCGGCTGCATGGGCGACCCGGTCAATCCGCGCTTGATCGTCACGTAACGATCGCCCAGCAATCCTTCGGTGACCAGGCTCGCCGTCGAATCCGTCCGCACGTCAGTCATGAATTTTTTGTCAATGCGCAAAATCAGCTGAATGCTCTGCGTGCGGTCCGCGGGATGAGGATTCAACGTGACCTTCTCCACGTTCCCAATCGACACGCCGTCCAGACGCACCGGTGCGCCCGCCGTCACGCCCTCCACCTCCGGCAGATACGTGTACAGGCGATACTTCGGCCCCAAAATCCCCGCGCCCGTAATGTAAAAGATCGCCACCGCGATTATGAACAACCCCACCAGCACAAAAAGTCCCACGCGCAGCTCCGTCCACGTCAGTTGCTTGCGTTGCGCCATGCCCTTGCCTCCTCACTGCATGCGAATAACCGTCTCATTCCGCCGAAGCCAGAAATTTTTTCAGATACTCGTCCTTGGTGAGCAGCAATTCGTCGGCTGGTGCCTCAAAATATATTTTGCCGTCGCGCAACACCAGCACATTGGTCGGCCGCCCCTCGTTCCGCTCTTTCCCGCCCTGCGCGGCTTTCTCGCGTTCGGCCAGCGATTGCGCCAAGCCGGATTTCCCGTTGCCCTCGAGCGCCACCACGTGGCCGCTACCCTTATCGAAACGAAAATTCGCCAGGCCGAATGCATCCTGCACGCGATGTGTCGCCAGCAGCGCGGTCACGTCCTGCAAATCCCGCCCACGCAAAATTAAAGTAATGATCGTCTGCGACGTCACCGGATCCAGCCCCGCCGTAGGCGAATCGTACAGCACCACCGGCGGACGATCCACCAGCGCCCGCGCTATCGAAACCCGTCGGCGCATTCCGCCGGAAAGATCCGCGGGAAATTTCTCCAGCGCATCCTCCAGCTCCACGAAGCGCAACGCCTCGCGCACCCGCTCCTCGATTTCCGTTTCGTCCACCGCTTCCTCGCGCAAGCGAAAAGAAACATTGTCGGAGACGGACATGGAATCAAACAGCGCGCCTTCCTGAAACACGAATCCGATCGACCGCCGAAAATTCAGCAGTTCCCGCTCCGGCATGTCGCTCACGTCGTGCCCCATCACCAACACGCGCCCGGAGTCGGGCTGAATCAATCCCGCCGCCAGCTTCATGATCAGGGTTTTGCCCGTGCCGGTTTCGCCCAGCAGCACTTTGGTTTCGCCGTGCGCCACATCAAATGAAATGCCCTGCAGAACTTCGCGGTCTTCGAATCCTACGTGGACATCGTGAAGGGAGATGAGCGCTTCGCCAGGAACGCTCTGTATTTCATGCCGTGCGCCGCGCGGCGACGAGCGCAACGTGTTCGCAGCATTCCGGGAGGAGTCCAACGGCGGGACGTCGCGCGTCATGCGTCCGATTATAAATGGAAACCCGCGGAATCAAGCGGAGAGTTCCGTGCAAATCCGCGCAACGGGCTGAGTCTCCGTTTACGCGCTGCGCTCGAGCACAGCCACGCTGCGGCGGAACGACGCTTAGTCGCAGCCCCAAAATGAAACGCCCCCACAAAACCAGCGCCGTAGGCGCGACACAACTTAGCCCAGACCGGAAGGTCTGGGAAAAATCGCAAAGAAAATCCGGAGCGCAGTAGGTGCGACACAATTTCGACCGGGGATGCCGCGAACCCCTGCCCGCAATTTCACTCTTGCCGAGGGCTTGGAATCACAACAGATCCACGCCATTATTGGAAGAGATACAGCAACAAACGCGACAGGAAGAAATCCGCCACCAGCGCACATACCGAGGAAATCACCACCGCCGTCGTAGTAGCGCGCCCCACGCCCTGCGTTCCGCCCTTCACGCGCAATCCGCAATAACATCCCACCGTCGCGATGATCAGCCCGAACACGACGGGCTTGGTTAGGCCCTGCACCACGTCGCCAATGTCCAACGAATTAATCGCACGCGTCCAGAACTGCACCGCTCCTAGCCGTAAAGTGCTGTAGGCGACCAGAAATCCGCCGCATAAGCCCACAAAATCGAACACCACTGTAAGCAGCGGAACCATTAGCACCGTGGCAATCACCCGCGGCATCATCAACTTGCGAATCGGGTCAGTGCCCAACGCGCGCATCGCGTCCACCTGCTCGGTCACCACCATCGAACCAAGCTCCGACGCCATGCCCGAGGCGTTGCGCCCCGATACCAGCAGCGCCGTCACCGCCGGGCCCAGTTCGCGCACGAGCGCGAGCGATACCGCGTCTCCGGTCAGCGCGGTTTCGCCGAACCGCTGGAATTGCGCCGCCGTTTGCAGCACCAGCACGCCGCCGATGGAAAGTCCGGCCACAATAATGATGGGCAGCGAGCCCACTCCGACAATATCCATTTGCTCGAGGGTATCCAGCCAGTAGTAGGGCGGTGAGAACATGCACCGCATCGCCTGCACCGAAAGCAGCGTGTAATCCTGCACCGCCGCGACTTGGCGTTTTAATACGTCGCTGAGAACCGCTGTGAGCGATGAGGTGGCGCTGGCTTCGGGCATGTTGGGCGACGCGTGGCGGGCAGAATGCGCCGCTTGCGCCGAGTCCCCGGAAGCGTAACGGCTGATCCGCGCCGCGTCAAGCACGCATCCACGGGACAACGCCACCAAGCACCCTGTCGTCGCCCGCCGCAGAAGCACCAACTCGGCAGTTCCGCGATCGCCGCGAGGCAGAATTAATCTTGGAGTGCGGCGGCATGTGAATCGCGCTCCAGCGCGATTCATCCTGAGATCCGGCGGTGCCGAATCGAAGGGCCGCCGCCTTTGCAAGCCGAAGCTTGCTTCGGCGCTCGCTCCTCGGCGAAACCCGTAAGCGCGGAAGGCTTTTGGCGCGCGCTGTCCCAATTCGCAACGTTCGCAAACGAGATCATGAAGCGTCACTCCTCTCCACATCCGGATTCAACACACGTGCAACCGCGCGGCTTTACGCGCGTGGAAGCGTCCGGTAGAATCTGTCATTCGTGCCTGCACGCGAGGTCCGACCAAACATGCTCCGCTTTGTCACAGCCGGTGAATCTCACGGGCAGGCCTTGATCGCCTGGGTCTCCGGACTCCCTGCCGGCGTGCGCGTGGACCTGGAATTTATTCAACGCGAGCTGCACCGCCGCCAATTGGGTCACGGCCGCGGCGGACGCCAGCGCATCGAGAAGGACGCCGCGGACATTCTCGCAGGCGTGCGCCACGGAAAAACCATCGGCGCGCCCATCGCCGTCCGCATCGAAAACCGCGATTGGAAGAATTGGGAGAAAACGCTGCCCGTGGAAGATGTCGAAGACAGCGACGGCGCCGGCGCGAGCGATTCCAAGAGCGCCCAACGCCAGCTGACAGCCCCGCGCCCCGGGCACGCGGACCTCGCCGGCGCGCTGAAATTTAATTTCCACGATGCGCGCTACGTGCTGGAGCGCGCATCGGCCCGCGAAACCGCCGCGCGCGTCGCCGCCGGCGCTTTCGCCAAATTATTGTTGCGCGAATTCGGCGCCGAGGTGCTTAGCCACACCATCGCGGTCGGTCACGTGCGCCTCGAGCGCGCCGCCACCTGGGACGAAATCACAATGGTATGCGAAAATCTGGAATCCCCACTGCGCTGCGTGGATGCGGCCACCGAATCCCGGATGGTCGCCGAAGTGGATCACGTCCTGCGCGCAGGAGATTCGGTGGGCGGCATCTTTGAAGTCGTCGCGCGCGGAATTCCACCGGGCTTGGGCAGCCACGCGCAGTGGGATGAAAAGCTCGACGCGCGCATCGCCCGCGCCGTGATGTCCATCCAAGCCGTGAAGGCAGTTGAATTCGGTACCGGCGCCGCGAATGCCGAAAGCTACGGTTCGGAGGCGCAGGACGAGATCCGCTACGACGCCACGAAGAAACGCTTCGAGCGCTCCTCGAATCGCGCCGGCGGCCTGGAAGGCGGCATCACCAACGGCAGCGACGTCGTCGTGCGCGGCTACTTGAAGCCAATCTCCACGCTGCGCCGCCCGCTGCTCACCGCGGACTTGAACACCAAAGAAGCCGTGAAAGCAGCTTACGAGCGCTCGGACGTATGCGTAGTTCCGGCCGGAGGCGTGGTCGGCGAGGCCATGGTCGCCGTAGAATTAGCCGGCGCATTCCTGGAAAAATTCGGCGGCGATTCCATCGGCGAAACCCGCCGCAATTTCGACGGCTATCAAAAGCAGCTCGATGAATTTTAGTGGTAAATGACGAGTGTTAAGTGTGTGGTGAGCCCGATCCATCCCATGAACGCGTCGCTCGGAAGGGCGGGGCTTCAGCCCCGCCGCCAAGCTTCGCTAGGAGAAGGGCTTTAGCCCCTGAAGCCGCATTTTTTTTGAGCGTTGCTGAGTATTCGTGAGACAGGCTCAATGATTCGTAGCGCCGAAGAGGAATTTGCGTACCACGCATAGGAACTGACTGACAATGATTCATCCGATCGTGAAATACGGCGACCCGGTCCTTGAAACCCCCGGCAAGCGCGTAGAAAAATTCGACGAGGACGTCCAAAAGCTCGTCGCGGACATGTTCGAATCCATGTACGCCGCATCCGGCATCGGGCTCGCCGCGCCGCAAATTGGCGTGGGTTTGCGCCTCACCGTGATTGACGTCTCCAACGGAAAAGTGCCCGAAGCGAAAATGGTCCTCGCCAATCCCGAAATTATTTACGCCGAAGGCCAGCAGCGCGAAGAAGAAGGCTGCCT
>Ga0070733_10002337_pt1 | contig 13622 bp, 13 predicted proteins | sample Coa_R1_9_FD_66450 | JGI IMG/M metagenome (GOLD analysis project Ga0070733, IMG submission 66450) | Surface soil microbial communities from Centralia Pennsylvania, which are recovering from an underground coalmine fire - Coalmine... | ecosystem: Environmental > Terrestrial > Soil > Unclassified ... | reverse complement strand
CATCTCTTCGAATTCCTTGCGGCTGAGAACAGGGAGTGTGTCCTTCGTTGCCTCGGAAAACATCAACTGGGAAAGGAGGTGGAGCAAGTCGTTGGAGTCCAAGTAAGCGGTCACCATCATCGTTATTTTCCTTTGTGTCGATTGTGTCGATCAAGGTTTCGGCGGCTGAGGGCTGGGAGACGATTGGGGAGCCGCAGGGGTTGCTGTGGGCTCGATCACCGGGCTGCCGTCTCGATGCTTGAGCCCGATGGGGGCCGATTCACGCCGCCGGGCTTGAGCGTTTTCCGCAATTTCCTTCGCGACCTTCTGATCGTTATCGTCGGAAACCTCGAACAATTTCGTCCCTTCGGCAGACCGGCGAGATGCCAGATCAACCCGTGCACTGGCCCCTTGTGCCTGCCGCGCCTTTTGATAAAAGAATTGCGCGCTTTCTGCGTCACCGTTCATCTCAGCCACATAACCGATGTTATTGAGTGAAAAAGCATTATTTGGATCGAGTGAATAGGCCGCGCGAAATTTCTGATTCGCATCCTGCCAGTCGTTGCGATTGAGTGCCGCCACACCGCGCAAGTTCAGCAGCGCAGCCCTCTGCTGGGCAGTTTCGGTTTGAATGCGCTCGCGTAACTGTCTGGCATTCTCCGCGGCCATTTCGCTGACGGACCTGCCCCGCCAGGCGCGGCTGTAGGTCACCGCAACGGGTTGTGCAGAGCTGGCAGCAGCCGCTTCGCTGTAATACGTCAGGGCAGACTTGAGATCTCCTTGCGCCTCTTTGGCCACTCCAAGATTGTTCAGGGTGAAAGCGTTGTGCTGGTCCTTCGCCAGCGCGGGTTCGAGCAGAGCCTCCGCCTCCGAACCTCGTCGCTGCGACAAAAGGTGTACGGCACCGACGTTGGCACGGCTGATTTGCATGGGCTGGTCATGGACACCGGCAAATGCGTCGCGGAAGGGCTCGCCCTGCAGTTTCGTTAAGCTTGCGCGGGCGATGACAGCGTCGGTTGTTTGGCGAGAAGCCAGCTCGTACAGATGCTCAGCCCGATCCACCTGGCCTTCCAGTTCGGCAACGTACCCCAGGTTGTTCAGTGTGAAAGGATCGTCGGGATCGTAAAGATACGCCTTGTAGAAAAGCGTTGTTGCCTTTTCGTACTGATGTTTACGAATCGCGTCCACGCCCTCCTGGTTCAAGCGCTGCACCGGAGTCAGTTTGCTGCGCTTAGGAAGCGTAATTTTCAGGTCTCCCGCATACACCACTTGTGCGAACGCAGCAAAGGCCGCGACCAGCAATAGTTGCCGCCAATACCTTGGTCTGACTAGATCCATTTGGTCCTTTCGATACACTCTCGCGTCTGGCTTAGATGCCGACATTCACGTCGTGTTGCCCAACCCGCATGCCTTTCTGTCGGAAATCGGGCTACCCGCTTCCTTTGCGGTGCATCGAAACACACGGCACGAAAGGGTGGGTATGTTCATGAAACGGTTACTGATTCTGATTTCTCTTGCCGGTGCCGCATGCGCTCAAACCAGTTCATCAGCATTTTCGACGGACGGGCGAGTGCCGACAGCTCCGGAAGTGCAGCCAACTGCCCCATCGATGCCTTCCACGCGAGGAGACGGGAATAGCGGATTGCCCGGTCTGTTGCCGCAGCCAACCGGAAAGCCAACATTGATTGGCGGCACGATCTTCAAGATCGACCGGGTGCGCGACCAGATGACGCTCAACCTTTTCGGCGGAGGCAGAACGCGAATTCTGTTCGATGCCCGAACCCACATTTATCGCGATGGAGTTGTGGCTTCCCCAGGGGATTTACAGAACGGCACGCGCGTCTATGTCGACACGGTGCTAGCCGGAGTTGACATTTTTGCTCAAAGCATCCGCGTTCGGACGCAGGATGCCGCCGGGCAAGGCAGCGGTCAAGTGGCCAGTTACGATGCCCACGCGGGAATCCTTTTGCTCAATGATGCAATCTCTCCGCGGCAGTTGAAGTTGCGAATGCTGCCTACCACGGTGGTTTCGCGAGAAACACAAACCGCATCCGCCAACGACCTACGCGCCGGCACGTTGGTGTCAGTAACGTTCCTATCCGACGGGGGTGACCAACCAGTCGCTCGCACAGTGGCAATTCTCGCAGAGCCGGGTAACACATTTGTTTTTGTGGGCCGCGTGACACACCTGGACGTACATCTCGGCCTTTTGGTAGTTGTCGACCCTCGTAGTCAAAAGCACTATGAGATTACTTTTGACCCCAGCACAACTGGAGTGAGTGACAGCTTGCAGGAAGGAAAAATCGTAGAAGCGGTCACCCGGTTTGATGGCGCGCGCTACGTGGCCAGCGTCATCAAAGTAGATTCCAACACCAACTAGAAGAGTAGAACCCTAAGGCAGATGATTGAGATAACACGCCCCATTTGTTGATTGAATCGGAGGCATCGGCGGAACGCTCCACGGCACATTCACGAAATCGAAGAACTCAGTCATGTCCATTTGGGCGGCGTCCCGTTTTGTCAGGCTTGGAAGATTGAAGCGAGTTTCCACAAGTTTTAGCCACGCTGTGTAGTCCGCAACCGTGTGTGAAACATAATTCTTTTTTGCGAACGGTGAGATTACGAGAAGCGGAACTCGGTAGCCCGTGTAAACGAAATCGCAGGTGGGGCCGGTGCTGAGTACACAGATATCGGGCCCGTTGGGGGGTGGACCCTGCAATAGATCCAAGGGCTTTATTCCGTCGGGACTGACGGCCGGCTGTGGCGGAACGTGATCGTAAAACCCGCCAAACTCATCGTAGGTCAAGATAAAAGCAGAATCCTGCCATGACGGGCTTTGCATTAGGCCATTGATCAAGGTTGAGACGTATTGCGCACCCACTTGCACACTTCCGCCTGGCTCGCCGTCGTCCAAACCGGGGTGTTCGTCGCGCCCGCTGTCGAAGCCGGGATCAATGAACGCCACTGATGGCAAGGCACCATTCTGCACATCGCTGAAATATTGGGAAACGGGCACCATATTCTGCGGATACTTGGCGGCGGTCTCGAAATAATTAAGCGTGCTGTCATTGATCGGTGGTGTCGCATACTCCAGGTCTGTGACGTAAACTTTCCACGAAATTCCCGCGCTCTGCAGAAGGTCAAAGATAGTGGGGTTGCTTAGCGTCCCTTGCTTGAGCGGATAGACATGCCCTGCCGAGGTTGCGGCGAGCATGTACATCCGGTTTGGTTGAGTTCTGGACATGACCGGAGAAAACCAGCGGTCGGAGGTAGCAAAATTGGAAGCCAGAAAGTAATAGTACGGCAAGTCGGCCGCGTTGTAGTAAGCCATGGCGCGCACGCCGTTCACGTCACTGAACGGCGGTTGATTCGATCTGGCATCGTGGGCCGCAGTCCACACAAATCCATCCAGAGTCGGGGTTGGTGAAAGCGGATTGCTGAGATTCCAATCCACATGGTCTTCGTTCCAGGAGGGGCTCGGGTTTTCGACGCACATCGAAACCATGGGAAACGATGCCACGGCCGGACTGTTGCCGTCAGTGATGCAATCGCTCGGAGGGGGAAACCCCGGATCACAACCGGGATTGGTGGGCGCCGGCCCTTGCAAGGGAGTAATCCCCGCCGCGGGATTGAATTGCGGCAACCCGTCAAAGGCCTGATCCGGGAAACCATTGGCGGCCCAGTACTGACGCATGCCTCCAAAATAATGGTCGAGGCCGCGGTTTTCCTGGGCCATGAAAATGATGTGATTGATGCTTTGCAGGTTGTTCGCGGGGTCGCTTGCCACCAGACCCCGGCAGCTGCTGAGGACAACCATCAGACTCGCGAGCGCCAGTACCGAGAGTACGGGGAATCCCGATTGCTGATCACGCATTTGGTCTCGCTTCGCTCCGAAATTGCAGGTGCAGATGAGATGAGCTATCGCACCCCCGCGTTGGCTAAAGCACATGCACTTCCTATTTCGCTTCTAAGGTTTTCCCTGATTGACCTCAGGCGAAGACTGTATTAGTTTTCGATAAACCTGCTGGGGTCTCCAAACCTGGACACTACCTGGCCCGCCTAAACCCAGGGGCTCGCGTTGCTAAGCGTCAGTCCCTTCGAGAGCACGTCGCCACTCGCCGTTCCAGCAGTTGTAGCAACCCAACACCAGGAGGATTTCTGCGTGAAGAGCTATTGCTATCGCTCTATTTTCTTGAGCCTTGCCTTAACGGCGTCGGCCATGGCTACGGTCAACGTGACCAGCCCGTGGAATGGGTCTACGGTAGGCTCGCCGGTAAATTACGCGGCCACGGCAACCTCGACCTGTAGCCGTGGCGTGGCTTCGATGGGCATCTATGTAAACAACGTTCTAACCTATGTGGAGCAGGGGGCAACACTGAGCACGAAGTTGCCCCTCAGTCCGGGAAGCTACAACACCGTTGTGGAAGAGTGGGACTATTGCGGTGGGGCTACCTATACACCGGTCGCGATCACGGTCACGAACAAGACGGGCGTCTGGGTAATGAAACCTGCGAACAACAGCTCGGTGACATCCCCGGTGAATTACATGGCGACCTCGAATACCGCGAGTTGTTCAAAGGGCGTGGCCTCCATGGGCGTCTACGTCAACAATGTGCTGAAGTACGTCGGACAAGGCGCCAGCTTGAACACCAGCCTCTCATTCAGTCCCGGGACCTACAACACAGTGGTGGAAGAGTGGGACTACTGTGGTGGAGCGGCATATACGAGTGTCAAGATCACCGTCAGCGGAGGTGGCGGTGGTTCGACGCTGTACGGGATTCAGGGTAGTGGAGGATGGGTCGGTTACGGCGAATATCCGCCCGACTACAACACCTGTACCATCTGCGGGGGCGGAGTCACCTGGTCGATGTACCAGCACATCAGTTCGCCCTCGCTGAGCGGCAACGCGACGGAGTACAGCATCGGCGGCACCACGGCATATTCCGATGTTTTGTTCACCAACCCGCTAATCGGACAAAATTCATCGCAGGGGCTGCCCGACAGCAATCACACCCTGCTGCCGACACTCCACAACTTTACCTATGACGCTTATTTCTACACCGGAGAGCTTTCCAATTCGCAAGCCCTGGAGTTCGATATCAGCATGTATTTCGACAGTCTGTCGCTGATTTGGGGAACCCAATGCCGGGTTGCCGGGGGCAACGAATGGGACATCTGGGACAGCGCGAACTCGCAATGGATTTCAACTGGCGCGTCTTGCTACCCCATCAATAACGGCTGGAACCATGTCACCATTCAGGTGCAGCGGGAATCGAACAACTCCCTTCTGTTCCAGTCGATCACGCTGAACGGCAACCAGACGGTACTGAACCGCACCTTCTCACCCGGTTCCTGCCCGTCCGGCTGGTGGGGCATAACCGTAAACTATCAGTTGGATGGCGATTACAAGCAGGCGGCCTACAGCACCTATCTCGACAACTTCAACTTCACTTACTACTGAGTATGGGCGGGGACCCGGGAGGAAGCGTTCCTGCCGGGCTTCCCACTCTAAAACCCACAACCTTCCCGATTAATGCTACGGATGCTTTGAAGATGACTTTACAGTCTGCCCCGTAAACGATTTTTCCGGCTCGATCGAGGAGCAGCATACCCGACTCGCTCCTTGTTCTAAGAAGCGGATTCTTGAACCTGATTCCACGCCTGCGGAGCCGCGTTTACTTGGTCGAAGTCGGTCAGTCTGGCGACAGGAAACTTTTTCAAGAAGATCCGCATTATCCGCGTCGCCACACTCTGCACCGATCCGGCCGCAATTACCGTCATGCCGCCCATCTCGCTCAAACTCAGGTAAGCCGCGCGATTGCCATGGAGAAACTCGAGGGGGTATTCCGGCTTCCGTTCCCGAGCCTCCGTCGGTTCGGCATCGAGCAAGTAGGCAATGTCGGGCCGGGCGACAAGATTCAGGAGCAGACGAGCATAGGTCCGTGTGAGCGGACGATCCAGCGGCAGGTTTGCGAGTTCGTCATAAAGATACCGGTCGAAGATGACGACATCCACTTCGCTTTCTTCGCTTTTCGCGACCGCCAGACAAAGGGACATGGCGTCCAGAAAGTAAAGAAAGAATCGCAGCGGTGTCATATACCAGGACTGAACATTCTTATCGTGGCGATTTACCGGGCGACCCGGAGCACCTATACCCTCTTCACTTCGAAAAACCGAGTGACTGGTGACTTCCCGGAAGCGGGTGAGAAGCGCTACATCGTCCCAGAAGGCGAGCAACCCCACGCGCAGGCCAGCCTGGCAAAGTCGAGTGCAAAGAATTTCAATTTGCGTGCTCTTCCCAGCACCATCGATGCCAGAGAAGCTGATCAGGATTGGTCGACTGCGTGAGCGGTCTCGGCTCATGAACGGACACCCGTTTCGGCGGTGGATTGTGGCCGTTGGCTCAGTGGCTACCCGGCGGCCTGCTGGGACTACCAGCAGACAGAGCTGCCACTGTTCCTACTGCTACACCAGCTCCCACGATGGCGCCAACCTTGATAAGAAACACGCGCACGCGTCTCTGCTTCGCTGGCGCAATCGCTGCTCCTGAAGGATTAGAAGCGGCGATTCCCACTGGGGCCGGGGCCTCCGCGGCCGCAGTACCGACTGGCTTCTGGGTTGTGCCAGACTGGGGCTGTGACGGTTGCTGAGAGGATTGGGCCTCCGCCGGTGACGGTTGCGCAGATGACGCTGTCGACGAAGTTTGCTCCTGGAGCAGTCGGGCTTCGACAATTCTTTGGGAAATTGCTGCACTCGGACTATCGGGTAATTCCTGCTGTTGACTTTCGGTTTGCGCCGAGGCCGCGATCGCAGCAATGCCGACAACGAGCAGGCGCAATGCCAACGAGATGCTCCATCCTCCGAGTGTGGTCTCCATGGCTTCCTCAGATGCCCCCGATGGCACGGGAGTCACCCCAAAAAAATCACTATGCAGCACTCTCGTTCCAGGATGCCTGGTTCTCCTGGAAAGCGTGGACTGGGAACTGGTAGAAACTTTCCACTGCGTCATCAGCGTTGGCAAAAACCTCGAACAACCGGTTGACCTGTGTCAGTTCCAGGACCACCGCCGGCCCCGGCGGGATTGCGGCCAGTTTCAGGTCTCCATTTCGTTTCATCGTCTCTTCCATGCAGTTCAAAAGCACCTCGACACCGGCGCGGTCCATCTGTGTAACCTCAGAAAAATCAAATACCAGACGCGGTCGATCCGCTTCCAGAAATTCTTGAACCTCACGGAAGAACGACTCAGCTCGTCCCAACACCAGCTTTTCCGGGAGCTGCAACACTACGACGGGTGTTTTGGTAGTCATCGGTTTTCGCCTGGCCCTTCACAAGTTGTCGGATTCCCGAACCCCTGCTGACTCGGGACGCGGTAATCCTCTAGCAGGAGTCTAAGAAGAGCGATGCTGGAGGTCTATCCGGTCCAGTCTGTAGGCACCGCCGGGCATTGCTGTACAACCAATCGGTGCGCAGCTACATGGCTTCGGGTCTGGCCCCGCGCTCCAGTACTCCATCAGCGCGATTCGCGGAACGCGCGCAAGATGCCGGTGGCGAAGTACTTTGTAACAGGCGAGCGAGCTCTGCCTCGGGGTCTTGCACAAGGTGCCGCAACATATTTAGTCCATAGCGGCAGAGGGTTGCGAGATTTGTTCTGTACCAACAACACTGGGCCATGTTGGGAGACAAGCCGCAAAAGAAGCGGAACCTTTGCATCGCTTCCGGCGAGTTAAGAGCAGCTGCGACCAGTCGATGGTTGCCATCCAGGATGGTCATAGGCCCACTTTCGCTTACACCGATCAAAAGAATCGCGCCAGCATCAATATCCTGTGTAAGCCAATCTCCCAAGTCTCCTATCTTTGAAAGGAATCTCTGGTCGGCGACCTCATAACTACGCCCTGACCGAAAGGATCGTAGAACCTGGCTGATGGCGAAATCGCCTCGCGCCAGTTTTCGCCATTGTGCTCGCGGGAAGACACGGATTTGTTCCAGGTCCGTCGCCCCAAGTTTCACTTCGAACCATTCGGTTCCTTCCGGCAGTTCCCGCCACAGCGCGCCATGGCGAAGAAACAACAACGCGCGACGCCTTGCATTCTCCACGTCGCTAGTCAGGTCTGGCCTGGTTACCAGAGCATCCAAAGCTTCACGGTAGTTCTCGAATTCCGGGCTTCCGAAATCATTCTTGAGAAATTCTGAGACGACCTCGTCCTCCGAAACACGCCCCACAGTGCGGATTCTGCGAAGTACTGGGAACTCTTGTTCGCCTTGGGCACCCGCCAGGAGATTCCGCAGAAAGGGGACGGCAACCACAATCAATAGCAGGACCATCATCACGAGTTGTACCAACACCACCTCTTGCAAAGATCGATGGTAACGATAGATGGCGGCAATCAGCACACCGCTGAAGGCCAGTTGAACCCATCCTGTATTGGCAATGCGGTAAGACATCTCGTAGGCAATCATCACGACGCTCAGGGAATAAACGCAGGTCGTGGCTGCGTATAAAGCCAACAGGTATGGCAATCCGTACTTGCCGGTGGTGGCAAACTGTGGACCGAATAACTCAGTCCAAATCCATGCAGGCGACAGCCGCAGGCTGAGAGCCAGTACGCCTCCGATCACAAACACCAACAAAAGCGAAATACCAAGAACGCCATGACCTTTTCGTTCTTGTGGCCGGGTCCCTGCCACGATGGGGAACATAGTGTTCACGACCGCCCAGGAAAATGCGAAGATGACCCGACCCACCAATGACACAGCCGCGTAGAGTCCTGCCGGAGCAGGAGGAAAGAAATGTTTCACCACTACGATGTCACTATTGTTAATGACGACCTGGCCGATAAAGAAAACAATCGCCTGTAGTGCCTCGCGAAAGGCATCGGGTATTCGCAGATCGCGCGCAGCTGGCGCCGGGAGTTTGGGAGCGGCGAAAAAGTATGCTATTGCGAGTGCAGCGGCATTCGCAGCAATTACTCCGGTGACTCCGAATCCTAACGCGATCGCCAGCAGCGACCCGAACAGTCGCCCCAGACCCTCAAGGCCAAGATTGATTGCCAGACGTTGAAACCCATAAGCACCTTGCAGATAGCCTCGCCGGCTTCCCAACGGAACATAGAAGGCGACTCCCACTGCCAGCCAAACAATCAGCATGGAACTGGGAAGGTTCAGATAGTCTGAAACTGACTCGCGCGACAGCGCCAGAAGCAACCCGATCAGGATGCCACTCGTCCAGGCACTCTTGTGAAACATTCGATAGGCCGCACTCTTTGCTGGTACCGATGCCTGCTGAGCGACAACCTTGGCAGAAACTATCTGGAAGGAGAGGGTCACCGCGGAAATCAGGATCAAAAGTGTGTACACAGCGCTGGCGTGCCCGAAACCGGCAGGACCAAGGAATCGCGCGATGGCGATGTTGTAGGCGAAATTGATCGCGGTCACCAACCCCGAACCCGCAAGTAAGACAAAACTTCCCGAAAGCACTCGTGCCTGAAGGTTCCTGGATCCAGCGTTGAGACTAGCGATCACGTATAGACTCCGACCATCCTTGGGGGAACTCGACGCGCGCCCAGCCTTTGAGCGCGCAAGGTCTGATGCGTGGAGAGACACCAAGGCTGCCCTGAATGGGCACCGCCTCAGCTTTAAGTTGAAGACTGTTCGACAACCCGTTGGGAGGTTGCGCCCTCTAACTAAAATCCATGCTTTGCTGGTCCAGGACCGCGTCCGTGGCACTTCTTCTCCTACTGCAGGGCTGTACGCACAGCAGTCTGCTCACAACGCGCTCTCATGTTCCCTCGGTGCAGACATATCCGAAGCTTTTGGCAGTGTACGAACCATGGTTCGGCCATCCCCAACACATCGCAGTCGGTTATTCGTCTCAAGACCCAATCCAGATACGCCAGCAGATCGACCGAGCCAAGACGATGGGAATCTCAGGGTTCGTAGTGGATTGGTACGGAGACCGTGAGCCTTTTCTGGATCATGGCTATGCGTTGGTTCAGTCGATTGCTGCCGAAAAGAACTTTAAGGTTGCGATGATGTATGACGAACTCGATGGCCAGGAGGACCAAGCGACAGACGATGCGCTCACCGCGTTCGATAAGTTCAATCAGACCTACCTTGCGCCAGATGCGACCGGGCGCCACGCATATCTCACCTACAACGAACGCCCAGTGATTTTCATCTTCCCCAAGGGTGGACGCACCAATTGGAAAAGAGTACGGGAAGAAACCAACAGCTGGAACCCTTCCCCTTTACTCATTTATGAGGATCGTTCGACGCCCTACGCTGATTCGATGGACGGTTTCTACGCCTGGGTCAACCCCGGTGCGAAAGGGTGGGCCGCAGACGGAAGCAACTGGGGCGAAGATTATCTGAGGGGCTTCTACCAGCGAATGCAGTCAAACTATCCCAACAAGATTGCCGTGGGTGCGGCGTGGGCCGGCTTTGACGATAGCAAAGCTTCCTGGGGCCTTAACCGGCATATTTCACAGCGCTGCGGCAGGACCTTCAGCGACACTCTGAATCTCGCACAGGAAAACTCTCCTCCTGACCATCCTATGCCGTTCGTATTGATTGCGACGTGGAACGATTATGAGGAGGGTACGGCAATTGAACGGGGGCTGGCGGAGTGCAAAACGAATTCCGATAGTAGTCCCGGCCACTAGAGCTATGCCGCCGGGAACATCCTCTCCATGACTGTGTCCGATCGATCTTGTCGCGAGCTCACTTCTTGCGCGTCATACACGTTGTTAATAATTGAGAGCGGACGGGCACGCACTTCGTCGTAGATTCGACCAACGTATTCACCCAGAATGCCGACAGAGAGCAGCAATAGTCCCCCGGTCAGGAAAATCGCCGCAGTCAACCCGTATGCCAGAGAGCTGGAGGAGACCAAGGCGACAAGGCTCAGGACCAGGGCAGAGAACATCAGCAACGAAGCCGATACAAAGCTCAATCGCAGAGGTTTGTAGCTGAAGCTGGTAATTGCGTCCATGGCATACTTGATGCGGCTCAGGAATGTGAGCTTTCCCTCCCCGCCGACACGGTCATGTCGATCATAGTAAACAATGGTGGTGCGGAAACCCACCCAGGCTCGCAGACCGGGAAGATAGCGATTGGCCTCTCGCAGAGAGTTGATGGAATCAATTACCCGGCGATCCAGCAACCCAAAAATTCCTGAGTTCAAAGGGATGGGAAAGTCCGAGAGCGCTCCCAACACGCGATAGAACAATGGAAACAAGAACGCCAGCACCTTGCGCCGTTCTTCCCGGCTTCGCCGTACGGTGGTTACCACTTGTGCCCCGCTGCGCCAAGCCGCGACCATCTCGGGAATTACCTCGGGGGGATCCTGGAGATCGCCATCCATAAGAACAACAGCTTCGCCGCGAGCGGTTTGCATACCCGCCCAGAGTGCTCCCATGTGCCCCCAGTTGCGGGAGAGATCCACTACAACCACCTGTGGAGACTCTTCTTGCAAGGCACGCAATGATTCCAGCGAAGAATCCTTCGAGCCATCGTTGACGTAAACGACCTCCCAGGTCTCGTCAACCTCCTTCATCGCACGAACAACCGCCTCATGCAGCAGCGGGATAATTTCTTCTTCGTTGTAAATGGGAACTACTAACGAGATCATCTGCGGGCTCCTTGCGGCGCGTCCATTTCCCCAATCAGATGAGGTTTGCGCGCGGGAGCGTTGTCAGGAAAACCCTGAGTCCCGGCCCGCTACTGCGGGGCCGATTGAAGTATCCGCACTTTCCATCGCACTTCAGTGGGCGTCAAGACGGCAAGGTATTGTGTCCGGACGTGTTGAGTGGCTTGAGGTTTGTCATGGTCCAGGATCAGCACATCATATTCCACCGTGTCCAGTAGTTGGATGGATAATCCTTCCGGCGAGTAGAAAACTAAACGGATATCATGTTTGCGATCCTGGTAGTGCGTTCTGATCCCGAGTTTCTGCTGGCCTTCGATGGTGTCTGATAGTTTTTCCCTGGCAATGCCTGTGAAGTCTGCGTCAAGCACACTCGCGTTGTTCTCGTTGAACGCATGACTAAGGCTTTGCCACGCTGCAAGATAATCGCGGACCACAGCAGTCCGGGTTTGGACTTCTAGCATTCGTGGCCCTACGGAATCGGCATTTGCCACCCGCACAGCCGGTTCTTCATCAGCCAACAGTCTAATCCCGCTCAGAATGGCACCCGTTGCAAGCAGGAGCGCTCCATATCGCCGTGCCCAAGGTATCTTCATCATGGCCACCGGATTTCATTGCCCATAACAACCCCCGTAGCGACAGAGATGGTAGCTCCGTCACTGGCGGGCAGGTTAGTTCGGGCGACCCCACGTTTGAGAGGAACATCAACGGTCGATTCAGTGCCATTGCTGCGTTCAGTGAAGGTAACGATTGTCCCGTCCGGCACTGCATTGCCTTTGCAGTCGCGAAGCGGCTCCGTCTCCAGCTCGATTAGTGTGCCGGATCGACGGGCGCTCATCCGCAAACTACAGGGATCGCCGGGGACTTCTTGCACAACACGTCTTTCGACGATATTCCCGGCACGGGCCAGGAACTGGGCCACCCCGGACTTGGGTGCGGAATCCAGTCTGACCCAGGCGGCCCCATAATGCGTGGAGGCGGTCCGCGTCTGCGTGGCGCCACCGCCTTCGGATAGTTCGAACGAAACCTCCGTGGACGTCAGAACCAGGTTCTGGAAAGCATCGAAGACATAGACGACTCCGCTAATCCCGTCGTGCAGATCGACCGGCAGCCGAGAGGGTTTTGCCAGAAAACTCAGGTTTGAGGTTTGCGACGCGGTGACGTCGAAGTCAGCGGTTTGCGTGGATGATGGTCCCACAAGAAGCGCGCTGTAGTGACCGGCATTGTGGATCTCGCCGGCAGCCAACACGATTTTCTGGCCTAGCTGAACGTCACGACGAAGCGCCTGTCCTGGACCCACGATATATAGCACGGCCTTGCCATCACCCGCAGTCGACACCGAAAACGAACGTCCGGCCTCGATGGTCTTGGGCCATTCAAGAGACGGCGCCTGCGCAAATCCAGCGATTGCGGCGGCGACCCATATCGCTAACATCGATGAGAATCGCAGTTTCATTGAAAGCGGCTGGTGCTATAGGTGGTGGTGACCACACGATAGCTGCTGACCCGCGAAGCGAGGTCGGCAGGCAGAGATGTCGCAAACGGCACAGGCGTTTCAGGCAGCAATGCGCGGTCCGCGTATCCGTCTGACACCCAAACCGGTTGCCCAGTGTTGTCATAAAATGTGGCGAGAACGTGGGCGATATTCACAATTTGACCACTCTGATTCACCAGTTTCCCGGTCAAGGACGGTTCAGGTAAGCCATTCAGCTTCTGGTCTTCAATCTCGACGACCGGATCCGCGGAAGCAGCGACGAGGGTGGACGACGGATCCATACGGATGTTGTCCACTTCTGACAAGCGAGTGTTCTGGAAATCCAGGCGGAACGGAGTCACTTGCTTGGGTAAGAGAATGTGAGACATTTTGTCGAATGCGTCCTCGGTTGCGATCGCAGCCCCGTTTTTCGCAAGCAGAGTCGCCTTGACCGATACGAAGGCCGGTACAACATCTTCATTGAGCAACTCTCCTAGCAAGACAACAGCGCCACCACGGTCGATCGGG
>Ga0070733_10002336_pt1 | contig 13622 bp, 8 predicted proteins | sample Coa_R1_9_FD_66450 | JGI IMG/M metagenome (GOLD analysis project Ga0070733, IMG submission 66450) | Surface soil microbial communities from Centralia Pennsylvania, which are recovering from an underground coalmine fire - Coalmine... | ecosystem: Environmental > Terrestrial > Soil > Unclassified ... | reverse complement strand
GCATCGTCAACTCCGGCGACATAACTTCCGGCGACGAATACGGCATCTACGTTTCCGACCCGACGGTGTTTGGCGGCGGCATTGTCAACACCGGCTCGATCACCTCTTACGACACAGCCATTTACGCCGAGGCGTCGACGTTTGGCGGCGGCATCATCAATACGGGCGTCATCCATAGCTATTATTACGGCGTCGAGGCCTATGGCACGTCGTTCACCGGCGGTTTCGTCAATACGGGGACGATAACCTCGGCCGACGATTATGGCGCGTATCTCGAATACACGAATTTCGCCGGCGGCGTCGTCAATTCCGGGACGATAACGTCGTACGATTACAGCATCTACTTCTACGGTTCGTATTTCTCGGGCGGCGTCAGCAACAGCGGGTCGCTGACCGCGACGGGCGACACCGGCATCTATGTCGACGCGTTCTCCACCTTCGCCGGCAATGTCGTCAACACCGGCTCGATCCAAGCCTATGATGACGGCATCGAGGTCGACGCCAATCTTTTGTCCGGCGGCGTCCTCAATACCGGCACTATCGCGTCGCAATACGACTATGGCATCGAAGTCGATGTATCGACTTTGACCGGCGGCCTCGCCAATCAGGGCTTGATCACCGCTTCTGACGGCTATGGCGTCTATTTCACCGGTTCGACCTTCGCGGGCGGCCTCGCCAACACCGGCAAGATCTATTCCTACGACACCGGCATTTATGTCGACGCATACGCGACTTTCGGCGGCGGGTTGCTCAACTCGGGTACGATCGTCTCGCGCTACTACGGCATTTACGCCGAGGGTACGAATTTCTCCGGCAACTTCGTCAACAGCGGCTCGATCACCTCCGGCGACGACTATGGCCTCTATATCGACGCCTATGCGACTTTCGCCGGCAGCGTCGTCAACTCGGGCGTGATCAAGGCCGAGGACTACGGCATCTATGTCGATGCGTCAGTGTTCACCAGCGGCCTGCTCAACTCGGGCACGATCACCGCGCTGACCGACTACGGCATTTACGTCGACGCCTCGACCTTCCTGGGCGGGCTCGCCAACACCGGCACGATCAACGCCGAGGACGATTACGGCATCTATATCACTGGCACGTCCTTCACCGGCGGCGTCGCCAATACGGGCGCGATCCAAGCCTATGACGGTGGCATCGAGGAATATTTCTCGACCTTCACCGGTGGGATCACCAACAGCGCTGGCGCCGTCATCACCTCGCTGGATTCCTACGGAATCTACGCCGAATCGACCAGCTTCTCCGGAGGCATCGTCAACAACGGGTCGATCACCTCCTACGATACCGGCATTTACGTCGACGCGATCTCGAGTTTCGGCACGGGTCTCGTCAACGCCGGCATCATCAACGCCCGCGACGACGGCGTCTACATCTCAGGCGCGGGTCTGTTCACGGGCGGCATCCTCAACAGCAACCGCATCATCTCCAGCGACGATTACGGCATCGAGGTTGGCTCCTCGACGTTCAACGGCGGCGTCGTCAATACCGGCGCCATCACGTCCTACGATTCGGCGATCTATGTCTGGGACAAGACATTCTCGGGCGGGATCAGCAACAGCGGCTCGATCCACACGATCGGTAGCGATGGAATTGATGAAGCCGCCACGGTGTTCGGCGGCGGCATCATCAACACCGGCGGGATCCTCTCTGAGGATACCGGCATCTACGTCGCGGGGTCGGTGTTCTCGGGCGGCGTGCTTAACAACGGCACGATCAGCACGGTGTTCGACGACGGCATCTATATCGGCGCTTCCACCTTCTCCGGCGGCGTGGTCAACAATGGCACCATCGCCGGCCAGATCGGCATTTTGGCTCACTCCACCGGCGTAACCATCGTCGACACCGGTCCGATCATCGGCGCCGGCGGCACGGCCATCCAGTTCACCGGTGCCGGCGGCGATACGTTGGAGCTCACCCCGACGGCTTCGATCATCGGCAATATGATCGGGGCCGGCAGCGACACGCTGATCCTCGCAGGGTCCGGAACCGGCACGTTCAATCTCAGCCAGGTCGGCGCCGGCTTTGCGACGTTCGACGTCACTGGCGGAACCTGGCTCACGACCGGCACGGGCTCCATGAACTGGACCGTTTCGGGCGGCTCCTTCTTCCTTGGCAATGGAGGCACATCAGGCGCGCTCACCGGCAATGTGGTGGACAACAGCGTGTTCGGCGTGGCGCACTCCGATACATATGCCTACGGAGGGCTGATCACCGGCACGGGCCAGTTCGACCAGGCGGGCGCGGGCGTCACCGTCCTGACGAACCACGACACCTTCTCGGGCGGCGCGGTCATCTATGATGGCGAACTCGAGTTAGGCATTGGCGGCTCCACGACATCCGGCGTGCTTTTCGCTTCCGGTCACACCGGCGAACTGCGGCTCGACACGGCGACGAGCCAGCTCGGGTCCGGGTTCATCGTCGGGGCGTCCAAGGGCGACGCGATCGATCTGCGCTTCCAGGCCTTCGCAGCGGGGGACATGGCGACCTGGGTGCAATCGACGTCGACCACGGGCGCGCTGGAGCTGACTAACGGCGCTACGGTGCTGCAGTCGTTAAACCTCGTGGGAACCTACATCTCGTCGGATTTCCAGGCGGTGTCGGACGGCGGCAGCGGCACGCAGTTCAATGTAGTGGCGAATACGCCGACATCGCCTCTGGCGCAGCTCACCCAAGCGATGGCGTCCTTCGGGCAGCAAGGCTCGTCGTCTTCGGCCGGGCTCTTGTCGTCGGTGGCCGACGCGCATTCGACCCAGCTCATCTCGACGCCGCACCATTGAGGGGCGCGACCGACGGACGGGGAATTGTGGATGGCCGCGTGGCGTCCTTCCGGACAACGGAGGGGTGCCGCGGAGGCAAGAATAATGGGCCGAGGCGGCGGCCGCGCCAATGTGGACATTTCGCCGAACTCGGGCCCGTTTAGCGTAGATCTTTGCGTTCGCCAACGGCGCTGTTTGTTAGTTTGTGTTTGAGGTATTGTTGGCTTCATGGCCGTTGAGATCGATCAAGGCCAGGCCGAAAAGCCGGGGCTGTTTGCATTTGCCGCCTTGTTGCGCCTCTTCGGCGTTCAAGCTGACGCCAATCTAATCATTCAGCAATGCGGAACCGCGTCGATCGGCGTCGCTGAAATGCTTCGCTGCGCGAATGCGTTTGGCCTGCACGCCCAATCGCGAAACGCCAACTGGAAGGACCTTTTCGCCCTCCGGCCGCCGGTCATCGCGGCGCTGCGCGACGGCGGTTTTGTCGTCGTCTTGGAAGTCAGGGAGGACAAAGTTCTCGTCGTCGATCGCGGCGGGTCGAAGCCTGGCGAGATTAATCACGCCGAGTTCGAGAGCTCGTGGGACGGGCGCCTGGTGCAGATCGCGCGTCGCGAAAAGACGGCGCCCGGATCGGGCGGCCAAAACGCTGCGGAAGATTCTGCTCTCGGCGCTCTCGTGATGCTACTGCGCTTTCACGGCATTGGCGCGGAGCCCACGCAAATCCGCCATCGGATCGGCGCCGCCAAGATCGACATCCCGGAGATGCTTCGCTGCGCTCAGCAACTTGGGCTCAAAGCGCGGGCGCGTCACACCAAATGGGAGCGGCTTGCGCGGACGCCGCTACCGGGCATCGCGTCGTTGCGGGACGGGTCGTTCCTCATCCTTGGCAAGGTGGCGGACGACAAGGCGCTTCTGCAGCGCCCCTCTGCGACGCGCCCCGAGACCATGTCGCGGGCCGAATTCGAGGCGCTTTGGGACGGGCGCATCGTGTTAATGACCCGACGCGCCTCGCTGCTCGATCTGTCGCGGCCCTTCGACATCACGTGGTTTCTCGGGGCCATCCACAAATACCGGCGCTTGCTCGGCGAGGTGCTCGTCGCCTCGTTCTTCCTTCAAATCTTCGCGCTCGTCTCGCCGCTATTCTTTCAAGTCGTCATCGATAAAGTGCTCGTCCATCGCAGCATGAGCACGCTCGACGTACTGGTGCTCGGCCTTGTGGCGATTTCGGTGTTCGAAACGATCCTGGGGGTGCTGCGCACTTACCTTTTCGCCCACACGACCAACCGCATCGACGTGGAGCTCGGCGCCCGATTGTTTCGCCACCTGATGGCCTTGCCGATCGCCTATTTCCAGTCCAGGCGGGTCGGCGACTCCGTGGCGCGCGTGCGCGAGCTCGAGAACATCCGCCAGTTCCTCACGAGCTCCGCCTTGACACTGGTGATCGACCTTTTGTTCACCTTCGTTTTCCTGGCGGTGATGTTTTACTATTCGCCGCTCCTGACCTGGGTGGTGCTGGGCGCTTTCCCATTTTACATCGCCCTCTCGGCCGGGGCCACGCCGTTCTTCCGCCGCCGGCTCGACGAGAAGTTCCGCCGCGGTTCGGAAAACCAGGCTTTTCTCGTTGAGAGCGTCACAGGCGTCGAAACGCTCAAAGCAATGGCGGTCGAGCCGCAAATGCAGCGGCGCTGGGAGGAGCAGCTCGCGGGCTATGTGGCGGCGAGTTTCAAGGTCGTCAGTCTCGGCAATACGGCGAGCCAAGGCGTCCAGCTGATCAACAAGCTGGTGGTCGCGGCGATTCTCTATTTCGGCGCGAAACTGGTGATCGAAGGCGAGCTCACGGTCGGGGAATTGGTCGCCTTCAATATGCTTTCAAGCCGGGTGAGCGCGCCGGTGTTGCGCCTTGCGCAAATCTGGCAGGACTTTCATCAGGCCCGCCTCTCCGTCGCTCGGCTTGGCGACATCCTCAACACGCCAGCCGAGCCGGGCTCGAGTCCTGCGCGCGCTCCATTGCCGACGATCCGCGGCCACATCGAATTCGAACACGTGACTTTCCGTTATCGCGTCGATGGGCCGGAGGTGCTGCACGATATTAGCTTTGCGGTGTCGCCAGGTCAGGTCATCGGCATCGTCGGCTCCTCGGGGTCGGGGAAGAGCACCCTGGCCAAGCTGATTCAACGGCTCTACATACCGGAGAGCGGTCGCGTGCTCGTCGACGGCGTCGACCTCTCAATGGTCGACCTTGCCTGGCTGCGGCGGCAAGTCGGCGTCGTTTTGCAGGAAAACATACTGTTCAACCGGTCCGTGCGAGAGAACATAGCGCTGATCGATCCGACGATGCCGATGGATCGTATTATCGCCGTTGCTAAGCTCGCCGGCGCGCATGAATTCATTCTCGAATTGCCGGAGGGCTATGACGCGATTGTTGGCGAGCGCGGCGCGTCCCTTTCGGGAGGCCAACGTCAGCGGATCGCGATCGCGCGCGCGCTCGTCACGGATCCGCGTATTTTGATTTTTGACGAGGCTACCAGCGCGCTTGATTACGAGAGCGAGCGGGCGATCCATCAAAACATGAAGCACATCGCCGCCGGCAGAACGGTCTTCATCATTGCGCATCGGCTATCCGCCGTGCGTAGAGCCGACCGCATCATAACGATCGAGCGAGGCCGGATCGTAGAGGACGGCAGCCACGACGAGCTGATGCGGGGCAACGGCCGTTACGCAAACCTTCACCTCATGCAAGCCGGCATCAATGACCACCGCTAGCAAGAAAGTCATCGCGTTTCCCAAGCAGCCGCCTCGGCGCGACGAATACGAGCTTGCGTTCTTGCCGGCGGCGCTCGAAATTACCGAGACGCCGCCTTCGCCGACTGGTCGTGCAGTGGGCGCAACGGTTATTGCGGTTTTCGCATTGGCGATTCTTTGGGCCTGCCTCGGCACGGTCGATATCGTTGCGACGGCGCCGGGGAAGATCGTTCCAAGCGGCCGCACCAAGGTCATACAACCTTTCGAGATCGGCGTCGTTCGCGCGATCAATGTGCGCGACGGGCAAAGCGTCAAGGCCGGCGACGTGCTGATCGAGCTCGATCCTACCATGACCGAGGCCGAGGCGGCTCATATCAAAAGCGATCTCGTCGCCGCCGAGCTCGACGCGGCGCGCTTGCGCGCCGCGATCGCCGGGCGAAGCGATTTCGATGCGCCTGAAGGCGCAACGCCGGAGGAAATCGAGACGCATCGGCGTTTCCTGGTCGTTCTGAATGCCGAGTTGAGCAGCAAGTTGTCCGAGATCGACCGCGAGGCGGCTCAGAAAGAGGCCGAGCGCGTGAGCGTTGAAGCGGCGATCAGTAAGCTGCACGCGACTATTCCCATCGCCCAGCAGCGGGTGGACCTGCGCCAATACCTTTTGGGAAAGGAATTGACCTCGAAGCTGACGTATCTCAGCGAGTATCAGGACCTCGTCGGCATGCAACAAGATGTTGTCGTGCAGCAGAGCCATTTACGCGAAGCGGAAGCCGCCATCGCGACGTTGAAGGAGACGCGGGCGAAGACGGAGGCCGAGAGCCGCCGCGCCTTGTTCGATGACCTCGCCAAAGCCGATCAAAAGGTGGCGTCGCTTACGCAGGACGTCGTCAAAGCCGAGCGCCGCACCAAATTGCAGCTTCTGACCGCCCCAGTCGACGGCGTCGTCCAGCAGCTTGATGTGCATACCGTGGGCGGCGTGGTGACGCCGGCGCAGCAACTTGCGGTCATCGTGCCGGTCGATGCCCGTCTCGAAATCGAAGCGATCGTGTCGAACCGCGACATAGGGTTCGTTCATCCTGGTCAAAAGGCAGAAATAAAAGTCGACACGTTTCCGTTTACCCGTTACGGGCTTTTGCACGGCGAGGTTTTGGGCGTTTCGCACGACGCTCTCGCGGACAAGCCGCAGGACGGGAAGGCGGGCGGAGAGGCGGGAGCGACGCCGAAGATGGGCGGCGCTGACGCAGCGGCTTTCGGCTACGCCGCGCGCGTTTCGCTCGATCGCACACAGATGCAGGTGGAGAACGGGACAGTGAATCTCGGCCCCGGCATGACGGTCATTGTCGAGATAAAGACAGGTTCGCGGAGAATTATCTCCTATCTGCTGTCGCCTCTGATGAAATACCGGCAGGAGGTTCTGCGCGAGCGCTAGTCCGAGCCTGGAGCGCGATGCGTATTTTCGGAATCATGCCGACCATCATCGAGAGCGATGCGGACCAATTTGCTCATGGATCGCAGCTCGGCCAAAATCGATAAACCCCAAGGGTTGGCGCAAACGCTGGGTTTTTGGGGGCGCCAAGCCTGCTCAGATCGATCCGGCGGCGCGCCTGGTGAAGGTCTGTCCTTGATCTATCGACGCCATATTGTTCGTCGCCTTGAGGGCCGCCTTAATCCGGCGCTGACCAAGATCAGATGAGCAAAATTCATGTCCATCACGTCGGTGGCCGATGGGGCGACGACGCATTTTCAGCGCCCGCGGTGTTTGATACCGACCTCGTACGGGTTCTTTATGAAGCCGACGCCGACGCTGTGCAAACTATCGAGGAGGCGCTCCTCGATCGTAGCTCCGAGTGTCACGTCGTAAACGCTTGTCTCAGCGACAGCGACGGCGAGGCGACGCTCAATCTCACACTCAATCCCGGCATCACTTCCATTCTCGACCCCGGAGATGCGCTACGTCAGAGATATCGAAATTTCAGAGGCGTCGATTTTGGCTGGGAGGAGGGCGCCAGAGTCGTCGCCAGGCGAACCCTTCCAACGACGACTCTGGACGCGGCCTTAAAACGTCACCGCATGGCTGCCCCTGATTTTTTATCGCTGGATGCCCAAGGGTCGGAGTACCCGATCCTAAGCGGAGCCGCAGAATCTTTGGAAACAATTTGCGGGATGATTGTCGAGGTGGAATTTGTCGAAATGTATAGGGGGCAAAAGCGTTTCCAGGATATCCTAGATTTGCTCGATAGCCGCGGTTTCTCCTTTGTCAGATTTGAAAGGATGGGCGAATTAGGCGGTCCGAGAAAGCCAATCGGGCAGCGCGGCTCTGGATGCCAAATGTGGGCCGACGCGCTGTTCCTCCGACGCCCCGACACGCCGTCATCGGAATCTCAACTCGAGAAGCTCGCCTTTATTGCAACGGCCTATGGCCACCTCGAATTTGCCATGAGCTGTCTTGAGCGGCTTGGACAAGACTGGCGTGACGGACCTAGAGATCATGATCGGCTTTACGTCAATTTTTTGCTTGATCTCTTCGACGCCCGCGATGCGTTTCAGAGTTTGACGCCGCCGTCGCTGGCAGAAGCTTTGCCAGTCGCTCGGGCGAACGAGTTTTCGGCCGCGCCCTCGACGGCCTGGTACAAGGTGTTTGATCTTCGAAGGTACAATGATGAAAGATATTTTGCCGCATTACGATCTCTCCAGTCCGAACGGAGCACTTCGATCGAAACCGTATTGCAGCGGTATGGCTTCGACCTTCTGTTTCTTCGGGTGAAAGAGATGCGGCGCTCGCAAGCGGGCGCCCTCGAAGACACTTTGCGCAAAGCTATCGACGCCGGCCTCACATGACACTCCGCCGCAAAACTCTCGCGCAAAGCGGGTGTCAGTGCGCCCACGCGTCGCGGTGGCGTGCGTTCGCCACACTCGCTAAGACTACGATATGTTCAACAATATCCTCCCCGACTTTCCACTGCGCATCAGATCCAGCGCGTCATTGATTTTCTCGAGCGAGAATTCGTCGGTGATGATCCCTTCGTAGTTGATCTTTCCGGCCTCGGCGAGACGGACCAGGCGCGGGATGTCGCGCGCTGGCTGGCACTGGCCGCCCTCCGAGCCCTTCAACACCTTATCGAAGTGAAGGGGCAGCGTATAAATCTCGACTTTCTCGCGCGGCACGCCCACGAGGATGCAACGGCCCTTCTTGCCGGTGAGCTCGTAGGCGAGCTCGATGACGCCCTTGACTCCCGTGGTTTCGATGACCTTGTCGGCGCCGTCGGGCCCGACAATCGCGCGAATCTTGGCGCCGACGTCGCCTTCCTTGGCGGAATTGATGAGATGGGTCGCGCCGAAGCGCTCCGCCATTTTCAGCTTGTTGTCGAGACGATCGACGGCGACGACCGGATGAGCGCCGACCATTGCCGCGAATTGCACGACGTTGAGCCCAACCCCGCCGACGCCGGTCACGACGACTGACTCGCCGACCGCCACTTGCGCGTCATTGTTGATGACGCCAAGCGCGGTGGTCACGGCGCAGCCGAGGAGCGGCGCCGTCCTTCTGTCGACCGAGGCGGGCACCGCCGTCACGCGATTCTCCGAGACGACGGCGTATTCGTTGAAGGTCGTGACCCAGCCGGCGTTTAGCTTGCGGCCATTCCAAGAATAGGCGCCCGGCGAAGACTGCATGCCCTTGCCGGGGCGCCAGTGCATCACGACGAGATCGTCGCGCTTGCAGCTTGTGACGCCTGGGCCGGTCTCGATCACGGTGCCGAGCGCTTCATGCCCCAAAAGATGGGGCAAGAACTTGTCCGGACCCTTGACCGCGTCGATCTCGTTGATTTGAGCGCCGCAAATGCTGGAAGTATGAACTTTCACCAGCACTTGCAGGAAGGAAAGCGCGTCGGGCAGAGCGATCTCATCAATGACGAGCGGTTTGCGCGATTCGGTAAGAATCGCCGCTTTGGCGGTTTTCACGTCCATGGTTGGGCAGGTCCGATCACTCGAAATAAATGAATTCGTAGTCGCCGGCGTAGCCGAACTTGTTGTAGAGCCAGATCCATTCCGACGTGTGTAGAATGGATTCGGCCGTCAGCGCCCAGCATTCAAGATTGTGCATCTCGGCGACGGTGCGATAGCCCTCGACCATGATGTATTTGTTCTTGCCGACGCGCTCGATCTCCTGAACTGCGGTCTCGAGTTCGAACAGGCGCAGGTTGTGCAGCGTGCCCAGCGAAATGACGAGATCGAAATTGTCGTCGCCAAAAGGGTAGGCGTCCTGGGCGCGATAGGTGAAGAGATAAGGCCTCACCTTCTCATGCGCGTTCTTCAGCCCATGCTGGGAAACATCGAAACCGGCGAACTTCAGCCCCGGCAAAATCTTCTGCATTTCATAAAGGAGAAAACCCTTGCCGCAACCGACATCGAGCACGCTGGAGCCGTCTTTCAGGCCGTATGTCTCGATCAGCGCCTTGGCGACTGGGGCCCAGCGCCCTTCGATGAATCGATAGCCGCCGTAGCCATACCGGCGATCGCCGTCCCAATAATCCGCTTCGTACTCGCGGGCTTTCAGCGAACAAGCGATCTTGTCGTCGTTCATCCGTCCCATATAGTCGCGCTTCGTCGCGGTGTGCAGCGGCGTGACGATTTCCAGCAAACGTCCCATCAAGCCCCCAAGGATTGAATTGGCGCCGGCGCCGCGAGCGGACGCGCAAAGCGCTCTTTCGAGATTGTCCGCGTGCGCAACCCCGCGCCAGGGCGGGCGTAGCGCGCCGAGAACCGCGGGCCTTCTAGGGGATCAGGGGCGGTTTGGCAAATATGCCTTAGTCAACGCCTCGGGCTGGCCGCATCGATCATCGCCGTCAAACGGCCGATCACCGCAGGCGAGCCGATGGCGGTCCCAAACGATGCAAAAGCCCGTCGACGAGACCTCGCCAGATGGCGTGGCGCAAGGGCCGCGCGAAGCGGCCATGGAAAAGATAAATCGCCATCCGGAGCGGCAGAAACAGCACGACTTTACATTTGTATCTTAGTGGGATGTGGGACATCGTCAGCATTGACGCTTGATTACGGATAAGCGTGTAAGTCCGAAGAGGCGGATGATAAGGGAGCCGCAATCCGAGCGGCCCCTCGATGACTCCAATCCCGATCTCGTGCTCCATGAGGACGTCCCTCGCCACCCAGATGGAAAAGCCGCGGCTCGTGGCGCGCATGCACCACTCGACATCGATCGCGTCGATAAAGAAATCATCGCGAAATGGGCCAACTTCGCGGGCCGCCGCGACGTCGATTAGCGAGCCGGAAGAAATGACGCATTCGACCTTCGTCGCGGCGACGCCGGAAGGCGCCGCGTCGCGGTTTCGAAGCCTCGGCCACATCGGAATGCCGCGTCCGTCAGTGAAACGCGGCCCGATTGCCGCCGGACGCTCGCCAATCTCAGTCAAAGACCGATGGATTTCGGAAAGCTGCTGAGCCATGCCGGGCGGCGACAGGCTGTCTTGGTCGAAGATGAGAAGGAAATCGGCTCGACGGTTGAGCGATTCCGCCAATAGAGCGTTGTACGCGACGCCCAAACCAACATTGCCGCCCCCGCCAAGAATAGTGACGCCGCCAGGACCAGCGCCAGCTCGCAACGTTGCTTCAAGAGCCGCATCGACTGCCGAATTGGCGTAGATCAACACCGCCTCAACCTCGGAGGCGATCCTCCTGACGAGAGTCGCCAACGAATCGCGATCCGGGTTGAAGATGACGATTCCTGCGGCCGTTCGCGTCACTTGCATGTCATGGCTGTCGCATTGACCCGACTGAGAGAGGCGGGTCTCCTGGATTTCGAACATAATGATCTGCTAAGCAATTTTGCCATCCCACGCAATTTGCCGCGGCGGTGCGCTGCCGCGCCGCCGGATTGCGGGCTTGGCGCGGCTTAATCTATAAGCACATGATATTGTTAGATGATTTTGCCAAGTTTGATCTCGCGCCGCGAGAATTGAACGCCGGCGTCGGACTTAGATGCGCTGCGGTCAATTGCGCACTAGCATAGAGACTGCCTATGGATTAGACCCCGCCGGCCGTCCGCCGCTTGCTGCAATCGGGAATTTCAAAGGATCTTATGTCCGTTTCGATGATCAATTTTTTGGCTGGCAGAGATCACGCCGATTCTCGCTTCAATCGGGCGGTCGTCGACGTCCTCAAGGGTGTCGCCGACGTCCATTTGTGGTTCACGGTGGGATGGCTCGAAATCAAGCAACGGTACCGACGCTCGGTCATAGGCCCGTTTTGGATCACCCTGAGCCTCGGCACCATGATCGCGGGAATGGGCATTATCTACTCGCGCCTGTTCGGAATGGAGACAGAGCACTACATCCCCTTTCTTTCCGCTGGTTTGGTCGTGTGGTCCCTAATTTCGACCCTCCTGATCGAAGGCTGCATGACCTTTCTTTCCGCCGAAGGCGTCATCAAGCAACTGCCCGCGCCGCTCAGCGTTCATGCAATGAGGGTAGTGTGGCGGAACCTGATCATTCTTGGCCATAACAGCCTAATTTACTTCGCGATCATGGCTTATTTTCACAGAAACCCGGGCCCTGTCGCGTTGTTGGCGCCGTTCGGTTTGGCGCTAATCGCGGTCAATGGTTTCGGGGTTTGTTTGACGCTCGGCATTTTCAGCGCGCGTTTCCGCGACATTCCTCCCATCGTCGCTAACGCCGTCCAAGTGATCTTCTTTATGACGCCAGTTTTTTGGGATCCGCAAAATCTCAAGGGGAGAACCGCGGTCCTAGAAGGCAATCCTTTGTACTATCTTCTTGAATTGGTACGCCGACCGCTGCTCGGCGAGGCCCCGCCGCTTAGTCTTTGGCTTATTTCCGTGGCGATCACGCTCGCCAATCTTGCCGTCGGCTTTGCGCTTTTTACACGATTCCGCGGCCGAATCGCCTATTGGCTCTGAGCGCGCATGCCAACGATTTCGGTTGAGAACGTCGACGTCTCATTCCCCATTTATGAGGGCGCAAAACGATCGCTGCGGCACACGATGATGGCGGTGAGCACCGGGGGGCGAATAGCCTCGGACTCCCGTCAACGCGTCGTCGTGGAGGCGTTGAAGGATATTTCGTTCGAGGTGTCGCGAGGCGACCGTCTCGCCCTCATCGGGCACAATGGCGCTGGGAAGACCACGCTCCTGCGTGTGCTCGCCGGCATCTACGAGCCGATCCGAGGTCGCGTGGTGACAGATGGGCGCATCGCGCCGCTTTTCGATATTTCGCTTGGCATGGATTTGGACGCGACCGGCTATGAGAACATCCGTATTCGCGGCCTTTATCTCGGCATGACGGAGGCCGAGATTGCCGGGAAGACCGGCGAGATCGCCGAATTCACCGAACTCGGCGAGTTTCTTCACATGCCGACGAGGACTTACTCGCTCGGCATGCGCACGCGATTGGCCTTCGGCGTCTCGACCAGCATTACGCCAGAAATCCTGCTGTTGGACGAGGGCATCAATGCCGGCGACGCCCGATTCGTCGAAAAGGCGGACACCCGTCTCCATGCTTTCATCGAGCGGGCCGGAATTATGGTTTTGGCCAGTCACGCCATGGATCTGATGAGACGTTTCTGTAACAAAGCGATCGTTCTTGAGCACGGAGCCGTTCGTTTCGTCGGCGACGTCGAGCACGCGATTCGGGATTATGCCGAATCATCGCAGTCTCGGCCGTAGCGAGTTGGCGAAGTCGCCGGAAGCGATCTCATGGGAGCTCCAGAAAACAGCAGTAATGGCTAAGATAGCCCGCCGTCCTGGTCGACCGCGCTTCCTCTCGGGGGCCGGCCTGCGGAAATGGCTCACGCCTGCTAACCAACAGAGCCCCAAGTAGTGTTGGCCGGCCAAGCGCAACACCGCTATGCGGACGTACCATCTTTGTCGAAATTGGCCGTCCATAACGAGGTCGATTAAATTTTGGTCTAGGGTTCCTCTGGGGAGAGGCCGCGAAGTCCAAGTCGATCGGCATACTGGTCTTTGTCTTTTTGGAATCGATGGCGCGGCGGGTAGGAAACCCTCGATGTCATAGGTCATTTGATCCCCCTCCGCTGCGAACAGTGGAAAAGAAACGCAGACGGCTCCTGGGCGACCGTTGG
>Ga0070733_10002335_pt1 | contig 13625 bp, 13 predicted proteins | sample Coa_R1_9_FD_66450 | JGI IMG/M metagenome (GOLD analysis project Ga0070733, IMG submission 66450) | Surface soil microbial communities from Centralia Pennsylvania, which are recovering from an underground coalmine fire - Coalmine... | ecosystem: Environmental > Terrestrial > Soil > Unclassified ... | reverse complement strand
GATGAGATCTTCTTCATGGCAAACCAGGCACGCCGACTTGAAGGCGGCCGGCGCGGACGGGGTGATCGTGGCCGAAAAGGAGACCGGCACGCTCGCCGGCTCCGGCCCCACGTTCACATGCACATGCGGGACCACGTTCCATAGGTAACCGGCCGGATTCCACTCCTCCGCCAGGGGCTGAGTGTCGCCGCCGGCGTCGCGGGCCCGCGCCATGATCGAGTAGTAACCCGGTTGCGGCGTCCACGCCCGCTCCCACTGCCGCCACCCGAATCGCGACCGGTCGCTCCCCAAGCGCGCAGGCTGCCATGACCGGCCGCCATCGACGCTGACCTCCACCGCCGTCACCGCACCGCCGTCTCCGCTCCAGGCCACACCTCGAATTGCGGCTGCCTTGGCGGGCATCACCGTGGCGCCATCAAGCGGCGATGCGATCACACTCTTTACGCGCAGACTGGTCACGGGCTGCATCTGCTCGGGCGGCACCGCCGTTCCCGGCGCGACAGGTTTGCCGGGGTGCCGGTAGGCGCCTTTCATCCAGAAGCCGTCGGCTTCTTTCTCGAGCACCCGAATGGACGTCACCCACTTTGCCCAGGAGTCGCCAGCCCACCCTGGGGCCACGACGCGCAGCGGAAACCCATGTTTCAGCGGCAGCGCCTCGCCATTCATCTCGTAGGCAAGCAGCGTATTTGGATCGAGCGCCTTCTTCACGGGAATCGAACGCTGAAAATCCGGCATGGCGCCGAGCGGCACATCCGCGCCGTCAAAAAGAATCTCCTTAGCCGAATCTTTCATGCCGGCTTTTTTGAGCACGTCGGCCAGCCGCACGCCCCGCCAACGCGCGTTGCCAACAGCGCCGTTGGTCCACTGCATGCCCGCCACGGCAGGCTCATAAAACCCGCGCCCGTTTCCGGCGCATTCGAGTACCGCAACCAATTCGACGCTAGGCAATTGTTTGAGGTTATCCAGCGTAAGTGTAAGCGAAGTTGATACTTCACCGTCCACCTTAAGACGCCAATCGTTCAGATTCACCGCCGGAACATAGACGTGGGTACGCACGAAGAACTGGTCGTTGGGGGTGAGGTAGTCCGCAAATCCCGAGAGCCGCATTTCGAGGTCTTCGGGCCGGACCGAGCGCACCAGTAGCTCCTGCTTGGAACGGTCCTGGGCGGCCAAAAGGCCACTGGTTGCGAGAAGGAAAAAGCTCCTGCGAGTGTGAATCGGCATCCTGGAACTATGATACGAAACTATCTTGAGGCAACGCGCGATGGCGATACCGTGGTCCGATCGCGAAACAATTCGAATCGCAGGCGCCATTCTTGCGGGTTAACCCCCGGCTCGAATTTCCAGCGCCGGGCGGCCGCGACGGTCAACTCCGAAAGATACCTGCTCGAGCGCGGAGGCTCGATGGTGGCAGCCTGTACGTTGCCCGACCCGTCCACGCTGACTTTCACATTCACTGTCACTTTTCCCCTAATCGTGTTGCGTGCCTTGGATGGAATGTCGGGCAAAACCTGGCTCAGGACTCCGCCGCGGGCCGGCGTCTTTGGCGCTGGGTTCGCGGCCTTCGGCCTCTCGACCGGCGGATTGTTTTCGACTGGCTGGACGGGCTGAACAGGGGAGACGGCGGGAGCCGGTGCAGCCGCGGGCGCAGCCGGCGCGGTCCGCGGAACCCGCATGAGCCATGCTCCCAGCGCGACGATCACGACACCGGCCGCGATGGCGGCGATCGGCCCGCGCGAGGCTTTCCTCGCGGCCAGAGATGACGGCGCCGCGTTTGTGGAATCCCTTCGGTCGAGTCGAGCCGAAATCTCAGGCATGGTCCATCGGCTTTGCGGATCGGGATCCAGGCAATGGCGGGCGATCTCCGCAAATGGCTCGGGTAAGTCAGCCGCAGTCCGGCCGGGCACGCGCCGGCCCAGCGCCTCGCGCAACACGATGCCCAGTGACCACACATCGTCGGCCGGGGAGCCTCCGCGGTGAACTGCGTCGCTTGAGATTTTGACTTGCTCGCCCGCCGCCATGATGTTGGACGGCGTCAGGCGGCCGTGAACGAAACCCTTCGCGTGAAGATAGCCCAGTGCGTCCGCCACCGGCCCGAGCATCTCGCGCGCCTCCTGAGGCGTCAGGACGCGATCACTCAGCACCTGCGACAGATTCTCATCGGCGCACTCCGTCACGACGTAGACGCAGCTCTCTTCCTCCAGCCGACATTCCCCGCCGGCGAAAATCTGGAGCAGATGGGGATGCGACAAGGTGGAGGCGGCTTCCCACGCGGAAAGCTGACGTTCGGCTGCGACCGCTTCAGTGGGAATCAGCTTGATGGCCGCGCGCCGTGGGTTCGTTTCGCCGTATTCGGTGAGAAAAACGGCCCTGCCGGAGCCGCCGCCCAGGTAACGGAGTAGCGGGAAGACGCCATCGATGGTCTGCCCTTCGCGCTGCTGCCAGAGCGTCATCGCGTCACTTCGCTTTTCCGGCTGGAATGAGCTCTTTTGAGGACGAGGCGGCTTTGAGAGGGACGCGCGCCTTGAGGGATTCGTCCTGCGCCTTCAAATACGCCAGCCGGAGATAGCCTGCCGCCGCGCGCATCCGCACCGCTTCCTTCTTGTCGTCCAAAAGCGGAATCAGGTCCTGGCTCAACCCCGGATCGTTACGCACGGCGATCGAATGCGCGGCCGCCGCACGGACCGATGGATCTTTGTCCGAGAGTGCGTCTCGAAGCGCCGGCAGCACGTCAGGATCTTTGTCGCGCCCCAGCAGGAGCGCAGCCGTAGCACGTCCGGAAACGCCGGTATCGGAAAGAATACCTTGGATCGATGAAACTCCTTCGCCCAAACCCGGCACGGGCGCCATGCCGATTCCCTGTTTCATCGCAAACATGAACAGCGGTTTGGGAGTATGGAACATCCGCAGTGTATCCCTTTTCTGCTTAGTGAGAAATCCGGACGAGGTCTTGCTTTCTCCACCCAGAACGGCCATCAGCGCTCTTTTCCCTTCGGGATCGTCTACCGTCCAGAGCGCTTTGGCTGCCGCGAAACTCACTTCGGGCGCACTGTCGTCCAGAGCCTTCTCGAGCGCGGGCAGCGTGCCCTTATTCCGAAGGTCGCCCAAACTTGTGACCGTGGCAATCCGAACTTCCACGTCCTTGTCGTCGAGCATCCCTTTCAGCATAGAAATATACGGCTCCCGTGTGGTGACCAGTCCCAACGATTGGGCAGCTTGTTTGCGCACGTCCGGGTTCTTATCCGCGACCCCTTCGGCGAGCAGCTTGCCCGCGCGCATCTCCAGCGGATCGGCCACCGGGCCCACCGCATCCGGTTTGACCGCATCCGGTTTGACGGCATCCGGTTTGGCCTCCTCCGATTTGACCACGTCGGGCTTGGTCTGTCCCCACGCGGCGAGCGAAATCATCAGGCACAGGACGGTTCGCATATGTCTCACCTCAAAATCATCGGGTATTCAGGCCGAGTTGCCGGCGCACGGTCTGGATAGGGAGATCCTTCCAATACCGATTGAGATTATCCAAGGTTGTCAAGGAGCGCGTCTCCATATGGTCAATGTAGAGCCGCCCCTGAAGGTGGTCGATTTCATGTTGTAGGATGCGGGCGAACCATCCGCGTGCTTCGATGTGCTTTGGCTGGGCGTGTTCGTCGGTATAATCGACAGTCACGCCCCGAGAACGTCGGACCAGCGCGCTCAAGCCGGGCAGACTCAGGCAGCCTTCATAAAATTCCGCGGTGTCCTTGGAATGTTGAACGATGCGCGGGTTGATAAGCACGAAGAACGGCACCGGCTTGCGTTCCCGCTCCGCCAAACGCTCCGGGGTGACATCCTTCAAGTATTCGGGGCGATCCTCGATCACCGCCATCTGGAGCGGCAATCCGATTTGCGGCGCAGCGAGACCGACGCCAGGCGCCTTGCGCATGGTTTCACGCATGTCTTCGATCAACTGCTGCGTGGCCGGCAGGATGATTTCGGCGGCCGCGAGCGCGCGGGACACTTGGCGCAAGACCGGTTCTCCAGCTTGAATGATCGTCAGGCCCATTTATTCGTTTCGCCCATTTATTCGTTTCTCAGTGCGATCAGAAAGCATCCGAACCCAACCGCCTCGCCCGCGGCGAACAGTCCCCAGAAAAAGGGATGCGGGAAGCCGCCGGACAGGACGTTGGGGGAATCCCACAAAAAAGATAGCAGGATCGCAACTGCGCCGCAGCCGATGCCGGCCCAATACCATCGTGTGAGGTGCACAGCTCGCTTAAGGGCCATCATCCCGGACGCGACCAGCGAGAGGGACACGATCACGGGCGCGAGCACGGGCGCCGTCCACGGCGCCGGGATCAGAAATAGAATGTCCCAGGTGAACAAAGATGCCGGCCATCCGATCAGCAGCCTGAGGAAGACGTAGTAAAAGATGTCCCACACGCCGAAGCCAATAGCAAAAGCGGAAAGCCACATCCGCCGGTCCATCGCCACGGAAGCAACGCCCGCGAGCATCAGCAGCGTCGCCGCCTCGCGCACCACTTCCACTCTTACGAGCCTCGCCTGTTCCGGCGCGGCAGTGCGCAGCTCGTCCAATGTCAGCAACGGGAAAACTTCCGCTGGTGAAGTGCCGGGGTGCACGCGCTCGCGTACCGGCTCATGGATGGTGCGGAGATAAACCACCACCGCGGCTTCCACATATCCGAAGGCAATGCCGAACAGAATCAGACCGAGTGTGATGCGCCGCCAGTGACTGTGCACCCGCGCTGGTTCTCCGGCGAACTCACTTGTCCCAGGGGTGGGAATGAGGACCTTGGTCACGATCGGTGACGCGATCATACATGTGCGCGTCGGAAGTGGTGCCGAGCGAGAGATTGTAGAGGCTCGTCAGGCCGAGCCCTTCGCGCAGGTCCTCGTCGAAGGCGTGCAGCGTCTTCAAATGGGAGGCCAGCGCCGGAGCTTCGCGGCCCGAAGGCGTGCGCAGGAACATCTGGTATCCGGCGTTCACCAGCTCTGCAATTTCGTTGCCTAGCAGAAGGCCGGGTTTACCGATCGCCACTTTGCCGCCGCCCAGATCCTCGATCACCGCGCCGCAGCCCTCTCGAGTTAAGAGGCAACGGCTGCCGGATTCGAACGCGATGTCGAATCCGAACTGCTTCAGGTTGGCGATGCGCTGCTCAAAGGTGGGCACTTTCAGTTTTTCATTGCGAAAGAACATGAAAGCACTATTATATAATGCGGCCCGCATCACAAAGGGTCGGTGGACGGCCTGAGAGTTTCTGAACCGTTGCCCCACTAGGTTGCTGTGGTGGTCAGCTATGCGGATCGCAATCATTGGCGGTGGCCCAGCGGGGCTGATGACGGCCTACTTCCTTACTCAGTACGACGCTCCGGTCGACATTACGCTCTTCGAAGCAACAGACCGGCTCGGCGGAAAGATCGTTACGGCCCGATTCGATCACGCTCCGGTTGCCTACGAAGCGGGTACTGCCGAGCTGTACGACTACTCGATGATCGGGTCGGACCCGTTGCGCGATCTGGTTCGCGAATTGGGACTCACTACTCGACCCCTGACTGGCAGGACCATCGTTCTGGACGACCGGCTTCTACACACGGACGACGATATCCGTCGCTGCTTAGGTCAGAGGGCGCTTGATGCCTTAGAAGATTTCCGGCAGCGGGCAAAATCTCTCATCAGCCCCCGCGATTTCTACGAAATGGATTGGAAGGAGAATCGCCAGGACCCGCTCGCCCGCCAGAGTTTTCACGAGCTGCTGGCGTCGGTACCGGACGAATCCGCACGAAAGTATATTCGGGTGGCGGTTCACAGCGACCTGGCTACCGAGCCGCACCAGACCACCGCGCTTTACGGCCTTCATAATTTCCTCATGAATGAGCCGTCCTACGTTCGTCTCTACACGATCGAGGGCGGCATCAACTCCCTAACCAAGAAACTGGCGGAGCACATTTCGGGACAGGTTTTGTTCGATCGTCGGGTGACCTGCGTGGAAAATGGGCAGCAAGGGACATACCGCGTGCGGTCGCAATGCTGCGGTGAAATTCTGAGCGAGGAGTTCGATATCGTAGTCGTCGCTCTGCCCAACAACTGGATCCCGGCGATTGAGTGGCGGGGTGAGACATTGTCCAAAGCCATGCACGCCCATCACGTGCGGTACGACTATCCGGCACACTATCTCCGCGTCAGCATGCTCTTTAAGGAGCCGTTCTGGCGCAAACAGATCAACGAGTCGTACTTCCTGCTCGATGCGTTCGGGGGTTGCTGTGTTTATGACGAAACGTCCCGAAGCTACAACGCCCTGTTCGGCGTGCTCGGATGGCTAGTGGCCGGCGACGCGGCGCTGAACTTGAGCAACTTCGATGACAGCACTCTGATTCAACAAATGCTTGAATCTCTGCCGAGCGGCCTCCGCTGCGGCCGCGAGATGCTGCTGGAAGGGCGTGTTCACCGCTGGGTCGGATCAGTAAGCGGATTACCGTCGGGAAATTCGCCAACAGATCCCGTCTCGCGCCACGTGCCGGAACCCCAAGAAGATCCCCGCTTGCTCGTGGTTGGAGATTACTTGTTCGATTCGACGCTGAATGGGGTTTTCGATTCCGCGGCCGTCGCCGTGGACGTCGTCTTAAAAGAGATTCCGAAATTGGACAACGAGCGAGCTTTTGCGCGCGGTGCCTTCTAACATGGCAACGATGGCAGCGTCCAGTACGGCGGTGCACGTCAGCCATATTCGTTTTGCACGCGATGCGCGAGCCAGCGAACGCATCCAGCGGCGGTTCACTCAGCCGCGTTCGATGGTGGCGGTTGCGCGGCCGGCCGAGCTCAGTCTGCTGGCGGATAAGCCCTGGCCCGACGCGGTTGACGGCTTATACGTGATCCTCCCATCTACGCCCGCCTCGTCTGAGGTGAGAAGTACGATCCACTGCTGGCTGGCGGCTTGCGATCAGCCCGATCTGCCACCGCCGCTGCTGGTGCATATAGATGCAGGCACGATTCAATGGCGTCCTGGCCGGGCCGTGGTTGAAGGTGCGGTTGATGATTGCAAGAATCTGATGACGGCATTAGTTGACTTCGCTTTTTTCGAAGGCGAACTTCGGCGGTTGGAGCAGGACCTGCTTCCATTCGAGGCATCGGCAGCCGACGACCTCGCCTTCGCTTACCAGATTCGGCAGGCCGACCGAATTCAGTGGAGACGCCTCGGCCGGACGCAACAGAGTATCTCTGGCCTGCGGCTGACATTCGCCAGACTCGAGCCGAGCCTGCGCAGTGTGTCACGCTCGCTTACTCCGGACGCCCAGCAGGCGTTAACGCGCCTCATCGCCGGCTCTGACGTGCTCTCCCGGCTGGAAGCGTTCGACGGCCGCCTCCAAGCCTGTCAGGATCTCTACGAAGGGGCCGTCGATCGGATCGCGGATTTCCGATGGTTTCGCCACGGCGAGCTGCTCGAGATCGCCATTGTGGTCCTTTTAATACTCGAGCTATCCGTCACCGCGTGGGGTTTGCGGCTGTGAGGTTATAAGTCACTCGCCCAGCTCAGCGCGGATCGCGGCTGCGATGCTGTGCGCGAAGTGCTCGACGCGATCGAGCCTTGGTCCCTCGACCATCACGCGGGCCAGGGGCTCGGTACCGGAGAAGCGCACCAGGATGCGGCCCGCATCGCCGAACTCCGCCTCGGCTAGACGAATTTCGCGAGTGGCCTCGTCCAGTTCCTCGATCGGCCGCTTTTGCTTGACACGTACGTTCACCAAGCGTTGGGGATAGGTCTCGAGCTCCGCCGTCAGCGTATCCAGATCGCGCCCTGACTCGCGCATGACTTCGAGCACCCGCAAGGCGGTCAGGAGACCGTCGCCAGTGGTGGCGTAATCGCGAAAGATTACGTGGCCGCTCTGTTCGCCGCCCAGAGGCGCATTGCGCCGCAGCATTTCCTCGAGCACGTACTTATCGCCCACCGGGGTGCGCACCAGCCCGATGCCGTGCCGTTTTAACGCCCTCTCCAGTCCCAGGTTGGACATGACGGTTGCGATCACTTCCGTCAGACGTCCCTTCGCATGAAGAGGGAGCGCGGTGAGCAGCATCACTGCGTCACCATCGACGACCTTGCCGGAGTGTGAGATGAACAGCGCACGGTCAGCATCGCCATCGAAGGCGACGCCCAGGTCTGCGCCGGCTTCGAGCACGCGGTCGCGCAAGCCGTCCATGTGCAGCGATCCACAATTCAGATTGATATTCCGTCCATCCGGGGCGCAGCCGATGCATTCCACTTCAGCGCCCAATCTCCGGAATAGGGCCGGCGCCAGGTAGCTGGCCGCGCCGTGGGCGGCGTCCACGATCATTCGCACCCCCGCGATACTGGCCGGCAGCGTCTCGGCGAGATGCTCGATGTAAGCCCGGTCCAGCCCTTCATCGACCACCAGCATCTTAGGGCGGGCTGTCCCCTTCCACGCGAAAATGCCGGCCTCGAGAATATGCTCCTGCTCGTCCGGCAGCTTGAATCCGGAATGATCGATGATTTTGATTCCGTTGTCGCGATACGGATTGTGCGATGCCGAGATCATCACACCCGCTGCGAATGGACCGGTGCGGGCGACGTGAGCGAGCCCTGGCGTCGTGATCAGACCCGCAAACCGCGGGCGGACGCCACGGCTATCGAGACCCCCCGCGACAGATTCGGCGATGCAGGGCCCCGATTCGCGCGTGTCCATACCTATTACGACCTCGGGTCCGCTCACAATTTCAGGATTCTCATCGCGCGCCAGAACTCTCATGGCCAGCGCCACCCCCACCGCAAACGTCGTGGGCGGGTCAAGCGGATACTCGCCCGCGGTCCCGCGCATGCCATCCGTTCCAAAGAGCTGTCGCATTTTCAATGGGGAGTCGCCGTATTCTCGATCGCGAGCCTGATGGTCACGCTTGTGGACGATTCAAAACGCACCCGCGGATTGCTTACGAAGGCGTTGACGTGATATTCGCCGGACTCGGTCACGGTATTCAAATCGATGGCATCGGTCTCCACATTCTCGACTGAAAAAACCTGCGGCTCGGACCCGGCGATTCGCAATGCCTCCGGGGTGGCGGTTTTCGAAACAAGGCGCCGCCCCGGGGGTAACGCGCCCGTGAACCGGATCTGGACCGGAACATCCTTTGTCAGCAAGCGCGCAAAACGCAGTCGCAGTTGTGACGGCACGGCGCGCAGGAAGCTGACATTTCTCGGCAGATTGAGGTTCGCATCCGAGATGGTAAAGGTCCGCTCCCCCGGCCCGCTGACCGAGGCCAAATCGAAGAGTGCAACCGTATCGGCAAGGCTCGCGGCGGTCAGCTGGTTGGCCGGTCCGCGCAGTTCGACATGTATGCTCTCCGGTGTATCGCCAGCCACCAGCAAGGAGGGCGGGAGGTTGCGGTATAGAATCGGCGCGGCATGCGTCGAGATGATGTCCGGGGTCGCGGAAAACGCCAGCCACAGCAGAATCGCAAGCAGCAAGGAGCCGAGCTTCCATCCGAGATTCTTGGAGACCAGGCGGCGAATCATGGCTCGGCCTGCTTCCAACGAGGCTCCGGCGATGGCGCGGCCTGGCGAATCCGCCCCGAGGCATGCCGCGTAAGCCGTTCCCGCACCCGTTCCAAGGCCACGTCGGGTTCCAGATCGCCGCGCGAAGCAATGGCAATCCGCCCGGACTCTTCCGACACCACAAGCGCCAGGCAGTCGGTCTCCTCGGTGACGCCGATCGCCGCGCGGTGACGCGTTCCCAAGCGGCGCAGCATCACTGGATTGGTGGTCAGCGGCAGGAAGCACGCCGCGGCTGTCAGGCGATCGCCCTGAATGATCACGGCGCCGTCGTGCAGAGCGCCACGCGGCTCAAAGATGGAGCACAGCAGGTCGCGCGAAACCAGGGCGTCCAGCGCCACTCCGCTTTCGATAAATGTCAGCAACCCGATATCGTGTTCGATCACGATAAGCGCGCCGGTCTTGGCCTCCGCCATTTGCTGCAGCGCCAGCAGGATTTCGTCCGCTATTTCTCTACTCTCGAGTTGTCTTCCTAGCCCGAGCCAGCGGCCCCGCCCGATGCGCGCCAGCAGCCGCCGGATCTCCGACTGGAACATGACGATCACGGCGAAGACCGTGTACGGCGCGAGCCCCGCGAGCACCGAGCGCAGCAGCTCCAAGCGCGCCCACACGGCGATCAGATACACCACCACCAGCGTGCAGATCCCCGTGAGAATGTGGGCCGAACGCCGCCCGCGAATCATCAGCACAAACTGATAAATGAGAATCGCCACCGCGAGGATGTCGATCACCGCGCCAATCGTAAGTTTCGGGAATAGGGGAAACGTCAGTTGCGGCATTCGCCAGGGTAAGCGGCCAGTACCGCTTACTACCAGTCTATTAGGAACTCTTAATCTCCGTCCAGAGGCGGTCGCGCAATTTCTGTGACGCGGAGGGTTGGGCACTGAACCATTCGCCACGTTCGAGAATCGCAGCCGATGGATAAAGCACGGGATTTTCGCGGATCTCGGCGGGGAGCATCTTCTGCGCGGCGCCGTTGGCGGTGGCCGTTCGCGTCGCTGAAACGATCGATGCCGCCACTTCCGGCCGAAGCAGATGGTTAATCCATTTATGGGCCAGTTCAACGCGGCGGCTCTCACGCAGAATCGAGACGTTGTCGGCGAAGCGCGCGAAACCTTCCTCGGGAAACGCGAATGCGAGCTTATCGGGCGCCGCGGCGATGGCCTGCCCGGCGGTCACAGCCCAGGCTTCGGCCGCAAGGACGTCGCCAGCCACCACCTGGTCGCGCACCTCGGCATTCAGATACGCCCGCAGCAGCGGCTTCTGCGCGACGGCCTGCTTTTTCGCCTCGAGCAGCTCCGCTGCGTCGGTCGAATTGATGGAGCGCCCCAGTTTCTTGAGGCACGCGCCGAAAACCTCAGTTGCGTCGTCAAGCATCGTAATCCTTCCGCGCAGCCTTTGGTCCCAGAGAGCCGTCCACGCGCTCGGCGGCGGCACGACGCTCTTCTGATACACGATTCCAGTCGAGCCGTGCATGTAGGGGACGCTCCAGCGAAGCTCCGGATCCCAGGGCGGCTTCTGGAACGCCGGATCGAGCGCATCCAGGTTCGGAAGCAACTCGTGACGGAGCGGCGCAAGCAACCCGAGCTCGCGCATGGGCTCGATAAAATCCTCCGAAGGAAACACCACGTCCCAACCCGAATTGCCGCTCATCACCTGCGCCAGCATCTCCTGATTGCTTTCGTACGTTCCGTATCGCACCCGCGCTCCGAATTCGCGCTCGAAGTTCGCGACCGTATCGGGCGCAATGTAGTCGGACCAGTTGTAGACGTTGAGCCGCGCGCCTCGGGCGCAGGCCGCGTCGATAGATGTCGCCGCCACTCCGATTAGAAACGTTCGGCGGTTCATACCGCGCGTAGCCTTTCCGAGATCAGCACCAGCGCGCCCAGCACCCCGACCACCACCGTCGACACCGCGTTCAACACCGGGTTCACGCCGCGGCGCGCCATGGCATAGATCACCATCGGCAGCGTCCGCGAATCGACCCCGGCAACCAGACTGGTGATCACGTAATCGTCGATCGACACCGTGAAGGCAAGCATGGCCGCCGCAGCAATCGCCGGAGCGAGATAGGGCAGCGTCACCCGACGGAACGCCCCGAGCTCCGTTGCGCCTAGGTCGAGCGCGGCTTCCTCGAGCGCCGGATCGAAAGTTCGCAATCGCGCCAGCACCACCAAGACCACGTAAGCCACTGAAAACGACAGATGCGCCAGCACCACAGTGTGCATGCCGAGCTGCAAGTGTAAATAGCGAAATACCCACTGATAGAAGGCCAGCAGCGAAACGCCGGTGACAATTTCCGGGGTTACAAGCGACAGATAGAGCGACCCGGAAAGCCACGCCGACGACCGTTTCCACAGCGCATAGGCGGCCAGCGTGCCGATAGCCGTTGCGAGCAGTGTTGATGCCGTGGCGATGATCAGGCTGTTGGCCGTCGATTCGAGCAGATCGCGGTCCGCCAGCATGGCCCGATACCAACGCGCCGAAAATCCCCGCCACACGCTGAACCGCGAAGCGTTGACGCTGAATACGGCGAGAATCAGCAGCGGCAGGTAGAGAAACGCGTACGTAGCCGCGGCATACGACGCGAGGCCTTTCGTCATACCGGTCTTCATCCCGGTGTTCATACCAGCTCTGGGGTGTGCCGCCGAACGGCGAACATCAGCGCCATCGCGATGGCGATAAGAAGGATTGAGACCGCCGCGCCGAACGGCCAATCCCGCGATGCGGTGAATTGGTTCTGCACCAGATTACCGATCAGAATGGTTTTGCTTCCCCCGAGTAGATCGGAAGTCAGATACGTTCCCAGACACGGCACGAAAACCAGGATGGCCGCCGCCCGGATGCCAGGCACGCTCAATGGTATCGTGACGCGAACCAGGGCGGTTATGGGACGGGCTCCCAAATCCGCCGCGGCCTCCAGAAGGCTCGGATCGAGCCGCTCGATAGTGGCATACAACGGAAGCACCGCGAAGGGAAGATACCCATACACCAGACCGAGAATCACCGCGCCATTGTTATAGAGCATCGGCAGAGGCTCGCGGATCAGCCCCGCCGCTTGCAGCAGCGTGTTGATGAGCCCGGTGTCGCGCAGCAGGAACATCCAGGCGTAGGTGCGAATCAGAAAACTGGTCCAGAAAGGAAGAATCACCAGGCTCAGATACAGATTTTTTCGCGCACCCGAACGCGCGATGAAAAGGGCCAGCGGAAACGCCAGCACCAGACACAGCGCCGTCGCCAGCGCTGCGATAACGAACGAGCGTGCAAAAATCGCGCCGTACAAAGGGTCCAGCAGGCGACTGTAATTTTCAAGAGTCCAAGGCCACTCGACGCCGCCGTAGGCGCCGCGCGTGAGAACGCTATAAACGCAGATAATGGCCAGCGGAACGGCCAGCGTCGCCGCCATCAGCAGGGCGGAAGGAGCGATGAACCACGAACGGAGCGGTCTCATGGCAGCCGCAGCTCATCCTCCGCGCTCCACCAAACGTGGACCACTTCGCCGCGTTCAAAAGCGCCGTCGGTGGGCGCCGTCTGCACCACCACCGCGTCCCCGCCCTCGAGCAGCACCTCGATGTGCAGGTGCGAGCCCAGAAAGGTCGATTGGCGGACAGCTCCGCGGCGCGCCCGAGGGGCATTGTGCGGAAACTGGCGTGAGAGTCTGGTCGCCTCCGGCCGGACGCCGCAGCCGTTAATCCAGTTCATTGCGCCCAGAAACGACGCCACGAAGCGCGTGGCCGGCCGCTGATACAACTTCTGTGGCGCGCCCGTCTGCTCGATTGCGCCGCCGTTCATCACCGCCATCTGGTCGGAGAGCGATAGCGCTTCCTCTTGATCGTGGGTCACGAACAGAAACGTGACACCGGTTCGCCGCTGCAGCTCCTTGAGCTCGGAACGCACCTGCTTGCGAAGCTGCGGATCCAGCGCCGACAGCGGCTCATCCAGCAGGAGAACATCGGGCGCCAGCACCAGCGAGCGGGCCAGCGCGACCCTCTGACGCTCGCCTCCGGAAAGCTCCGCCGGTCTTCGCGATTCCTTCCCCGCAAGCCGCACCTGCTCGATGACGCGGCGGAC
>Ga0070733_10002333_pt1 | contig 13625 bp, 11 predicted proteins | sample Coa_R1_9_FD_66450 | JGI IMG/M metagenome (GOLD analysis project Ga0070733, IMG submission 66450) | Surface soil microbial communities from Centralia Pennsylvania, which are recovering from an underground coalmine fire - Coalmine... | ecosystem: Environmental > Terrestrial > Soil > Unclassified ... | reverse complement strand
TTGCAAGCCGTGTCGTCGAGGAACATGTACTCCGAGCACGGATTCGAAGCGTAAATGCGATCGGTGGCCTTGCAGGTGTGCCAGCGATTGATCGTCGTATCGTACTGCATGCCGGGATCGCCGCACTGCCAGGCTGACTTGGCCATCTCCCTCAGCAAATCCTTCGCGCGATATTGGTCGCAAGCTTTGCCGTCGTTCACGTTGCGCGTCCACCAATCGCGATCTTCTTCGGCAGCGCGCATGAAATCGTCGGTGACGCGCACGGAGTGGTTCGCGTTCTGGAAGAAGACGGAGGCGTACGCTTCGCCGTCGATCGAGGAGTTGTAGCCCTGCTCGATCAGGACGTGCGCCTTACGCTCTTCCTTCATCTTCGACTCGATGAATTCCATGATGTCCGGGTGGTCTGCGTTGAGGATCACCATTTTCGCGGCGCGTCGCGTCTTGCCGCCACTCTTGATCACGCCCGCGAAGGCGTCGAAGCCCTTCATGAAGCTCACCGGTCCAGAAGCGATGCCGCCGCCGGAGAGCGATTCCTTGCTGCCACGCAGCGAGGAGAAGTTCGTGCCCGTACCCGAGCCCCACTTGAAGAGCATGCCCTCCGTCTTGGCCAGGTTCATGATCGAGTCCATGTTGTCCTGGACAGAATTAATGAAGCAGGCCGAGCATTGCGGCTTGGCCTGCACGCCTACGTTGAACCACACCGGCGAGTTGAATGCCACTTTTTGCTCGACGAGCAGGTGAGTGAGCTCGTCGCGGAAAATATTCCGGGATTCCGTGGAAGCGAAGTAGCCGCCTTCTTCGCCCCAGCGCACAATCGTATCGACGACGCGCGCGATCAGCTGCCGCACGGACGTCTCGCGCTCTGGCGAGTTGGGCTTACCGTGGAAATATTTCGAAACTACGATGTTCGTAGCGGTCTGCGACCAGGATTTCGGAACTTCTATGTTTTCCTGGCGAAAAATTACCTGCCCCTTATCATTGCCTATGAGTGCAGTGCGACGCTCCCATTCAACCGCGTCAAATGGTGACACTTTCCCGTCTGTAAACCGGCGCTGAAATTCCAGTCCGGTCGCTCGTCTCGTAACTTGTTGCGCTTCTGTGTGCCCGTTCAATGCTGTTCTCGTTTCTGCCATCTCTGCCTCCGCGCCGGCAGTACTTCCGCCGTGATGTTCGCCGGGAAGCCGTGCGGGAGGGGCAGCTACTATTTTACTCCCAACCGCAGGGGCCCGGAACCCTTGTTGTTAACGTCGAAGTTTATCGGGTGGCCGGTTGTTTGAGGACGCCGCAAGAATCAAAGTACGTTTGCGCGCCTCCGACCGAAAAAAAAGAGAAAAGCCCAGCTAAGCCGCGCTGGAAATCCAAGCGCGGTGTGATTTGCGGGCAGTTCCCTTCGGATTTTCGGTAAAACCCGGTTTGCTATTTGCGCTAACCGGCTGCCCTAAGTAGCGAAAAACCGGTTCACGTTCCCCCGAGTCTGGGTGCGCAGTATCAGGGGTTGAAGAAAAGTTGTCAAGAAAAATTCATACTGTAACCACAAAATCTTCCACAGCAGTTGTCGAAAGCGTCTATCCGTAGTGGTACATGTGCGAGCGGCCACAAGCTACTTTTTGCACCCATGGAGCATCTTATATAGCAGAAGAGGAGAATGATTTTGAAATTCGCGAAGACTTTGCAGATCGGAATCGCCGGGCTGATTTTATGCGGTTCGGCGAGCGCACAGGAAAGCCCTAAGCCTGCGGTCACTGCGGTGGAACGTGTGTTTGCGCAGAAAGTAGCTTTGCAGGGTGTGCCGAATTTCGGTCAAGTATCGCCGTCGCTCTTTCGGGGCGCTCAACCCTCGGACGACGGATTCGCGGCGCTTGCAAAAATGGGTGTTGGCATCGTGGTGGACTTGAGGGGCGACAGCGATAGCGAGCGCGAACGCGTGACAAAGTTGGGGATGGAATACGTGGCCATTCCATCGCAATGCTCGCACATGACTGACGATGGCATCGCAAAATTCCTCACGATTCTGCGCGACCATCCTGATAAGAAAGTATTCGTGCATTGCAGGCAGGGTGTGGACCGCACTGGCATGATGGTTGCTGCTTATCGAATCCAGCAAGGCTGGACCGCTGAAGAGTCGCGGCGTGAGATGGAATCTTTTGGCTTCTCATTCAAGCACCGTATGGTCTGCCATGGACTCGACTCGTTCGAGTCGAATTTCCCGAACGCCTTCGCAAGCAGTTCAGCGTTCGAGAATCTTCGTCCGACTGCGGCTGCCTCAGCCGCCGCGACCCAGGCGACCGCTTCGCTTTCCAAAAACTGACCTTTAGCTCAGGCCTTACCGAACTCTCGCTGATAACTTTCCGTTTCTTTTTTGATTTTCGCGAGCAGGCGTTGGAAAGGCACGTAGGTGTGCATCGCCTTAAAATGTGGATCATCGCGGAAGACAGGATAGTTGGGAAGCCCCGTCTTAGCGGCGCGAGCGAGTAGAGGCACGGCGAGTTCTTTTTTGCCGATCGTTGCGTATGTTGCTGCCGCAGCGTGCCACATGTGGTGAGTATGCAGCACGGACTTACCCACCCTTAGCGCTTTACGAGTCGCCTGCTCTGCTTTGCGCGGCTCGCCTCGCTTAGCCCACAACAATCCCTCCCAGCTTGTTAGCAGCGCGTCCTCTGGGAAAAAGTTCTTCGCGCTCTTGATTAGTTCCACGGCATCTTCGGGATTTGGCCCATACAGGGGAACCATCGGCGAGAAGAGATTGGCCCACAGGCTCGCCGAATCAATCGAGAGAGCGCGTTTGAAGTAAGCTTCCGCTTCATCATAGTCGCCTTGCAGCATCACCGCTTGTCCCAGAAAAGTGAGCCCGAATCCGTCATCGGGATGAGTGGCAAGCGCCGTGTGAAGGCCTTCGATGGCCTCCTCCAGCATTCCCACGTGCAGGAATATCAGGCACTGCCAGACCAGCGCCGGGTGGTAACCAGGATTTCGTCGGAGCGATTCTCGGAGTGCCTGCAGTGCCTCCCGGTTCTTGTATCCCTTTGCCGGCATCCAGAGCACACGCGCCCGCGCACAATGGGCATGGGCGTTCGTCGGATCAAGCGCCAGAGCCCGACGCATCGCAAGCTCGCCCTTCTTGTACCATTCCGGCTTGGGATCGAATGTCCCGCCCATGAACACGCAAGCCTCCGCAAGCCGAGCCCACGCCTCTGCAAAAAGGGGGTCAATGCGAGTTGCGTCCTCAAGCATTTCGATTGCGGTTCGTGTGTCCCACTTGTTCACGCGCGAAAGGCGCTCAACGGCACGCAGAAATAGCTCATAGGCTCGCGGATTCTTCGTCGGAGGCTCCAGCGACGTTTCTCTAGCAGCTTCCGACTTCAGCCCCAGCGCTCGTGCCAGTTCTTCGGCAACTTTATCTTGCAGTTCGAAAAGGTCAGCCATTTCCGAATCGTACTTGCCGGTCAGCAGGGTTGTGCCGTCCGCTGCATTCCACGCCTGCACGTGCACCCGCAATCGCGAACCGGCTTTCTGGATGCTTCCGTCCACCACCACGTGGACATTCATCTCCCGGGCCGCAAGAAGCGGATCGATTGCCTGCTTCGCGTAACGCTGAACGGTGTTGATCGGCCTGACCAACAATTCACCACGTCCGCCCACGTGATTGATGACCGCATCTGCCAGCGCCACGCCCAGGTATTCATCTTCGGGGTTCGGTGTCAGCAACTTGAAAGGGAGCACTGCGACAGCCCGCTTGCCGAGCACCGCCGCGGGAAGGAGTGCACCCAGTTCGAGATCACGCACCAGATTCGTGAGGTCCACCTGCAATTCGCGAGCGGATTGGTAGCGCGCGCACGGTTCCTTTTCTAGAAGCTTTTGAACGATCCGCCCCAGTTCCTGCGGGACGATGTTCGCGCCGCCTTCCAACCGAGGAGGCGGCTCATGAAGAATCTGCGCCATCAAGGCGGTAATCGTGGGCCCTAGGAAGGGACGATGGCCCGTCGCAGCCTCAAACAGGACCACGCCAAGAGAATACAAGTCGGAACGGGAATCCCCCACCTCGCCTCTAAGAATTTCCGGTGGCATGTAGGCGACTGTTCCTGCGATGGTTTCTCGTGGTGGGTCACCAGGTTGCTGATTCGAGCGGGTCAGAGTCACAGTCTCCGCGGCCATTTGCCGCGCAATCCCGAAATCGAAGAGCTTGGGAACGGCGGCGGCCTGTAGCACGATATTTTCGGGCTTGATATCGCCGTGAACCACACCGTGCGAGTGCGCCGCATCGAGCGCCTCAGCGATCTGCGCCCCGAATCGCGCAAGCTCGCGAGCGTCCAACGCTCCGGCCGAGGAAAGCCGCGCTCGAAGAGTCTGGCCCTCAACCAGCTCCATTACGATAAAAAGATGCTCGCCCGATTCAACCACGTCGTAGATCGTCGTGATCCCAGGATGATTCAGAGCCGAAGCCGCGCGTGCCTCGGCCAAAACGCGGGCGCGGCGATCACTCTGGTTCACCACATTTTCGAGCATCAACTTCAACGCCACATCGCGATTGAGCAATTGATCGCGCGCGCGATACACCACGCCCATTCCACCGCGGCCTAGTTCTGACGTAATCAGGTAATGCGAGAGGGTGTGGCCAATCATGAGGTAAGTTCCGCTGCGGCGAGCCTACGCAGCAGCCTTGCGATTGTCAATCACGCTGCTGTTCCCCAAATCCACCAGGCCACGATACGTGTGTCATAGGAAGCAACAGGCTACGATTGACACGAGCCAATCATCTAAAAAAAAATAATAATAATGACAGCCATGACCAGCACAGCAATCGAAATCGAGGGTTTGACGAAGGACTACGCCACCGGCTTCTGGCGTAAACGCATGCGCCGGTCGCTCGACAACCTTTCCCTGCGCGTAGACGACGGCGAGATATTCGGTTTTCTAGGTCCAAACGGGGCCGGAAAAACCACAACGCTGAAGTTGCTCATGGGGCTGATTTTCCCCACGGCTGGAAGGCGCGCATCCGCGGCAAGGCGATCGACGACGTCAGCATGCACCGCGAAATCGGCTATCTTCCCGAGCAGCCCTATTTCTATGACTATCTGACGGCGCGCGAGTTGCTTGACTACTACGCGCGGTTTTTCGACTTTGCTGCACCCGACCGCCGCGAGCGCGTGGCGCGATTTCTCGAGCTTGTCGGCCTCACTGCGGCTGCGGACGTTCAGCTCCGAAAATTCTCCAAAGGTATGCTCCAGCGCGCGGGAATCGCACAGACAATTTTGCACGATCCGAAGGTCGTCTTTTTGGATGAGCCCATGTCCGGCCTCGATCCCATCGGCCGCCGTGAAGTCCGCGATATTATTCTCGATTTGAAAAATCAGGGCCGCACTGTGTTTTTCTCTACCCACATTCTTTCCGACGCCGAAATGCTGTGCGATCGCGTCGCCGTGCTGGTTGACGGGAAATTGCAGGGCGTGGGTGCTCCGGGTGAAATCGTTTCGATGGACGTGGTCGCCATGGACATTCTCTTCGAACTGAAAGTGGGGCGCGCGTTGCCTCAAGCAGTCGCAGCCTTTACCACAAAGGCCGGGGCGCACTATCGCGCCGAAGTGCCCGAAGCGAACCTTTACGCCACGCTTGAAAAACTGCGCGAGTGCGATGCGCGCATCCTTTCCGTGCAGCCTGTTCGACCATCGCTCGAGGAATATTTCTTCCGCATGGTGAATCGCGAAAAAGCAGCTTCTCACGCGGTGGAGGTGCTGGCTCGATGAGCGCGATACCGGGAGTTGTCGCCGTCAATACGTTCCGAGAAGCGGTTCGCGACCGCGTGCTCTACAACCTGGTGTTTTTCGCGTTGATGATGATAGGCGCCGCGATTCTGGTGGGGCAAATTTCCATCGGGATCGATAGCCTCGTCATAGCAAATCTCGGCCTTTCGGCGATTTCCGCCTTTGGGCTGGTGATGGCGATCTTCATCGGAGTCGGCTTGATCTACAAGGAAATGGAGAAGCGCACGCTCTACAGCCTGCTCGCAAAACCGATTCGCCGCTGGCAATTCATCGTCGGAAAATACGCGGGTCTGCTGCTCACACTCTTCGTGAACACCTGTTTCATGACCATTGGAGTGGGTGCAGCGCTCCTCTACGTAAACCGCTCGTTCGCGCGCTCGGACGTTTACATACTTGTGGCGGTCTATTTCATCCTGCTGAAATTGGCGATCGTCACCGCGTTGGCGCTTTTCTTCTCGTGCTTCTCCACGCCCATGCTGTCCACTCTTTTCACCATCGGAATTTATCTCGCCGGAATGTTTTCTACGGATTTTCTAAATATCGGCATGGTGACTCAAAACCCCGTCGTGAAAGCCATCACGCGCGTTCTCTACTACGTCCTGCCCAACTTCCACAATTTCGACGTAATCGGGCAGGCGTCCCATGGCTTTGCGATTCCGCCTCAGCTCATCTTGCAGAACACGCTCTACGCCCTGCTCTACTCGGCAATTCTGTTGGTCGCGGCGGCGGCCGTATTTTCAGGGAAGAATCTGAAGTGAGCGAACGCTATAGAAATCCGCTCGCCTGGCTTGCAGCGGTAGTCGCACCGTTGTTGCTCGTCGCGGTTGTGGCCTTGCAACGGGGAATCGATTCCTCCCGCGGTACGCTGGAAAAACAAAGCGACGAACTGCTCGTGCAATCAGGTCCGCTTCTGAAAAAGCTGAGCCTGGGCTACGATGCGCTGCTTGGCGATATCTATTGGACGCGCGCCGTCCAATATTACGGCGCCAAGCTGCCCACTTCCGATCGCGACTTCCATTTGCTGGCTCCGCTGCTCGACGTCGCTACCACTCTCGATCCGAATCTCATCCCCGCCTATCACTTTGGAGCTTTTTTTCTATCCGAAAAGCAGGGCGGCGCCGGCCGGCCCGATCTCGCAGTTGACCTGGTGAAAAAAGGCATCGCTGCAAATCCGAGTAACACACAGATTTCCGCCGATCTCGGATTTATCTATTACATGAAGCTCAAGGACTATGACAAGGCTGCAGCGGCTTATCTCGCGACCAGCAAGATTCCCGGCGCATCGCAACTCTTCAAAGTCTTAGCCGCGCGCATCGCCACAAAAGGCGGCGCGCTCGACACTTCGCGCATGATCTGGTCGGAGGTCTATGAGACCACGCAGGACGAGAAGATAAAAAAGCATGCGCTCGAGGAATTAAAGGGGCTGAAAGCTCAGTCTGATGAAATGCAGCTCGATCAACTCGCTCAGGACTACCAAGCGCGCTTCGGTCGATACCCGCAATCGACCCACGACTTGGTCGAAGCAGGAATGATCAAGGGTTTTCCGCTGGATCCGGACGGCTTCCCCTACGCATTCGGACCAGACGGCAAATCCCAACTCGATCCAAAAAGTACGGTAACGATCGACCCGGGCGCTCCCACTCCGAAATAATCGCCTCAACTTTCAAATTCGGATTTTCGATTCGCGGCCCTATTCATAGCGAAGCGCTTCCACAGGATTCAATTTCGCGGCTTTTGTTGCCGGCCACACGCCAAATATCAGGCCGATCCCCACGGATACTGTGAATCCGACGATCACCGCCCAAAGCGGCACGATCGCTTTCAGAGAACTCACCACCGGAATCAACATTACGATCGCGCTGCCAACAATGATTCCAATCAACCCGCCGGTTCCCGTCAGCGTCATCGCTTCAAATAAAAATTGCCAGGTAATGTCGCGGCTTCGCGCGCCAATCGCCTTTCGCACACCGATCTCGCGCGTGCGCTCCGTCACTGAGACGAGCATGATGTTCATCACGCCCATGCCGCCAATCAGCAATCCGATCGAGCTCAGCACCACAATCACCAGCACCACGCCGCCTATAATGTCGTTGAACTGCTTCACCATCTCGACGTTCGTCTGTATCGCAAAACTATCAGGCTTGTCGTACGGAACATTTCGGCGACGCCGCAGCACTTCGCGAATCTGATCAACTGCCAGATCAAGCTTCCCCGGGTAGGCCAATATTCGCATCGCCAGCTCAAAGCTCGCGGGGTAGATTTTGAAAAACGTGTAATACGGCATTACCACGCGGCGGTCTTCATCCGATGTTCCAAAAAGCCCTACGGGTTTTGCCAGTACGCCAATCACCCGGAAATTTACGCCGTCCACGAGCACCTGTTTATCGAGCGCCGAGTCCACCTTTCCAAAAAGCGCCGTAGCGATGTTTTCACCAAGCACAACCACACTGTCGCGATGCTCGTTTTCTGTTTCGGTGAAAAATCGCCCGGCCTTGATGTTCGCGTTGGAGTAGACCTCGAGGTATGCCGGAAATGTCCCGCGAAACTCCCCGCCTGAGACCTGGTTGCTCTGATAACGCACCGTGTGGGGCTGCGTCCACTCAAATACGGAAATCGCCGTTTGTTTCACCGCTGGGCATTGCGTCATCACCGCCTGCGCGTCCGCAAACGTCAACGGTTTCCGCTCGCGCTCTTCCTTCGGCCGGCGCCCGTTCAGTCCCGGGCCTTGCGTAAAACGCGCTACCCACGCGGTGTCCAGGCCCTCCGACGCAATTTCCTCCGAAATCGAGGTCCGAAACCCCTGCACGAGGCCGACCACAAGAATGATCAGCGCTACACCGATCAATACGCCCAGCACGGCGAGAAAACTGCGCAGCTTGTGCGTTCGAATCGTATCGAACGCAAGCCCGAGATTTTCGCGAAAATCCTGCCGCACAGGCATAATTTCAGTTCTCCGCCCGCAGCGCTTCAATCGGATCCAGCTTCGAAGCGCGCATCGCCGGATAAATTCCAAAAAACAATCCCACGCCCGTCGAGAGCGCCAGCGCGATCGAAACTGCATAGAGCGGCGTGGAAATCGGCACAGGACTTGCCACACGCACAATCGCAGCGATCGCCAGCGCAAAAATCACGCCGATTGCGCCACCCAGCGTTGCCAGCATCGACGACTCCACCAGGAATTGCATCACGATCTGCCCGCGGCGCGCTCCCAGCGATTTGCGCAACCCGATTTCTCGCGTTCGCTCCGTCACGCTTGCCAGCATGATGTTCATGATCACAATTCCGCCTACCACCAGAAACACCGAAGTCACCCAAATTGCGATCCCAAAAGCGTTTCCCGTGATCCGGTTCCAGATTCCGGTGATCGAGTCCGGCATGATGATCGCAAAATTGTCGTCTTCTTCGTAGCGCAGGTGGCGGCGCGTCCGGATAATCACGCGCGCTTCGTCTTCCGCCGCCGACATCCACTCCGGCCCGCGCGCTTGCACAAACATCGTCACCGAATCGCCCTTCTGCAGCCACACGGAGCGATACGTTCGCAGCGGAATCATCACGAAGTTGTCTTGCGGCTGGCCGAGCACCGTCCCCTTCGGCTTAGCCACGCCGACAATCTGGTATTGCCCTTGGCCAGCACGAATTTCTTTGCCGAGCGGGTCCACTCCCGGCATCAGCTTGTTCACCACGTCCATTCCAATCACGCAAACGTTTGCCGCATGGTCTTCGTCCGCCTGCGTCAACAGCCGCCCGCTCGCCACTTCGATCTGGCGAATGTCAGCAAAGGCAGGTGTGGTGCCTAGGATCGTGACGTCTTCGCTCATCCCGTTCCCGTAGCGCACATCCGCCACATTGTTTTGCTCTGCCGCAACAGCCGACGCCAACTTCATCCCGTCGCGCAGAGCTTCGTAGTCACTCATATCGAGCGGCGGCCGCTTCCGCGCTTTCGTCCACTGATCCAGATTGGTGACGATCCCTATCTTGTCCACGACGAGCGCGTTTGCGCCCAGATTGGCCACTTTGTCGGAGACGTATACGTTGAGGCCGTTCAGCACGGATATCACGGCCACCAATGTCGTCACCGCCAGAATCACTCCGAGCAATGTGAGAAAAGTCCGCAGCTTGTGTGAGCGCAACGTATCCAGCGCGATGCGAAAAGTCTCCTGCAGAGCCACGGCGGCTCGCTGGATTTGCCTGAATCGGGAAGGTTCGCTCACTCTATCCATTATAGACGGCTGACCGGGCCAAAAAGTTCAGCGCCTGCGAAAAACAATCCTGAAACATCCTGTTTCTTCAGCCAGTTGCACAAACAGAATTGCGGTTACAATAGACTTGCAACTCGGCTGCCAGCCCGCGCAATCCAAACGGAATTGGCCTACGCAATGCCCAAATTCCTCGCCATCGCCGTCTTCGCCGTCGTGCTGGCGCTACCGACGCTTTCGCCGGGCTTCGCTCCGACTGCCCAGCAGCCCCAACCTCCGTCCGACACTGAACTCCAGGCTCGTGCCGATAAACTGATCGCCAACCAGCACCGCAACGAGCAGTTTCTCGATGAGTACGAACGCATCGAGCGACAAGTGGATCAAACTGCCGGGATGACGCCAAAGATTCTCGAAGACCGTACCTATCGCATCGTTCCAACCGGCACAGGCACCATGAAAATACTTGTCAGCGACCGTGGAAAGCCAACCGACCCGGCGGATTACCGCAAGGAGCTTCAGCTTTGGGAACAGACGCTTGAACTTGCGCTGAAACCCAACGATTCACGCGCCAAGGCTGCCTACGCGAAATTCGAGAAGAAGAAAAAAGATCGCGCCGAATTGATCAACAGCATGAAAGAAGGCTTGGTGCGCAAATGGATCGGGCAGGAGACCGTCAACGGCCATCTGTGCGACGTTATTCAGTTGGATCCCAACCCTGAATTCCATCCGCACTCCACCCTCCAGGAAGCCATCACGCGTGTTACCGCAAAAATCTGGGTGGATCACGCGGCCACTCAGATCGTCCGAGCTGAGGCCCACGTGACTCGCGATATCTCGTTCGGTGGGGGCATCCTCGGAAAGCTCTATCGCGGAGGCGTTTTCGCCTTCGACCAATCCGAAGTTGCTCCGGGCGTCTGGCTCCCCACTCGCTATCAATACGATTACACCGCGAGAAAGTTTCTGTTCACCTTTGAACAGCATCAATGGATTGAAGTCTCGCGTTACCGCCGCGTTGGCCCGCCAAAGGAAGCCCTCGCAATTGTGCAAAGCGAGCTTGCCAGCGGCAAATCCCTCACAGCCGACCCGTAACTTTTCCGCGCCAAGCGGGTTCAATCCGATGGCCTCGATCCAATCCAAGGCGCCTAATAGTTAGAAGACTCGCGGCCTCGAAGGAGGCACCATGACAGCGCCACGCCTTGCCCGATTCTCGTTCGCTGCATTTGCCTCGCTGCCTTTCGTATTGGGCGCAGCGTCGGCGATTCGCGCGCAAAGCGCTCCTGCGCCTGCGCCGGCTCCAACGTCCGGATCCACTCAATCGCAGCCGCAGCCACAAGCACCTCAGAAGAAAGTTTGGACGAATGAGAATCTTGGTGGGTCGCACAGCCAGCCGGACGATTCGTCGGCCGCCGTGCAACCGGGCTCCAATGCGGGCTCCACCGCAGCAGCAAGACCAAAAAGCAAAAACGCGAAGTGGTATCACGATCAGATCGCAAAGCTGCAGGCTCAAATACCGCCTCTCGATAAGACGATCGCCGAATTGCAAGCCGCGCTCGAAGGCAAGACGCTCAATGAGCCCCTCCGCTACGGCGGCAATCGAATCGGTGACTGGAAAGAGCAATTACAGCAACTGCAGACGAAACGGCAAGACACGCTCGACAAGATTGCCGTCCTCGAAGACCAAGCCCGCCACAACGGTATCGAGCCCAACGCGCTTCCCTGACGCACACTCGGGGCTGAATACAAAAAGCCCCGAGGCCTGACCGACGCTCGGGGCTTTTTTCGCACTCGACCGAAACGGCTACGTTACGCGACCGCAGCTTGTGTCGTTCGTTCGCTCATCTGCTTTACGATCTGCTCCCTGAATTTACGCATCGCCTCAATCGAGCCAGGCGCGCGCTTCTCTTGCCACGCTTCAAAACGCTTTGCCTGCTCTTCTAGAGCTGCGAGAAATTTCGGATTGCTGAATGACTTCCGGAAGTCCCCCGCTATCGGCTTCAGCTGCTGCCAGACGCCCCACTGCTCGCCGGTGCCTTCGAAGAACATGTCCTCGTCGATCAACCCGCGATTCACGATGCCCGCCACCATTTCCCAGTAGCCGGCCACCATGCGCATGTAGGTGTTTTCCTTACTGCCGAAAGGACAGAGCCGCATCACATCCTCGGCATTCTTCACGTGAAAGTTCGCCGCAAACCAGTCACGCGCCTCTCGCAACTTCGGTTCTCGCCGCAAATCGTACAACTTCAACATCAAATTCGCTTGCTCGTGCGTTACGTCTCCCATGTTTCCTCTCCTCTATTTGTATTTTGCTGATTTATTGCAAAAGCGAAGTCTCGCCCCCTTACCTCGCTGAAAGCGCTACACGTAGCGATCGTGATGCCGAACCCACGCCATCCCGTGCGCCAATCCTTCTTCGTTCCGGCCCTTTGGCGTCATGTCCAGGAAGTTATACGCCCCGATCAGAATATCCAGACCTCGTGAATACGTCGAGTAGGTGTGAAAAATTTCACCAGCCGCATCTTTGTAGAACACACTGGCGCCCGGACGTTCTTCCCCTCCAAACTTGTTCTGCATTTCGAAGTTATAGAAAGTGTCGCCCTTTGACAGTTGGTCCTTCGTGAATGAAACGTGATAGTCGAAATTGAAATCGCTCCCCGACGACGAAACCCACTTGAATCGCCATCCCATCCGCTTCTTGAACACCTCAATCTCCGGCAGCGGCGCCCGCGAAACCGCCACCAACGTCACGTCGCGCTGCGCCAGATGCACCACGGACGGATTGAAATGATCCGCGAGGAACGAACAGCTCGGGCAGCCCTCCTTCCATCCCGGTCCCAGCATGAAGTGATAAACGATCAGTTGGCCTCGCCCGTCAAAAAGCTCAGCCAGTGTCTCTTTTCCCCTTGGGCCTTGGAACGTGTACTGCTTTTCCACCTTTTCCCAGGGCAGCTCGCGCCGCTCCCGGCTCAGCTCGTCTCGCAATTTCGTGAATTCCTTCTCCTTCTTCAACAGCTGTTTCCGCGCCGCAAGCCATTGATCCTGCGATACCACTTGCGGGGCACTTGTCCTGCTGCTCGCCGTGCTAGACATATTAATCTCTCCTTGTATTCCAACTTCCGGACTCAGTCGCTTTCGCACGCCCGGTGAAGCGCCCTTCGGATGTTTTGTGACCGCGCAGCTTTCCTGCAATCGCGGCGAGACCGCCTGTTGATATCGCCCCGGTTATGATCAGTGCCGCTGTCGCCATACATGCTGGACACATCTCTCACCTCTTTGAATCTTTACGCCGTCCGGCTTATGCTCCCGCTTTTCGTCCCGCCTGATTCTCGGCGCGCTTCCGCACGTTTTCGTTAATGTGCCCCCATCCGGTTGACACTCCCTTTCGATGATCGTCGGCAATCAATCCCAGCGCCAGATGATGGAACTGGATAAGCGTCACGCCGTTTGCCTCGCTCAGCCGGTACTGCACGTTCGAAATCGCGGGATACGACATGAACAGCGGCCCCGTGATCTCCAGCAGCGTCGGACGCTTGATCGCCTGCACCACCCCCCAGAAGTGCCCGTCTTCGCCTCCCAGATCGCGAAACCATCGGCCGCCGGGCCGCGCTTCGAGCGTCATCGGCATCGCCGTTCCATCGCCCCTCTCGTTCCCCGGCCCAAGCTGTTCAAGCAG
>Ga0070733_10002332_pt1 | contig 13627 bp, 7 predicted proteins | sample Coa_R1_9_FD_66450 | JGI IMG/M metagenome (GOLD analysis project Ga0070733, IMG submission 66450) | Surface soil microbial communities from Centralia Pennsylvania, which are recovering from an underground coalmine fire - Coalmine... | ecosystem: Environmental > Terrestrial > Soil > Unclassified ... | reverse complement strand
TGTGAGGACTCGAAATTCGCGACCTCAGCGGCTGAAGCCGCACTGATTTTGCCGCAGTTACGGCACGGCTGAAGCCGTGCCCTGACGTAAGACACCGGTTCTCACACGGACTCTGAAGCCCAGCACTTCCATTTTCAGCAAAATGCGAGGCCACGCATTCGAGGAAAGCTAGGCCTTAGCAACGGAAGGCGAGGGCGGAGGCGCTGCCGGGACTTGTGGCTCGACTCCGCGCCAGCCGACCGGGCGCCCCTGAACGGCTTCCTTGATGGCGCGGAACAGCACGACATACATCATCTGGCGGTAGTAGAAACGCTGGAGAATCAGCGGCGCAAGAAGCGTCCAGTCCTCGTGGCGTTCGAGCGCGAAGGCGACGACGCAGGTGAAAAGGTCAATCAGCATGAAAAGGGCGAAGAAGACCAACGAGCGCTCGACGTCCTGCAGCGTCCAGAGCTGCGGGAGCTGCGCGATGCGGAGTTGAGCGAGACCCCAGAGAGCGATCGAAAGCAAAAACAAGAGGTCAATCAACGGAGAAACCAGCGGGAGCAGGATCTGGAACAGAAAGATATTGGGGATCGCGACCCATCCGAGCGTGCCGTAGCGCGGCTTTCCCACCGCGTCGCGATGCTTCCACACGGCCTGGAGAGTTCCGAACGTCCAGCGGAACCGCTGGCGGATCAAAGCCTCGACGGTGTCTGGAACCTCGGTGCGGGCGATGGCATCCTCATCGTAAAGAATCTTCCAGCCGTTGCGCCGGATCGTGAGCGTCAAATCCGTGTCTTCGGCTACCGTATCGCCCGAAAATCCGCCGGCACCGCGCAGGAGGTTGGCCCGCCACGCGCCTGCCGCTCCGGGAACGACGGGAATGCAATTCAAAAGATCGAATGCGCGCTTCTCAAGGTTCTGGCTCGTGATGTACTCGAGGGCCTGCCAGCGCGTAAGCCAGCGATTGCGGTTCATCACCTTTACGTTTCCGGCCACGGCACCCACTTTGGGATCGGCAAAATGGCGGACAAGCCGCGGGATTACTTCGGAATCGACCATCGTATCCGCATCAATGGAGATCAGGATTTCGCCGGTTACTTCCCTGAGCGCATTGTTCAGGGCTGCGGGCTTGCCACGATTCGGCTGCAGCAGCAGACGGACGCGCGGGTCGTGCCCAAAATTCCCGCGGACCAGCTCGGCGGTGCGATCGATGGAGCCGTCGTCCACTACAACGATCTCGAGCTTCGAATAATTGGAGGCGAGCGCCGAGCGCACAGTATCCACGATGACTGACTCTTCGTTGTATGCCGGGATGATGACGCTAACCTGAGGCTGATATTCGGGATGATCCTCCGGGGAGGGACGCAGTTTTTCCGCCAAGGCCAGCAAGCCAATAACGAGGGCGCGGCCGCTGACCAGCAGGATTCCCGACATGAAAATGAATGCAATGCTCAGGCGAAACCAGCGAAAAGCGTCGAAGATGAAGGCGTCGGCGCGAGCCATCAGCCATTCTTCGTGGGTCAGCGGCGGCATCACTTGAGCTCGAGTCTGGCCCAGGAGGTTCGAGACGGAGACGAATTCGTAGCCTTTGGCGCGCAAACCATCAATGATCCGCGGCAAGGCCTGAACCGTGTGGCTGCGTTCGCCGCCGCCATCGTGCATCAAAATGATGTTGCCCTTCCCGGTGGTTGCATCGGCGAGAACTCTCTGAACGATCACGTCCGCGGACGGAGGAGCTCCGCCGTTGGGCTCGCCCCAATCATGGGGGTCCACTCGCGCACCGATGATGATGTAACCCATGGACTGCGGGATCGGAAGCATCTGGATTTCACTCGCTGTTTCCGGTTGATGATCGATGCCGAAAGGCGGGCGAAAGAGCAGGGTCTTCACACCGAGGTCGCTCTCCAGAAGCAACTCCGTGAGATTAAGTTCAATCTGAAGCTGAGACTTAGAGATCGTTTCGAAATCGGGGTGTGTGAACGTGTGGTTGCCGACCTCGTTGCCGAGGTCGAACTCGTTTTTCACCAGGCCGGTTTCCTGGTTCGCGGATTCGCCGATGACAAAGAAAGTCGCGGTTGCCTGTTTTTCTTCCAAAACTTTCAGGATCTGCGGCGTCCATACTGGATCGGGGCCGTCGTCGAAGGTGAGAGCGACTTTGTGCGGCGCGGCCCCCATCTGGTCGATTCGCCAGGAAAGCGGATAGCTCTGGAAGCTTTCATCGTCAATGAGATCGGAATCCCTGTCGTATTCAAACGTTCGACGGCCGCTTTGCGGAGTTGCCGTGATTTTCCAGATGTCGCCGTCACCCTCGAGGATCAGATCGTAGCCGGGGGGAAGTTCCTCGAGCTTGGCGCGCTCCGCATCGCCGGGGCGAGTTGTGTCCCAGATGTACCACAGTGACGGGTCTTCCATTCCGAGGCGCCAAACTGCCGTCCCGCGAACGCCGGCGCGTTCCGCGGCGCGGAGCTCGTTGTAGGCCGTGACGCCGTCGAGCATCCACACGCTGTGAACCGCGTTGTTCTCGTCCTCATAGGAGTAATTTGGATTGAGCGAGTCGGGATCGAATCCGACGTCCGCCTGCGACTCGACCGCCGTGATGATTCCTTGCTGGAAAGTCACCGCCTGCCCGATGGGATGCGGGTTGCTCTTGGATTTTGCCGGCCAGTCGTACCCGTAGTTGGCGATGCCCATCACCACCTTGTCGGGGGGAACGATCTTCAGGATGTTGTCGATGTTTCGGACGAACCAGTCCTGCGGCGCAATCGGCCCGGGCGATGAAGTGGGATAGTGGAAGTCGTAGTTCATCACAATGATTGCATCGGCCTGCGAAGCGATATATTTGTAGTCGTAATCCCAGTCCGCCGCGGGCAACGCGACCATCAATTTCAAATTGCCGGAATGCAATGCTGCCGCAAGATCGTGAACGAAATACTGGAAGTCCACCTGACTCGATTTCGGCATCAATTCGAAGTCAACGACGATGCCGGGTTCGTGCTGTGCCGCCGCAAAACTCTCAAGTTCTTTTGAAACTTTCTGCCGCGACGCCGGGTTCGCGAGCATCGCAGCCATCTCCGGGACGTTCCATTGTTTTCCGTCGTAGTTGTTGACCATGGACATGACGGGAAGCTCCACGCCGCGCTCGGCGTGAAGCGTTTGCAACCATTCCGTGAGCTTCGGGTCAGGGTCAGCATCGAGCCGCCCATCCCCCGAAACGGCGTGCAATCCTTCGGGGATCAGGAGGTCAATGTCGTGGTAGTGAAGCTTGAGCGAGGCAAGGCTCGTCGGGTCATCGCTGACGTAAAAGGCCGCGCGAAGCGGATCGTAGTTCTCGGGAATTTTCCCTAGAGCTGCAATTTTGCGTTTGCGCCCGGGCCGCACCGACTTTGGCTTCGCGCGCAACCGGGTCGAGTGCAAGCCGGGGCGTGTGGCGCCGCGCAGAATGTCTGGAAGCTCCGGCTTGCGGACCACGTTGACGAGAAAAATGACGAGAAGAAGCGTGAAGAATCCGCCCGTAATCTCCAGGATGCGGCGGGTGCGGCGCCAGCGGCGGCGCTGCTCATCGTAGAAAATTGGCTTGCGTTCGGGCATTCGGGCATCCAAGCTAACCGTCCGTCGGAAAGCTGTCAATGACCTCCACTGTTAGGATGCGCACAAGCGTCGCGCTCGCCGCATTGGCCGGGCTGACCCTCAGATTGTTCTTTATTCTGAAGTTTCCTGTGGCGGATTTGGGCGATTCGCCATTTTACATCGAATTGGCGTGGAACTGGCTGAAGAAGGGCGTTTACGGCTTCAAGGTAAACGGCCAACTCACACCCGTGGACATGCGCGTACCGGGGTATCCCGCGTTCATCGCGTCCATTTTCTCTTTCGCCGGGAATTCGCCACGAGCGGTGACGATTGCGCAAGCAGTCCTGGATGTGACGACTTGCTTTATTGTTGCGCTTATTGCAGCGAGGCTGGCACCGGAAGGTTCGCGCCGGCGCGTTGCGCTGGCGGCTCTGTGGCTCGCGGCGCTCTGCCCGTTTACAGCGAACTATACGGCTGTGGTGCTCACGGAGACTCTGGCGATTTTTCTGACGGCGCTCGGAATTCTGGTCTTGCTCGAGAGCGATCTCGGTGTCGCGAGGAGTTCCAGCAGGATGGCACCGTTGACGAATCGCTGGTTGCTCGGCGGGATCGTCGTTGGATTCGGCACTCTCGTGCGTCCGGAAACGCCTTTGCTGTTGATCGCGGCCGGGCTGGTTCTCGCGGCGAAGTGGCGGCGGCCCGCCGACTGGCCAAAACTCATGCGCGCAGGCGTCTTGATGGGAATTGGACTGATCCTGCCGTTGGTGCCCTGGGCCGCGCGCAATTGGCGCGTGCTCCACGACGCGCAATTCCTTGCGCCTCGCTACAGCGAGCTGCCGGGAGAATACACGCCGAAGGGGTTCAACGACTGGACGAACACCTGGCTTTGGCGGTTCCGCGACGTGTATCTGACGCAGTGGAAAATTAACGCCGAAGAAATCTCCATGGACGATTTGCCTTCCTACGCGTTCGATTCTCCTGAAGAGCGCGACCGCGTTGCCGGCATAATGGAGCAATACAACGATACGCTCACGGTGGACCCGGGCCTTGATGGACAGTTTCGGGAGATCGCGCGAGAGCGCACGGCACGCCATCCGCTGCGGACGTACGTCACGATTCCGTTGCTCCGGTCGCTGACACTGTGGTTCACGCCGCGCCTCGAATTGCTGCCGTTCTCCGGGCACATTTGGCCGCTTCGCGAGGAATGGCAGGATGACCGCAAGGACCTTGTCGTCACGCTAAGCCTCGCGCTTGCCAACGGCATCTACGCCGCTCTAGCCCTTGCGGGCGCACTGGTGGCGTGGCGACGGCCGGGCTGCGCACTGCTCTTGATGTTCATACTCGTGCGCACTTTTTATTTCGTCCACATCGAGACGCCCGAGCCGCGCTACGTGCTGGAATGTTTTCCGGCCGTCCTTGCGCTCGCGGCGCAGATTTTCTCTTACCGCCCCCGGCTCTCCTCCACCGGTTCGGGGTGAATCGTCATGCGAAAGATTTGCGGGAAGCGTTCCTTGACGCGATCTTCGAGAGCGACCGTGATGTCGTGAACTTCGGCGACGGGCAGGCCTCCGTCCATGGCGCAACGGCAGGAGACGATGATTTTGTGGTCCACGCTGTGCACCAGGACTTCGCTGCAATTCGTGAGCTCGTGATATTCCGTCTGCATTGAATTCAGGAAACTCTGGACGGATTCGGCAAGACCCTTCATATCCTCTGCGACGGCAATGCGCGCGCCCAGCGGCTCGATGTGGATGTCCACGCGCGCGCCCTTATCCGTCGCCCGTAGTATGTCTTCTTCCAGTTCGGTGGCCTTGCGATGGGCTTCGCGCAAACTCCACCGTTCGTCCACTTCGAGATGGAGTTCGATAAACAGGCGGCCATCGAGATTATGAGCCGCGAGTTCGTGCACGGCCAGTCCGCGGCGCTGGGCCATCGCACGGATGGTCTCGAGCAGCGGCTCATTGCGCGGCGCGCGCGGTTCGACGTGGACCACCACGTCGGCGGGCACGATTTGCGCGATGCGATTCTCGACGGCTTCGCTCGCGGCGTGTGCCTGCTCGAGGCTCGCCGTTCGTGGAACGCTCATGGTGACGTCCACGAAGAATCGCTGGCCGGCGCGACGCACGCGGACGCGCTCGCTGCGCAGAACTCCATCGGTTTCGCCTACAGCGCGCTCGATTCGCTCCCGAAGGCCGGAGGGGGCCACGTCGAGCAGGACGTCGATTGTCTTTTTTCCGAGCCGCGAACCGATCCAGATGATGACGCCCGCTACCACGAGAGCCGCCACCGCGTCGAGTTTTCCGAGCCAGGCGATGCCGAATCGCTGGCCCAGCCACGCACCCGTGATCCCGAGTATCACGACGAAAGTGCTCCAGACGTCGGTGGAAAAATGCAGCGCGTCTGCCTCAAGCGCTTCGCTGGGATATTTTTTCGCGACGCGGGTCAGCGCGCGCGCACGAATAAAATCAATTCCCATCGCGAGAGCAAGAATCACGATGGCGGTGAGGCTGGGCCGAAGATTGCCCGCATGGAACAGCAATCTCTGAAATACCTCCCAGATGATGTAGAGCGCGGTGAGAAGCAGGAGGCCCGTTTCGACGAACGCGGAAAAGCTCTCGATCTTGCCGTGGCCGTAGAGATGCTGGGCGTCCGCGGGCTGGTCGGCAGCCACCACGGAAAGAGACGTGATCACCGCAGCAACGAGGTCCAGAGTGGAGTGCAAGGCCTCCGAGAGAATTCCCAGGCTCCCGGTAAGAACGGTCAGGAAAACCTTCAACGACAACAGGACAACAGCCGAACCGACGGACGCAAGAGCCGCGAGACGCTTTTCTTGTGTGGCTTTGTCGAGCGTGGCACTTTCGAGCACGGAGACCATCGTCGGTGGATTATACGCTTTGGGAGATTACACGAAGGTATTTTGGCCCCCATGGCGGAACCTGTACATTACCTGTATATTTGCTGAGGAGAAAAGGCCCGAATTTCCGCAACGATGAGTTCCCGTCTGAATAACCTGCCTGGCGATCGAGTTGAAACGGCATCCAGCAAGCCCCGGCCACGCAAGAAGATATTCAAGATAACCCTTCTTCTGATTTTATTGACTGCGCTGGTTGCGGCCGCGGACGGTTTATTTGTCGAGCCTTACCGGGTTGAGGTGAACCACTATGACGTGCAAGGAGCTGTCGAATCGCCGCTGAAGCTTGCGCATCTGAGCGATTTGCACGCGCTCGGCATGGGGCGGCGCGAGCACCGGCTGCTCGAGATTCTGGCCGACGAAAAGCCCGACGTCATCCTTATCACGGGGGATACGCTCGGAGCCTGGATTGGCACTCCCGCCAACGCAAGCTACGAGCCTGTGAGGCTGCTTTACGAGCAACTCCATGCGCCTCTGGGCGTGTGGTTCGTGCGCGGGAATTGGGAGAACTCGAGGCCTCTGCACAACGAGCGTGCCTTCTATCAGGCGGCCGGCGTAAATCTGCTGGTCAACTCGAGTGCACCCGCAAGACCCGATGTTTGGCTCGCCGGCCTTGATGATCCTGAATCGGGCGTACCGAGACTTGATTTGGCGCTTGCGGGAATTCCTGCAAGCGCTTACACGATTGTTCTGTTCCATTCACCGTTTTTCTTCCGGGACGTAGCCGGGCGTGCGAACCTGGCTCTTGCAGGCCACACTCATGGCGGACAAGTGCGGATCCCGTTCGTCAAGCCTCTTTGGCTTCCCAGAGGTTCCGGTCAATTCCTGGAGGGCTGGTACGAGCGCGAAGGGTCGAGGATGTATGTGAGCCGCGGCCTCGGCACTTCGGGGTTGCCAATAAGGTTCCATTGCCGCCCTGAAATCACCTTCATCACCATCCATCCGTAGTCCGGATAACGATCGGCTTTCCCTTGCGGAATTCAACGAAGAGGCGGGGCAGGAACGAGTGGGACGCGGCGAGGCTCGCCATGGAAGCCGCGGATTTCTACGTCAGCGAGCAGCAGCGATGGAGCGATGACCGTGCTTGGAATGCCGCCCTGCGCGGAGCCGAAAGCGCCAAGCGCCGTGCCCGCAAATCCGCCACCGGCGTTCTGCATGTAGCTATAGACACTCGCGTCGTCGCCGACACCGAGCATGTTCCGCAGAGATCGCAGCGTGAGCCCGTCAATTCTTCCTCCGCGCACTAATTCCTCGCGCCCGTCGGCCACATAGACGCGATACACAAGCAGAGGAGCGTGTTCCCCACCTGCGATTCCGCCCGCGAGAGCGCCGATATAATCCGAAAAATCCTGCTGGTTGATAGAGGAAAGCGCAGGATTGTCCATGCGCTTTATTTCGATGCACCACTCGTGTCCATCCTCGTGGCAGGCGTCCGTGAATTTCTTGCGGAGGGCGGCTATGCCGAGAGCATCGCTCGATTGGAAGAATAGATTGCTGTTGAGCGGTTTTGTGTCAGAAAGCAGCGCCGAACGCGCGTGGCCGTTGGAATTGAGAAAATCCGGGCCGGGCCGGCGCGACATTAATAGATTCTTGAGAACCCCATTCTGGACAAGCTCGACGCGCTGCGCGGTGACCCCCTCATCGTCCACCGCGTAGTTCCCGAGCAGCGGTTGGCCCTGAAATTCCGTGGCTTTAGGATCGTCCACGAGCGTGACACCCTGCGGAAGAACGCGCGTGCCAATGCGCCCGTTCCATTCGCTTCGCCCTCCCATGCGCTCTATGATTTGGTCAAACGCCGGAAGCATGGAAAGCGGTGGGCGCGCGCCGGAAAGAGAGGGCGGGAGCATCTGCGAAAGGATTGCACCGGCGGCGGGCGGATCAAACAACACTGGTCCCGTGTAATCGGGAACCAGCGGAGCAGCGCGAAGCTGCATTAGCTCCGTCCCGGCTTGCGCGATCGACTTCGAAACGGTTGCGGGGTCTGGCAGGTCCGCAGGCTTCTCGACGTATAGGCTGAAGAAATTGTGCAACGACATGCCGTCGTCCGCCTGCGTGTCGAGAGCCGCTTCGATGGCGGCGAGGCTCCGCGACGTACGCATGGTGGTGCCCTCGCTCGTCACCAGATAGGACGTTACATAGATCAAGTAGTAGTTCACGCGCGTGCCGTAAATCTGCGGAAAACTCCGCAAGACCGCCGAGGCCGTGCGCGCCTCATCCTCCCATTTCCGCGACGTCCAGTCCGGTTCGAGCCGGGGATCCACGGCCACAACGGGCACAGTCTGCGAGAAGTCATCAATCTCGGGCGGCTTGGTCAAACTGCCGAGGAAAGCGTCCTTGAGCGATTTTTGCGTGAGGGCAGATTTGAAGGCTTGATCCGTGGCGAGCCACAAATCCTGGCGCAGCGAGTTGTAGTCACGATCGATTCCGACCTGTCCGGACGGGCCCAGAAATCCTTGGAATCCGTCTTCGCTGACAAAGTTCGAGCTATCAAGATGGTAGTCACCCACGCGAACGTCCACGTTCATATAGCGGACTCGCGTCGGGGTGCTGGAAAGCAAGGCCCCGAAGGAAGCCGTGACGGCACGGACATCGAGATCCAACAAGTGATACTCGATGAAGAATGGTCTTTCGACGCCGGGAATCGAGAGCCGCGCGCGCGAGCGTTCCATTTCGTCGTGCAATGCACGAAGCGTCTGGTCGTTGTCCGGGGCCGAATTCTGCTGCGGTTGAGAAACAGCCCGGGAAGGTGTGGACGTATCGTTCGCGCGCGCAGCGGCAGCGGGCGCGGCGGCGGCAGGGAGCAACAACGCCGCGAGCATAGCCATCATTGCAAATTTCCTCACGGCTGGTTCCCTTTCGATTCCGGATCGTGCGCCGGTGGCGGCAGGATCGGAGGCTTGTCCGTGGAAGTCTCTTTTTTTTGAACTTCCATCTCCGAAATCAGAATCGCGGGCGCGACGGCGGAAACCGGCACGGAGCCCGACTCGGCTCCGCAGTAACCATTGAAAATGTCGGGCGTGTCGCCGGTTGCCACGATCTTGGTCAATGAGACGAGTGGCGTGCCGACAATGTCCACGCCGCGCACGAGCTGGTCCGGCCGGCCGTCTGGAAACACTTTGTACACAACGAGCGGGAGTACCTGAAAGGCTTGCGGCTGGCCGCGCCCAGTAAATGTGAATCCTCCGGCGATATCGTCAATCAGAAGGCCAAAGGGCCGGCCTTGGGCTTTGATGAGCTCGATCAATTTCGCGCGCAGCTGGTCATTCGTCACAGCATGAGTGCTCGATACGATCAAATTCCCCTGCCGTGCCACGGGGACGAAACCGGGCTGGCGCCGCCCGTGGCCATTCGAGTGCTGAATGTCCGTGAGCGGCGACCGGGACATCAGAAACGTTTTCAGGACACCGTTTTCCACGAGCGAAACGTTTTGCGCCGGTGCGCCTTCATCATCAAATGCGTAATTGCCCAGCAGCATTTGGCCGTGGAACTGCGCTTCGGTGGGATCGTCCTTGATCGAGATGAAATCCGGAAGAATCTGCTCGCCGATCTTGCTGGTGAACGTCTGGCCCTCGTTGATGTCTTTCTGGCGGAAGCCCTCGGCGCGGTGGCCGAAAACTTCATGAAAGAAAACAGCGGCGGCGCGCCCCGTGAGCAGCGCAGGGCCTGCGTAGGGATCAACGAGGGGCGCCTTATCGAGCGCCTCGGTTTCCTGAATCATGGTCTGAATGCGATCGAGGACGGTCTTGTCGTCCGGCGCGTCTTTCGGCGTGAGCCAGTCAAAATTGGCGTAGCGGTTGATATCCATACCGTCGGGGGCTTTACTCTGTACATATAGCTCGAGCCGGTAATGCACCTGGCCGAACGCGAGTTTTGTTCCTTCGGTATTTACTTGATATTGATTGGCCCCGAGCGCCGTAAATGTGACGATGGAATTCAGGACGGCGGGCGATTTGCTGAATGCTGCCGTGTACTTCCGCACGCGTTCTTCCCACGGCTTGCGGTCCACGTGAATTTCGACGGGAGTGCCGATCGAGTTGTGAGGTGCTTCCCGCGAAAAATCGGGCGCGTTGCCTTCGGCCGTTTGCACCTGCACTTGCTGGCTGGTCTTGACCTTGATCAGTGCCTCGGAAGCAGCGCGATATTGCCGGTCGGTCTCGCGCCAAATTTCGCGGCGAAGAATCGGAATGTCGTTGTCGAGCGCGACGCTGGTTCCGGGACTCGTCCAGCTCGGCCGGCGATCGCCCAGCTTGTGCGTGTCGTCGAGTTGATAGCTTCCCACACGCGTTTGCACCTCAAGCCAGCGGCCGCGGTTGTCACCGCTTGTGAGCAGCGCGCCATTTGAACCGGATACTTCCGATTCCTCGCGGTCTGCAACGGTGTAGCTGATGAAGTAGACTGGCGGGTCGCCCTTCGACAGAGCCGCCATCGAGCGGTCCAGTTCGTCCTGCATGGCGGTGAGCACGGCCGGGGCAGCCCCCGGGATGGTGGCCGGAACAGTAGCCGGAATGGTCGTTCGACCCGGCCGGTCAGCGGCTAGGCAAGCGCAACCCGCGGCCAGCGTGGCTGCGGCGATCAGAATGTTGTGACTTCTCAGTTTGCGTTTCATAGTCAGACAAAGCCTAACAGTCTAGAATAAGACGCACTCGATTCCCATATGAAAAGCCGCGGCATGAATTCAGCCCGAACTTAAAGCAAGAGCGGCGGTACAACAGTCAACCGGTGTTCCCGGCAGAAGGAGGCTTAGATGCGCGCCATGGTGGTAAGGAAGTATGGGCCGCCCGAAGTTTTTGAACCGCGGGACGTGCCCGACCCGCAACCGAAGCCGGGAGAAGTGCTTATCCGGGTCAAGACAATCGGGATCAATTTCGCGGACCTTCTCCAGCGCATGGGGATCTATCCCGGCACGCCCAAGCCTCCCTTTGTGCCGGGACTCGAAATCGCGGGAGTCGTCGAGAAAATAGCCGATGGCGGTAAGCAACCGGCCGCTGAGACGCTGAAGCGCGGCGACGCGGTGGCGGCGATGACGCATTTCAACGCCTACGCGCAATGGGTCGCTGCCGCGGCGCAAAATGTATATCGCCTGCCCGCCGGCATGCCTTTTGACGAGGCCGCCGCGATCCCGGTGAATTACCTGACGGCGTATCACTCGATGTTCGCGATGGGGAATCTGCAGCCGGGCGAGCGAATCCTCATTCACGGAGCCGCCGGCGGCGTTGGAATCGCTGCGGTACAGCTCGCGCGCGCTCGCGGCCTTGTGACATTCGGAACGGCAGGTCCGGCCAAGCAAGAATACTTGCGCAAGATCGGCGTGGACCACGCGATTGACTACACGAAAAATGATTTCGTCGAGGTGGTGCGGAAATTTGCCCCGGACGGCATTGAAATGGTGATGGATGCGATCGGCGGAAAATCCTTCTCTCGCAGCGAGAAGTGCCTGGGACCGACGGGGCGCCTGGTGGTTTACGGTCTTTCGGCCGCGGCCAGCCCAGAGGGGAAGCGCAGTCTCCTGCGCGGAGGGTTGGCGCTGGCTCAGACTCCGCGGTTTCATCCCCTGAAGCTGATGAGCCAGAACCACGCGGTGATCGGCGTGAATCTTGGGCGAATGCAATCCCGAAGCGCGCTGCTTCGAAGAGAACTCGGCGAGATCTTTCGAATGTACGGCGAGGGGAAGATCAAGCCAGTGATCGGGAAGTCGTTCCCGCTGACGGAGGCTGCCGCCGCGCACCGCTACATTCACGACCGCAAGAACATCGGAAAAGTAATTCTCACCGTAACCTAGCCGCCGATTTACTTCGTGGGCGGAACGTCCGGCTTGGCAAAGAGCGCGTCGCCCACCGCGGGATTGATCTGTACATCCTGGATTGTCGTTTCCGCGAATTTTGCCCCGTCGCGATAAATGATGGACGAGAACGCGAACTGGCGGCCGTCCACCGCGCGATAGTCGCTCCAGCGCTGTTCGTTGTCGGACGCGCCCTGCGGGCCGGCCGATTGAAAGCGCGCGGCCGCGAGGAGGTGGGTTGCGGGATCAAAGTAGAGTCGAATCGCGCCGAAGGAAGTCTGGATTGCCACGCCGAGCGTTTTCTTGCCGTCAATCTCCTCTTCACCGACGGCGTGCCCGGCGATTTCCCCGTCGAGAACCTGCTTGTAGATTCCCCACCCGCCGCCAAACAGGGAAATCCCGCGTTCGAACTCTCCGAGGACCTGGCTCACATCGGTAATCCCCTGCGGCGTTTGAATCCAGGCCACTCTGCCGTTGCATCCCTGGACTATGTTCTGGCCGCCGTAATTTACCTCGCCCCGAGAACGATTCGGATACGAAATTGTCCACTTCACAGAGATCACGACCTCGTTCTGTGCCCCGAAGAGTTTTCCCCTCTCTGTAAGACCGATGCTTGCAACGGACGCAAAGGCATCGCCGCCCGCAGCCTTTGCGGCGGCGAGCAGGATTTCCTTGCCCTGCGCGAACGATTCCGGCGTCGCTGCGGCGGACGGCTCCTTCGGTTTGCGGAGATCGGCCGCGAGCACGTCCACCTTGTCGAATGGAATCTCCACGTACTCCGCCCCCGGAAATTCCTTCTTCAAGGCGTCACGAAACGCGCTGACGTTTCCGGTGAGAACGATATCGAGATCCTTCGTGGTGAAATACCGTCGCGCCACCGCTTCCACCTGCGCCGGAGAAACGCCGCGGATTCTGTCCGGATACGTCCGGTTGTAATCGGCGGGGAGATCATAAGCGGCCGCCGTGAGAACGCGGTCCGCCACCTCCTCGGCCGTCTCCGATTCGATGGGATAAACGCCTGCGAGATAATCCCGCGCGAAATCCATCTCTTTCTGCGTTACTTCGCCGGTGGACATCCGGGAGATGAGGTCCACCACCAGCTTCGTGGCTTCCACCGTGGCTTCGGTGCGGGTAAACGTGCCTACTGTGAACAAACCCGCGTAACGGTGCGGCGTAAATGAAGAGAATGCGCCGTATGTGAGTCCTTTCTTGATTCGCACTTCCGTGTTGAGACGGCTGTTGTAACCGCCGCCGAAGATTCGGTTCGCCACCTGGACTGGGATGTAGTCCGCGTCACCGCGCCGAATGCCAAGCTTGCCGGCACGAATCTGGGTTTGCACGGCGTCGGGCTTGTCAATCAGCCAGATGTGCTGGCCCATCGTGGGCGC
>Ga0070733_10002331_pt1 | contig 13630 bp, 8 predicted proteins | sample Coa_R1_9_FD_66450 | JGI IMG/M metagenome (GOLD analysis project Ga0070733, IMG submission 66450) | Surface soil microbial communities from Centralia Pennsylvania, which are recovering from an underground coalmine fire - Coalmine... | ecosystem: Environmental > Terrestrial > Soil > Unclassified ... | reverse complement strand
CCATCCAGCAGAAAAGTAATCGCAGAATTGCCTGAAAACTTCTGGCCGCTAATATGCAGGGTCGTACCGCTTGCCCCCGCATAATTGCTGCCCAGCTTGTAGCTGCTGGTAAGGCTGATAAGCGGCTGCGGGCGCGTGAGGAAGTAGGCTGCGGCGCCGATCCCTCCGGCGGCAACCACGACAACGGCAGCCACCACAATAATAATAGTTTTAATAGCTGAGCCACCTGCAACTTTGGTCGCGGTTGCAGCATGATGCAGATGTTGCGCGTGATGGGCCTGATGTTCGCCATGCTCGCGGTGTTCTGGCGGATAGTGCGGGTACGCCTGGGGCGGCTCCTGTCCGGCGTGAGGATAGTAGGTGTTTGCGCCTGGATAGGTCGGCGCTTGTGGTGGCGGTGGCGCAATTGATCCCTGCGCAAGATTGCCCATAGGCGGCGTGTTTGCGAATGGTGTAGGTGACCCTGCCAGGTGTGGCACGCCGCCAATTTGCGGCGTTCCCTGTACGGCTGGCGCGCCAGGAGTATATGCTTGACCGCTTCCTGGCAGCGTACTTGCCCCCATGCCCGCGCCATAGAGCGGAGACCAGGGAGGAATCTTACTGCGCTCTTCATCGTTAGCATCTGGCGGTGGCTGCGGTGGTGTATTGCTTCTGGTGGTTGCCGCGTCTGTCACAATGGTTTCCTGAACACTGCCGCATTTCCCGCAAAAGCGGGCGTTTTCAGGGAGTTCTGCTCCACAATAGCTACATTTCTGCATCATTCACCCTTTGCTATCGAAGCACTTTTTAATAATTTTGTGATGATTGCCTCAAACGTGTCATATAATAAAGACGATTGTCTCGTCTCAGAGCAACCTGGTATCATAATTAGCATATCATATACAGTAGAGTTCTTGCCGTTCTGTAGCCCACTGGAATCTTGTGACATTCTTCACACATCATGCTCACCTTTGCTGCAACGTGTGGTAGACTTTACTAGTAGGAGTCCCTGCGTTCTCTCTGGACGCCGGGAACGTGCATACTTGTAGCATCATGCATGCTTAGAAATGGACATTTCGTTATGACAAATGACAATGGTTCAGTACACCCTGGCAACTCCAACAGCAAATCTCATCAAAATCCAGTGGTTGATCCCGGCACACTGCAATCGCTCGAGTGGCGCTGTATTGGACCATATCGCGGCGGGCGTGTCGTGGCCGTCGCTGGCGACCCGACCCATGCGCAAGTCTTCTATTTCGGCTCGACAGGCGGTGGCGTCTGGAAAACGACCGATGGGGGCATCATCTGGGAGAATGTCTCCGATGGCTATTTCAAACGCGCTTCCGTTGGCGCGCTTGCCGTCTCACAGTCTGATACCAATGTGATCTATGCCGGCATGGGTGAATCAACCATTCGCGGCAACGTCTCGCATGGTGATGGCGTCTATCGCTCTACCGATGGCGGCAAAACCTGGACGCATCTTGGCCTGGCGGATACTCGCAATATCGCCAAAGTGTGCATTCACCCGCACAATTCCGACCTGGTGTATGTGGCCGCGCTAGGTCATGCGCACGGCCCCAACGCGGAACGCGGTGTCTTTCGCACAACCGATGGCGGTAAGAACTGGGAGCGTATCCTGTTCCGCAGCGAGAAAGCCGGAGCTATTGATCTCTCAATGGACCCCAACAATCCCCGCATTCTCTACGCTGCTTTCTGGGAAGCGCATCGCAAACCCTACACGCTGGTAAGCGGCGGCGAGGAATGTGGCCTCTTCAAATCGACGGACGGCGGCGATACCTGGACGGAGATTACGCGCAATCCCGGACTGCCAACGGGCATGCTTGGCAAAATTGGCGTGGTTGTTTCGCCCGCGCAATCCGGTCGTGTCTGGGCCATCATCGATGCCGAGGACGGAGCCCTCTTTCGTTCCGACGATGGCGGTGAGCACTGGCAGCGCCTGTGTGAAGATCGCAATATACGCGCCCGTCCCTGGTACTATATGCACATTATCGCCGATCCACATGATGCCGAGACCATCTGGGCGCTGAACGTGCAGGCATGGAGATCCATTGATGGCGGGCGCACTTTCTCAGAAGTGCAGGCGCCGCATGGCGATCACCACGCCCTGTGGATCGATCCGCTCGACCCGCAGCGCATGATCCTGGGCCACGATGGCGGCGCGTGCGTCTCATTCATTGGCAGCGCAAGCTGGTCCACCGTCTACAACCAACCGACAGCCGAGTTTTACCATGTGACTACCGATACCCGCTTCCCGTACCGCGTCTATGGCGCGCAGCAGGATAATTCCACCATGTGCGTGCCGAGCCGCTCGCACGTCGCGGGCATTCCCAATGCGGAGACCTACGAGGTCGGCGGCGGCGAAAGCGGCTATATCGCAGTGCGCCCTGATAACCCTGATATCGTCTATGCCGGCAATTACCAGGGCTACCTGACCCGCTACGACCATCGCACCCGCCAGGAACGCAACATCGCTGTCTGGCCCGAACTGGCAAGCGGCTGGGGCGCGAAGGATCAGAAGTATCGCTTCCAGTGGACATCACCCACGCTGCTCTCTCCTCACGATCCCAACGTAGTGTATACTGCGGGCAACTGTGTTTTTCGCTCGACCGACGAAGGCGGCAGTTGGGAGGTCATCAGCCCCGATCTCACGCGTAATGATGTCTCCAAACAGGAAGCCTCCGGTGGGCCGCCAACCAAAGACAACACCGGCGCGGAGTACTATTGCACCGTCTTCGCTTTTGCCGAATCGCCCATTACGCGCGGCCTCTTCTGGGCGGGCTCCGATGATGGGCTGGTGCATATCTCGCGCGATGGCGGGCAATCATGGCAGAACGTCACTCCTCCCGACCTTCCGGTATGGGCGCTGATCAGCATTATCGAGCCTTCGCCACATGATCCGGCCGTCGCCTATATCGCCGCCACGCGCTACAAATTGGACGACTTCCAGCCCTATCTGTACAAGACCGGCGATTATGGCGCGACCTGGACGAAGATCACCACCGGCATCGTGGAGAACGACTTCACGCGCGTCATACGTGAAGACCCGGCCCGGCGAGGATTGCTCTACGCTGGCACCGAGACGGGCATGCGCGTCTCGTTCGATGACGGCGCGCACTGGCAATCTCTCCAGTTGAACCTGCCCATTGTGCCAATTCACGATCTTGTCGTCAAAGATAGCGATCTTGTGGTGGCAACGCATGGCCGTTCATTCTGGATACTGGATGACATCTCACCTCTGCGCCAGTTCGGCGAAGAGATACAACAACTACCGATGCATCTCTTCAAGCCGCGCCCCACCGTTCGCTTTATGGTCAATTATGGCTACTCTCGCCCCGCGCTCTCCGGGAACTTTTTCCGCGATTCAGATAATTCTCAGATTGTCGCGCGTCGCGAGGAGCGTCCCGGAAATATAACGGTGGAGCACCCCTTGAACGCCGGACAGAATCCTCCTCATGGCGTAATCGTCTACTACACCCTTGCGAGCAAACCGGAGGGCGAAGTCAAGCTGTCCTTCCTCGATGCGCAGGGCAATGAGATCAAGACATTCACCAGCGAGACGGAGCGCAAACCGGCGATTGATCCTAAACCGGCGGCTGATCCCACCGATGAGGAAGAGGAGCAGGAGAAAAAGGAACCCAATGCTCCCAGGCAGGCGGGGATGAATCGCTTTGTCTGGAATATGCGCTATCCCGACCCCAGGAAGGTCGAGGGCTACGTGGCATCAGAAGGCGCCATGTCTGGTCCGGTCGTGGCTCCCGGTACCTACCAGGTGCGGCTGACCGTGGGAGATCAATCGTTGGTCGAAACCTTTGAGGTGCAGCAAGACCCCCGTATAAGCGCAACGAACGAGGATCTTGAAGCGCAGCTTGCCCTGCATCTCAAGATTCGCGACAAGCTTTCAGAGACCCATGATGCCATCAATACGCTCAGGAACGTGCGCCAGCAAATCGATGACTGGCAGAAACGCGCGCAAGAACAACCCATCCAGGAGGCTTTGACCCGCGCGGGCAAGTCCGCCAAAGAGAAGTTGAAGGCCATCGAAGATGAGCTTATCCAGTCGAAGGCCAAAACGCGCCAGGACACGCTGAATTACCCTGCCAGGCTTAACGGCAAGCTGGCCGGACTGGCCGCAGTTGTTGCCAGCGCCCAGGCCGCGCCCACGAAACAATCGTATGATGTCTTCGATGACCTCTGCCAGCGCATCGACGCCCAGTTGCACCAGTTACAGGAAGTGCTTGATACCGACGTGGCAACCTTCAACTCGCTTTTGCGCGAGCACAACGTACCAGGAGTGATTCCGTCTGCGGCGTTGAATAGCAAGAACGGCAAGAGCGCTAAAAACGGGCGGTGATCCGCTTGCGTCACACTGCGCGCATCGCCCTCTGCGGCGAGAGCCAGAATGGAGGCAGGTAGGCAGGGATGTTTGAGAATGGCAATACCTCTGGCTTGAGTCGAATGCCCAGGGCGTCGCGCATAAAGGCGCGGCGCTGCTGGATACGCCCCCAGGCGTCCGGGTACTTCTGCTCGAACGCCTGGCGCAGTGTCTCGTCGGCCAGCGCGATACCATCCTCGATGTTGGTCGTGTGGTAAGCTGTGTTCGTCGCCGGGATGACATCGACTTGCAGCGCCATCCCCGAACACAGCCTCTGGGTCGAGCCGCGGTAGATGGGCGAGCTGACCCATTCGTCCAGGTGGATCAGGTGACCGGGGTTCAGGCTGATGCCAAAGAAAGGGTCGCCCAGGCGCCGGTCGATAATGTCGAACAACTCGCCCCCGCTGACGTCAATTCCGACGTGTTCGTACCACTCCACGATAGCGCCAAAGTAGGGCGCGACCAGCTTATCAACGTAGTCACGGATGGCCGTAGGAAGCATCTCCGCGCCCTCCACCAGGAAGCCCGCGCGCGCATTGTTGCTGCCCCAATACCCCAGCGCCGCCAATACCGGGTCGCCAGCCTGCATCACGCGACTGGATGGGCTGGCTAACCCCAGCGCTGTTCGCTCGCCGCTGTATAGAACAGGATGGTAGCACAACGGAAGCCCGATGGGATCGAGCAGCCTGAACGCCTCGAACTCAGTCATCCCTGGACGCACGTTGAACAGCATAGTGCGCAGGCCCTGGGAGCCGTGCGAGGCTGCGAATTCAAAGGAGGCCAGTTGATCAACATCGTTGACCGCGCGCAGTCCATGTTCAGGCTCCATGAAGATCTGACCGGCGTTATGCACCTCGCAGCCCATGCCGCGCAGCGTATCCACAAGATAGGCAGGAACTTCTAGCCAGTCACCGGGCGCCGGGCTTTCTAGGGGGGTAAAATACTTCCATCCGGCCAGGCCGACTCGTTTGCTGCCGGTCGCGCCCACGCCCGCATCGCGCAGCATTGTCGCCAGTGGGACGCTCGAAGAGCGTGGCTGGCTAAGCAAGCTAAACGTCTGGTAGAGCGCCAGCCGCAACTGCAGCGGGCTGATAGCCGTGTACGCCATGTCTTCGTTGCCAACCAGCAGCGTCGGCGTGCCCTCTTGTGTGAGGATCAGCAGTGCTTCCTCAAAGCGCGGATCGAACCCAGTCAGGTATGCCATGTTGGCAAAGTGTTCGCGGTCCGCGTAGACCATCAACACCTCGTACCCGGCATCATGCGCGCGCTGGCGAGCAGCGGCGACGCGGGCTTCATAGGTGGCCGCCGGAATGGTCGGTTCTTCACGAGGCAGACCAAACTCCGGCAGCACAATTTCAGCAAGCTCGACGCGAGTGCCAGCCATCTTAATACTCCTCAAGAACATCCAGGCATGGCGGTCGCCACGCCTCCCCTTAGCCAGCCTGGGGTTCCTCCACTTCCTCCTGCACAGTGCTGATAAGCATGGAACTGCCTTGAGCCAGCGCCTCAGGCCGCCGCACTATAAGCACCATCATTACCACGAACCCGGCGATCATCATGACCACAAAGATGTACGGCGTCAGGTTCAGTGGATAGGCGGGAACCGGGTACACCGTGACAAACATCACCGGTAACAGCAACAACGTTCCTACTATCGGCACGATGGCATGCCGCCAGATATTATAGTCGGCGGGGTGTTCACGCCTGATAAAAGCGGTGAGCGCGATGTTTGCCAGAATATACAGCACGATAACAGCCAGCGTTGCGATGGTGCCCAGGAAACCAAAGATAACGCTCGCTCCGAAGAAAATGCCGACCAGCAGGAAACTCACGATCTGAAAGATCTGCTCGACATGCACTGCCACAAAGGGCGTCTTATGCGCCGGGTGGATCCGTCCCAATGCTGCTGGAAGCGTCCCGGCCTGCGCCATCGTATACATCACGCGCGTGGCAGCGTTGGTGCAGGCGATCCCCACCGCCAATGTGCTGTTGATGATCGCGAAGAAGATGAGCCACCAGCCTACTCCCCACAGCTTTTGCGCCAGCGCGTAATAGGGATTGGCATTCGCCGCAAAGGCTGCCATGTTCCCGGTCCCCCAGCCAATAGCGCTGGCGTACGCCATGAAGATGTAGAAGATACCCACGATAATCAGCGATGTGAAGATAGCCTGGGAGATAAACCTGGCCGGCCGCTTCGTCTCTTCGGCCAGGGGAGCTGGAGCCTCGAAACCGCTCAGCGCCAGGATCGAAAACACCATGCCGCCGAGAACTCCGCCCCATCCTGTCGGGGCTGCCGCAGGATTGAGAGGCGCTGCCACCGTTGATCCCGACCCCGGATGCAGGAGGAAGGTTATACCAAGCGCAAGCATGATCAGCATCTCGATTCCGCCCAGGATGGCCGTCGTGCGGGTTGAAAGGCGAATACCGAAGTAGGTAAGCGCCCACACGATAATGGCAGTGGCTACAGAGAAAATCCACCACGGGATATTGACACCGGTACCGCTCTGTAAAAAGCTGGAGAGCGCGAATCCCAGGAAGCCAACCGCCGCCGCGGGCCCGATGATGTCATAGATAAGATAGCTCCACGTCGTCAAGAAGCCGAAGCGAGCCCCCAGGCCGCGTGAGACAAACGTGTAGTATCCTCCGCTCGATGGCACATAGCGCGCAAACTGAGCTACGGTGTTCGCAATAAAGAAACAGACGACGACCGAGAGCACCAGGGAAAGGGGCATCGTCGCCCCCGCCTGGGCTGCGATCACGGGCAAGGTGAACACGACGTTGATTGCCGGGGCAATGTGGGTGATCCCCTGAAACACGACGTCGCGCAGACCAAGCGCCTCATGTTGGAGTTGAGCCGGTTGAGCAGCCATGACTTTGTACCTCACTTTATACTGATTATTCCAAAAAGGTCAGCTCGTGTTTTCTACTTTGTCAGGTTCTCCGTCACCTCAACATCACCTCGCTCCTTTTGCCTCCTCGTCTCTCCTACGCCGCATGTACTTGTAGTAAAGGTGCATCCATACTGCTCGACCACCCTGGCGAGCAGTAATCTTGTTATTGTATTTACATAAGTATAAACTCATCTGATACAAATAGTCAATCCCTGTACTGCCTACTTGCTCGGTCCGTTCACAAAATGGGTCATCTTGAAATACCTCTCCTGCTGGAAGAAGTGGTATCATGTACAAGTACGGAGAGATGGAAGCAAACATTATACCCATAGAACAGGAAGGAACGCCTCAATGGATACTCCGCTCACTCCCGACCTGAACGATATTTTCGCTTACATCGATGAGCATTCCCAGATGTTTTTAGCGCGCCTGATCGATTATCTGCGTCGTCCAAGTATCAGCGCCTATGGCGAAGGGATCGGCGAAGTCGCGGAATATATCAAAGGTGTGATGCGCCAGATGGGTCTGGAGGTGCGCATCATGCCCACCAGTGGCTGGCCCATGGTCTTCGGCGAATATCACGCCCGTGACGGCGCGCCTACTGTTCTGCTCTACGGACACTACGATGTCCAGCCGCCTGATCCGTTGGAGGAATGGATCTCTCCGCCCTTTGAGCCTGCTATCCGTGATGGCCGCCTCTACGCGCGCGGTGTGGGTGACAACAAAGGCCAGCACTTTGCCCAGTTGATGGCCCTGGAGTCCCTCCTGGCCTGCCGGGGTACGCTGCCCTGCAATGTGAAAGTTCTGCTTGAGGGCGAGGAAGAGGTGGGCAGCCCGCATATGCCCGATTTCATACGCGCGCACCGTGATGAACTTCAGGCCGGCCTGGTGATCGTCAGCGATGGGCCGGTGCATGAGAATGGGCAATCAACCATCAGCTTTGGTGTGCGCGGTGTCCTTGATATCGAATTGCGCGCCCGCGGCGCCAACCGCGATCTCCATTCGGGCCACTGGGGCGGTATTGTGCCAAACCCCCTCTGGACTCTGGTTCACCTGCTGGCCACCATGAAAAACGTGCGCGGCGAGATCACAATCGATGGCTTCTACGAGAACGTTCAACCACTGAGCGAGATGGAACGCCAGGCGCTGGCAAAGCTACCCATCGGTGTGTCCGGGGTCAAACAATCGCTTGGACTGCAGCGTCTCGACGAGCCGCAGGAACGTGACTATTTTGAACGCCTGGCGGCCTGGCCTACGCTGACCATCAACGGCATCCATGGCGGCTACGGCGGCCCCGGCTCCAAAACCGTCCTGCCGCATGAGGCCATCGCCAAGTGCGATATCCGCCTGGTCGAAGCCCAGACCTCCGCGGAAATCCTGGAAAAAGTCAAAGCCCACGTCATGCGCCATGCCCCTCAAGTCAGCGTCACGAGCTATGGTGGTATGGACCCATCCAAGACTCCGCTGGACTCACCTTTTACCGAAGCGCTGCGCCAGGCCATTATCGCTGCCCAGGGCGCTGCGCCGCTGCTCGTACCCGCCAAAGGAGCCAGCCTGCCCAACTACGTCTTCACCAAAACCCTGGGCATTCCCGCCTTTGGCGTTCCTTACGCCAACCCTGATGAGTCCAACCATGCCCCCAACGAGAATATGGAGGTCGCGCGCTTCTTTATGGGCATCAAAACCGGCGCTGCTATGCTCTCCTACCTGGGTGCTATGTCATAGGCTGTCGTGAAACTATAAATCACTGCCAGTCAATGTTTCTTCCTCGAGTGAAAGGATGCGCGCATCTAATGACCTCAAATGATTTACCTCAAGGCACGGCGCCGAACACGATTTCACTGATGTTTGGCCATCCAGACCCTGCCACGCTGCTTACACCTGAACTGCGCGAGGCCATGCAGCATGTAATAAGCTCTCCTCAATCCTATACAGCCCTCCAGTATGGCGCGGAGCAGGGAACGCAAAGCCTTATCAGTTTTCTCGTGGAAAAAATCAATCGAGAACAGGGCCTCTCTATTCAGCCTGCTAACCTGATGGTGGTTGCGGGCTCGACCCACGCCGTAGATATGCTCGCGCGGCTGTATGCCAGGCCGGGAGGCGTGGTGCTGGTCGAAGCGCCGACCTACGTGGACGCCATTCATATTTTTAGAGATCACCAGGTCGAACTATGCTCAATCCCCATGGACGAATACGGCCTCATCACGGAAGAATTAGAAAAACAGTTGGCGCTGCTAAACGCGAGTGGCAAATTTCCCAGCATGCTCTATACCATTCCGAACTTTCACAACCCCACAGGCAGCACTTTGTCCGAGTCACGGCGCATCGAGATCGTCAGACTCGCTCGCCAGCATAACTTCCTGATTATGGAGGACGATGTCTATCGCGACCTCTCTTTTGAAGACACAGTGCCTGCCAGCTTCTACGCGCTGGCAAATGGCAGCCAGGTATTTAGCATTGGCAGTTTCTCGAAGACGCTTGCGCCCGGCTTGCGGCTTGGATGGCTGCTCGCCTCCGAGGACGCCATCCAGCGCTGTGTCAATTGCGGTACCACGCAAATGGGAGGCGGGGCGAACCCTTTCACGGCACAGATCGTTGCTGCGTACTGCCGCAGTGGACATTGGCAGATGCACATCGCCCGCTTGCAATCGCTCTACAAAATGCGCCGTGACGTAACCCTATCGGCTCTGCGTCGCTATATGCCTCCCGCTGTGAAGTGGACGCACCCTGCAGGCGGCTTCTTCATCTGGCTCCGTTTGCCAGAGAATGTCTTTGCCCAGGACGTAAAGCGCCTGGCGCTCCAAAAAGGGATATCGCTGGCGGCAGGCGAAGGCTTCTTCGTTAATGCCACCGATGGCGAACACAACCTGCGCCTTGCCTACAGTTGTGCTTCGCCCACCGATATTGACACTGCAATACACATTCTGGCGCAGGTTATTTCAATCTAGCGGGTTGAAGTTGCCTTCTATGTGCTTGCCAGAGAGTCAAACACCATAATCACCGCTTTGCCTGCTTCATGACGTCGGCTTCCGCTTGCGCAAGGGGGCTGGCGAGCACCTCCGCACGCAGTTGCTCAAGGCGCTCTTGCCCTTTCGCTTGCACATCTGACCACTCGCGTGCGAACGTGCCTGAGAGGATATCATCATGCAAGATGTGCGCGAAGTGCTCGCGTAAGGCCGCCCCGTTGCTGGCGAGCAGCGCGCGCAATTGCCCATACTGGCTGGTATGGGAATGCAGCGTGAGCTGCCCGAACACGCCCTGCTCGGCGAAACGCTCAAAGACTTCGGCTGGCTCCTTTGACAGGTACATTTCGTAGAGGATGGCCTCGTCGCTGAATCCTGCCGCGTGCAAGACCTCGTAGGCGGCTTGCATGGTCAGGAGGATGGTGGGCCAGACAGCCTGTTCACTGAAGAGGTCAAGAGCTGCTTCCTCTCTCGCCGACGACGCCACCGCGCCGCCGCGTGTAGCGCCAATACCGCGCGCAATCGAGAGAGCCAGGTCGAATGCATGCCCACTCGCATCGCGCTCCACCGAGACAAAGCACGGATAAGGTTCTCCTCGAACAAAGCGATCGCGCACGCCCGCCCCGATCATACGCGGCGCGACCATCACGACATCCACGAAGTCGGGTACCGCGAGCAGGTTGAACGCCACGTTGTAGCCGGAAGCCACTACCAGCGTCGTGCCAGGTTGCAAGTGCAGTCCGATCTGATCGCTAAAGACCTGCGGCTGTTCTTCGTCGGGGATGAGCAGGAAGACGACCTCGCCCCACGCGGCAGCCTCCGCGATGGTCATTACGCGAAATCCTGCACCAAGTGCAGATTCCTTGTAGGCATCCTCGCGGTTGCCGATCACGATCTCCGTCACGCCGCTCTCGCGCAGATTCTGGGATTGCGCCGCTCCCTGGTTGCCGTAGCCAATGAAAGCGAGCCGCTTTCCCTGAATAATAGACAGGTCTGCATCGCTGTCGTAATAGACCGTTGTGCTCATGGTCATATCCTTTCTTTCCTAATGGCTGCGAACTTCTGCGAGTTAATGAGGAGAGACACATCATGAATGAATTTCAAGCAATATCAATCCAGAAGCGCATCTTGCGCACCGGCGAATCGTTGACGACAACGATGTTTTCAAGCTTGCCACCGTTGTGTTCGATAATCTTCATCGAGCCAATGTTGTCCTCGTCGCACGTCACCAGCACTCTGCGCAACCCGCGCTCTTTCGCTTTGATAAGTCCCAGCCGCAAGATTTCTTTGCCATAGCCGCGCATCCTTTTGGAGGGACAAATCAGGTAGCCGATATGCCCACCCCAGCTCAACAGCGTCTCGTTCAACTCGTGGCGCAGCGTGAGCCGCCCGACATACTCGTCGCCATCGATAAGCCAGAAATGGGAGGCTGGCACCCGGTCGGCTGGAATTTTCGCTTGCTCCCCATCGTCTCGCAGTTGTCGGAGAAATGCTCCAAAATTTTCGCTTATACGGTTCAGGTCATAAGATAGTTCCCGGCCTTCAGCCTGAAATTCGCGCACGCCCTCGATGAAACTATCTTTATAGACGAGGGACGGTTCCACTAGAAAGAGCATGCTGTCCTCCTTTTGAAACTTGCCAGACGACCAGGCAGGTAAAAGAGGACGACTCAAACAAGCCGTCCTCTTGATAAACGCTGCACTGGCAATGTTGGTTAAACTACCTGGGGCATACGTTTCTGCGCTTCCGCCACAGCTTCCGCCGGGTATTCGTAGTCTTGCAAGCGGCCGGCAAAGTAGGCGTCGTAGGCGGCCATATCGAAGTGGCCGTGGCCGCTCAGGTTGAAGAGGATGGCGGGCGACTCACCGGCTTCTTTGGCTTTGAGCGCCTCTTCGATGGTGGCTTTCACGGCATGTCCTGCTTCCGGCGCGGGTACAATGCCCTCCGCGCGCGCGAACTGCACGGCGGCCTCGAAGACGTCCGTCTGGTAGTAGGCGCGCGCGTCGATGATGCCTTCTTTGTGTAGTTGAGAGACCAGCGGCGCCATGCCGTGATAGCGCAGCCCGCCTGCATGGATACCCGGTGGCATGAAATCATGACCGAGCGTGTGCATCTTGACCAGCGGGGTCATGCCGACCGTGTCGCCAAAGTCATAGGTGTAGATACCTTTGGTCAGGCTGGGGCAGGCCATCGGCTCGGCTGCTACGAAGCGCGTCTTCAACCCCCTGCGCAGTTTCTCGCCGATGAAAGGGAAAGCAATGCCGGCGTAGTTGCTGCCGCCGCCGACGCAGCCAACCACCACGTCAGGGTAGTCGCTCGCGCGTTCCATCTGGAGCATGGCTTCCTGGCCGATGATGGTCTGGTGCATCAGCACATGGTTAAGCACGCTGCCCAGCGAATACTTGGTGGTGCCCCCGCTCATAGCCGCCACTTCGACGGCTTCGCTGATAGCGATGCCCAGGCTGCCCATATTTTCGGGGTCCAGCGCCAGGATGCTGCGCCCGGCGTTGGTCAGGTTGGTGGGGCTGGCATGCACGGTTGCGCCAAAAGTCTCCATAAGATTTCTACGGTAGGGCTTCTGCTGGTAGCTGATCTTCACCATGAAAACCTCAATTTCCATATTGAAGAACGCGCCCGCCATCGCCAGCGCCGATCCCCATTGCCCCGCGCCCGTCTCGGTCGAGAGTTTCTTCACACCCTCTTCTTTGTTGTAGAAAGCCTGGGCGACCGCTGTGTTGGGCTTGTGGCTGCCTGCAGGACTGACTCCCTCGTACTTGTAATAAATACGGGCCGTTGTATCCAGCGCCTTCTCCAGGCGGCGCGCGCGATAGAGCGGGCTGGGCCGCCACTGCCGGTAGACATCGCGAATCGGCTCCGGGATATCGATGTAGCGCTCGGTACTGACTTCCTGCATAATCAGCGCCATCGGAAAGAGCGGCGCGAGGTCAGCGGGCGTAACCGGCTGCTGGGTGCCGGGATGCAGCACCGGAGCCGGTGGATTCGGCATATCCGCCATGATGTTATACCAGGAACGGGGCATTTCATCTTCGTTCAGAAGAAACTTGATGTGAGCGTTGTCGGGCATAGGTAGCTCCTCTCATTGCCTGCTTTAGCAAGCAGAAAAATAAAATCCGCCTTTGCCGGCGGATGGACGCAAAATGCAGAAATGAGCCAGCCTTCCTCATGTGAGGTATCTGCCTACAATGTATGTCGTACTATAATGAATGTCAAGTATTCATGCTAATAAAATCTCATCCTCAAGCGCGTAATCAAATTCCTTAGCATCGACATTTGCGCGCGGGTGCGCCCGTTCCCAGACCACTGTGCGCCTGGTCGCCTCGTCGATATCGACCTGCTCTGTATACCCCAGTTCCTGGCGTATGCGGCTCGAATCGACCACGATA
>Ga0070733_10002329_pt1 | contig 13632 bp, 20 predicted proteins | sample Coa_R1_9_FD_66450 | JGI IMG/M metagenome (GOLD analysis project Ga0070733, IMG submission 66450) | Surface soil microbial communities from Centralia Pennsylvania, which are recovering from an underground coalmine fire - Coalmine... | ecosystem: Environmental > Terrestrial > Soil > Unclassified ... | reverse complement strand
CTTCTTTGTACCACTGTTTGTATCGCTCGGGCGTGCGCAGGCGGAACGCGCCGCTGAGGTCGATTACAACGGCGCCGGCGTCGAGAAATCTGGGAGTGAGATCCATCGAGACCTCGGGAGGCGTGGCCAGCAGAACGGCTCTGAGGCCTTCGGCCGCAACGGATTCCGGGGCTGCGGGAGCTCTCCGGATGGTGGATTTGCGCAGCAGCTTCGCATCGTCGCTGGAGTCGGCGCGATGTTCGAGCAGGACGGGTTCGCAGTGCGGATGGGCGGCGAGCAAACGCACCGCTTCCGCTCCGCTGTAGCCTCTGAACCCGACGATTCCGACTGGCATACTCATTGGTTATTTATTCACTGACATGAATAAATATACCATAGAATGTCGGTAGGGTAGGCAATTTTGCCTGCAGCCGCCATTCCTGGCGGCTTCCGATCTCGAAGAAGAGGTTTGGCTTCGCGGGGTACTCGGGATCAACCAGCGACACGAGTACATCGCTCCCTCTCACACCCGATTCCAGAGCGCCCCGCAACGACTCGCCTGGGCGGACATCAATGTCATCAATCCAAACGGTCACCCCACGTTCCTTGAAAACGCTCGGCCTTCCCATAGCTGTCATCCTTTTCCTTGTTGCACGCGCTCACCCAATTGCGCCATATCTGCTACTCGGTCGCCGTGATCCCTGGCAATAGCGTCACAATCGGAATGCGGCGACCCCGGAGCTTGAGCGCCGGGCGAGCGAAAGGGCAGATGCCTCGTCACGAGACTCAATGCCGGAACCTCGCGGGTATAAAATTTTATACATAAGATTCTGATCGCTGAAAGCCGCCGCGTCGAGCCCGGCAAGCTGGCGTTCCTTGCCGAGTTGCTGGAAGATCGACGACGCCGCGTTCTCGATGTGCGCGTGATGGGCGAAGCGATTGCCGCCTTTGCTGATGTCGATGGTTCGCAGCTGCCCGGCCCACTCGTACACATCGCCGAAAAGGTAACTATGGATCGCCTGCCGGTGCGCAAGATCGAAATGGCCCTTGAGGGGCGTTTGTAAAAGCTCGTAAGAGCGGGTCGCGACAAAAGCGGCTTCGGTTTGTTCGAGGGTGGCCTCGTCGGCTATACCGAGACGGTTTATTAGAACGCCGGTTGCCGGGTCGAGATAAGGATCACTGTCGGAGTAGCGAGGCATTCTGCACGCGGCGGTAAATATTGCGGATCACTTCGTCCGTGTCGATCTCGCCTCGCGCGACGCGTTGAAGATCCGCAACAGTAGCCGTCGGCACCGTCAAGCCTTCAGCTCCTGCTGGGCGATCGCATGCGCCACGGACCGTATTTTGCGCTGAATGTCCTGCTCGGTAAGCGTGGTCACTCTCGGCCTCGGCTCCTTCTTTGAGAATACCCCGCTTGGCGCCTCCGAAGTTGCTTAAAAAAGCGCCGTTCAACAGAGGTCGCGTGTCCGAACGAGAAGCCGGTCAGCCTCGATGGCCGCATCCAGTTCGTCGACATCCGCTGAACTCAGGTAGGGCGGTTCCCGCATCACCCGCAAGACCGCTGCTGAGGATCCTGCGCCGGGCGCGGCTACGACGTCGACGAGCGAGATCAACCGCTCCAGTTCCAGTTGTTCAACGATTTTGCGCCGTGGCGCCGCTATTCCCTCAAGACTTCGTTCGAGGTGGCCCCGTACTTCGATGGTCAAGCTCGCCATGTGCACGCCCCGCTTTCATATTGTGCCGCATCCCTCCGCCCTGAATGGTCGGAGAGAGATAATCCAAGCGCGCGTAGCGCCCGGAGTCGCCCGCAAAAACGCGGACTCCCAGCGCATTTCGTACAATCAAAACAGGCACGTGACTATGATCAGCGAGCATGTCGAAGAACGACAGGGAGTCTACTACGTTCCGGGGACGCCCATCTCGCTGGACTCGATCGTCTACGCCTTTCGGGAAGGCTGCTCGCCCGAAACCATCCGCGAAGACTTCGCCGGGCTGACTTTGGCGCATGTCTACGGAGCCATCGCTTTTTATCTGGACCATCAGACTGAGATCGACGCCTATTTGTTGCAACGCAGGGAGCAATGGGCCGAGTTGGAACGTCAGGGAACTCCGGCAAGCCCCGATTTGCAGGCGCGCCTTGAACGCGCTCGCCACAGCGTTTCCCTCCGGCACAAGTGAAGCCTCGGTTCCAGGCGGACAACGACCTCCGAAAAACGATCGTGCGCGGTGTTGTTCGCAGCGAACCGCGAATCGATTTCCTTAGTGCACAGGCGGCGCGACTTGACGGAGTGCCCGACCCGGAGGTCTTGACGTTATCAGCCGAGACCGGGAGGATTCTCGTTTCTCATGATTTCCAGACTATCCCGAGGCATTTCGAGCAGTTCACGCGAGACCGGCGCAGCCCGGGAGTATTGTTGATCCGGCAGGATCTGCCGGTCGGTAAGGCAGTGGAATCCCTGCTGCTGATTTGGGAGGCTTCCGAATCGGACGAGTGGGAAAACCGAATTTGCCTGCTGCCAAGTCTGGTGACGATTGCAATCGGCGGCTCGACTTAGGCTCGAACAGCCTGCACGTCGACGAGCCAAACAGCCTCAGTTCCCGGACTCGGACTTCGGGACAACCTCGGGCGACACCGACACCGGCCGTCTGAGTCATTTGTAAGAGACTGCACCTCGAGGCTAACGCCGACCGCACGCCTCCGATCAAGCAGCCACGAGCGTGTTGGACAGCTCTTCCGCCGTTTGTTCCGGGCTATCTCGCATCAGATAGCGGCGCAGACGCACATCCAGCGGGAGATTGTTGGGATCCAGACCCCTCGGGACTATCGATACAACCTTTTTCCCCATACCGATGGCAGCCCCGATCTCGAAGAAGAGGTTTGGCTTCGCCGGGTACTCCGGGTCAACCAGCGACACGAGTACATCGCTCCCTCTCATCCCCGATTCCAGAGCGTCGCGCAACGACTCACCTGGCCGAACATCGACGTCGTCAATCCAAACGGTCACCCCGCGTTCCCTGAGGGCCTCGGCGAACAGCCGCGCCCAGTCGGCATCGCGATCGGAATGCGAAATAAAAACGCTCGGCCTTCCCATAGCTGTCATCCTTTTTCCTGTCGCACGCGTTCACCCAATTGTCCCAAATAGACTTCGACGTCATTCAAGTCGATAAGGTCGCGCTTCTTCAGCAACACCGGAATACCAAGCCGCATCTGCAACTCCGTCGCCGTGATCCCGAGTAATAGCGCCACAATCGGAATGCGGCGGCCCCACGCAGCCCCGATTTCCGCCCCAGACATAGGGACGGTCAAGAGCCCACGGAGTAAGCAGCACGACCAGTTCGTGCGCTTTCTCAAGAAACTGGAGGATATCCTCCTCAAAATCCGCACCCGCATCAACTAAAGGAATCGCGCCGCAGGCCTCGATCTCCCGAGCGATCTGTCGCGCTACCCACGTGTCTAGGCCGCTGTGGCCGACGAAGATCAACCGCTTCGCCATCCCCGGAGAGACGTCTGCCACTCAGCGATATTGTACCAGGAACGAGAGCTTGCCACGGTCCATAGCGCCGTGGCCCTCGCGAGAAAGGACCTGAAATGAGTGTGTGTTATCATTGTGTACACAAACATGCAGAACACAAGAGTGGGCATTCGCGAATTTCGTGAGAACCTGGCTTCCTACATCGAGTCCTCGATTCCCGTGGCGATCACGCGCCACGGTGAAACCGTGGGATTCTACGTCCCCGCGCGCCGCAAACGACAGCAGGCGGATCTGGATGCTTTGCGCAAGGCGGGCGAGCAGCTGGACGCATTGATCGCAGCGGCTGGCGTCAGCGAAGCAGAACTCATCGACGATTTTAAGAAGGCGCGTCGCGGAACGCGAACCGGCAAACACTGAAGTGCTCGTCGTCGACGCGAATATCCTGATTCGCGCGGTTTTGGGCGTTCGCGTGCGAAGTCTGATCGTGAAGTATGGTGCCGCCGTCGACCTCTTCGCTCCCGACACGGCTTGGGCCGAAGCGCGGGAACATCTTCCCTTAATCCTCGGCAAGCGCGGCGTTCCGGTTGAGGCTGGGATGTCGCTGCTGGATTCGCTTGAGGAAATCGTTCAGCCGGTGGAATTCGAAACCTACGGGTCATTTGAGCCGGCGGCCCGAACGCGACTCGCAAGCCGCGATCCCGACGATTGGCCGGTTTTGGCAACGGCGCTCGCGCTCAATTCCCCGATCTGGACCGAAGACAACGATTTTTTCGGGGCAGGTGTTGCAACGTGGACGACGGATCGAGTCGAGTTGTTCCTCGACGCGGCGGGACACCCGGAGTAGGTTGCGCAGTGCCCGGCGCCGACGCCTGGAAGTCTGCCGACTCGTCTGGATAGCGCCGAAACCGCCTCGACCCGGCCCCACCATTCCGACATCTCAAACGCGATGCCGACCTATCGGCCTCTATCCTTCTGGCACGCCCGGCGGCGACCGTTCGGTCCAGGCTGGCCAATGTATTCGAAACCGCCTTTTCGATACCAATCGTCCCAGAATGTTCGCGGACTTAGCTGATCTTTAGACTGATCAATCGAGTACAGCCAGTGCATAAAACGATATAATCCGGGAAGTTCGGCGGAAAAAACCTTGCCGCGTTAGCTGTCGCTGGCGGAGATTCGATGAGTACAAACGACAGGCCAAAATTTAAGGCGGTTAAATCCACCGCTATCTACGCCACGCCGGAAGCCCTGTTTTACAAGCTTTCGGAAAGAGAGAAGTCCCACGGATACCTGCGCGGACCACAACAGGATGTGCTGCGCGAATATGCCGAGAAATTCAGCGAAGTCGCGGATATAGCTTTTGAACTACCGACCGGCACGGGGAAAACAGCCGTCGGACTTCTGATTGCCGAGTGGTGGCGGTTGCAGTCCCGCAAGGTTGCATTTCTGTCACTTACAAACCAGTTGGCTGGTCAGGTTCTGGAAGAGGCAAAACGCCTCAGGGTTTCCGCGGCCGACGTTGAGAGGCGATAAAGATAGCAGGGACAAATCGGAAGAAGGTCGCTATAGGACCGGCGAGGCGACAGCCGTCACGACATACTCAAATCTGTTCAACATAAAGCCTGTCATTAGAGACTCTGACGTCATAATCTTTGACGACGCGCACGGCGCGGAGCAATACGTTTCTGACATGTGGTCCGTTTCCGTTAGCTCTTCCAAACAAAAGGCTCTTTTCGGAACGCTCATCGCGGCTCTCAGGCCCGGTTTCACGGACGCGCAGATTCGATCGATACTGAGCAGATCCGCGATGGGCAGCGTGGAAATGCCTGATATCCACGGACACCCCGAATGTCTGGCAAAGGTGATAAATGCGTTGGATGCATCCGCCGCGGACTCGGTCAAGTATTCGTGGCACCTGATTCGGGGCCATATCGAATCCTGTGTCTTCCTTGCCTCTGCCTTCGGAATAACCATACGCCCGCTCATCCCCCCGACACACACTCACGAGGCCTTAAGCTGCTTCTTGCAGAGAACTCCTTCGAAGCCGCTCTGGGCAAGGTTCAAGACGGGCCGTTCACCCCGGCGGATCGTGTCGTATTCGAGCACGCGCTGCTCGATGCGTTCCTCGCGATGGATCGGGAAATCGCCCGGGTCAATCGAGACCGCTGGATTAATATCCATAAGGTTCAAGATCTGTTGTGCCGGTTCTGGGGTCAACGCGGCCAGAACGTCGACACCGGGTACTTATTCACCCTCAATCAGGATCTCTGGCCGGAGCGGCACTTCTACAATCAGTACGTCTCCGGTGCTGCAAGCGTAACCCTTCCCGGACTCCAGAAGCGTCCGAACCAGCGATGGTTCACACCAGACCTGGGGCCGTACGGCGAAGCGTTCGTCATGCAGCCCCTCCCAGACCCCGCAGCGCACGCGAATCCAAGAGGATGTTTCAACGTAGTCAAACTCCATGGCTCTTTTAACTGGCGGACTTCAGATGGGCGCAACGAGTTGGTCGTCGGAACGGGCAAGACCGACCGGATCGCTACATCTCCCTTGCTTTCGTGGTACTGGGAGATATTCAAAAGCGTACTATCATCGGGGAACGTACGGCTCTTGGTAGTTGGGTACGGTTTTGCAGACGACCATGTGAATGCCGTTATCGCCGATGCGGTCGATCATCACGGTCTGAAGCTGTTCATTTGGGATACCGGGGCGAACCTCAGGGATCGCGTCAATGCTGCACCGTACGGCCCATTAATCTGGAAAGGCGTGTTGAGCACCGCGACACGCCCCATGATCGAAGTCTTCCCGAGCAGCCAAGATGAGACAGAAGAGTATCGCCGAATCTGCAGGACGCTCTTCGGCTAGTTTCAAACCGTCGAGCCACAGGGCTTGGGTCGTCGTTGGCCCCAGCCGTCGCAAATTCTTGAAAAAAATAGCTCGTGACAAACGCCCTTTTCGACCGCCGCCGACGCCTCTCATCGTTCAGTAATCGAGCGGGAGATATATAACGCCTGCCGCCCAGTCGGTCTCAATCGAGCACTCGTCCAGGAGAAGGATTTCTTCAATCACCAGGCTCACCGGAAGGGAGTCGCGCACGAATACTATCGGCGAGCAGGATACGAACCGCTTCACTTGTTCCAACATCGCTGGAATCATCGTGGATAGATCGTGGGTCAGTACAACCCGGTCATTCCTGGTGGCCCACGCAAGCACACCCGGATCGTCTACCCCCGAAATCTCAGCGATGTCCTGCGCGCGAACTACGTCGAATCCAGTCACGCGCCGCTGAATACCGCGAAGGATGTCGTTGTCGAAATTCTCGTCCGCCAGCCATTTCACCGGGTTTTCCGGCGGGCCATCAGACGCTCGCGCAACCCGGTGGGGGCCCACTCCGGGTGACCGGCCAAAAGGGTGCCCTCGTCAATCTCGCGTTTTTTCAGGTATTCGCTCAATTCGGTCCTGTATTTCAGGTAATAGCCGATCACCTGATACACATCGGAAAGTTCCAGGCTGGGGAATTTCTGCACGATCTCTTCCGCCGTGGCCCCACGATTGAAGGCGCGGACCACGAGATCCAGCGTCACGCGAGTGCCCCCAACCCGGTAAACGCCGTGCGAGTCCTTCGCCAAAGGAATTTCCTCGATCACAGTTGCCATATGCCGATTGTCGCTCCCGCCGGTGGGCCGCGCAAGGAAGGCCATACGCGGCGAAGGCAGAACAGCGCGACGTGCCCGTTCAGTTGCGTGAGATCGGATCGGTCGACGCGGTCGCAGTCATCGCCGTCAAAGCCCAGATCGGCGGCGAACTCACCAAAGTCTTCTTCCGCGAAGGCGAAGAGATGCGCAAAGGCCAGCAGCTTTTTGAAATCGACCCGCGCCCCTACCAGCAGGCCATCGATCAGGCCCAGGCCGCGGACAACGACCTCCGAAGAGCGATCGTGCGCGGAGTTATCCGCAGCGAATCGCTAATCGATTTCCACAGCGCGCAGGCTCTCACCCAATTGCTTCAAATAAACGTCGACGTCGTTTGACTCGTTAAGATCGCGCTTCTCCAGCAAAACCGGTACCGCAAACGACAACATGCGTGACGGCCTACGGGACCGTCTTCCGGTCGGCAATTGCTGCACGAATCCGACTGATGGTGGCGTTCGAGGCTACCTTGCATTCCCGAACCCGCACAACCGACCAACCAGCCCGGCGCAGCCGTTGGGAGACTCGCGAATCGCGGCGCATGTTCGCTTCAATTTTTTCCCTCCAGAATCTCCTGTTGCTGCGAGGAAGATACTTGCACGAACATCCATGCCAGAAGCAGCCGTCGACGAACACCGCAACCTTCAGACTGGGCCATGCGAAATCTGGTCGACCAACGATTGGCCAATGTTTTCGATATCCACGGAGGCCGGCCGCCCAAAGAATCCGCCCCAATGCCAATTCGGTCGTTCGATTGCCCTTCGAACGCACCGAAGCCATGATCCTTGAACGGATATCGATGGAAACATGGTCCATAGGACACCTGCCTGTGATCGGCTAACGGGACGAGTAGAGCCTCAGATCCTCGTCCTCGATTTGGTCGGATGGCACGAGTCGGTAGTGGCGTTCTTCGACGACCTTAACGTCTCCACGTTGGGTCGTGAGTTCGAACATTGCGATCACGTCGCCCACCATGAATTGCTGCAGACACCGGGCGGCACACAAGACTCGGAAATTTCTCGGATAATCTCCCATCCAGGCGGCGTATGATAAAGAATCGATCCATTCGTGGCATCGTCCCTGAATGAGCACGCTGACGAGCAGGCTAGCCAACGCCGTTCCTGCCCGAATTGGCGAAACACTTGCGTACAGTTTCTTCAATCACTCGTCGGAGCACAAAGACCGAAAGGATGCAACCCAATGAAACCACTCCCAGCCCCGCCGGTGCCCGGCAATACGGACGGCGAACGCATAAGCAATTTCTCGCAAGATGAACTCCCCAAGAGAGAAGCGCGCCTGAAGCGGGCCAGCGCGAACGAGCGGGCCAAGAGAGGAGCTAAATGATGGGCGCGGCGGACGCCGAGACGGTCTATGAATGCCAGGACTGCGGGAAGCGGTGGTCGTTGGACGAACTGAAACTCGATATCCCGGACATCCAGCAGCGGGTCGCGCCTGGAGAGCCAATGCCGGCGGGCGAATGCCCCGACTGCGGCGCGCTCTGCCACGAAGTCACGCCGCTACGATTGCGGCGCATCTAATGGTCGGCTGGTCTAAAGTCATGGCCTACAGTGATATACTCAGTTTTCCTGCGCTTGTTTTGGAGGGACGAGGCCATCTCTTTTGACGCATCCAGTCGTCGCACAGGTCCATCCGCAGACAATCCTGAATGGCGAGGTTCACGATTGGTATCGCATCATCTTGGGTTATTCGGACCATTTGGTCAGCCAGCTCCTCGACCGGTTCAAGATTCAGGAGGGCGATTGGGTGCTAGACCCCTTCTGCGGAAGCGGTACCACCTTAGTCGAGTGCCTGAAGAGAGGAATTAACGCTGTCGGCATAGATGCCAACCCTTCCAGCTGCTTTGCGGCCCGAGTTAAAGCCGACTGGACCCTGAATGGACGCCGCCTGCGTGAAAACGCAGCCAAAGCTAGGCTCGGCTATCTTCGGGAAATCCGCACGAAACACCACCTCACAGATCCAACCTATCGATACCTTGACAAGACCGGATTCATCAAGCGCGGCTGGATGAGTGAGAAGCCACTCCGCAAGGCGTTGGCGCTGAAGATAGCCATCCAGGCACTCAACGTGACGAGTCGTTACAAGAGCGCTCTCATGCTCGCGCTGGTCGCGGAGATCACGGCCTCCGCGTCGAACATCAAATTCGGCCCAGAGCTGTATTGCGGGCCCTCCAAGGATAACCATGATGTGCTCGACGGATTCCTTGCGCGCATCGAAACCATGGCCTCCGATCTTGCAACAGTCTCCGATGTCGCGAGAAGTGCCGTCACTGTCGTACAGGGCGACTCGCGAAATTGCGGCGGATTGCCCGAGGTATCGAAGCACGCGCCCTATGCTGCGGTCATCTGTTCGCCGCCGTACCCCGCGGAGCATGACTACACGCGGAACAGTCGGCTGGAATTGGCGTTTCTCGACCATGTCCCGGACCTCGCTTCGCTTCGGGTTATCAAGAAGGCGATGATCCGCTCCCATAGCAAAGGGATTTACGTGACGGATGCGGACGGGGAGCAAGTGGCCGGGAATCGGCGGGTCATGGCCGTCGTGGAGGAAATCCAGAAAAAAGCCGAACTAAAGACGCATGGCTTCGCGCGCTACTATCCTATTGTTGCCAAGGAATATTTCGGCGGCATCAAAAGGCATCTCTCCACCGTCGTCCCGCTGCTCAAGGAAAATGGGTGTTGCGCATACGTCGTGGGGGACCAGTCCTCATACTTGGGAGTGCATATACCGACGGCCGAGATCATCAGCGAGCTTGCTCTCGAAGCGGGGTTCAACACGGCTACTATAGAACACTGGCGGAATCGCTGGTCCACCACAAACTCGAAAAACATGGAAGAGCACATCTTGGTGCTCCGCAGAATCTGACGGATGCCGAAAATAAAGGTTCACGAGAAAGCCCTGGCGCACCTCAGCCGTGGCCTTTACCGCAGCCCGGCAAGCGCTCTGCGTGAACTCGTGAGCAACGCGTGGGACGCCAACGCCACCACGGTCACGATCAACACAAATTTCCCCAATTTCTACCAGCTTTCCATAGAAGACGACGGAATAGGATTTAACAGGTCCGATTTTGCACAGCTCATGCAGGGTGGGATCGGTAACAGCCAGAAGCGCCCTTCCGACTTAAAGCTCATCAATGATAGACCGGTGATAGGGCGCTTCGGCATAGGCATGCTCGGCATTGCGCAAGTATGTGGGGCATTCATCGTCACCTCGAAGCCCAGGGACGGATCCGAGGGCTTCCGCGCTCGCGTCCAGCTTTTTGACCTCCTGAAGGAGCGGCTCGATGCCGACGATCCCGATGTCGTAGCTTCACACAAGCCCGAAGCCCCGGAATATCCGGACGAAGTGTATGCCGGAAATTATGACTTCGAGGAATTCGACGCAGACAGCGCCCGATATGGCACTCGCATACTTGCTGACGACTTGCACCCCACCTTTATAAAGACGTTTCAGGAATCCCTTGTGGGCTCGAAGGCGGTTCCCATGAACTGGAGCAAGGCGATTGAGGTCATCTCCAGCAAGAGGTCGCTGCAGGAGTTGGGCGATTACTGGCGCCTTCTGTGGGAGTTGGCCGCCGCCTGCCCGCTGCCCTACCTGAGCGCCGCCGTTCTGCCGGACAGTCTTATAACGCAGGATCACAAGCGGCTAAAAAAGTATGGCTTCAACGTCGTCATCGACGGCATAGATCTCGCCAAGCCCGTTCGCCTGCAGGATAATCCGGGTGGCTATACGTGGCATCTCATCGAAGAGCAGCGCCAGCAGGTGTATGGACGGAATCTGGTCTTCCATGGGTACATCGTCGTCCAAGAAGGCCTCAACCTCCGGCCGGACGAATTCCGCGGAATCATGATTCGCATCAAGGATGTTGCGGTCGGCTACTATGACACATCGATGTTGGATTACCGGATAAACGAGGGTCCCCGGAGCCGCTGGCTGACGGGCGAGATTTACGTATCCGAGGGCCTCGAAGACGCGCTTAACATCGATCGCGACAGCTTCAACAAATTCCATCCGCAATACAAGGCGTTGCAGACCTATATTCATAATGTTCTGCAGAAAACCATTTTCCCGAACGTTTATAAAAAGATAGAAGTTCGTTCGGAAGCGCGCGCTGAATCGAGGGAACAGGCACACACGCAGCACCTTAAAGAGGTTCTGAAGGCTCACACCGGGACGACGGTTAATCTCAAACAAACGGCTGCCGGCGATGACGAGCGAAGCGTCCAGATCACTGAAAACGCCAAGGGCCTCACACTCAACCTGCCGCCACAGGAGTCCTTGAAGACAAAGAAAAATCACCGCCAGCTTGCAAGTGCCATCATGGCAGTCTTCGAGATGTCCCTGCGCGAGCCGGGCAAGGAAAAACAACGCACTCGCTTCAGGGAACTCCTACTCGATCTCTTGGACAAGTGGTGACATGAATGGGGATCTTCAAATATGAGGATTGTCCTCTTAAACACTACGTGCGCCTTGAGGGTTGGCTTCCGTTTGCCCGGCGCCGTCTGAAGGCGCTCCGCGCAAACCGGAAGCCCAGCCAGCAGCGCGGCCTGCGCTATTTCACGTTCTGCGCGGTGGGCGCGATTGATGTGCTGATGCTGGAGGTGGCAAAGGTAATCAAGAAGAACGACGGTCGCTTTGATAACGTCGTTTTCTTCGATCGCACCGACGACCAGGTACTGGAGACGCAGCGCCGCATTCCGGGTGCGATCGGCTTCCCCGGAAAGTTTACGCCCATCGTTATAGACGAGGACCCGGTGGCAGATGCCCATATCGAAGCCGAGGAGCCTCTGGGCGAAAAGACCCGTGACCTCGATGTGAAAGCCGTGCGCGAGCGGGAGCGGAGACTCAATGTCAGGAAGCAGTTCAGGCTTCAGTTTCCGTTCGATGTAATAAATCTGGATCTCGAAGAATTCCTGTTCAAACCGCTGGACCCCCTGCCCGGCCAGGTGGTCAAGGCGATGAAGCGTGTGTTCGAATGGCAGCGTCAGCCACTCATCAACGCGAGAGGCCAAAAAGAACACCTCAATGGGTTCACGCTGATGTTCACCACGCAGATAGGGCCGCCAGTCATGCATCCTGACTATTTGCAAATGCTACGGGGCTACCTTCAGCAGAATATTGCAAGCCAACCGAACCTGCTGGACCAACTGGAAGAGCGATCAGGTTTGCGCGATCTCGACCGGTTGCAAAACGACCGATTCGACTTGTTCTTCAAACTGTCAGTTCCTAAAGTTATCGCTGCGATGCTTTTGGAAGAAGATTGGTACATCGACCCTGATACAGGTGTCACCATTTTCCAATTCGATCGTGATTCGGCCGGCGGGCCTTACACGCTTCTCCATATGGTGATGGATGTAAATCGCCAGAAGCCGGACCAAGATCACAGGGCCCCGAACACCCATCCGCAGTCCGTCGTTGAGGCGTATAGCAAAGTCGCCCGTCAGATTTTCAAGGTGCCGGAACGGGTCGTCGTTCGTGAGGAGTTAGATCTGGACGTAATTAACCAGAGCCTCGAAGCCATACTCGCCAGGCGACGGATCTATTGCCCAGACGAGCCCCAGCCCGCGGCGTAGCCAAAGGGCTAAAAGGCGATCATTGCGTTATGCTGTGGAGCAAATCGGCTCGCCGCCACCGCACCTCATTCGCCGATCCCTGAAGCGTCGCTTCGCGTCGAAAGCCGGCGTGCGATGATGCGCGGGGACGGGGACGCCCGTACGGAATCAATAACATAAAATACCGGCAGGTCCTTCAAAAACTCGCCGGAGCGGGGTCGAAGGCGCGGCCCTTTTTTTTCATCCGCCTTGGTGGGCGCCGAGAAGCGGCGCCAAACTGATTCACGCCCCGAAAACATTTATCTAACCAACCCCCTCAACCACTTGCACCACCCCTGCACCCCCATCGCCCAAAACCGCTGCTACCGTGTAGCCAGGAAAACGCAATGTCACTAACGAAAGACCTAATCAAAGAAATCAATCGGGCCAACGCACAGAAAAGTACGGGGCCCACCAGCAGGACTGGCAAACAGCGGTCGAGCATGAATGCCATGAAGCACAATCTGACGGGTCAAAGCATGATCCTTCTCGAAGCCGAATCCGAAGCCTACAACCGCATGGCGGCGTCCATGCTGATCGACCTCAAGCCGAAATCCGAGCCCGAGCGCCAGATCGCCCAGAAAATCATCGATACCAACTTCCGTCTCAATCGCCTCCCGGCCATCGAGAACAACTTATTCAACTTCGGCCTCGCCGCCAACGAAACCGACACGGCCCACGACGACCGTCTCGAAGTCATGGTCGCCCAAACCCGCGCCTGGATGGAGCGCGCCCCCACCCTCGACACCCTTGGGCGCTACGAAGCCCGCCTCTCCCGGCAGCTTCTCAAGTATCAGCAGGAATTCGAGCGCCTCCAGACCGTCCGCAAAGAGCAGGAGCGCATCGATTCTCACCGCTCACGCAATGAAATCAAACGAGATCAAT
>Ga0070733_10002328_pt1 | contig 13634 bp, 9 predicted proteins | sample Coa_R1_9_FD_66450 | JGI IMG/M metagenome (GOLD analysis project Ga0070733, IMG submission 66450) | Surface soil microbial communities from Centralia Pennsylvania, which are recovering from an underground coalmine fire - Coalmine... | ecosystem: Environmental > Terrestrial > Soil > Unclassified ... | reverse complement strand
TGGATGGGGCTGGCCGAGGTTTCTGTGAAAGTTCCATCTCCATTGCCGAGGGCGATCTCAATCCCATTCAGGTCAGAGAAAGCTAAATCAAGAACGCCATCGCCATTAAAGTCTCCGACTACTACGGAAGTGGGGAAGTAGTCCAGGGTCAACGACATTGCCTTGAACGTAAACGTCCCATCGCCCTTACCGAGGAAGATGGTCGGGCTGCCACCGAATTCGAAGTAATTCGGAACAACAAAATCCGGGATGCCGTCGCCATTGAAATCTCCGGTAGCAATCAAAGCAAAATCTCCGTTCGGGTCGAGGTTGGGTCCCGCCGCCGTAAACGTTCCGTCCCCGTTTCCGAGCATAATCGTCACCCCGCCGGATGAGACATAGTCGCCTACAACGGCCACATCCAACTTGCCATCCCCGTTGAAATCGGCGGCGGCCAGGGTTCCTAGAATGACATCGCCTCCTGTCACGGGCTGGTTATAAACCTGACTTGTTTGTGGTGTACCGAATGTTCCATCGCCGTTACCTGGCAGTACAGTGATGTAGCTGATGAAGGGCGCGTTGTAACTCAGCACGGCCAGGTCTGCCCTGCCGTCGCCGTTGAAATCGCCGCCAATCATCGTTGGATAAGATAGGACGCCTTCCGGTTGAACTGTCGGACCCGTAGTAAACGTGCCGTCGCCCTTACCGAACAAGATCGTGACGGAGAATGGACCATTGCTGCTCCAGATTACCGCCAGATCGGGTATTCCATCGCCGTTGAAGTCGGCTGTGACTTCACTGGCTGGATTGGATCCAAACGTAGGAGACAACGACTCCAGGAAGCCGATACCGGGTGTGCCAGTTCCAAGGGAAGCGGTCGCGAGCACGTTATTGCCGAAACTGGTATCGAGGAATGAGATGTTGCCAGTGGGCGACGCCGGTCCTCCATATCCCACAACAGTCGCAATCAAAGAGTAATCTCCGGGGAACCCACTATTCAGCCAAAGTGCTGTTGTATCCGAATACACCGGACTGGGTGCAGGACCTACATTCAGCGATGCAATGTTCGATGCGCTCGCCAGGCCGAAACCGTCCTCGACGAACTGCGCCTGGTAGCCGTGCGCGCCGGGCCCGGGCACAAACTTGAAGGTCGCGGTTCCGGAGCTGCCGAGCGCGGACGAGCCAAGAATATGTATATCCGTGCAATGCGGCGCGGAGGCATCGCAGAAGTTGACCTGCCCTGCGGTCACCGGAGCACTGCCGACGCTCACTTGCGCGGTAAGGAGCACAGTGGTTCCCGGAGCAACGCTCGTTACCGTTGACCCTCCCGACGTCACACTCAACGTGGTTGAGGTGGCGGGCAGAAGACCCCACAACGGGATCGAGCTGGAAAGGCTGGATGCGTAGCTGCCCTCAGCAGGAAAACTTGCCTGAACCAGATGCCGGCCTACGCCATGGACCTGAATAACGGCGCTTGCGCTCGCCGTCTCCGTCGGCTCGGTCAGGTACAGCCCCTGCGTGCTGCTGTAATAGCCGCCGGCCACGATGTCCGGGTATCCATCCCCGTTGAGGTCACCCACGCCAACTTCGAGATAGTACGGAACAGTGAGACCCGAAACCACCGGAAAACTCTCGCTGAACAAGCCGCCGCCGTTGTTCAACAAAACAGTTGCACTGCCATTCGAATCCGCCAGAACCACGTCCGCAGCGCCATCCTGGTTGAAATCCGCTACCTGGATCCATGTCACGCTCGTTGATGTCGGGTTCCCACCGGAAGATGATGAATTGAATGTCCCATCCCCGTTTCCCGTAAGTACGATCACCGACTCGCTGGTACCGGTGCCTGCGGCTAAGGCGATATCTAGCTTGCCATCGCCGTTGAAGTCGGCCACGGCGATGGGTGAACCGGTGCTTCCCGAATTCACGGATCCCGACGCCGCAAATGTGCCATCCCCATTTCCCAGAAGAATGGCAATGGTTTCGCCCTCTTCGACGGCCAAGTCCGTCTTGCCGTCTCCGTTGAAATCGCCCGTCGCGAAGTACGATGGCGTGGAAGTAGGGGGGGTGGTCGCGTCTGCGGCAAAGGTCCCATCCCCATTGCCGAGGAGAATCTCCACGGTCGAACTGTCAGCTTCGGCGATAACGGCCAGGTCGGGAATTCCATCTCCATTGAAATCTGCGACCACGATCTGCCCGATCTCGATATTGGAGCCCGGTACGGTGGCCACAACCGGGTCTGCAAACGTGCCATTCCCTTTTCCCAGCAGGATCGCTATCTCGTTCCCGCCATACAAAGGTACGGCCAAATCCAGAATCCCGTCCCCATTGAAGTCGGCGATGACGAGGGGATTACTCGTAGGTCCCTGAATGGGAGGCGCGGCCGCTTCGGTATAGGTCCCATCCTTGTTGCCCAGGTAGATCGACACCGGATTGGACTGTAGCGCCAAGTCGGGGATGCCATCTCCGTTAAGGTCCGCCACCAACACGAAATAGGTGTCCAGTGTGTTCGGCAGCGATCCCGGGTTCGGCCAGCCGACGCCGGCAACAGCCGCTCCCAGGGATCCGGTCGCCAGGACCGAATTCCCGTTGCTGGCATCCACGAAGGAGACGGTCCCGGTGGGCGCAACCGTTCCTCCCGCCTCTGTCACGGTTCCAGTCAGCGTGTAATCCCCCCAGGCCCCAGTTTCCGCGATCGAGGTGGCAGTCGCAAATGGCCCAGTAGTTCCGGTCACAGTCAGCGGCGATGCGCTCGAAATACTGCCGGCATACGAGTTGGTGCCGACGAACACGGCCTTATAGCTGTGGCTGCCGATCCCCGGGCGAAACCTGTAAGTGGCGGTGCCTGAACTCGTCAGTTGTGCGGTGGCAAGAATGTGAATGTCCGTGCAGTATGCCGCCGTGGCATCGCAGAAATTCACTTGCCCAGCTGTCAATGACGTGATTCCCGCTGTCACGGTGGCCGTGAGCGTGACCACGGTTCCAGATGTCACCGTCGTCACGTGGCTACCCGCAGCTGTCACTGCGAGCGTGATCGCAGTCGATGCTTTCGTCTGCGCGGCAGCAGGGTTCCATGGCCCCCATAGCAGCGCCACAGCCAATGCTCCGCCCCATACGACGAGCCTGAACTGGCGTCGCGCAAGGGCTTTGCATGGATAAGGGCTGAGATCGACATTCAAAAGACAGGAAGGCTGAAGGCTGCGGAACATGCAAGCACACCCCTTGACAACCTAAATCCGGAAGCGATGGCCATTTGACTCGCAGATCAAAACAGGAGTGACGCGAGCCGATTCTGGATTTCTGTCCTGGGGAACAGACAACTCAAAGAATCGTTTGGCCGGAAGCCGCCTGGAGCATACCATAGGCGAGACGTTTAGCTGTGAGCGCGTGAAGATTTCGTTCGGCGAGAATGAGAGCTTGTTGGCAGCAGTACAATCGTAGCTGTGGATTCTCTCGCCTCCCCGAGGAGCAATTCCCGCCCGTTGGGATGTAGCACCCCTGAGGCGAATGACCCTAATTCTCGGGAAACGCATTTCTATCAGACAAATTGCCAAAGATGATAAGGAGGAACCACGGTGTCTATTCTTCGTATTGTTGTTTTGCTGATTACCTGTGCAACCCTGAGCTTTGCGCAATCGATTCATTATCCCAGGTTGACCCCGCAAAGCAGCGGCACCAAGGAATTGCTGATAGCGGTGAGTCCGGTGAATGCGTCAGTGGTTTGGGCAGCCGGAACTCACGGCACATTTCTCGTTACAACCAACGGCGGTAAGACGTGGCGATCGGGCCAGGTGAAAGGCGCGGAGTGGCTGCAGTTCCGCGGTGTCCGGGCCATGAGCAAGAACGTTGCCTATTTGCTCTCGATTGGAAATCAGCCAGGAAGCTTTCGCATCTATAAAACTGAAGACGGCGGCTCGACTTGGACGATGCAGTTCAAGAACACGCTAGAAGGTGCTTTTTACGACTGCTTCGCATTCTGGACGCCGAAGCGGGGCCTCGCCCACAGCGACTCGGTGAATGGAGTATTTCCGGAACTTCGCACCGAGGATGGAACGACGTGGCAGAGCATTGCCAGCAATATGCCGCCGGCGCTACCGGGGGAATTCTCCTTCTCTTCGAGCGACACGTGCGTGGCGACCCAGGGCGAGAATGACGCGTGGATTGCGACGGGCGGCGCGTCGGTTTCGCGCATTCTGGCCACGACGGATGGTGGCAACACCTGGAATGCTTATGACACTCCGATCGTGAGTTCGGCTTCGGCAGGCGCGTTTACCGTGGATTTCCGCGATTCGATGAACGGAATTGTGGGCGGTGGCGATTTGAACCCGTCCGATCCAGATCAGGCCCGGACCGCGGCCTCGACCGATGGTGGGCAGACGTGGACGCTGACGAATGCGCCTCCGGTCACGGGAGCGATTTTCGGACTAAGCTATGTGCGGCAGCTTTGGCCGTGCACTCAGACCATATGCCAGGAAACGCAACGTTATGTGGTAGTCACGGCGGATACCGGAGGAGCGGCGTGGACTCCTGATGAAGGGACGACGTGGTACGTGCTGCCGGGTGTGACCGGAGAATGGGCGGTCGCGTTTGCAGATCCGGGAGCGGGATGGCTGGTGGGCAGGGGAGGTACGATTCTGAAGATCAGCTTTTGAGGGGCGGTGAGCTAGCGGCTAGTCAATAACGGGCTCCGGCTCAGCACTGGGTGACTCCTGTGCTTGCTTGCGATAGTTCCGCCGATTGTGACAGTCGTGCTGCTGGCGATAAGGATAGCTCCTCCTCCAGCGCGGTTACCTTAAATTGACCAGCGAACCCAGAGGTCGAAAGAATCAACAAAGAGCTCCGATGGGAAGAAGTATCGTATTGCTCCGACCATTGGGGTAGCGGCTTCAGTAGTGTCTACAAAGCGCCATGATTTGGCACCAGCGAGTGGCCGCCAGCTCAGCACTTGCTCGGCCCGGATCGCGCAAGCCTGCACCACGCCAACACCATGGCCATCCCCGATACGGCGTAACCAATCGCGTTCATGGCGCTCCGCAAGCGTGCCGGAACATCTTCAACATCGATCTCGCCAGGGCTGACAACACCATGCTCAATGGCTTTTGGCAACAGGCTCGCCATCGTGTCGGCGCAATGTTGGTAGAGCGGAGACTCATCGCGGCCGTCGATCAAGCCCTCAAAACGCATTTTGGGCTGAGGCAAACCCGCTGCGGTGAACACGCGGTGCAGGCGTGGCCCCAGATCTGTATGCGCTCCTGAGCGATGCAGAGTTTCCAGGATGCAACTCGCCACCCGCTTCATAGGGCTATCGGGACCCTGCGGGGGCATCATCCACGGTTCCATGAATGCAACAACTCCATCTGCTCGCAAATGTCTTGCAGCCTTTGCCAGCGTCTTGGAGGGATCCGGCTGGTACATGAGGACCGACCGGCCGACAATCGCGTCGAACGGCGTCAAAGGTAGGTACTGAGAGGAGTCGCAATGCGCGAATTCAATGTTGTTGAAACCGGCTGAGTATACCCGCTCGCGTGCGAATTTGATTACATTGCCATCGATATCCACTCCGACAACACTGCCACGCGCACCTACCACTCCAGCGACGAGCATACACAAGTCCCCAGTACCGGATCCCAGATCGAGGACACGCATACCAGACGCGACGCCTGCGTCCTCCAGCAGGCGTCGAGTCATGGGCTCAAGCAGCTCGGCCTGACGGACTAATCGGGCATACTCGTCTCCCGATTGGCCCAACGCGTATTGGCTGCCCACCAGGTTCATGAACAACTTCTCTCTGTCTCAGGTGCTAAGGACTTCCGTGGGTCCCGAGAAAGTCGTTGATCGCATTCGCGGCAGCATACTGGCCACCCTGGCTGCTGAATACACCGATGCCAATTGCACGGCCGGACTGGCAGACCAGAACCAGCTTCCGAGAGCCCCGGCTGGTCTCCACAGTCGCAAATCGCACGTCACCAAGTGGAACCTTCACGGTTCCTGAGCTAACGCCGAAGAAACGATCCTGGACGCTTACTTCGTCTGCGTCACGGGAAAAGGTAACAACAGTTTGAGAGGTCAATAAGCCGAAGCCGACGGCGACAAACGGCCCGGTCATCAGCACTAACGGCCCCAAGCGAAGGCTTCTTCGAGCCGGCTGGCTGCGGCCCACAAGCAACAGTACGACAAACGTTACCAGGCCGAGAACAACGAACGCTGCTCCAAGCGAATAATAGGGCGGATTCCACACGATTAGTCTCGCGCGGCTGTTCTCGACTACCTGAATGGCTGAAGAGGGAAGCATTGCTAGCAGGGAATATGCCACTTGGGTGTCTCACCTGGTTCCAGCTGTCCGCCAAGTCTCTCCAGAGCTGGTGCCAGCGATCTACACGAGGCGATCAGTATCCCCTGGTCTTCGAAGCTCTCTCGGATGTAAAGTGCCGCACCGCAGAACCAAGCCTCCAGTTGCGCGGCCGTCGCCGAGGCTATGCCCTTCCGCTCCAGCAAGGGAATGTAGAAAGGATAACAAGTGTAGGCCGCATCCTCGATCGGAGGCAGCAGCGACGCGGTCGCCTTCTCAAGATAGGTTTCGCCGTCATCGGGCGTCATGATCTGGAGGGCCGGTCCAAAGCGCACCATCGCACCAAAGGCCTCGGACTTGGCTTTTGGTGAGGCGGTGATGCGCAGAACCTGGTACATGGGTGGCCGGAGCTTTTCCCCAGCAGTGAGGCGCATGAATTGTTCCGGAGTCGGAGAAGCAGGCGGTTCCCGGTCGGGCCACACTCCCAGTCCGACCTCGGGGATCCAATCGCGCGCTCGCTGCGAATAGATCCGCCGACACTCCTTGTCGTCAGACTGCTCCACCTGAATAAACGTTTCCACGGACCAGTCCCGGTTATCGACTACCTGAGCGCTGAGCCCTTGAATGAAATTTGCTACGCGCAACGACTCCCCTTCCGGGATCGGAAATACAGGCACTGACAGGAGAACTGCCTCCCATGGAGACGGCAGCGGCACCACTCTCAGCGCCATTGGACCAAGCGTCGTTCCGACGGGGGAAACAGGCACGTGACTCACCGTGTAGGATAATCAAAGCCATCCTGTCGCATCTGTGTGAGCAACGCGATCAGTTTTTCTTCGAGGTCGGTCTTGGATGCTAACAGAATTCCCTTGTCCGATGAACTCTCGCCAATATATATGTCGAAGAGCTGAAACCAGCTCTCACATTCCTCAGCTGGCCGGTTGAAAAAATCCTCAGTGCATAACTGCGGCAGAATAAAAGGAATACCCCTGAACCCCGGTGCGTCCTCCAGGCCCGCACCGAAAAGCTGCTTGCTCTTCGCCAAGAAACCGTCTTTCATGGCGAAGGCACCCGCCATCAGGTCTTCTAGAGTGCTGACTTGGATTTGCTCGCATTGCTTGCGCATCGCTTCGGTGAATGGGAGGCGCGGTGGTTTCGTAGCGGGGTCGGCCTTGAGAAAGAGAATGGTGAACCCGCCATGTCCGAAGAAAATCTCCCGTTGCCGTTTTCCGACTTTCTTCAGAAACCAGTAGCAACGATCCTGAATTATTCCGGTGACGTCAAACTTGTTACCACTACGAAGGATCTCCTTAATTTCCTCCTGCGGGGGCATCGCTACCAATTGGGACCCTGGTTGACGCGTCCAGCCGAGAATCGGAGAGAATTCACTCGCTGTTTTTATGAACGGTATCCTCAACTCTTCAACTGTCTTGAAATTGAGAAAGGCCTCCCCGCGGAGTTCGAACTGGGTGGCAGCCAGTTCCACGAAGCGATTGAAGAACTCCATCAGCCAAGCTCTTTCCTGAGCAGCGATTGGAAAACAACTTACGGGCATCCAATAGAGAAAACATCGGGTTAGCGCCTGGGCGCGCCGCCACGGATGTAAGTCCAGTGTCCGGTCCACGGGACTCAGTCGTTCGGCCACTCTCGCATGTCGGTTCAACTGGACGCTGTCACCCGCCATTTCATATCCCACGCGGAAAAATACTACATGCAATCCGATCTAAGGAGCGACAAGACCTGTGCCAAAAATACTGGTCGCTGTTTCCACCATTGCCCGAACCTCAATTATGCTCGTCCTAAGCCCTAACAGCGAGACGTGTGCTTCGTCCATGAGTACCTTGTTCCGCACTCCTTCTATGTTGCTGTTGATCCCATCTATGGTCGCGTCCATGGCTTTGTCCTGATTGGAGAACCCATCCCCTGCGAAGTGAATGCCATTCGTCTCAGCATGAAACAGTTTGGCTTCGCCATGGACCAAAACGAGCTCTGCATGAACGCCTACGGCTTCGGCATGGACGCCATGGGTCTCGAGGTTCATCGTTATGTAGGTACCAGCAACTGCCGTAACGCACGAATAATTCTGATCCATCTGACTCACATCACCCCAAGAATGTTCGTGGGTCCAGTTGTCACCGTAAACTTTGGTAAAGGTTCCCAGCCGGGTTTCGTTCCTGACGGTATTGTTCTGCACGATATGCGGGCCGATGATGTTCTGGTAGCAGCTTTGGACCAGCGTTTCTTTGTGTTTGCCTACCACTTTGAGGGTCTGATTTCGGGAGATGTTTTCGGTGTGATTGCCCTTCCATTCGTTCCATTGGTCGCCATGCACCAGTTCGCAATGAGTGCCATTTGTTCCCTTTAGCGCTGTCGGCGTTGTAATCGCCTTCCACGCGAGCGATCTCGAATTCGGAAGGATGTGATCCGTTATTGGATCCACCACCTTGCGACCTATCTTTGTCTTTCCATCGAAAGCACTCATGGTTTCCTCCCGTTTCCCTCGCTGGGGTGTTCATCCAGAGCTTTATCGCCAAGTTCCTTAGAAAGATACTTGCTCAGAAAATGGATTCTTCCGTTTGGAGCGCTGAGAAAGATGTCTCCATTTTCCGAGTGCAACGTGATCATTGAGCGTCCCGTTTCAGCGGTATTTTCAATCATCGAAAGTTTCAGGTGCTTGGGCGTGGCAAGGGCAATCGACTCTTTGCCCTCCTTATCAACAAACTGAAGGCGATGACCGCTCTTGGTGACGATGCGTTTTACGTCGTTTTCCGCCAACTCACCACCCCAAAACTCCTGTCGCGGCGCCACGTCGACGCCGTTCCAGGCGCAACCGAAAGCGACCGCTTTTTCCGGGTCGCCATTCTCAAACCCAACCACCACCTCGTCTCCCACCTCTGGCATGAACATGAAGCCACGATCTCCTCCGGCGTGGGGAGTGATCATGCGCGCCCAGTGTGCAGTGCTGTCTTGCTGCCAGTAGTAGTGCACCTTGATGCGGCCCATCTTTTTGGGGTCGTTGTGATCCACGACCCGCGCTGGCACGACTCCCTGAATCGTGTTTGCTTCGGGTGGATCGGGATTGGTGTAGTCCTTCCAGGGCGTACACCAGAATTCGTTTACGTATCCGGTGGGAGTCCAGCGATGCACCACCTTGGTGACGCCATAGGTTCCGTGGGCATCGAGATTGCCCTCGATCAGCACGGTGTTTCCCGGGAGAAGCTGCTGATTGCGGCTTTCGCCGTAGCCGATAATGTTGCCGCCGATGGAACGCACGCTCTCTTTTTTCAGGACGCTTTGATAATCATCCAACGTCATCACGCGGGCACGGTTGGCGACGTACCCTGGCGGCATGATTCTCTTCGATTGATTTGTGACCGCATCGACTAACGGGCCGACCGTATTTTCGTAGAACTGGGCGTCAGCGGCGACCTGGCTGTAATTCTCGCTCTTCATCTGGTGATGATCGTAGTGCGCGCCGTTGAACGACGGCTGCCCGAGAGTACCCTTGGTTTTGAACTTCAGCAGGCCCCGCTCATCGCGCCATTGCAACTTGGCTCCGTTCTGGAAGGAATTGAAAATCTCAATGCCCTCGGCACTGGGCCGCAACCAGCAGCCGTAGTCATCCACCAGACGATTGAGGAAGTCGAAATCCGACTCGCCCCATTGCACATAATTGAGAGCCTTCTTCGAAGGACCTTTTACCGAGGACTGTAGGCCGGCATGGCTGGAGAGCGTCTGGGCAACATCGTTCAGAGTTTTTTCCAGGTAATAGGCCTTGCGTGGAGTCAGATCCATCTTGTAGGAATGCGTAACCGCGGTGAGTTGGGCGGTGTAACTTCCCCACACTTCGTAGGTCAATTCGACATCCAGAATGAATCCGGCAAAAACGACGTTTTCGGCTCCGGCGTCGTCGTATGTCAAGATCTGCAGATCTTTGCCCAGGCAATCCTCGATCGGAAAACGTTTGTCCTCCGTCTGGCGGCAGACGACCACACACCACCAATGTTCGTTCAGTTTCTGGGTTACCTCAACAGAGGACAGAAGAGCGTCATTCGTGAGATCACCACCGATTTTCAGATACGCGGCCGACATGGGTGCTCCCTTTCTGAGCCCGGACGCAATACTCCCGAAGTGCACCGCTGCGACCGAGGAAGGAACCGAACGCAACAGGGGCTATACAGACAAGTTAGGCCATAAGACTCCCGGAACGAGCGCCCAGGGGGGATCGGCGGTTTTGAATCAAATAGCCAACAAACGGAGGCTTTAAAGGTCCCCTCCGCCACGCCTGACGAAACCTTCGCGGGTCTGGCGTCCGACACAGTTACCCCAAAACAAAAGGCAAGTCAAGGAGCAAATGCACGGGCCCGGCCGTCTCCAATTCCCATTCGTCGCTCCTCACCCCGGTTCCCTGGGCCGCTCTTTCGAATTCTTCCCTCTCCTCCAGCGCTGTCTCCTGCGGATCTACCAGTCCACTCGTACTCTTCGCGCTCAGCGCGGTCACGAGTTCCCAGTCCGTCAGTCGCGTATGCTTCGCTCGCGAGCCCCCCGCTGATCGATGTCGGTCTGTCCCTTCTGGTGAACCGTCAACATTCCCTTGGTTGCACTTTCTTGTGAAGCCACGGTGGCAGCCTGTCGTCTTTTTCCCCTGTCCTTCTTCCCGAGGACGAAGAATTCCCGCACGGCTAGCCCGTCATCCGCATTTCAAAGAAAGGAGTCAGTGCGCAAGCCGGTTGTATTTTCTTAGGAGCTCCCGCAATCGGTCATGAGGTAGCGCGATCACAGTATGACCCTTTACACCGGTCATCGTCTGAGCGGCGATCATGGCGTTGACTACCGCTTCTTCAGTGGCTTGCACGGTGGCCAGGAAAATGGGGTTGATCTGATCATTGGGCAGCATGCCAAGTGGGCGAACACCTCTAGAAGAAGCTGCTCCCGGATTCGCGGTGGAAAAGGCAACGAAGATGTCGCCGGAGCCATCGCCGGAGTAGCTTCCGTCTCGTCCCAGCCCCAGGGTCACGCGCTTGGCGACGCGCTTCAATTGCGTTGGAATCAACGGAGCATCCGTGGCGACCACAACGATGATGGAGCCCACATCGTCATCCCAGACTTTCGGTCCAGCAATCTCACGGCCGACCGGCACACCGGCAATCCGTAACTGATCCCGCTGCCCATAGTTGCATTGCACCAGCACGCCGACCGTGTAGCCTCCGTACTTGGCGTCGAGTACGCGCGATGCCGTGCCGATTCCGCCTTTGAACTCGTTACAGATCATTCCGGTGCCGCCACCTACGTTTCCTTCTTCCACCGGCCCACTATGTGCGCTGTCGAGAGCGTGAAACGCATCCTCGGCCTTCACGTGGAATCCGTTAATGTCATTCAGATAGCCGTCCCATGTCTCGGCCACAACTGGCAGCGACCACGAATAGCCGTTTTTGTCGACGCCATGATGTTTCAGGCGCCAGGCGATCACCGCATCACGAACGATGCCCACGCTGTGTGTATTCGTGATCATCACTGGGCCCTCGAGAAAACCCGACTCGTCCACCCAGGTTGTGCCGGTCATTTCGCCGTTGCCGTTTTCTGTGAACCACCCGGCAAAGACGGAGTCGTTGGAATCTTTGCCGCGGGGCAAAATCGCGGTCACGCCCGTTCGCACCGGCCCGACGCCCGCAGGTGACGTCGCATCTCCAGAAATCAGGGTCGTGTGGCCAACTTCCACACCATTAACGTCAGTGATCGCGTTGAGCGGCCCGGGCGAGCCATCGAAGGGAACTCCCAGGTCCCGTGCCCGAGGCTTGGTTTGAGCGAAAGCCAAGCCGGTGAGAACCAGAGAAACAATAAACAGACCAGCGTTGTTGAGATCAGACTTGGGCATCGACGTTCTCCAGACTCCCGAATCAGATTAATCCGCTGTGCACGGAATCGATAGCGCTTTGTTCTCCTTGACTTCGCACATAACGTCGCACTAATGTTTTCAGCACAAAAAACTGGCCCGGGAGCTTGTCGGTCTTGCGGAAGACTCGACGTCGGAGTTCTCCCTCGGACCAGGGCTTCCGCCCGTTTAATTCCTGCGCAAAACATAGTACAGATTTGAGGGAGGCAACGATGAGGTCTTCCATCCAGAATCGGCTTTTCTTGTTTCCGGTCTGTCTCCTGCTGTCCATTTCCTGTGTCTGGGCGCAGACTGGCACAACGTCGTTGCACGGCAAAGTTCTTGATAGTACTCGCGCCGTGGTGGAGGGGGCCGGCGTAACGCTTGCCAACCAGACGCAGGGGTTCAGCCGGAGTGCTACTACTACGTCCGCGGGCGAATTTGAATTTATCGCTCTTCCCCCAGGTACCTATGTACTGATCGCGGAAAAGGCTGGTTTCAAGAAATACCAGCAGGCTAATCTCCAACTTCTTGTCAACGCGCCGACTAGCGTAAACGTTGTCCTTCAGGTCGGCACGTCCACCACCCAGATTGAAGTTTCCGCGCAGGCCCCTGTCATTAACACGGAAGACGCGACCATGGGCATAGCGTTTGGCGAAAATCAAGTAAAGGAACTGCCGCTGGAGGGGCGCAACGTCCCCGACCTGCTCACGCTGCAGCCCGGGGTTGCCTATACGGGAAATCGAGCAGACACAAGTGCCAGCGATACACGAAGTGGCGCCGTGAATGGCGCGCGTAGCGACCAGGGCAATGTTAGTCTCGATGGCATTCGCGTTAACGACGAAGGCGGCCAAGCTTTTACCTCGGTATTGCCCGTGACGCTCGATTCCGTACAGGAGTTTCGTGTCACGACGTCCAATGCCAACGCTGACGAGGGAGGAACCAGCGGCGCGCAGGTGGCACTCGTGACCAAGAGCGGCACCAACAGTTTTCACGGATCGGTCTACGAGTACCTTCGCAACACCTACACCAGCGCCAACGATTACTTCAACAAACACGCACAACTGACAAATTGCACGCTCCTCACTCCGAATGACTGCAACACGCCTCCCAAGCTGATCCGCAATATCTTTGGTGCTTCCATCGGCGGACCGATTAAAAAGGACCGCTTGTTTCTTTTCATGAATTACGAAGGGACGCGGCGCGCGGAGGAAACCGTGAGTTCTGGGGAGGAGGTTCCCAGCTTGGCGATGCGCGACGGGGTCCTCCAGTATCTATGTACTCTCAATCCGGACGGCAGCCTCAACACTGCCCAGTGTCCCGGCGGCTCCGGCTCCGCTGTGCAGGGCCAGAGTGGTCAGATGTACACTCCTGCGCCGGGATCCATCGCCCTCGGTGTTCAGCAATTGACGCAGATAGATCCAATACACGCGGGGCCCGACGCGGCCGCGATGGCCTACTTCCAAAGCCTGCCTAAGCCGAATAGCAATGTGACGG
>Ga0070733_10002327_pt1 | contig 13637 bp, 13 predicted proteins | sample Coa_R1_9_FD_66450 | JGI IMG/M metagenome (GOLD analysis project Ga0070733, IMG submission 66450) | Surface soil microbial communities from Centralia Pennsylvania, which are recovering from an underground coalmine fire - Coalmine... | ecosystem: Environmental > Terrestrial > Soil > Unclassified ... | reverse complement strand
CGCCGGCGGCCAGACGCTGCTGCCTGCGCTGCGGCTGGGCTTGGCTGTGCCCGGCGCGTTGATCGACCTGAGCGGCCTCGAGGAGCTGCGCGGCATTCGCGCCGACAGCCGGCAGCTCACGATCGGCGCGATGTGCCGCCACTCCGAGGTGGCCTCTTCGGCGGAAATCGGCAAGCGCCTGCCGGCGCTGGCACGACTCGCGGGCGGCATCGGCGATCGTCAGGTGCGCAATCTCGGCACGCTCGGTGGCTCGATTGCCAATAGCGACCCCGCGGCTGACTACCCGGCCGCAGTGCTCGCGCTCGGCGCGAGCGTGCAAACCAGCAGCCGCACCATTCCCGCCGACGGTTTCTTCACAGGCCTCTTCTCCACGGCGCTGCGCCCGGGCGAGCTGATCACCTCCGTGAGTTTTCCCTTCGCCGACCAGGCCGGCTACGTCAAATTCCCGCAGCCGGCATCGCACTTTGCCCTGGTCGGGGTGTTCGTTGCGCGCTTCGGTAAGCAGGTGCGGGTCGCGGTGACGGGCGCGGGCGCGCATGTCATGCGGGTGCCCTCGCTCGAGCACTCCCTCGCACAGCGCTTCGCGCCCGAGGCCTGCGACGGCGTCAAGGTCGGGAGCGAGGGGCTGAATTCGGATCTGCACGGCAGTGCCGCCTACCGTGCGCAGCTCATTCCGCGTCTGGCGCGCGCGGCCGTGCAGCAGGCACTCGGCTGAGCAGGCCGGACTCCATCGAGGCGACGCGCACGCTGCTGCTGCGCGAGGACTACATCGCCAGCACCGAGCTGGCGACCTGTGTCTTCCTGGCTCTGCGCCTGGGGCGTCCGCTGTTCATCGAGGGCGAGCCCGGGACCGGCAAGACCGAGCTGGCACGCGTGCTGGCGCGGGCACTCGGCGCGGAGCTGATCCGCCTGCAGTGCTATGACGGGCTCGATGTCGCAGCCGCAGCCTACGAGTGGAATCACGCACGCCAGCTGCTCGCCATCCGCGCGGGCGAGGCCACCAACCTCTACGATGAGCGTTATCTCATCGCGCGTCCGCTGCTGCGCGCCCTGTTGCCACACGCCGTGCCGCCGGTGCTGCTGATCGATGAGCTCGACCGGAGCGATGAGCCGTTCGAGGCCTATCTGCTCGAGCTCCTCGCCGACTACCAGATCAGCATTCCCGAGCTCGGCACCATCGAGGCCGCATCCCCGCCCGTGGTCGTCATCACCTCCAACCGCACGCGTGAAGTGCACGATGCGGTCAAGCGGCGCTGCCTCTACCACTGGGTGGGCTACCCGGAAGCGGCGCGCGAGCTCGAGATCCTCAGGCGGCGCTCGCCGGAGGCCTCCGCGCAGCTCGCGCGCCAGGTGGTCGACTTCGTGCAGGGGCTGCGTCGCCTCGAGCTCTACAAGCTCCCCGGCATAGCCGAAACCATCGAGTGGACGCGCGCGCTCATCGCTCTCGATGCGACATCGCTCGAGCCACAGACCATCGAGGCGACACTCGGGCTTCTGCTCAAGTACCAGGACGACCTGACAAGGGTGCGGGGGCCCGAAGTCGCGCGCCTGCTCGCCGCCGCCCGGCAACCGCTCACCTCGGACGCAGCCTCGTGACGCACGGCCAGCTGGCCGCGAACGTCGTGCACTTCGTCAGGGTGCTGCGCGGGGCGGGTCTCAGAGCCGGCACCGATCGCGCGCTGCTCGCGGTCGAGGCCCTCGGCTACGCGGGCCTTGGCTCGCGACCTGTATTTCGCGCGGTGCTCGAGGCCTGCCTGGTCGACCGGCCGGAGAATCTGCCGCTCTTCGATGAGGCATTCGAGGCGTTCTGGCGGGATCCGGATTTCGCAGGACAGCTGCTGCGACTGCGCCTGCCGCAGGTCGAGGCGCGTCGCGGGCTCAGCAACCGCTCCGCGAGCGCGCGGCTGGCCGAGGCGCTGGCGGCGGGCGCCTCTGCCGATGCCCGGGCCGCGGGGCAGCCCGAGCCTCCGACGCAGGCGCTCAGCGCGGGGCTCAGTTGGTCCGAGCGCGAGCGGCTGCGCCAGAGGGATTTCGAGGCGATGACCACTGCCGAGTGGCACGCGGCGCGCCGCCTGATCGCGACGCTCGCGCGGCAACTTCCGCAGCAGCGCACGCGGCGACGGCGCAGTGCCGCACGCGGCGCCATCGACATGCCGCGAACGCTGCGCGACATGGCGCGCCACGGGGGCGAGCTCACGCGATTGCCGCGCTGCCTGCCACGCAGCCGTCCCGGACCCCTGGTGCTGCTCATCGATATCTCGGGGTCGATGAGCCGCTACTCGCGCATGCTGCTGCAGTTTGCGCAGCAGCTCGCCGGCGGCGAAGGCGCGGCCGGCCGGCGCGTGCAGGTGTTCGTGTTCGGCACACGGCTGACCTGCGTGACCCGCAGCCTCGCGGGACGCGATCCGGACGTGGCGCTCGCGGCGGTCTCGCGTGCGGTGCAGGACTGGGCGGGTGGCACGCGTATCGCGCAGAGCCTCGGGGAGTACAACCGCCGCTGGCTGCAGCGCACCGGCGGCTCGCGTGCCACCGTGCTGCTCGCGACCGATGGGCTCGATCTGGCATCCTTCGAGACGCTGGCAGGCGAGATGCGTCACCTGAGGCTCGGATGCCGCCGGCTGCTGTGGCTCAACCCGCTGCTGCGCTATGAGCACTTCGAGCCGCGTGCGCGGGGCATTCGCGCCATGTTGCCGCACGTCGACCGGCTGATGCCGATGCACAATGTCGAGTCGCTCGAGGGGCTGATGCGCGCGCTCAGCCCGCATACGCGCGGCGGGTCATCACCGTGGAGATGACGGGCGAGCGCATGCTGCCGATGGACCGTGCCACCGCGTGGCGCGCTCTCAACGACCCGCAGCTTCTGCAGCGTGCGATCCCCGGCTGCGAGAGCCTGACGGCCAATGCCGCCGGCGGCTACGACCTCGCCCTCACCGCCGCCATCGGGCCGGTCAGGGCGCGCTTCAAGGGCAGCATGCAGCTCGCCGACGTCGTGGCGCCGCACAGCTATACCCTTCGTTTCGAAGGGCAGGGCGGCCCCGCCGGGTTCGCGCGCGGCGCGGCACATGTGTCGCTCGCAGAAGCGTCCGCGCAGCAGACGAGCCTGCGCTATCGGGTCTCGGCGCAGATCGGCGGCCGGCTCGCGCAGGTGGGCTCGCGGCTCATCGACGCCGCAGCCGGGGCCATGGCGGATCAGTTCTTCGGCAGCCTCTCGGCGTTGCTTGCCGCGCCCGCGGATGCTGCGGGGCCCACGCCTGCGGTTGCCGGAGTCGGATTCCGGGCCCTGCTCAGGGCTTTCCTGCGGCGTCTGTTCCGGACGCCTTGATCGCGGATGCCACAGCGCAGGGCCGTGGAAGGGCGCTCCGCGTAGCAGCACGACGAGCCCAGGTAGCGTTTCGCTGACACCGCGAGCTTACCGTCCAACCGGGTTTCCCCGGCTCCCTGCGCGGGTCCGCCCCGATTGTCGGCAAGCCGCGATCGGGCGATCCTGCGGAGTGAATCCGATGCGCAAGCCCGAGCACCTTCGTGGCACCCATCTCAGGCGACGGCAGCGCCTGCTCAATAACCTTGTCGACATCAGCAGGCTCGACTTTGGCGACATCACCGCGCATCCGACGGATTTTGCCCTGGCGCCGCTGTTTGCGGACCTGCATCGTGAGTTTGCCGCTCGTGCCGCAGCGAAGGGGCTGGAGCTTCTGATCGACTCCCCCACCGCCTGCGCGCACAGCGATCCGCTGCTGGTCGGCAAGATTCTGCAACATCTCCTGTCGAACGCCATCACCTATACGCCAGCCGGCTCGGTACGCGTGCGTTGCGCACCCGATGACACGAGGGTTGGCATCGACGTGATCGACACCGGCGTTGGCATCGCGGCCGATCAGCTGCCACTCATCTATGATCAGTTCTATCAGGCGGGCGGCACCGACCGCGCGCGCGAGAGCTACGGCCTGGGCCTCAGCATCGTGCGACGTCTCGTGACCCTCCTCGCGGCACGCATCGAAGTGCACTCGGAGCTCGGCCGCGGTTCAGCCTTCACGCTCCTCCTGCCTGTCGCTTCGACCGCACACTGAACCCCGCCTGAACGCCCGTAGGCGCGCGCGTCCCGCGGGCCCCGGGGCGGAGTGTCGGACGACTCCGACCGGGATTGCACGAATCGACCGAACGACACCGCTTGGCGACGCAGGCATAAACGACTTGCGCCACAGGCACATGATCATGAGCGACGAAATAAACGAGCTCGAGCCGGAAGTACTGAGTTACCGCGCCTTCCGCAACCGACAGCTGCTGCAGGCATGGCAGCAGCGTCGCCGCGCGCATCAGGCGCACGAATTTCGATATGAAAAGGAGAGCACCATGAACAAGGACCAGGTGAGCGGCGGTTGGCATCAGATGAAGGGCAAAGTCAAAGAGCAGTGGGGCAAGCTGACAGACGATGACCTGAAGCAGCTCGAGGGGAACTCCGAGCAGCTCGCGGGAAAGATCCAGCAGCGCTACGGTATCGCGAAAGAGGACGCGGAGCGTCAGGCCCGCGAATTTCGCTCGCGACACAACTGGAACTGACACTCAAACCAGGTGGCGGGCCCCTGAATCGGGGCTCGAGCAGCATCCGACACGACACGAGCGCGGCTGCTCAGCTGCTGCCGTAGGGAGCAACCGACCCGAGAAGGGGGCATTGGCGGCTGCAGTGCTCCCGGCCAACACCCTATGCTCGATCCGTCATCAGAGTTCAGTGACAGGAGTATCTCATTATGAAACGCATTGCATTGACGATCGCCTGCGCCTTGGCGAGTGGCATCGGCGGCCTGGCGCTGGCTCAGCAGCCATCTCCCAACATGCAGCCGGCGCCCTATCAGCAGACGACGCCCCCGAGCACACCGCCGGACACTCAGAGCTCGCAGCAGCGCAGCACCGAGAGCTACTCGCAGCAGGAGCACAGCACGACCACCAGCGGTACCACCAGCTCCGACAAGCGCACCCTGATGAAGGACTGCATGGCGCAGCAGGAGCAGCAGAAGTCGAGCACGGGCATGTCGAAGCACGACATGAAGAAGTACTGCAAGAACCAGGTGAAGAACGAGACCGAGACTCAGCCCCATTAAAGACCGATAAGGTATCCAGCGTAGCGGTGGGACGGCGGCGCACCGCGCCGCCGTCCACCGCGTTCCCGCGAGGACTGCGGGTCAGGCGAGAGGGTGACCTCTCCTTTTTATAGGAGGACAGTGTATGCGTTTGCGCGTGACTTCCTGGGCCCCGGCATTGATCGCCATCGGGGCGATCGGACTGCTGAGTGGCTGTCAGAACAGCAGTTCGCCGCCTGCGGGCAACACGCCGGCGGGCAGCAGCGACAACGCTCCCGCCCAGCCGCCCCCGCCAGGTGGCACTCCGCCGGCGAATACGCCGGAGGGGCAACAGCCCGGACAGACCCCGCCCCCCGCTACGCCTCCCGGAGAAAACCCGCCGCCTCAGCAGCCGCCGCCCCCGCCGCGCTAACGGCATCACGCGCGGCGCGCCCCGGGCGGTGCGCGCCGCACTGCCGCTCAGTGGCGCGGTCCGCCATGCGGGCGTGACTTGCGCGAACCGTCATGCCCGCACGCATCGAAGATTATGCATTGCTCGGCGACTGCGAGACCGCGGCCCTGGTCTCGCACAGCGGCTCGATCGATTGGCTGTGCTGGCCGCGCTTCGATAGCGGCGCCTGCTGCGCGGCGCTCCTCGGTGGTCCGCAACACGGCTGCTGGGCGCTGGCGCCCGCCCACTCGAGGGCGCGGATCAAGCGTCGCTATCGTCCCGATACTCTGATTCTCGAGACTGAATTCGTGACCGCGCACGGCGCGGTCACTCTCATCGACTTCATGCCGATCCGCGACCGCGGCTCGCACGTGATCCGCATCGTGCGCGGCCGGCGCGGCCGGGTGAGGATGCGCTTTCAGTTGATTCTGCGGTTCGACTACGGGGAGCTGATTCCCTGGGTGACCCGGCTCGAGGATGGGCGACTGAGCTTCGTGGCCGGACCCCACCGGCTGATTCTGAGCACCCCGGTGAAGTTACGCGGCGAGGATCTCACCACCGTGGGGGAGTTTGTCGTCGCCGCCGGAGAGAGCGTCACTTTCACCCTGAGCTACATGGACGCGTGTGCGCGGGTACCGCGGCCGATCGGGCCGGTTGCCGCCCTGCGCGCGACCGAGCGCTTCTGGCGAGGGTGGGTGGGGCGGAGCTCTCAAACGGGAGAGTACAGCGAGGCCGTGCGGCGTTCGCTCATCACCTTGAAGGCGCTCACCTATCGGCCCTCGGGTGGGATCCTCGCAGCGCCCACCACGTCTCTTCCCGAGCGCATTGGAGGGGCGCGCAACTGGGACTATCGGTACTGCTGGCTCCGCGATGCGACTTTCACGCTCCAGGCGATGATGAACACCGCGCACTATGAGGAGGCGGAAGCCTGGCGCTCCTGGCTGCTGCGCGCGGCGGCCGGGGACGCGGACAAGCTGCAGATCCTCTATAGCGTGACCGGCGAGCGTCTGCAGCCTGAGTGGGAACTCGCGTGGCTCCCCGGCTATGAGCAATCGGCGCCGGTTCGTATCGGCAACGCTGCCTCCGAGCAGCTGCAGCTCGACGTCTTCGGCGAGCTCATGGAAGTGCTGCATCAGGCCCGCTGCGGCAAGCTGGCTGTCAAGGAAGCCGGGTGGGAGCTGCAGCTGGCCCTGCTCGAGCATCTGGAGCAGATCTGGCGCCGGCCCGACCGCGGCATCTGGGAAATACGCGGCGCGCCGCGGCACTTCACTCACTCCAAGGTCATGGCGTGGGTAGCCATCGATCGTGCCATACGGAGCGCGGAGCAGTTCCATCTCGAGGCACCGCTGCGCCGGTGGCGGAGGCTGCGGCAACGCATGCACCGGGACATCTGCCGCCGTGGCTTCAATCGCGGGGTCGGCGCATTCGTGCGCTCCTACGGCTCGCGAGACGTCGATGCCAGCACGTTGCTGTTGCCGCTCGTCGGCTTCCTGCCCGTGACCGACGCGCGCATACGTGGCACGGTCGAGGCCATCGAGCGCCGCCTGCTGCGCGATGGCCTCGTCAAACGCTATGAGTCGCGTGCCGGCGATGGCCTGCGTGGAGGCGAGGGCATGTTTCTCGCCTGCAGTTTCTGGCTGGCCGACAACTATGTGCTGCTCGGGCGGCGCGAGGAAGCGCGCAGGCTCTTCGAGCGGCTGCTTACGCTGCGCAACGACGTTGGATTGCTGTCAGAGGAATACGACACGGTCGATCGCCGCTTCCTCGGCAATTTTCCCCAGTCGCTGTCTCACATCGCGCTGGTAAACACTGCGCTCAACCTCATGCGGCGCGAGGGTCCGGCGAGGCAGCGTGCCGAGAACCGCAGCCATGCCGCCCGGCGTCGGAAACATGCTCCCGGGTGAGCGGCGGCGGCGGACAGACAGGCAAGCGCCCCGAACTCGAAAGATCGGGGAGCTCATACCCGAGGAGAGCGAGGTTGTCGTGATCCAAATCGCCTGAGAAATCCACAAGAGCAGCGCGGGCCCGCTGTTGTGCGGCGCGCCATGGCGCGATATAAGCCTGTGCGATGGAATCATTCAGGCGCCGACGCCTCAGCCGCCGCAGTTTCATTGCCGCCGGGCTCGGTGCGAGCGCTGCCGCCTTCGCCCGGCTGGACACTCGTCCGGACACCGTTCTCTACAACGGCAGGGTCCTGACGATGGCCCCAGGCGAGCGCGAGGTCGAGGCAGTGGCGATCGCCGGCGACCGGATATTCGCCATTGGCACGGGCGCCGAGATGCTCGCTCTCGCCGGCCCGGGTGCGCGCCGCATCGATCTCGGTGGCAAGCGCGTGACTCCCGGCTTCAATGACGCACATTCGCATCCCTGCGATGCCGGGGTAGCGCTCCTCACTCAGGTGCCGCTCGAGATGGATTCGATTGCGGCCGTCCAGGCGGCGATTCACGCCCAGGCCGCGCGCACGCCGCCCGGCGACTGGGTGGTTGGATTTCTCTACGATGACACCAAGACGCCGCGCCCCCTCGATCGCGGCGACCTCGACACGGCCGCGCCCGAGCATCCGGTGGTCGTCCAGCATCGCGGCGGCCACACGGCCTTCGTGAATTCGCGCGCCCTGGCGCGTGCCGGGATCGGGGAGAACACCCCGGACCCGCCGCACGGGAAGTATTTTCGGGATGCCGCCGGGCGGCACAACGGGCGCGTGGCCGAAGATGCCACTCGGGCGATTCTCGAGCTCGCCGTCAAAGCTCCATCACGCGAGGACTACCGCAAGGGTGCCGCACTCATCTCGAAGCGTTTCGCCAGCCGCGGCATCACGTCGGCCTGTGAGGCGGATGGGAGCCCCGAGACGCTGCAGGCCTATCAGGATGCGCGCGATGCAGGCGAGCTGACCGGCCGCTTCTACGTGCACATCGATTTCGGTCAGCTCGACCGGATGATCGCGGCCGGCGTGCACACGGGCCTTGGCGATGAATGGGTACGGGTCGGGGCGGTGAAGCTGTTCGCGGACGGCTCGATCTCGGAGCGCACGGCACTGCTCTCCGAGCCCTATGCGGGGCTCGGTGACTACCGCGGCATCAGCCGTGCCTCGCGCGAGACGCTCTATGCCCAGGCACGCAAGGCCTATCTCGCCGGCTGGCAGGTGGGTACGCATGCGAACGGAGACGTTGCGATCGACACCATCCTGGGTGTCTACGAGCAGCTGCAGCGCGAGTCGCCGCGGCGCGATCCGCGGCTGCGGATCGAGCACTGCACGCTCATCACCCCGGATCTCGTACGGCGTATCAAGGCCGCAGGTGTCATCCCGTTGCCTTTTGCGGGCTACGTGTTTTTCCACGGCGAGAAGATGCATTTCTACGGCGAGGAGCGCCTGCGGCGCATGTTCGCCATGCGCGATTTTCTCGATGCGGGCATCAAGGCGGCTCCCGGATCGGATTACACGGCGAGCCCGGCGGAGCCGATGCTCTGGTTGCGCTCCGAGGTGACGCGTACCGACGCGAACGGACACGCCTGGGGCCCAAATCAGCGCATTACAATCGAGGAGGCGATTCGCTGCTCCACGGTGCACGGCGCCTACGCCACCTTCGAGGAGCGCCTCAAGGGGACTCTCGAGCCGGGACGGCTCGCCGACCTCGTCGTCTGGGACCAGGATCTGTTGCAGATCGATCCAGCGACGTTTCTCGGCGTGAAGCCCGAACGTACGATGCTCGGCGGTCGCTGGGTTTACGAGGCGTAGGCGCATCTTGTCAGACCGCAGGCCGCGCCAGCTGGCGTCTTTCGTCGCGCTTCTCCTCCTCAGGGCTTTTGGCACCGCAGCCGCGCAGACGCCAGCCGACGTCGCGCTGCTCCATGGCCGGATCCACACGCAGGACGGCCACCGCAGCATCGTTGCGGCGATGGCGCTGCGGGGCAACACCATCGTAGCGGCAGGGAGCGATCAGCTGATCAGCACCCTGATCGGCCCGCATACCCGCAGCGTCGATCTGCGGGGGCGAGTCGTATTGCCCGGCATCATCGATGCGCACACGCACCCGGCATCGAGCGCTCAGGATCTCGGCAAGTGCGATCTGCATGACCGGATGCTGGCTGCGGCACAGATCAAGGAGCAGGTCGGGGTCTGCCTCAGGGAGAATGCGGGCGATCCGGCGCGCTGGTTCGAAGTCACCCAGGTCAATCCGACTGGGGTCACTCTCACGCGGGCCGATCTGGATTCGATCCTCAGCGACCGGCCGATGGTTCTCAGCGCCTCGGACGGGCACACCGTCTGGGCCAACTCCGCCGCGCTGACCGCCGCCCAGGTAACGGCGGCGACCCGGGATCCGCCAGGCGGGCGTATCGAGCGCGGGCATGAAGGCCGCCCGACCGGGACGCTGCGCGACAGCGCGATGGACCTGGTGCTCGATGCCTTGCCGCCGGCGAGTCCGGATTACGAGGCGAGACAACTCGAGACGGCACTCGCTGCAATGCGCGCGACCGGCATTACCTCCGTGCAGGACGCATCGGTCGATGACCACCTGATGCAGATCTACAAGCGCCTCTATGACGCGCATCGCCTCAACATGCGCGTACGCGGCTGCTTTCACCTCGCGGATCTCACCCAGCCGGCCGCGCGGCTGATCGGCGAGGCCATCCGCTTTCGCCGCAAATGGGCGATCGATCCGGACTTCCTGCGCGCGGACGCAGTCAAGATCTTTGCGGACGGGGTGATCGAATATCCATCACAGACGGCCGCGCTCCTCGACCCGTACCTCGACGCCAGCGGGCACGCCACCGGCAATCGCGGTCCGTCGTACTTCAGGCAGAAAGACCTCGATGCGATCGTGTCCGCCGCGGATGCCGCCGGTTTGAGCGTGCACGTGCACGCGATCGGCGACCGGGCGGTGCGCGGGGCGCTCGATGCCTTCGCGGCCTCGCGCCGGGCCAATGGCCCGCTCGACAGTCGCGACCAGATCGCCCACCTCGAGCTCGTGAGTCCGGACGACTTCCCGCGATTCCGCGAGCTCGGCGTCATCGCGAATTTCCAGCTGTTGTGGGCTGAGCGCGACGACTACATCGTCAACGGCACCCTGAAGTACCTCGGACCCGGGCGTTCCCGTTACCTCTATCCGGCACGCTCGCTGCGCGACGCAGGCGCCCTCATCGCCGGGGGCAGCGACTGGAACGTCAGCAGCTTCGATGCCTTCGAAGCCATGGAGCGCGCCATCACCCGCGCCGAGGCCCGCGGCAAACAGCCGTTGCTGCCCGAGCAGAGTATCGGCATCCAGGACATCGTCGACGCCTATACGATCAATGCCGCGTTCGCCCTGCGGCAGGAGCGCACCACGGGAAGCCTCGAGCCGGGAAAACGCGCAGACTTCATCGTGCTGGACCGCGATATATTTGCGATCGACCCGCGCGATCTGCATGAAACCCGGGTGTTGTCGACCTACCTCGATGGGCGGGAGGTCTACGGAAGTATTCGATGAGATTCATCAGGCACTCGTGTACCCTGTGTGCCAGACCACTGATTCAGGGCCAGCATGACACTGCCGATCGCCTCTCAACTGATCCCGACTGCGGCCGATCGCCTGGCACTCGAAGAGCAGGAGCGCGCGGAGCGCAAGCGGCGGGACCTGGCCGAGCAGCGATCGGATGCGAATCCGCCTGACGTGCGCATTCGTGCCTGGGAAAAGCTTCATGGCCTGCGACTGCCTGCCGACTCGGCGCACCCGGTTCTCGATGTGATCGCCGTCGGCACGCGACTCACTCTGGCCCAGGTGCGCGAAGAGCAGTCCGCGCGAGCCGCGCGCGCGGCTGCCAGGAGTCCGGCGAAGGACACCTAGCGGCAGGTCACGGTCGGGAGTTGCCTGCGCCTCAGACGAGCGCAGTCACGGCGTAGATCAGATGCAGCCGGCAGGGCTGGCGCGAGGAATGGTCGAACGCCCGGGAGCCCGCGCAGGCAAGGGTTCCACTCGATGCATGCACCCCATTGGCCACCGCATTGCGCACGATCGCCGTGAGATCGAATTGTCCGTCGCAGTCGGCGTGCGGGCACGGAAACTCGAAGAAAGCACGGGCGGGCGGATACAGCTGATGCGCCTGAGCCGCCGGCGCCGTGGCGCCGGGCGCTTCGAAGCTGAACTCGAGCCGCAGCTGTCGCAGCTGCGGAAACGCCGCACGCAGCGTCTGTGCAGCCGCGCGGCCGCGCCGCAGCCGTTCGGCAGCGCTCTCCGGAGCCGCGGCCTGCTTGCGGGCGTTGAGTCTCACCGCCTCGCCTGAGGGTGGTTGCGCTTCGTGGACACCCCGTCACTCTACTCCGGCAAGCGCCGTTACGATGGTAATTCGCATGGTGAGAGGGGGAATCAGGCGGCTTTTGCGCCCGCAAACGCGGGCAAGGGTACGGTGGACAGCGTGTGAGTCAGGAGCTTCTCGATGTCCCGCAGCAGCGGGAGCTCATCGGGTGCAACGAGCGAGGTCGCCCGGCCGGCGCTGCCCGCGCGGGCGGTACGGCCGATGCGGTGGACGTAATCCTCCGGCACGTTCGGCAGCTCGTAGTTGATGACGTGCGGCAGCTCCTTGATGTCGAGCCCACGCGCGGCGACCTCGGTCGCGACCAACGCGGTGATGCGCCGCTCCTTGAAGTCCGCCAGCGCACGCTCGCGCGCGCCCTGGCTCTTGTTGCCATGAATCGCCGCGGCACGGATGCCGCTCGACTCGAGCTGCTGCGTCAGTCGATTGGCGCCATGCTTGGTGCGGGTGAACACCAGCACCTGGGCCCACTGGCCGGCGTGGATCAGGTGGGCGAGCAGATGGCGCTTGTGCTCCTTCGGCACCCGGTACACCTGCTGCTCGACGCGCTCGGGGGTCGCATTGCGTGCGGCCACCTCGATGTGTGCGGGCGCGCGCAGGAAGCGGCTGGCGAGCTCGCGGATGGGCGCGGAGTAGGTGGCCGAGAACATCAGATTCTGCCGCTTCGCGGGCAGGAGCTTGAGCACCCGCCGGATCGCGTGAATGAAACCCATATCGAGCATGCGGTCGGCTTCATCGAGCACGAAGCAACCGACGCTGCGCAGGTCGAGCACGCCCTGCTCGGCGAGATCCAGCAGCCGTCCGGGCGTGGCCACCAGCAGATCGCAGCCGGAGCGCAGCGCCTGGATCTGCGGCCTGATGCTGACGCCGCCGAACACCACGGTGGTGCGCACCGCGACGAACTTGCCGTAGGAGCGCGCGCTCTCGGCGACCTGTGCCGCGAGCTCGCGGGTCGGAGTGAGAATCAGCGCGCGGGGCGTGCGGCCGGTGGCGGCGGCGAGATGCTGCAGCATCGGCAGCACGAAAGCGGCCGTCTTGCCGGTGCCGGTTTGAGCGCCGGCCAGCACGTCGCGGCCGGCCAGCACCGCGGGAATGGCCTGCAATTGGATGGGAGTCGGCGCGGTGTAGCCCTTCTCGGCCAGTGCGCGCAGCAGCTCGGGCGCGAGCCCGAGATCGGTAAATGACATATGAATACTCGCAATCAGTTGGCTCGCCCGGCAGCGCCCTTGAGGCCCTGGCGGACGGTTACGGCCGACAGGCGATGGCTGCGGCGGTCAGACGCGAGAGTGGGTTATCAGGAGAAAATCGAAGTAAGTCGGTGGGACAGACTGCGAGCTAAACCGGGTGCTGACCGCGCACCCGTCATCTTCAGCGCGGCGCACTCTACAGACTTTGCCGGCCGGCGTCCAATCCGCACAATGCATCCATGTCCCTGATCACACTTCGCGAGGCGCAGCTCGCCTTCGGCGAGCGCCCGCTGCTCGACGGCGCTCAGCTCACGATTCTCGCCGGCGAGCGCCTCGGGCTGATCGGCCGCAACGGCACCGGCAAGTCGACTCTGTTCGCGGTGCTCGCGGGACAGCAGCCGCTCGATGAAGGCGAGGTGCAGCGGCGCGACGGCCTGCGCCTGGTGCTCGTCGAGCAGGAGCCGCAGCTGCCGCCCGCGGCGACTCTGCACGAGAGCCTGCGGCTGCGTGCGCAGACTCCGGGTGCGGACGAGCGCGAGCACTGGCGCATGGACTCGCGCCTCGGGGAGTACCTGCAGCGCTTTGATCTCCCGGGCTCGGTGTCGCCGGACACCTGCTCCGGCGGGGAGCGCAAGCGCGCCGCTCTGGCGCTGGCGC
>Ga0070733_10002326_pt1 | contig 13651 bp, 11 predicted proteins | sample Coa_R1_9_FD_66450 | JGI IMG/M metagenome (GOLD analysis project Ga0070733, IMG submission 66450) | Surface soil microbial communities from Centralia Pennsylvania, which are recovering from an underground coalmine fire - Coalmine... | ecosystem: Environmental > Terrestrial > Soil > Unclassified ... | reverse complement strand
CGAAGCGCAACTCGCGTGTTATGATTTGATTCTCACGATGTGAGCGGGAGTAGTTCAGCGGTAGAACGCCAGCTTCCCAAGCTGGATGTCACGGGTTCGATCCCCGTCTCCCGCTCCATTTTTTGTGACGTCCCTGTGGCCGCTCGTATCCCAACAAACTTTACAGAGGGTTGACGTTTCTTTACTAATACACGTCGCGGCTCGTGGTCGAATATCCTATTAGGGTTTTCAGCGTCATATAGGTTTGAGAAAGAGCGCGGAGGTAGTGCGTTTTCGGGTAGAGGACTGATGCCGATGCCGAACAAGATGCTGATGGCCTGCCTGGCAGGGGTGTTGCTGGCGGGGACGGGATTCGGTCAGGCTGCCCCGGAGCCGGCAGGCACGATTGTAAAGCCTGTGGGGACGGTGAAGGCTGTGGCGGGGAATGCGATCACACTGACTACCGACGCCGGAGCCACGGTCAACGTAGTGGTCGGGGAATCAACCCGATTGCTGCGGACTGCTCCTGGGCAAAAAGATTTGAAGGGCGCGGTCCCAGCCCAGTTGCAGGACGTGCAAGTCGGCGACCGCGTACTGGCGCGAGGGACGGCATCGGCCGATGGCGGTTCGGTGCTTGCGACCGCCGTCCTTGTGATGAAGGCAGGGGACATTGCGGCGAAGCAGCAACAGGAACGCGACGATTGGCAGAAGCAAGGGGTGGGCGGGCTGGTGACGGCGATCGACACGGCTAACGGAAACATTACGATTTCACTTTCGACGTTGGCCGGCAGCAAGGCGGCAACGGTACATGTTTCCAAGGAAACCGTGGTGCGTCGCTATGCTCCCGATTCGGTGAAGTTCGACGACGCCAAGCCGGGCACTTTGGATCAGATCAAGACGGGCGACCAACTGCGAGCGCGCGGCACCAGGAACGCCGATGGCACGGAGCTGGCGGCGGTGGAGATTGTCTCGGGCACGTTTCGCAATGTTGCAGGGACGGTGATTTCGACGGACGCGTCCAAACAAGAAATCAGCGTGATGGACCTGATGACCAAGCAAACGGTGGTGTTGAGGGTGGCTGCGGATTCGCAACTACGGGAGCTTCCGGCGATGATGGCTCAGCGGATTGCGATGCGGCTGAAGGGTGGAGCGCCGGGAGATCAGGGTGCGGCGGTCCCGACGCCCACGCCGGGAGCGAAGCCCACCGAAGCAGCGACCGGGCAGAGACCGGGCGGCGGGCGCGGAGACTTTCAGCAAATGCTCAGCCGGCTGCCGGCGGTGACCATTACCGACCTGCAAAAGGGCAGTGCGGTGATGATTGTGGCAACGGAGGGTTCGGCGACCAGTTCGCCAACCGCGATCACACTGCTGACGGGAGTGGAACCGATTCTGACGGCGTCGCCTAAAGGCGGGCAGGCGGCAATGCTGTTATCCCCGTGGAACCTGAGTGGAACTGGGGGCGAGGCAGGCGGAGGAAATCCGTAATGGTGAGGATTGTTGGCGGTGGCTCGGAGTCTCGATGAAAGTTGGCAGTGCACGGGGAGTGGTTTGGGCAGTATTTCTGTGGCTGGTGATGACGCCGTTTCAATTGTGGGCGCAGGCTGGCAGCCTGCACGGGCACGTCAGCGATCCTTCAGGCGCGGTCATTCCGCAAGCGACTGTAACTGCGGTGCCCGCCAATGGAAAAGCTGCACAGGCGGTGACGGACGCCCAAGGGAATTACGAAATCAAAGGACTCGCGGCGGGTAGCTACGCGGTGAATGCGGAGGCCCAGGGCTTCTCGAAATCCGCGGCACAAACTGTGACGGTGGCTGCGGGGCAGGCGAAGCAATTGGATGTTGCGCTTGAGATCGCGGTGAAACCAGAGAAAGTCGAGGTACAAGAGGAGGCGGCGACGGTCAGCACTGACGCCGCGAACAACGCCAGCGCGCTGGTGATCAAAGGCAAGGACCTGGAGGCGCTGCCGGATGATCCGGATGAGCTGCTGCAGGACTTGCAGGCACTGGCGGGGCCTTCAGCCGGACCGAACGGTGGGCAAATTTATATTGACGGTTTCACCGCGGGTCAACTTCCGCCCAAGGCTTCGATTCGGGAAATACGCGTCAACCAGAATCCGTTTTCGGCGGAGTTCGACAAATTGGGCTATGGACGGATCGAGATCTTCACCAAGCCGGGCACGGACAAGTTTCACGGACAGGTGATGGTGGATGGGAATGACTCAGCGTTCAATACGTCGAATCCCTTCACCCCGGTACCGCCATACCATTCCGTACTCTACAACGCGAGCCTGGGCGGCCCGATCAGCAAGAAGGCATCGTTCTTCTTTACGGTGGAAGGACGGAACATCGACGATTCCGACATCGTGAATGCGACGATACTGGATCCGGCTTTCAACCCAGTACCGTTCACCGATGCGGTTCCGAACCCGCGAACGCGGTTGAACCTGGGCCCGCGGATCGATTACCAGGTCAGCAAGAACAATACTCTGACCGTGCACTACCAGTTTTTTCGGAACGTTGAAGACAATGAGGGCGTAGGCCAATTTTCACTGGCGTCGCAGGCGTTTGACTCTACACAGACTGAACATACCTTCCAGGTGAGCGATACGCAGATTGTGAGCCCGAGCATCGTCAACGAGACGCGGTTTCAATATCTGCGCGATAACACGAGTCAAACAGTCCTCAACTTTTCGCCGACTACTTCGGTTCTGGGGGCATTTACTGACGGCGGGAATTCGTCGGGCAACCTCGTAGACCATGAGAATCGCTATGAGTTGCAGAACTACACCTCGATGACGCACGGGAATCACCTGATCAAGTTCGGCGGGCGGCTGAGGGTTTCCACCGATTCAAATACTTCAAACTCGAACTTTAATGGGGAGTTTACGTTTCCCTCGATTGCCGCCTATCAGACCACGGTGATTGGGTTGCAGAACGGGTTCACTCCGGCCCAGAGCCGCGCGGCTTGTGAAGCGACTTCGCAGAATCCCACGCTGGACTGCGGGGCCAGTCAGTTTTCGATCACGACCGGGCAAGCCTTGAGCCAGGTTTCGTTGGCTGATGTGGGCCTGTACGTACTGGACGACTGGCGCGTCCGGCCGAATATGACGTTGAGCTATGGCTTGCGTTTTGAGACGCAGAATGACGTTCACGATCACGGCGACTGGGCGCCGCGATTGTCTTTTGCCTGGGGACTGGCAAAAGGGAAGAATCCCGCGAAAACGGTGTTGAGAGTGGGATCGGGACTGTTTTACGATCGTTTTCCGTCAGCTCTGGTGCTGCAAGCGGAGAGGCTGAACGGTGTGACCCAACAACTGACGCTGGTGACGAATCCCGACTTCTATCCCAATATTCCTACGACGCCGGTGGTCAATGCCAAGGTATCGCCGACGATTTATCAGCTTTCGCCGACGCTACGAGCGCCGCAGACGTGGCAATCCGCGGCCAGCATCGAGCGTCAATTAGGCAAGCGCGGAACTGCCGCCGTTACCTATCTTCATTCGCAGGGCGAACATCAATTGTTTCTGCGCAATATCAATGCGCCGTTGCCGGGGACTTATAATCCGGCCATTCCGACCAGTGGTGTACGGCCGCTGGGGGGTACGGACAATATCTACCAGTATGACTCCGAAGGCGTCTTCCGTCAGAACCAGATGATCGTGAATTCCCGGTTCAGCCTGGGAACAAGGGTCTCGCTTTTCGGCTTTTATAGTTTGAACTACTCGAACAGCGACCTGGGAACCGGAGGGGGCGGGAGTGCGGCGGCCGCAGGATCAGGCGCGATCAGTGCAAACTTCCTGACTAACCAGTACGACCCTATGGCAGATTATGGCCGGTCGGCGTTCGATGTGCGGCACCGGGGCCTGATTGCCGGCACCATCTCATTTCCGTATGCGATACGGCTGAGCCCGTTCATCTTGATTACGTCAGGGGCACCGTTCGACATCACCACGGGTCAGGACCTCAACGGAGATTCCATATTCAATGACCGACCGGGGATCGTTTCACCGGCCACGTGCGCACGCACAACGGTTCAGACGTCATCGATTCTGTGCACGCCGCTCGGCACTTTCAATACCTTGCCGACGGCCGGGGAAGCGATTGTTCCGGTGAACTCGGGCACAGGCCCGACGCTGGTAACTTTGAATTTACGGCTGAGTAAAACTTTTGGTTTTGGCAAAGAGACGAAGGGTGCGGGAAGTTCTGATTCGGGTGGCGGAGGGGCACGCGGAGGACGCGGCGGCGGACCTGGCGGCGGTTTGGGTGGCCGGGGACTTACGGGGGGCGGGGGCGGAGGCGGAGGAATGTTTGGCGGAGGAGCAACCACGGACCGACGCTACAATCTGACGTTCACTGTCTCGGGCAGAAATGTACTGAACCGCGTGAACCTGGCTCCGCCAGTGGGAAATCTGAGTTCGCCATTGTTTGACCAGTCCAATGCGCTGGCGGGGGGTCCGTTTTCCTCGGCTGGAGCCAATCGCCGGATTGACCTGCAAGTGTTATTCTCGTTCTAGCGGATTGCAGCAGGACTCAGGGGTGCGCCTGAGGGTGCATGCTTCCCGGTCGGGTCAACTGCTCTGCAATCTTCCGCGACCTGGGTCAGCTGCCGTCGTTTGTGGGATGCGCATCTATACCATCAGACTCTCTGCAAGTGAGAAGGAAGGCCGTGGGAAAATTCAGACTTCGAGTGCTGTTCGCGCTGGCTGGCTTGGCCTGCGCGCTGGCGTGGTCCGGGTGTTCATCGAATTCGACGCTTACTGTCATCCTTACACCCCCTTCCACAGCCAACATTACGATTAATGAGGGCCAGGTTCAGGCGGTTGCCGCAGCCGTGTCCAACGATCCAAGCAACCAGGGCGTTACCTGGAGCTTGTCGGGGGGTGGTACGTTGCTCAACCCGACCAAGAATTCTGTGACCTACCAGGCGCCGGTGGGGCTGGCGGCCAACACAAGCGTATCGGTTACGGCAACTTCCGTCGCTAACACCACGATCGCGGCGTCCTTGGCGATCACGGTAAACGCGGTACTGTCAATTACTACTACCTCGCTTCCGGTGGGGGCGCTAGGAGTTCCTTATTTTGGGGTGGTCAATGCGGGCGGTGCGACTGGAACCTTCACCTGGGCGCTTACCTCAGGAGCCCTCCCTGCAGGGCTAACCTTGTCGTCAAGTGCTACGAACTCAGTCGTCATCTCGGGTACTCCGACGGCTCTGGGTACTTCGAGCTTCACGGTGCAGGTGACTGACTCGAACGGCGTGGTGGCTACTCAGGCGCTCAGCATCACTATTAACCCGGCGCCGCCGTTGTCGATAGCTACGCGGTCATTGTCCGCGGGCACTGTGGGCGTGAGCTACAGCCAGACATTGCAACCGGCCAGCGGCAAGGCACCATACACATGGGCGATTACAGCCGGCACATTGCCGGCCGGCCTTTCCTTAAGCGGCGCCGTGATCTCGGGAATCCCGACGACCGCGGAAACCTCGAGTTTCACGGTGCAAGTGACTGACTCGACTACTCCGACGCCACAAACGGCAAGCGCAGGGTTGAGCATCACGATAAACCCGAGCACGGCGAATAACGCCAACCTGAACGGCAACTATGCCTTTTTGGTGAGCGGATTCAGTCCCAATGGACACTTCGTGGCCGCGGGAAGTTTCGTTGCCGATGGAGCGGGCAATATTTCGAGCGGAATCATCGACACGAATGATCCCGCTGGGTTACAACTGGCTCAAGGGTTCACCGGCAGTTATGCGATCGGGACCAGCAACCTGGGAACGATGGTGCTGGGAACTCGGAGTTTTGCATTATCGGTGATGGCGAGTGGCAATGCGAACATCATTGAATTTGATGACGTCACGGGAGCGGGCACGCGGAATGCCGGAGTGCTGCTGAAGCAGACGACCAGCGCCTTTTCGCAAGCGCAGGTCAGGGGTAATTATGCTTTCGGATTCTCCGGTACCGACGCGGCCGCCGCCCGGTACGGGTTGGCGGGAGCCATGCTGGCGGATGGCGCTGGCCACTTCAGCAACGGTCTGCTGGATGCAAACGACGCGGGGACTGCCCAGAAGGTGGCTTTCACGGGTACGTATAGCGGTGTCAATTCTGGCACTGGGCGTGGCACGGCGACCATCAGCATCGTGGGACAGGGCACCACGAATTACGCTTTTTATATTGTGTCGGCGACGCAGTTGCTGATGATGGAAATTGATTTTGTGTCGGGGCAGGGCAGTCCGATCGTCAGCGGTTCGATGCTGCAACAATCGGGATCTTTCGGCAGCTCCTCGTTGAGCGGAACCGGTGTGCTGCAGACGACAGCCATCAGTGGTTCGCTCGCGCAGAGCCAGGTTGGACTTCTGGTGGGTGACGGAGGCGGCAACTTTACGGTGAACACGGACGAGAATACCGGCGGCACTCTAACCTTGCCGGCGCCATCTTGTGTGGGAACGTATACCGTCGACCCATCAACCGGTCGCGTGGCGCTTACCTACTCGGGAACGGCGTGCGCGCAGAGCGTGCTGTATCTGGTGGGCACGAACCAGGGGTTCGTGACGGGAACCGACGCCAACGTGACATTCGGATTGATGCAGAATCAGTCGGGGCCATTCACGCCTGCATCTTTGTCTGGAACCTACGCGGGCGGTTCGGTGGCGCCGGTGCTCGCGACTGCGGGCACTCAGGTGGACATCGAAGTAGCTGATGGGATCAGCAGTGTCACCTTTACCACGGACAGCAGCAGCAGCAGCGGGCTGACCCAGAACCAGAACTCCAGCGGAACCTATTCTCTGCCTATCAACAACAGCCGCGGCACCATCACCGTGGGTGGTGTGCAAACTGAGATCTTTTACATGGTATCGGCGACGGAGTTTGTTTCCCTGCTTATCAATACGGATGCCACGACCGAGGACTTCCAGCAATAGGCTGCAGGCCAGGGCGTTTGAGTTTAATGGGCGGCTTCGAATGAAGCCGCCTTTCTTTCTTGCTACTCACCCACGACTTTCACAATCACCCGCTTGTCACGCTGACCGTCAAATTCAGCGTAGAAAATTCGCTGCCAAGTGCCGAGGTCGAGCTTACCGGCGGTGATGGGAACGATGACTTCGTGGTGGATGAGCAGGGCTTTCAGGTGGGAATCGCCGTTGTCCTCGCCGGTTTCGTGATGCTGGTAGTTCTTATCGAAGGGGGCGAGCTGTTCCAGCCAGCGATCGATGTCTTCGATCAGGCCTGGTTCGTTATCGTTGACGTAGACTCCGGCGGTGATGTGCATGGCGGAGACCAGGACCATGCCCTCCTGCACGCCGCTCTTCTTTACTGCGGTCTCGATCTGTGGCGTGATGTGGACGTAGGCGCGATGGGTTGTGCCGGGTTTGGCGCCTGAGCCACTTTGCGAACTGCGTGCCAAATCGGTTTTATGCGGCCAGTTGAGCCGTCCCGGATTGCAATTTTGTTGACCGGTTCGGTCTCGTCCGGGTTATGCTTGGCCTCAGGAGTTCAGGCTTGCCAGTGACCATTCAGACGGAACGCGAGGAAGGCGGGCGCTGGATCGCGGAGATTCCTGAAGTCCCGGGGGCGATGGCGTATGGCGCAACTGTTGGTGAGGCGATAGCCAAAGCTTGCGCGATTGCCCTGTCGGCAGATGCCCCCATTAGTTCACTCTGAGAGTAAATGCCAGCCATGACGCATTGCAGTTGCTCACCGTGATTGCCGTCGGGCTCGCGTTGGCTTGCTACGGGCTTGCCAAGGGCAGAAGAGAACGCGAAGCCGAACGGCGCCCCTTGAGTAGCTCGACGAAATGACATGGCGATTCAACAATCGCAAGGCCCGTGCCTGTTCCGTGACACCATGCTTCGGCTCACTCATTCGGACAACCTTGAATACAAAGAACTCGCCAAAGCCGTCTAGAAATCGAGCGTAACCACTTCATCTCGTGCGTTGACGTGGAACGCCAGCTCTCGCAGCAAACACGTATCAGTCCCGCACAGAACCTGTGGTGGTGTCTCCCCGTCCCCTCGGTACATTTTGCCTCCGATCATGCGGTTGTATTTAATTGACCATTCCAAGTTTCCGACGGGAATATTTTTGGATTGATATGCACCGACGATCTCGGCAACTTTCTCCTGAAAACTACGCGAATCGTAGGCTGACCGCACGTCCCGCCAATATTGCTCCCATACTTGAACGCGCATCTTTTCTTCTTCGGTCGCAGGATTGTTAGGCGGGCCTCCCGGTTGCGGCGGCTGATCGTTCCAGAATTTATCTATTTCAGCTGCCAATCTCACAGTTCTCCGTCGAAGCGAGTCTTTCGATTCGGCCATGGTAAATGCGGCCAGTGTTGTCTTGCATTCCAGCAACGATTTGAGCTGGCCAGGGTCCGCGGGAGCAGACAGTCTGATCTGCGAGCGAAGGTCGTCCGCCACCAAGTGGTATACAAACGCAGTACCCGCAAATAGCAGGAGAAGCATGATCGCTCCGAAAACTCCGTCGCGCGGCGATGGGGGCAGTCCCTCGCTTTTGCGTTCGAGCCACGGCGAGCGAAACAAGTGAACGAGCACATATATCGCAAGGAACAGAGCGGCTGTGATCAGCCCCTCAATAGCAGCATCGGCAAATGAGACTTGGCCTCGCGTTCTAAGATATGTCGCCCCCGCCCCGGCAACGCCTCCTACGCCGACAGCTATGACCTCGCCACCCCATGCTTTCTCGCATTCCCTCCCGAAATGCTGGAGGACGGCCCACCAGAAATATGTCCAGGACTTGTAGTGTCGCATGGCGGAATTGTAGCATTCATCTTCGTGTGCAGTGTGAAACCATTGCTGGTTAGTATCTGTTTACAAAAGACTTGCGCTCACCCGTCTATAAGATGGTACACTCCGCCCCGATTCATATGGCATAATGTCCCTATGCAACCGCATCCGGCAACCTCGCTTTCTACAGCCCATCAACTCTCTGATTTCCTCCGTGAGTGGCTTGGCGGACGCATCTCGTCGGAACTGGAATTGGCATCTCTTGCTGAGCGCGGCTTGCCGCTGACTACCGTCGGCCGCATGACTCGGCATGGGCTTACTCGCGACGAAGTTCATGCGCTCGTCATTCATCGGCGGACGTTCAAACATCGCAAGGCCAGCCGGCAGAAGTTGTCGAAGGAAGAATCGGATCGTGCGATTCGCACGGCGCGGATTCTGGCGCGGGCGCAGGCTACCCTGGGCGACGCGGCTTCCGCACTTAGTTGGGTGCGCGAACCTAAGACGCGATTCGAGGGTAAGACGCCGATCCAGATGATGTCGACTGAAACCGGCGGCCGCTTAGTGGAAGAGATGCTGGTGCAGATCGACGAAGGAATGTTTGCCTGAGTGTTTCTCTGGAGAATCAGCAACCACGACACGCTCGACGGACGCGGCGGGCTTATTGCTTCGGCACGCTGGCATACGCGTGGGCGGCCGGTGGTGTATCTGGCGGCTACGCCGGCCGGCGCGCTGGTAGAGGCGTTAGTGCATCTGGAACTCAGGCCTGACAAGTTACCGGCCAGTTACCGGTTGCTGAAAGCGGAGGCGCCGGATGACTTACCCAGGATGCGTTTCTCCGCGCTCACCGAAGACTGGCGTGAGAACGAAACCGCTTCTCGCACGCTTGGGGATGAATGGCTGGCGCGGGCGCAGACAGCGTTGCTCGAAGTGCCGTCGGCGGTTTTGCCGGAGACGATGAACGTGTTGTTGAACCCGGCTCATCCGGAGGCGGCACGGGTGAGAGTGGTGTGGCATGAGGCGTATCCGTTTGATCGGAGGCTGTTCAAGGGGTCAGGGCCGTAAGAGCGCCGTCTATGCCTTCGACTACGGCAAAAGCGTGAAACGCCGAGTACGCAAAATTCTCGCCGTGGTCGCGGAAGAAAATCTACTGTTCGCCGAACATGGGAACCTGGCGGGTGTCAGTGGGCAGGCCACGGCGTCGGCGGCGAGTGGCGCCGATTACTGCTAAAACCGTCAGCGACTCTAATGCGCTGCGAGGGACGAACATGCGCTGGGTGTTGGAGCGCAGGTCGGGGGGATTGATCAAGTATCCCTCGGCCGAAGCTTGCTGCAAGTCATTCGGCATCATTCCTTCCAGTACATCGCCATCTTTGAAGCGGAGGCGCACCCATAATCCTTCGGTGCGAGGGCGGGTAGTGAAAGTCTTGCGGCCAGGGGATTCGGAATCGCCGAACTCGCGGACGAAAGTGACCACTTTGACTTCGCGCAGGTCGATGGCGATGACGTTGCCGGCGGTGTTGAGCAGTTCCAGCTTGCCTTCGTGGATAAAATTGGCGGGCGCGACGTAGCCGTTGACCGTGTCGCGGTCAATTTTGCGGACTACGACTTTCTTGTGGGTCGAGGGCATGGTGGTTCGGCCAAAACCGCCCGGGTTGCGGCTTTCTGCGGTTCGGCGTAGTCCACATTCTCACATTTTTGCTGCGAACATGATCAGTCATGTGGTTGGCAGTAGCCAAAACGTTAACGTTATGGTATTTTCACTAGTTCACGAGGTTACGCCTGAAACCTCTAAAGCTAGCCTACAGAGCAGTTTACGTGGAAGTCGGCGGGTCTATCCCTAAGTTCTTAGTGTGCCCTGTGGAAAACTTGTGCCCCACTTCGGCCGCTGGCCTGGCACCGCCCTTAAGAACCGCACATGGCTGATTACATATACACCATGGAAATTCGTCTGACGCCCGATCAGCAGCGGGGCGTAACGCTGGTGCAGGAGATCGCGCGCGCGGCGGAGATGAACATCTACCTGACGGGCGGAGCGGTGCGCGACATCATCAGCGGGTTTCCCATTCGCGACCTGGATTTCACTGTCCAGGGCAATCCGTTCAAGCTGCAAAAAGAGCTGGAGCGGGCGGGGGCGGTGGTTTCGTCGGGCGACGAAGATCTGAAAGCAATCTACCTGGTATTGCCCGGAAAGGTGCGTGCGGAGATCAGCACTGCCCGCACCGAGCGCTACGAAAAGGTAGGCAAGCCGCCGCAGATCGCGCCGGCCACCATCATTGAAGACCTGCGCCGCCGCGATTTCACGGTCAACGCCATGGCGTTGTCGCTCAATCCGGGTTCGCGGGGTCTGCTGATGGATCCGTTTAACGGTGCGGCAGACATTGAAGCCAAGCTGCTCCGAGTGTTGCACAATTACGCATTCGTGGAAGATCCGTCGCGGTTGATCCGGGCAACGCGTTTCGCAGCACGTTTTCACTGGCCGCTTGAGGAGCGCACTCAGGCGCGGTTCATTTCCGCCAAGGAAAATAACTACATCGATCACATCAACCATCGGGCGATTGGGCTGGAGATTGAACAGTTGGCCTATGAAGATGACCCGTTGCATATTGTGCGCGCGCTGGAGAAAGACGAGTGGCTGAAGGTGTTGAACCAGCATTGGACGACCGCCAAGGTGGACACGGTCGGATTGAGCCAGCTGGTGAAAACGCGGCAACAGATGAATGAACTGGGGTATACGCCGGATCCCTCGCCCGCAGTCTTGTATTTCCTGACATCGCGGCTGGGCGACAAGGATGTTGCCGACATTCGACGGATGATTCCGCGCAAGGACCTGGTGGAATCGTGGAAAGATCTCGAGGACAACGCCAAAGACCTGGCGAAACGGCTAACGGGCAAAGAGGCGGCGACGCCTTCTCGCACCTGGAAGTTGCTGTCGGAAGCGCGGCCGGAGATGACGCTATTTCTGGCGGTGACGGCCAGGCAGCAAGCGGTGGCGCAGAAGATCAAGAATTTCTTTACCAAGTGGCGACAGATACAGCAGAAGATTCCGTTGCCGGAGATGACGGAGCTGCACATCACGCCGCAGCTGCCTGAGTATTCGAAGATTGCACACGATGTGTTCATGCTGTTGCTGGATGGCAGGCTGCGCTCACGCACGGAAACTTTGAAGTTCTTGAAACCGCTGGCGCCTCCGCCGCCGCCACCGCCGCCTCCGCCGAAGCGCGGACGGGGAGCGAAAGCAGCGGCCGCCCAGGTGGCTGCGGAGCCGGTCCCGGTGGCCGGAAAGGGAAAGAAAGGCAAGGCCGCGCCTCCGGCTGCGCCGGCTCCGCCCGCGAAGGCGGCAGTAGCGAAGCCTCCAGCACCGGCTCCAAGGAAGTCCGCTCCGAAGAAGAAGGCGGCAAAGCCCCCGGCCAAGAAGGGGAAGGGAAAAAAGAAGCGGTAAGGTCTTCGCCGATTTGCCGCTACGTTTCTTTGTCCTGTGACACCTTCCAGCCGGGAAGGGTCTGATCCCCGGTAATCAGGCGCGCGCCGCGCTCGTAGGTGATGTAGGACCAGGCCCACTGGATCATCACGATCATGCGATTGCGGAATCCGATCAGAAAAAAGATATGAATGAACAGCCAGGATAGCCAGGCAAGAAAGCCGGAGATGTGGACCTTGCCGAATTCGGCCACGGCGGCGGCGCGGCCGATAGTGGCGAGATTGCCCTTGTTGACGTAATGGAAGTTGCGGCGGGGTTCGCCGCGCAATTCGCGTCCCACGGTGTTGGCGACGGCGCGACCCTCCTGCATGGCCACCGGTGCGACGCCGGGAATCGGCTTACCTGCTTCGTCTTTGAGGAACGCCAGGTCGCCGATGACGAAGACTTCGGGATGGCCGGGGATGCTCAAGTCCGGATTCACCAGCACACGGCCAGCACGGTCGAGGGGCGCTCCCAGTTTTTTGCCGAGAGGGGATGCGGCGACTCCCGCGGCCCAAAGGATCACGGCTGCGGGCAGGCGGGATTCTCCCATGTGCACGGTCCCGGCTTCGACGCCGGTAACCATGGTCGAGGTTCGCACATCCACTCCCAGTTGACGAAGCTGCTCTTGGGCGCTGCGCGAGAGATCTTCAGGATAGGCGGGGAGAACGCGCGGGCCACCTTCGAGCAGAATGATGCGAGTGCTCTTGGGATCGATCGATTGAAATTCATCGGCGAGCACACGGCGCGAGATTTCAGCCAGCGTACCTGCCAGTTCGACTCCCGTCGGCCCACCGCCCACGATCACAAAATTCAACGGCTGCTGACGGCCACCGCTGGCGGCTTGACGTTCGTCCAGTTCGAAGGCGAGCAGGACACGGCGGCGGATTTCGAGGGCGTCTTCGATCGTCTTGAGGCCAGGAGCGAACGACTCCCATTCGTCATGGCCGAAATAGGCATGGCTGGCGCCAGCGGCTACGATGAGGTAGTCGTAAGCGACTTCGAGATCGGGAAGTTTGACCTGCCGTCGGGCGAGATCGAAATCCTGAACCTCACCCAGCAGAACTTCGATATTGCGGCGGCCACGGACGATCCAGCGGATGGGGGCAGCGATTTCCCCGGGGGAAAGGCCGGCGGTTGCGACCTGATAAAGCAGGGGTTGGAAAGTGTGGTAGTTGCGGCGATCGATGAGCGTGATCTGGACTGGTAAACGCGCCAGATGCAGCGCCGCTTGCAGTCCGCCGAACCCGGCGCCGACGATTACTACCCGCGGAATGTGGTTGCTGTCCATGCCATCTGGCGACAAAAGAATAGCATCCTATCTTCTGGTTAGATTCCCGCGGAGGTCGAAGGTTTCGCTTTGCCATGGCAACTAGCCGTTCACAGGAGGTACGCCCCGGCGGGTGGGATCGCGGTCGCCGCGCTGAGTTGCTGATGATTGGCATTCCCTTCGGGTTGGTGATGATTGGGGTGTGG
>Ga0070733_10002323_pt1 | contig 13664 bp, 9 predicted proteins | sample Coa_R1_9_FD_66450 | JGI IMG/M metagenome (GOLD analysis project Ga0070733, IMG submission 66450) | Surface soil microbial communities from Centralia Pennsylvania, which are recovering from an underground coalmine fire - Coalmine... | ecosystem: Environmental > Terrestrial > Soil > Unclassified ... | reverse complement strand
CGCTGGGCAACACTGCGCATAGAGCTCGCCGCAGGCGAGCACGAAGTCCGCGAGGCCAGCGTCAAATCGCTGCGCCGATACGCCCGAAAGCGCCGCCAGGTCGCGTGCGATCGCTGTGTCCGTGCGCCCGGCGGCGGGCACCCGGCCGAACTCGTGCGCCCCGTAGACGGCGGCCAGAGCGCCGCGTAGAGCCTCCGCGTGCTCGCGGCTCGCGCGCAGTAGCAGCGTCCCATCGATGTCGAACAGAAGCAGCACCCCAGGCATTCTCGCTGCTCCGCGCGCGTCCAGCAGCGCTCCCCGATTTGTCCAAGACCTCGCCAAGAGGGCTCAACGAAATGCCCGTTTACGCCGAAAACCCCTGTGGAGATGTCAGTCGAGCGGACCTGGGCGAGTCGCGGCGCGTCCCTGCGTGGGCGCGTTCTCGCATGCCTGCGCGCAGAGCGGGGCGACACGCTGGTCGAAGTTCTCGTCGCCGCGCTGATGGTCGCGCTGATCGCGACCGCCAGCCTCGGTGGCTTTGGCGACGTCGGAAAGCTGTCTGAGACCCAGCGCAACGAGGAACAGGCGGCCACGCTCGCCCAGCAGGATCAGGCGCGTCTGCGCGGCCTGACGATCACCCAGCTCGCCTCGACAGGCTCCGGTACCGGCAACACCGTCCTAAGCCCCACTACGACAACGATCGATGGAACGACCTTCAAAGTCGTCTCCGCTGCGGCGTTCATCTCGGGCTCGACCGGGAGCTCCGCATGTACCGGCAGCAACGGCGCCGATGAGGTTCAGACGACGTCGACCGTCACCTGGGGGAAGGGGTACACGAACGGCGGACGCAACCCGGTCGTCGTGCACGGCCTGATCACGCCCGCCGAGGGCGGCGCGCTGGTGGTCAGCGTCACCGACCCGACGGGGGCGGGCCTCGCCGGCACCTTGGTCAGCCTGAGCGGCCCGACGGCCGTCTCACCGGTCACGACCGACAGCTCAGGCTGCGTCGTCTGGACAGGACTTGCGGCCGGCTCCTACACCGTCAGCTACACGGCCCCATCCGGCACCTGGATCCTGTACACGGGCAACGCGCCGGCCAGCACGACGGTTCCCGTCACGGCCGCGGCGACCGCGCATGCCTCGCTTCAGATCGGCCAGGCCGCCTCCATCCAGGCGACCTTCTCAACGAACTGGACCGGGACACCGGTGACCAACGAGTCGGACACCTTCGAGCTCTTCAACACCACCGGGACGAGTCCGACGACACACACCTATGGCACCGACAGCACAAGGGGCACAAACACCTACGCCTCGACAATCACCGGTTCGACCAACCTCTATCCCTACCCGTCGAGCCTGCCGAGCGACCTCTACGACGCGTACGCCGGCGGCTGCACGGCGGACGACCCGGGGCGAACTAATGATCCCGGCTTCACGGTGACCGGCGGGCAGGCCAACACTGTCACGATCCCGGAGCCGGCGCTGATTGTGGACGTCTACGGGAACACCTACGACGACACCAACGCCAGCTGGACGTGGAGCGGGACCTGGACCCACACTGCGAGCGGTCTCGCCAACGTCTACAACGGCAGCGAGTCGCACAGCTCGACGACGAACAGCTACGGTCAGATCCCCTTCACCGGCCCGAGCGTGACGTGGATCGCGACCTACGGGCCGAGTTACGGAAAGGCGAACGTCTACATCGACGGGGTCCTAAAGCAAACCGCCTTCGACACCTACTCGGCCTCCACCACGTATCAGAAGGCGGACACGTTGAGCAGCCTGGGCAGCGGCTCACACACTCTCAAGATCCTCGTCACTGGCACCAAGAACGCGAGCTCGAGCGGGAACACGATCTCGATCGACGCCGTCAACGTCCCCGGCTCACCCGCGCTCGAGACGATCGCGCCGACCGTCTCGGTTACCGATGACAACACCGGCTGCGGCTCCAACGTCGACTACCCGCCGACGGTCGCCAACGAGACCGCAGCGCAGGGTGCGCTCCAGTTCCCCGGCGAGATCTACGGCAACCTGCTCGTCTGCGCCGACAACGGGAGCGATATGAACACCGCCGGCACCGTCGCCTCGCCGATCGCCAACACCAGCTTCACCTCGGGCAAGGTCGTCACGATCAACATCTACGACGGCGCATCCGGCCGCACCTCCGGAACGTGTTGACCCCCGCCCTCTTCCGACGCCACACGTGCGTCCAAAAGGCCGCGCGACGCCTGGCCGGCGAGCGCGGTTTCACGCTGATCGAGATGCTCGTGGCGTTGGTCGCCGGCACGATCGTCAGCGGCGCGATGGCGGCGATCGTGATCGTCTCAGTTCACTTCAACTCGAATCTCACCGACCGCGTCGACGCCAACCAGCAGGGCCGCGTGGCGATGGAGAAGATCGTCCAGGCACTCAACTCCTCCTGCGTCGCGAGCGACGTGCCGCCGATCTATGCAAGCGGGGAGACGACGGGCACCTCGACGCCGAGCGACGCCTCCCACATCTTCTTCGTCAGCTCGCTCACAGACGCGGCGCTGATCAATCCGAACCTCTACGAGATCGCTTTCACCGGCGGGTCGCTCGTGATGTACACGTTCCCCTACAGCAGCGGCACCGCGCCGAGCGCGACCAACACGACGCCGTGGACGTTCAGCTCGACCGCGAGCCCCGCGGGCGGCTACACCCTGCTCCAGCACGTCGCGCAGACCGGGACGACGCCGATCTTCCAGTACTTCGGCTATCCGAGCGGGTCGACGAGCGGCAGCGGCACGATCAGCGTCAACGAGAACTCGGGCAACGGAACGCTCACCTCGGGAGCAGCGGTTTCCGAAGTGGTGATCAGCTTCTCGGCTCTGCCGTCCGATAACAACACCGCGAACTCCCGCGCGACAGATCTCAGCAACACGGTGGTGCTGCGCCTTACGCCCGCCTCCTCATCGACGACCGCGGCCAACGCCCCCTGCACATGACGATTCGCACAAAGATCCAGGCCTCGATCCGCCGCCGCCTCAGCGACGAGCGCGGCTTCACGATGCTGCTCGCGCTGTTCGTTCTCGTCGTCACGACGCTGATCCTCAGCGGCGCCTACGTCGCCGTGCTGAGCGACACCCACCTGTCGCGAAACGACCTCGACCAGAAGCGTGCCTACGCCGCGGCGCAGGCCGGCATCCAGGCCTACAACTATCAGCTGAACCAGAACGAGAACTATTGGCAGACGTGCACCGGGATCCCCTCGACCACCGTCCCCGGCTCGACAGACACCGGCGGCGGCTCCGAGAGCTACCTCGTGACGCCGCTGCCGGCCACCGGCGTCTCGGCCTGCAACTCGAGCAACGCGCTCGCGACGATGATCGAGGGCGCCTCGGCGGGCTCCGCCTCGGGTAGCTTCCGGGTTCAGTCGACGGGCACCTCCGGCAACGTCAAGCGCACGATCGTCGCCCAGTACAAGCCGCCGAGCTTCCTCAACTACGTCTACTACACCGACTACGAGACGACCGACCCTTCGGCACTGCCGGGTAGCCCCAGCGACTGCGAGGTCCATTACCCCAATCGCGGCAGCGACTGCGGCGGCGCGATCAACTTCATCAGCGGCGACTCAATCAACGGCCCGCTGCACTCCGAGGACACTCTGTCGATCTGCGGCAGTCCGACCTTGGGCCGTACTGTCGCCGACGCCGTTGAGGCCCCTGCTTACACCAACGAGACCGGCGGGACCTGCACCAACTCGCCGAACATCGTCGGCACCTACAACGCCCACGCGACCTCGCTTCAGCCGCCATCGTCGAACGCAACGCTGCTGTCGGTCACCAACTCGGCAGATCACTTCACTGGCGCGACGACGCTGACGCTGAACGGCTCGACGATCAGCGTGACCAACACGGCCGCCGGCGACAACAACACGACGATCCCCTGGCCGAGCAACGGCGTTATCTACGTCTCAACGTCGAGCTCGGGGTGCGGCATTATCTACACGCCGTTCAACCCGAGCTATACCGGCGACGGCAACTGCGGCAACGTCTACATCAGCGGCACCTACACCCAGTCGCTGACCGTCGCCACAGACAACGACATCATCATCACCGGAAACTTGGAGCCCACTGCACTCAATTCGAGCGGTGTGCCAACGTCGAACGCCCTGCTCGGGCTGATCGCCGACGAATTCGTCCGGATCTACCACCCGGTCGCCGGCACGCGCGGAAACAGCAGAGACGCCTGCTCGAGCGGCGGCTTCGGCGCTCCGGACGTGACCAACGACACCGGAACGATCTACAACCCAAAGATCTACGCAGCGATCCTCGCGGTCAGCCACTCCTTCATCGTCGACAACTACGACTGCGGCGGCGAGTCACCCGCACTCGGCACCCTCTTCGTCTACGGTGCGATCGCCCAGCTCTTCCGCGGGCCGGTCGGGACCGGCGGCAGCGGCGGCGCCTCGAACGGCTACGTCAAGAGCTACAACTACGACGATCGCCTCCAGAGCGAGGAACCGCCTTACTTCCTCAACCCGGTCTCGGCGCAGTGGTACGTCTCGCGCGAGACCGAATGCGCCGCGACGTCGTCGTCGTGCTAGTCCAAAGCTCTGTCTTTGGGTTAGCGGCCGCCTGAGGGGCGGCGGATCAGCTGTCCGGCGCGACGAGGGCGTCGAGCTCTTCGAGCACCGACTCGAACGTCGCCCGCGTCGTCACGACGTCGGCTGCGAACCTCGCCGCGAGCTGGTCGCAGGCCGCCGCGTCGCCCTCAAGCGCCGCGGTCTCAAGCTCGGTCAGCGTGTTCGCGAGCGCCGTCGCCCCGAGCGTCGCCGCGCTCGAGCGCATCCGGTGAGCCATCCGCGCGAGCGTCTCGTGCTCGGCGCCCTTGGCGGCGCCCTCGATCTGATCGGCCTGGGGGTCGAGCTGCTCGAGGAACAGCCGCACGATCCGAAGCAGCGCGTCGGCTCCGCCTAGATCCTCCTGAAGCGAAGCGAGCGCCTCGCGGTCCACTCCGCCCAACGGCGTGTCGTCGGGAGCAGGCTCGCCGCCGCCCGCGCCCTCGCCGGCTGCGGCGGCGCGGCTCGCGCTGACGGCACGCTCGATCGCGTTCGAGAGCGCCGCGAGCGTTACCGGCTTGGCTACGAAGTCGTCCATTCCGCATTCGCGGCAGCGCTCGAAGTCCTCGCGCATCGCGTTCGCCGTGACGGCGACGATCGGCATGTGCGCGGCGCCGCCCTCGCGCTCCTCGCGCGCGCGAATCTCGCGCGTCGCGGTGTAGCCGTCCATGACCGGCATCTGGCAGTCCATCAGGACGGCGTCGTAGTTGCGCTCACCCAGCGCGTCGAGCACCTCCTGGCCGTTCTCGACTGCGTCGGCGACGATCCCGAGACGCTGGACCTGGCGCATCAAGACCTCTTTGTTGACTGGGTTGTCCTCAGCTATGAGGACGTGCAGCCCGGCGAGTTCCCTCGACCCCTCGCCATCGCCGGACTGCTCAAGCGGCGCGCGCTCGGCCTGGATCCCCGCCAGCGCGTCGTAAAGCCGCGACTGCTTGATCGGCTTGCCAACCACCGCATCGAAGCTATCAGCCGCGGCAGGCGGATCGGCGAAGTTCTCGCCCAATTCGAGCAGTGCAACGAGGAAAATGCCCTGTTCTCCGGCGCGCTCGCGAAGCCGCGCCGCCAGCTCGCGCTCCTGCTCACCGGGCGCCGAGGTGGCGACGATCGCCACGTCATAGGTCTCACTCGCCGCGGCGCTGCCGTAACGCTCGAGGGCCGAGTCGAAGTCGACGACGCGCGTGGCGACCATGCCCCAGGCGCGCAGATAGCGGTCGAGCGTCTCGGCGGCGGTGTCCGAGCGATCGACGACGAGCACGCGAAGCGGCCGCCCGAGCGGCGCCGGGGCGGGCCGCACGACCTCCGCTGCCGCCTCGGCGACCGCGAACGGCAGCGTGAACGAGAACGTCGAGCCGGCGCCGGGCTCGCTCTCGACGGCCAGCTTCCCGCCCATCAATCGCACCAGGCGCGAGGAGATCGCAAGGCCGAGGCCACTACCGCCATGCTCGCGGGTGCTGGTCCCGTCCACTTGCGTGAAGGGGTCGAAGAGCGTCGCGACGGCCTCCGGTGGGATGCCGGCGCCGGTGTCGCGGACGGTGAAGGCGACCGTCGTCTGGGCGCCCGCGGCCGATTCGCACTCCGCGCGCACGACGATCGCGCCCTGTTCGGTGAACTTGACGGCGTTGCCGACGAGGTTGACGAGGACCTGACGCAGCAGTCGCGGGTCGCCGCGCAACGTTCCCTGCAGCGCCGGATCGACGTAGCTGTCAAGCGAGACGCCCTTCTGGCGTGCGGACACGGCGACGATGTCTGTGACCCCCTCGACGAGCGCCACGAGGTCGAAATCCTGGGTCCGCCGCTCGACCTTGTCAGCCTCGATCCGCGACAGGTCGAGGATGTCGTCGATGATCCCCAGCAGATCGGTCGCCGCCGTTCGCGCAATCTGCGCGAGATCCGCCAGCTCCGCGGGCATTTCGGAGTCAAGCATCAGGTCGAGACTGCCGATGACTCCATTCATAGGGGTGCGAATCTCGTGACTCATCGTCGCCAGGAACTCGGACTTGACCACCGAAGCGCGCAGCGCTGCGTCGCGAGCGTCTGCCAACCTGCGCTCGGCAGCCTTGCGCTCGGTGATGTCGTGCACGAACGCGACGAAGAACTGCTGGCCGCCGGCATGGAGCGAGTCGATCGACGCCTCGAACGGGAACTCGCTGCCGTCGCTGCGCTTCCCGGTCCCCTCGATGCGCCGTCCGTGCAGGTGCGCGGGGTCGCTACGCAGGCGCTCGAGCAGCTCCACCCAGACCTGACTGTCGCGCGCCGGCAACAGCTCCGTGACGTGAGTGCCGACCGCGTCCTCCGGCTTGATTCTGTAGAGCTCGACCGCGGCGTCGTTGAGGTCGACGATCTCGCCCTCGCGCGTCAGCGTAAGGATCGCGTCGAGGCTCGCCGACATGATCGCGCTCTTCAGCTCCTCGGTCCGCACGAGCTCCTGAGCGCCGAGCTTGGCGGCCGTGACGTCGGTGTAGACCGTGATCGCCCCAGCGGGCTCCGCCTCGCCGTCGCGGAACAGCGGCTCGCTGTTGATCATGACCCAGATCAGCCCGTCGACCTGCGGGACGCCGAGCGTGCGGCTCGCCCGCTCGCCGGTGCGCAGCGCGACGCCCGTCGGGCGCTCCTCGAACGGCAGCGGCGTGCCGTCGTCGAGCACCGGCTGGAAGCGGTGGTCGGCGGCGCGCTGGGTGACCAGGTCGGCGAAGGGGATGCCGATGATTTCGATCGCCCGCGCGTTGGCCAGGATCGCCCGGCCGTCACCGTCGTAGACGATCACGCCCTCGTGCATTGCGCCGAGCGCCCGCTCGGCGACGTCTCGGGGGATGTCAGCGCCTTCGGCGACCTGCAGGGCAGGGATCGCCGCCATCTCTTCGTGCGGGACGGTCATTTGCCTGAGGATAAACCTGCTTTTGCCAATTCCCCCCACCCCTGGCCGGACGTACGCCCAAACACGGGGGCAAGTCAATGAATACGGAGCGCCGCCTTCGAATCCTGCTTGTGGAGGACGACGCGATCTTCGCGGCGGTCACCGCCGAGGTCATGCGCGAGCGCGCACTGGTTCGCTGGACGCCGACCGCGGAGTCGGCGATCGCGGCCGCCGGCGAGAAGGATTGGGACCTGATCATCACCGACATCGAGCTGCCCGGAATGAGCGGTCTCGAGCTCGTGATGAAGATAAAGGCGGCCCAGCCGCACGTCGCCACGCTGATCCTGACCGGGCACCGCAGCTTCGACAACGCCGTCGAGGCGATCCGCGTCGGCGCCGACGACTTCCTGACCAAGCCGGTCGACCGGCGCACTCTGATCGAGAAGATCGACGAGCTGGCAGCGCTCTCGGCCCGCCGCAAGGCCGCCTCGAGCTCCGCGGTGCTGGCGATCGGCGCGCACCCTGACGACGTCGAGGTCGGCGTCGGCGGCACCCTGCTCGGTCACGTCGCCCAGGGACACGAGGTCTCGATCCTCGTGCTGACCGGCGGCGAGGTCGGCGGGCTGCCGGGCGACCGCGCCCGCGAGGCCTCGCGCGCCGCCGAGCTGATGGGCGTGCGCCTCTTCCACGTCAACCTCGCCGACTCCAATGTCGGCGAAGGCGGCGCGACGATCGGCGAGATCACGCGCGTAATCGAGGAGCTCGAGCCGGACACGATCTACACGCACTCCGACCACGATCTCAACGAGGACCACCGCAACGTCCATCACGCGACGACGGTCGCTGCGCAGCGCGTTCCGCGCATGTTCTGCTACCAGTCGCCGTCCTCGACCGTCGAGTTCCACCCGATTCGCTTCTCGGCCGTCGATGAGTTCATGGACCGCAAGCTAGCCGTGATCCGCTCCTACACCTCGCAGGTCAAGCAGCGTCGCTACCTCGACGCCGAGATGCTGCGCGCGACGGCCCGCTACTGGAGTCGCTTCGGGCACTCGCGCTTCGCCGAGCCGCTCGAGGTGACACGCGACGTCGAGGGCGAGGCGACCCTCGAGTCACAGGAAAACGAGAGCGCGAGCACGAGCATGAGCGCGCTGCTCGAGTCGGCCGATAAGTACTAGGCCGCCTGTCCCGCCAGCAGCTGGCGCAGCACGTACTGGAGGATCCCGCCGTGGCGGTAGTAGGCGACCTCCATCGGCGTGTCGATTCGCACGATCACCTCGAACTCGCGCCCGTCGGCGCTGACAGTCGCCGTCTCGGGCCGCCGCCCCGCGGCGATCGCCTCTGCGACGCCCGAGACCGAGTACTCCTCCTCGCCGCTCAGGCCGAGCGAGGCGACGCTGTCGCCGTCCTTGAACTGGAGCGGCAGGAGCCCCATGCCGACGAGGTTCGTGCGGTGGATGCGTTCGAAGCCCTCGGCGATCACGGCGCGCACGCCGAGCAAGAGCGGACCCTTCGCCGCCCAGTCGCGCGAGGAGCCCGAGCCGTACTCCTTGCCGCCCAGCACCACGAGCGGCACGCCCTCCTGTGCGTATCGGACGGCTGCGTCATAGATCGTCATCTCCTCGCCGCCCGGGACGTGGCGGGTGAACCCGCCCTCCCGCAGCCCACCGCCGCCGAGCAGGTTGCGCAGGCGGATGTTGGCGAAGGTGCCGCGCACCATCACCTCGTGATTGCCGCGCCGCGCGCCGTAGGAATTGAACTCGGCGAACTCGACGCCACTCTCAAGCAGGTAGCGCCCCGCCGGGCTGTCGCGCTTGATCGCGCCGGCCGGTGAGATGTGGTCGGTGGTGACTGAGTCGCCGAGCACCGCCAGCGCGCGCGCACCGCTGATGTCGTGCAACTCGGCCGGCTCGGCTGGGAGCGCGTCGAAGAACGGCGGCCGGCGCACGTAGGTCGACTCGCGCCAGTCGTAGCGATCGCCCGAGGGCACGTCCAGCGAGTGCCAGTTCGCGTCGCCGTCGAAGACCTCCGCATAGCTCTTGCGGAACATGTCCGATTGCACAGCGGCCTCGACGGTGCGCGCGATCTCGGCGCTGCTCGGCCACAGGTCGCGTAAGTAGACCGGCTCGCCGTCGGCGCCCTCGCCGAGCGGCTCGCTGCCGAGGTCGATGTCCATCGTGCCGGCGAGCGCGTAGGCCACCACCAGCGGCGGCGAGGCGAGGTAGTTCATCTTGACCTCGCTCTGGATGCGCCCTTCGAAGTTTCGGTTGCCCGACAGCACAGCGGCGACCGCGAGGTCGCCCTCGGCGATCGCCGCCGAGACCTCCTCGGGGAGCGGGCCCGAGTTCCCGATGCAGGTCGTGCAGCCGTAGCCGACGAGGTTGAAGCCGAGCTGCTCGAGCGGCTCGGTCAGTCCGGCGCGCTCGAGGTACTCGGTGACGACGCGCGACCCCGGCGCAAGCGAGGTCTTGACCCACGGCTTTCGCTCCAATCCCGCGTCGACCGCGGCCCGCGCGAGCAGTCCGGCGGCGACCATCACCGCGGGGTTCGAGGTGTTCGTGCAGCTGGTGATCGCGGCGATCACGACGTCGCCATGGCAGAGCTCGCGCGTCGCAACCGCCGCACCGCCGCGGCCGTTCGGCCCCGCGTCGTCGTCGGTCACGAACGTCGCGAGCGCCTCGCGAAAGCGCTCGCGCGAGGAGTGAAGCGGCACGCGATCCTGCGGTCGGCGCGGGCCCGCGAGGCTCGGCTCGACCGCCCCGAGGTCAAGCTCCAGCGTGTCTGAGTACTGGGGCTCGGGGCTTGATGCGTCGTGCCAGAGGCCCTGCTCGCGCGCGTAGGCCTCGACCAGCTCGACCGACTCTTTCGGCCGGCCGGTGAAGTGCAGGTACCGCAGGGTCTCTGCGTCGATCGGAAAGATCGCGGCTGTCGAGCCGAACTCCGGCGACATGTTGCCGATCGTCGCCCGGTCTGCAATCGGCAGCCCGCCGAGCCCCTCGCCGAAGAACTCGACGATGCGCCCGACGACGCCCTTGTGGCGGAGCATCTCGGTGACGGTGAGGACAAGGTCTGTTGCTGTCGCCCCCTCGGGCAGCTGACCCGACAGGCGAAAGCCGATCACCTGCGGCAGGAGCATCGACATCGGCTGGCCGAGCATCGCCGCCTCGGCCTCGATCCCGCCGACCCCCCAGCCCAGCACGCCGAGGCCGTTGACCATCGTCGTGTGGGAGTCGGTGCCGATCAGCGTGTCGGGGTAGGCCTGCGGCAGCGCGCCGTCGCGCTCGGCGACGAACACGACGCGCGCCAGGTACTCGAGGTTGACCTGGTGGACGATGCCGGTGTCCGGCGGCACGACGGCGAAGTTCTCGAACGCGCCCTGACCCCAGCGCAGGAACGAATAGCGCTCGGCGTTGCGCTCGAACTCGCGCTCAGCGTTGCGCGCGAACGCGTCGCGCGTGCCGAACACGTCGACCTGCACGGAGTGGTCGATGACGAGCTCGGCCGGGACGAGCGGTGTAATCGCCGCCCCGTCGCCGCCCATCTCGACCATCGCATCGCGCATCGCGGCGAGATCGACGACGGCCGGAACGCCGGTGAAGTCTTGGAGCAGCACCCGCGCCGGGGAAAACGCGATCTCAACGCTCGGCGGGGCGGTCGGCTCCCAGCGACAGAGCGACTCGATATCGGCGGCAGTGACCGAGCCGTTGCCCTCGGTGCGAAGGAGATTCTCGAGCAGGATCTTCAGCGAGAACGGCAGCCGATCGATGTCAAAGCGCTTGGCGAGGGCGCCGAGGCGATAGATCTCAAAGCGCCGTCCCGCGAGCTCGAGCTCTGTTCGTGCGTCGAAGCTGTTGGCGGTCATCGCTGCTCTCCTGCGGTCGTGGTCACCCCGGGTGTACCGATTATCGCGCAGGCAACCCAATAGCCTGTGGCGCCGTGAGCCTGCTGCAGGCGCTAGGCATCCTCGGCGCCGGAGCAGCCGCCGGAGCGATCAACGTGGTCGTCGGTTCAGGCACGCTGATCACCTTTCCCGTGCTCCTCGCGTTCGGCTATGCGCCGGTCACGGCGAACGTTTCGAACACGATCGGGCTCGTGCCGGGCGCGGTGGCGGGCGCGATCGGCTACCGCGCCGAGCTGCGTGATCAGGGGGCCCGGCTGCGCCGCCTCGCGGCGGCCTCGACGCTCGGCGCGGCGGCCGGCGCCACGCTGCTTCTGACGCTCCCTCCGTCGGCGTTCAAGTCGATCGTGCCGGTCTTCATCGGGCTCGCGCTCGTCGGGATCGTGGTTCAGCCGCGCCTCGGTCCGGCGCTGCGCGCACGCCGCGGCCACGCCGCCCAGCAGGTCGGCTCTGGCTCGCTCGTCGCGGTATTCGCGACCGGCATCTACGGCGGCTACTTCGGCGCCGCGCAGGGGATCATGTTGCTCGCCTTCCTTGGCATCACGCTCGATGAGCCCCTCCAGCGGCTGAACGCCGTCAAGAACGTCCTCGCCGGCCTCGTCAACCTCCTCGCCGGCGTGATCTTCGCGATCGTCGCCCACATCGCGTGGGACGCGGCCGGGCTGATCGCAGTGGGCTCGGTCAGCGGCGGCATCCTCGGCGCCCGCTACGGCCGCCGGCTGCCCGCCGGACCGCTGCGCGCGCTGATCGTGGCCGTCGGCGTCGTCGCGATCGTCCGCCTGCTGTAGCTGTCGTGGAAACCCGCTGATGCGGCCGCCCAGCGCCACCGAAACTGATGGGCGAGCGACACAGCAGTACGCTCGCCGCATGAGATGGATCGGCGCCGCTCTCGCAGCGCTCGCGATCTCGGCCGCCTTGCCCGCCGCGGCGTCCGCGAAGACTTGCTCCAGCGGTTTCAAGCACGCGGTTATCGGCGGCGCCCAGAAGTGCCTCCGCCGCGGCGAGTACTGCGCCGTCGCCGACAAGCGCCAGTACCCCAAGTACGGGTTCGTCTGCGATGACGTGAACGGGACGTATCGTCTAGAGTCGAAGCCCTATCAGTCCTACTTCCAGAGCCGTCGCCAGACCCCGGCGCGCCCAAGCGCGCGTCCGATCAGAACGTTCTTGACGCGTCGTCCCTCGGTCCCCTTCCGCACCGACCGGCCCGTAGCCGAGAGGCGCGCGAGACGGTACAGCTGCGACGTCAGCGACCTACCCATTCGAGCCCTCCTTCTTCGCCGTTGCGGGAGATCGTAAGGCCGAACACACGGTCCGCCCACGCGACTGTCTTCCTTAAGACACCCGTTCCTCGAGCCGGCGGCGCAGTTCGTCACCGCGCCCCGCGGCGACCGCCCGCGCGGCGCGCGCCTCGTCGAGTTCGAGGTTGTGCGCCTGGGCGTACTCGAGCAGGTTCTGGCGCTCCTCCGACTCGCGCGCCGCCCGCGCAAAGAGCCAGGCGAAGAGCAGGATCGTGACGATGCTGCCCTCGACCATCATCACCGCGCCGGCGTCGATCTGATCCTGCAGGGGCGAGAGATGGCGGGCGTGGTCGAAGGGGATGTAATAGGGGTAGAAGATCGAGTGCGCGAACAGCATCGCGTTGCCGAGGATGCCCTCGATCAGGCGCACGCCGATGATGTAGCCGAGCTTGCCGAGGTTGCCGAACCAGGCGGGCTTGGGCAGCGGGCCGAGCAGCGCCATCCACATCGCGAGCCCCGTCGCGAGGAAGCAGGTGTGCTCGAGGATGTGGATGTAGTCGTTGTTCAGCGCCGCGTCGTAGAAGAACGGGGTGTGCCAGAGGTAGAGGTCGACCGCCCACAGGGGCAGCGCGACCGCCGGGTGGCCGAACACGCGCAGGCGCCCGAGCGTCGGCCGGCGAAGCAGCGGGGCGATCATCGGGCCGGTCAGCCCCATCACCAGCGCAAGCGCGGCGAGATCGCCGATCACGAGGTGCTCGGCCATGTGCGCGACGAGCAGCTTGTCGGCGATCGCGTCGGCCGGACCGCTGAGGACAGCGACCAGCATCGCGAGACCCCCCACGAAGCTCGCCTGGCGCCACGTCGGCACCGCCCGCCCGTCGCCGGCGAGGTGCTTGGCGCGGCGGCGGTAGGGGATCCAGACCGCGATCGAGAGCGCCAGGACGACGACGTCGGTGATGCCGCCCGGGACGCGCACGAAGGCCAGCGGGGCCATTAGCTGGAGGGTAGTCCTTAGGAGAGGGACTGAAGCCGCTCGCGCAGCGCTCCGAGGAAGCGCGCCGCGTAGACGCCGTCGAGCGCGCGATGGTCCCAGGAGAGTCCGAGGATGCAGAT
>Ga0070733_10002322_pt1 | contig 13666 bp, 13 predicted proteins | sample Coa_R1_9_FD_66450 | JGI IMG/M metagenome (GOLD analysis project Ga0070733, IMG submission 66450) | Surface soil microbial communities from Centralia Pennsylvania, which are recovering from an underground coalmine fire - Coalmine... | ecosystem: Environmental > Terrestrial > Soil > Unclassified ... | reverse complement strand
CTGCGCAAATACAACTTCCTTCAGGGGCAGGGCGTCTATCGCGCCGTGTATCTGTTCGGGAACAAGCAAGCCATTGTGAAGGTGAACCAGCAGGGCGGCGACCTGCTGAAGTTCCCGCAGTCGCAGGCGCCCGGTACTCCGGTGCAGACGTGGCTCATTCGGCAGGTTGATGAGACATGGACAAGCGACGCCTCGCAGCTCGGCGGCTGGTGCCGTGTTATCGTCTCGTTGCAGACGGACCCCAATAACCCGCCATGAGCACGAGCCCCGTACAGCAGGACATTTTCGGCGTCCTCGCGCCCTTCATTCAGGCGGTGACGGCGAACACCGCCACGCCGCTGACGACGGCCGATGACCAAATCTTGCAGGGCCTCGGCAACCGGCTGGCCGATCCGCCGGGGCTGCCGGGCTTCTGCGTCATGACCATCATAGGCATGCGCCGGCTGCGCACGAACATCGACACGTGGGCCACCGTGGGCGACCCCACGAGCATCAGCAGCGAAATGGGGGCCGAGATTCGCGTGCAAGTGGACTTCTACGGCCCGACGGCGCAGGATTGGGCTGCGGCCTTCATGACTCAGTTTCGGGATGACATCGGGGTGCAGGCACTGGCCCCCACGTGCGCGCCCCTGTACGCCGACGATGCCCGAATGGTGCCCCTCGAGGACACCGAGGACCAGTATGAACAGCGCTGGCTTGTCGAAGCGGTTTTACAGTACAATCCGGTGACGACTAATGCGCAGCAGTTCGCTGACGCTTTGACCGTGACCGACGTAAACGTAGACGAGGCTTTCCCGCCATGACTCAGTCAATACCCGCCAGCCAATTGGTCAACTCGGTTCCGAGCGTCCTTGCGGCAGGCGGCAATCCGCTGTCACTCAATGCGGTGTTCCTGACGACGGATGATAGCATCCCCATCGGCACGGCAATGCCGTTCGGTAGCGTGACAGCCGTTGAGGATTGGTTCGGGCCGAACGCCCCGGAGTCGATCCTCGCCGGTCAGTATTTTCAGGGCTACTCGCTCGCCAGCGTGTTGCCCTCAACGCTGTGGTTCTACCAGTACAACCCGGCGGCGGTGGCGGGCTACCTCCGCGGCGGCGCGCTCACGAACGTGTCGCTTACCGAGCTGCAAGGCTTCAGCGGCACCCTGACGATTGAGATTGACGGCGAGACGGTAGTTTCGGCCGCCATCAACCTGTCGAGCGCGACGAGCTACACCAACGCCGCGGCGCTCATCACCACGGGCTTGCAGACGGTCGGCGGGATTTTCAGTGGCACCGGGCAGCAGACGCTCGGGGTGCTGGACATCACCGCGACGGCTACGGGCGAGCTGCACGTTGGCGACACCGTCACCGGCGCCGGCGTGTTCGGTGGCACTGCCACCATTCTGTCATTCGGCACGTATACCACGCTGGCCGGCACCGGCACCGTGAACGTGAGCACCAGCGGCAGCGCTGGCCCGGGCGCGGTCGATGTCAGCAGCACCGCGGTGTGCAGCTTCGACAGCCTGCGCGATGCCTTCGTCATCACCAGCGGCACCACGGGCGCCACGTCCTCAGTGGCCTATCCGACCACGGACACGTTCGCCACGGACCTGTTGCTCACCGCGGCCACGGGTGCCGTGCTGAGCGCCGGCGCCGCTGCTGCGACGCCTGCGGGCACCATGAACGGCGTGGTGAATGCCACGCAGAATTGGGCGACCTTCACCAACGTGACGGACCCGGACGACGGCGCGCCCGGCGGAGCCATCAAGCTCGAGTTTGCGGATTGGGTCAGCGGACAGAGTCCGGCGGGGCAAGAACGCTTCGCTTATGTCGCATGGGACTCGGACTTGACCCCGAGCACCGAGGCCAACGATTCCTCGAGCTTCGTGGCGGCCGTCACCGCGGCGCAGCTCAACGGTGTGGTTCCAATTTGGGATCAGACGCAGGGCCTTAAGGCCGCGTTCTTCTGCGGCATGGTCGCCTCAACGAACTTCAACGCGCCGGGCGGGCGCATCGCCTACGACGGCAAGGGCGCCGCCGGGCTCACCGCCGATGTCACCAGCCTGACGGCCGAGCAGAACCTGCTTTCCAACGGCTACAACTTTTACGGCGCATACGGCTCGGCCAATCAGACGTTCTTGGAGTTCCAGCCCGGCAGCATGCCGGGACAATGGAAGTGGGCCGACCCGTACATCAATCAGATTTGGCTCAACAATGCGTTCCAACTCGCACTGTTGGTTTACAAGCAGCAGCAGAATCAGGTGCCCTACAACCAGCAGGGCAACAACGGGATTCGCGGCGCGATGTTCCCGACGGTGCAGCAGGCGCTCAGCAACGGCGTGATTCAGGCCGGCGTCATGCTGTCGGCCTCGCAGGCGCAGGCGGTCATCACGGCGACGGGCAACCCGAACGCTGCCACCACGCTGCAAAATGTCGGCTGGCTGCTGTTCATCGGAACGGCCTCGCCCACGGTGCGCGGCAACCGGGGCTCGCCGCCGATCACGTTCTATTACACGGATGGCGGCAGCATCCGTACGCTGTCCTTCAACAGCGTTGATGTCGAGTAACGCGGAGCACTGACGACATGGGCACGATTACCTCAGCCAACAGTCAATTCACGCTGACGATTCCGGCGCTCGGAATCAATCAGGCGCCGATTCAGGGCTACGCGGCCGACGATGCTTTCACGCAGGAAGCGTTTGAAGTGACCGAGACGCGCATGGGTGTCGATGGCACCCTGAGCGCCGGCTACACTCCGAACCCCAAAAAGCTGACCGTGGTGCTACAGCCCGACTCGCCGTCGATCCCGATTTTTGACCAGTGGATTGCCGGCATGGAACAGGCGCAGGAAGCGCTCGAGGCCAGTGCGTTCATCACGGTGCCGAGTATCGGAAAGGCGTTTGCGTTCACAACGGGATGGCTGCGCAACGTCGTCAAGATGCCCTCGGGAAAAAAGGTGCTTGAGCCGCAGTCATACACCATCGAGTGGCAGGACATCGACGCTGTCCCGATCTAACACCGACATGCGCACATGCCACGAAAAACCGAACGTCTTACGATCACCGCTGAGGGGCGGGACAAGGGCAAAGTTTTTGTCCTGACAGAAATGCCCGCCGACCAAGGCGAGCGTTGGGCACTCCGTGCCCTTTTGGCGCTGACCAACACCGGCGCCGCGATTCCCGAGGAAGCGCTCAGCGCCGGCATGGCCGGGCTCGCCGCCGTGGGAATCCAAGCCCTCGGCATGCTACAGGCCCCACAGGTGCAGCCGCTGCTTGATGAGCTGTGGCCGTCCTGCGTGCGCTTCCAGCCGCCCAACGAGAAAATCAGCCCGGTTGAGGTGCTGCCCGGCCCAACCTCACAGATTGAGGAAGTCAGTACCCGCCTCACCATCTACCGCGCGCTGCTGAAGCTGCACACGGGTTTTTCACTGCCCGACGGGTCCCCGACTTCGGGCATGCAGAATTCGGGGGCGGACGAAGTAAAGTCCGGGTGGCTGTCGTCAATGTCCCGCGCACTGTTGGGGCTATTGTCTCTGCACGGCTCGCGACGCTAACGGAGCTGCAAACAGTCTATGGCGTCGAGGACGCTTATGACCTGCTAGAGATTCTTTCAGTAGACAACCACAACCGACCGCAACGTGGCAACAGTAATTGACAGCCTGCTAGTTACGTTGGGGCTCGACCCTCGACCGTATCAGAAAGCATCCAAGGACGCCGAGCGCCGGCAGAAGCAATTCAAGGAGTCCGTCAAGAAAGGCGGCAATGAGATTGCGGACGCGCTGTCCGAAGTCGGCCGGCAGGCCGCGGTGTTGTTCCTCGGGTTCGAGGGCCTTAAGGGCGCGATTAGCTACCTCGGCGGACTCAACCTCGCCACGGCCGAGCTTGGCCGTTTCTCTAAGAACATCGGCCAGTCAGCCCACGAGGTGAACACGTGGGATTCCGCCGTGGAACTCGCCGGTGGTACAGCGAAGGACGCGGAGAATGATCTACGCTCGCTGTCGGGTTCGCTCACGGCGCTGAAGGCCACGGGCGAAGTGTCGCCCCTCATACTGTTGTTTCAGCGCCTCGGCGTTGCCGTCTATGATGCGCAGGGCCGCACGCGCAAGCTGACCGACATTTACAAGGACCTTGGCGACAAGCTCGGGAAGTTCAACCGCGCGGACGCTGTCAACCTCGCGCAGCAGGCCGGGCTCAGTGAGAGCACCATCAACCTGATACTCACCGAGGCGCAGGAGCGCGAGCGACTGTTGGCTTTGGCGGAGAAAAATAACGCGGTCAATGACGAGTCGGTGAAGAACGCGCAGGAGCTTCAACAGGAGTGGCGCGAGATTGGGCAGCAAACAAAAGCGTTCGGCATGTCCATTCTGGCCGATGTCACGCCGGCGGTTAAAGGGCTGTTCTCTTTCATGCAGGGCGCGTTTGGCCCTATCAAGGACTTGCTAACAATCATCATCAATGGTTGGAAGCAATTGGCCGGGCTCATCGCTAGCATTCCGCTGCCCAAGGGCGGCACGCTTGGCGGCTTCCTCAAGGACCAGTGGGACATTTTTAAGGATGACTTGGCCGCCGGCGCCAAGGGGCTGCATCGGCTCGCCACCGGCGGACAGGCGGCGGCGCCCACGGCGGCAGCGCCCGCCGGTGCGACCCGTGGGCTGCGGAACAACAACCCGGGAAATATCCGCTACGCCGGGCAGGCTTCCGCGACCGGGCAGGACGCGCAGGGCTTCGCCATTTTCCCCAATCTCAACACTGGCATTCAGGAAGCGAACCGACAGCTTGACCTGTACGCCAAGCGCGGCATCAACACTATTGAGGCCATCGTCAGCAAGTGGGCGCCGAAGAATGAAAACGACACGCAGAGTTATATCGGGCGTCTCGAGAAACAGCTCGGCATCAACCGCGGCGCGCAGCTCACGCCCGCGGATCGCCAACGCCTGCTGTCGGCCATCTTCAATCAAGGCGAGGGCAACAAAGTAGGGATGAACTCGATTGCCTCGGCGCTCGGCCCGAACCCGGGTGCGCTCGATTCGCTGCGCTTCGCCGGCGCCGCTACTGCGGATCAAACCCGCATGGTCGCGCAGTCCGGCGGCGGTGCCGAGACGAACATAGATATTCGAGACATCAACGTCTACACTCAGGCCACGGACGCCAACGGCGTGGCTGCTGAGCTGCCCAACGCACTGCGCCGCAAGGGCGTGGTTGCACAAGCAGATACGGGACAGAGCTGATGCCGCTTTCAATCATCCCCAAGGCCCCATTCCCTAACGTGCCGCAGCTTCCCGGTGTGCCGCAGCTCGTGCGCTCGTTGCTGTTTCCGCCTTCACCGCTGCCCACCATTGGCACCGAAGCCTCGGGCAACCTGTGGGCGTCCTCGAACGCGCTTCCCACGTGGGGCGTGTTTCAGATGGTGAATGACACCACCGACAACGGCGACGGGACCACGACTACCACGCCCAATTTCGTGCAGGTCCTCGACCCTGACAATGTGTTGAATTTCACGCGCCGCGCCGAGTGGCGGCTGCCGGACTTTCCGTTGCAGGACGGCGGCTTTTCGTCTTACAACAAGGTGACGATTCCGTTTGAGCTGTCGGTGCGCATGACCAAGGGCGGCTCGCTGTCGGACCGTACCGACTTCCTCGCCACCCTCGAGGACATCGAAGGCGACCTCAACCTGTACTCGATTGTCACGCCCGAAGTGACCTACGTCGATGTCAACATTTTGCGCTCGGAGCTGACGCGCCGCGGCTCTGAGGGTGCGTTCTATCTCACCGAGGTGGACGTGTTCTTCCGCGAAATTAATCAGGTGCAGGCGCAATACTCGACTGCATCGGACGCGGCGGCCGATACCTCGAACTCGCAGAACTCCGCGGCAGTGCCGCCGGTGAATCAGGGCAACGTGCAGGCGCAGGCCGCGCCGTCCACGGCGGTGACGGCCGCGCAGAATGCGCTCACTCAGGCGCCCATGTAAATGGAAGTAGTCCCGCTTTCCCCGGTTCCTTCGCAGACGTTGCAGGTGGTGCTCGACGGGCAGAACTGTGCCATTTCGGTCTACACCAAGCAGGGCTATGACTACACTGACCCAACACTCGGGACGCCGAACACCAATCTTTACTTTGACCTAAGCTACAACGGCATCACTGTTACCACGACGGAGATTTGCCTCAACCTCAAGCGGCTGCTTGTCAACCGGCAATATTTGGGGTTCTCCGGCGACTTCATGTTTGTTGACACGCAAGGCGACCTCGACCCGCAGTATGTCGGGCTCGGCGGGCGCTACGTGCTGCTGTACATCGAGGCGGCAGAGGTCGAAGAATTCACCGACGATGACGGCGACTGATGGCCGGCACCTTCACACTTAAGCAGCTCCGGTTCACGTTCGCACTCGCCAACAATGCGACGTTCGCCGGCGGCAACTCCAACGTGCTGACCGTGGTGGGGCTTCGCGCCTCGGCCTTCATCAAGGGGTCAGGGCTGCCCGCGTTCCCCGAGGCGGAGCTTACCGTGTACGGCATGCGGCAGGCCGACATGATCGCGCTGACCGCGCTGGCCTTCCAACCGCTCGGCTTGCAGCGCAATACCGTCACCGTGGAAGCCAACAGCGGCAACGGATTCTCAACGGTGTTCATGGGGCAAATCATCACAGCCGGCCCTGACTACAGCAACGCGCCCTCGGTGTCGCTCAAGATGCTGGCGCGCGTGCTCGGTTACGAATCGCTGTCGCCAGCCTCGGCGGCGTCCTATCCACAGCAGACGAGCGTTGCCACCATCGTGGCGAATCTCGCCTCAAAGCTCGGCTATGCGTTCGAGAACAACGGCGTAACCGCGCAGCTCAACAATCCTTATTTTGGCGGCACGCTCGCGCAGCAGCTCCGCGCTGTCGTGCAGCACGCCGGGATTGACCTGTACATCGAGGGCAACGTCATTGCGATTTGCCCCAAGGGCGTGCCGCGCAGCAAACAGCCGTTCATTCTGTCGCCTACCTCGGGCCTCGTGGGTTATCCGAAGCTCGACTACAACCGCGGGTTTGTCAACGCTCGCGCGGTGTTCAACAGTGGGTTTCACTTCGGCGGCCCCGTAACGGTGCAGGACTCGGCCGTTGTGCAGGCCAATGGCTCGTGGGTCATCGGCACCATAACGAACATGCTTGAGTCGCAGATGCCCGGCGGCGCTTGGTTCTCCGACCTGCTGTTGTATCCGCCCAATTCGCTGCCGCCAATCCAATGAGCACCCCGGGCTCACAAGTCTTTGGGCAGCAGGACGTAGCGACCGCCACGCATGATTACAACGTCATGGCGTTTGTGTTCGGCGTCCTCATGCAGAACATTCAGACGGCCACGCTCGTCAAGGTTGTGAGCTGCACGAACTCGGGCGGCGTCTCGCCCATCGGAACTTGCACGGTGCAGCCGCTCGTCAATCAGATGACCGGCAACCGGGAATCGGTCCCGCATGGCGAGCTGTTCAATTGCCTTTACTCGCGCCTCGTCGGTGGCACCAACGCGATCATCATGGACCCGCAGCCCGGTGACATCGGCTTGATGGGATTCTGTTCGCGCGACATTTCCGGCGTGCGCGCCAACGAGGGACAGGCCAACCCGGGCAGCTTCCGCATGTTCGATTGGGCGGACGGCATCTACGTGATGGGCGTTCCGCTAGGCGTGACGCCCGAGCAGTACATCGCCTTTGCGGCCGGCGGCATCACCGTGGAAAGCCCCACGCAAGTGCAGGTCACTGTGGGCGATACCACGATCACGGCCACGACGGACAGCCTTACGCTGACCGCGGGCGGGAAAACCGTGACCATCGACTCGAGCGGGGTAACTATTGATGGTATCCTGTTCGAGACTCACACGCACTCGGGTGTACAGACTGGCGGCGGCAATACAGGGCCGCCCAATCCATGAAAACGCTTTTGCTTGACGTTGCAACTTGGGACCTCATTACGGACGCCAATGGGAACATCGCGGCGGCCGAGGACCCCTATGCGCTCGCGCAGGACGTTGCCAGCCAAATCCGCACCTTTCTGGCCGAGGTGTGGTATGACACGACGTTGGGCATTCCCTACGCCTCGCAGATTCTCGGCAAGAACCCGCCCGTTTCGGTGCTCCAAGAGTACCTTGTCAACGCTGCGCTCACCGCGCGGCCTAACACTGCGGACGTGTACGTAGTCAAGGCCAAGTGCGTCATTCAGTCTTTCAACCGAGACACACGGCAGGTGTTCGGGCAAGTCCAATTCATTGACAGCAACAACGCAGCCGGCGCGGTATCGCTGAACGGCACGACAGTGAGCGTAGCATGAGCGGAACAACCAGCGTCCCGGCCATTCAGTGGACCGCCACGGGCCTTGTACTGCCGACAGAGTCGGTGATTCTCGCCGGCGTGCAGGCCGACTATGACGCCGCGTTTGGCGGCAACCTGAATCCGGCACTGAACACGCCGCAGGGTCAGCTCGAGTCATCGACCACGGCCATTATCGCGAACGCCAACAGTGCGATTGCGGAGCTAGTGAACCAAGTTGACCCCGACAACGCAACCGGCTTCATGCAGGATGCCATCGGCCGCATCTACTTCCTGAACCGCAACCCGGCGCTGCCCACGACGGTGCAGCTCTTGTGTACGGGCGGCGTGGGTGTGCCCATCCCGGTGGGCGCGCAGGCCATCGACACCAGCGGCAACATTTACGTTTGCACGCAGGCCGGCACCATCGGCTCGGGCGGCAATGTGCTGCTGAGCTTCGCGAACCAGCAAACCGGCCCGATCCCGTGCCCGATGAGCACCGTAACGCGCATCTATCAAGCCATCCCCGGATGGGACACGGTCACGAATCCTGCGGCCGGCACGGTCGGGCAGGACGTTGAGTCCGCGGCGTCATTCGAGTTTCGCCGGCAGAACAGCGTTGCAGCCAATGCGCACGGTTCGCTCGCTGCGATCTACGGCGCCGTCATCGAAGTGGCGGGCGTGCTCGATGCCTTCGCCATCGAGAACGTGACGGACAACGCCATTGACGGCCCCATCGACAACAATCCCAACAGTACGAATTTTAACGTTGTCGCGCACTCGCTCTATATCGCAGTGACCGGCGGCGCGGCGGCCGATGTCGCCAACGCGATTTGGACGAAGAAAAACGAAGGGTCCAACATGAACGGCAACACGACGTTCATTGTGACCGACGACAACTATTCGTTTCCCATGCCGCAGTACACCATCACGTGGGAAACGCCGAACCCCACGCAGTACAGTTTCATTGTCAACATCAAGAACAGCTCGGCGCTGCCTTCCAACATTGAGGCGCTGGTGCAGGCGGCCATCACCGCGCAGTTCAACGGGACCAACACCAACGGGCAGCGCGTGCGCATCGGCTCGCTGTTGCTGGCCGCGAGCTTCTACGGCCCCGTAGCGCAGTGCGCCGGGCCGAGCGTGCCGGTACAGGTGCTGTCAATCTTCATCGGCTCGACGTTCACCGCCACGGGTAGCGTGACCAATACCTCCGAGGTGCTGACCATCACCGCCGTAGGCGCCGGCAGCATCACGCCCGGGACGGTCCTGACCGGCACGGACATTCCGACGGGCACCACAGTGGTGCAGCAGCTAACCGGCACCCCGGGCGGCATCGGCACGTATCAGATGAGCGCGGCGGCCACCGGCAACTCAGGCTCGGAAGCCATCACCGGCGCCGGCGGAACAGCGCAGCAGATTGGCATTGACCAGCAACCGCAGATTGGCAGCATAGTGGTCAATCTCTTATGAGTTGGCATCTAACAGCCACTCAGCCGCTTGGGTTTGGCTTTGGCGAGGGGCTTACCTATCTCGCCACTGATGGGGCAGGACAATGGGTAGCGGGCGGCAACCGTCAAAACGTGTGGGTCACGAATGATGACGGCAACACATGGACCGGCCCTATCAATGTTGATCCGGTGGACCTCGCCGGGCTCAGCGGCGTGCAGTGGCTCAATGACCGCTTTGTGGCGTGGGGACCGTCTAGCACCACCGGCAGCAATATTTACACGTCGCCCGATGGCAGCACATGGACTCAGCGCGCCTCGCAAATCGACATTGCGTTAAGCGGCACCGAAAATGAAGGCGGCGGCTTAGGCTCCGCGTACCTTAGCGACCTCTATATCATTGTTGGTCAGGATACTGGCGCCGGCTTCACTTCTGTTACCTCGCCCGATGGCGTCACGTGGACGTTGCAAAATGTCTATAGCAGCCCGAGCGGTGGCGGCTTCACCGGGGTAATCAGTGACGGCACGCATTTTGTTGCGACCGTCATTGATAACAGTCTATCGCCCGTCAATCAGGTTGCGTACTCGACCGACGGCGCCAATTGGACCTTTCAGAGTTTCACGGGCGCAAGCGGGTTTGGCCCCAACGGCTTCCCGCTAGGCATCTATTTCTTTGACAGCAAGTACATTGTTGGATGGGGTTACGATTCCACGGCGAACGGCGGCCTTGGGCAAGGATGGTATGAGGTCGCCACCACGCTGAGCCCGTGGAACGGTGTTTCTACCAACGTTACCTCATCGCCTCTAGGCGTGCAGGTTTACCCATTCACCGCGGACAATGGATCAATCGCCCTTGGCGCGGCGCTGAATTTCAACGATTTAGTCAACACGCCGGAAGCCATCACCACAACGAACGGCACCGCGTTTTTGTTCGAGGCCGCAGGCTTTGCCGGTGGCGAATTTGCGGCTGTCGCGCGTGGCACCGATGGCTTTATGGCTGTCGGCAGCAACTCGAGCAACGTCAACATTGCGGCGTTCCGCCCCGATGTCACTGACGTGACAGTGCCCAACGTCGTGGGCCTGCCGCAGACGGCCGCCGAGAATCAAATCACCAGCGCGCTGTTGGCGGTCGGCTCCATTTCCTCGGTGTTCAGCAACACGGTGCCCGCCGGCAATGTCGTGAGTCAGAGCCCCATCGGCGGCATGATGGTGGCCGAGGGCTCGCCGGTCAATCTGACCATTTCCGAAGGCCCGCAGCTCGTCATTGTGCCCGATGTCATCAATGACCCGGTTGCGCTGGCCGCGCAGATACTCGGCGCCGCTGGCCTCAACGTCGGCGGCCCCGTGGCCGTCATCGACTTTTCGGTGCCGTTCGGCTGTATCTCCGGGCAGAACCCGTTGCCGGGCACCTCGGTGCTTATCGGCTCGACGGTCAACCTGAGCGTGTCGTCGGAGGTTCTGCCGTTCAACGCGAACGCCACTGTTATATCGCAATACTCGAACAGCAACACGCTGCTACAACTCATCGAAAATATGAGCACGTACATTGACCCGCGCGAGAACATTCTCAATTTCTTTAACCTCGTGTGGAACGTTGACACCGCCGTGGGCTTTGGCCTCGACATTTGGGGCCGCATCGTCGGCGTTAACCGAGTCATCCCGATCCCGGGCACCAGCGGCGCGTTCGGCTTCGATAACAGCGACACTCCGCCGGATTGGGAAAACTTCGGCGTCAACGGACAGCCCGGCATCGGCGGTCCGTTCTTCAGTGGCGAACTGAATACCGGCAGCTTCACGCTCAATGACCCGAGCTTCCGCACGCTGATACTGACCAAGGCGCTGGCGAACATTTGTCAGACGACGGCGCCCGCGCTTAACCAGCTCATCACGAACCTTTTTCCGGGCCGCGGGAAGTGCTACACCACGGACGGCGGCAAATCGAATAGCTCCGCCGGCGGCATGTCGATGACCTACGTTTTTAAGTTCTCGCTTACCACAATCGAGCATGCCATACTAGCCTTTAGCGGTGTGCTGCCGCACCCGGCTGGCGTGCTGACGAACGTGCTTGTGGTGCCGGAAGCAACCTTTGGCTTTGCGGAGCAAGGACCAGCGGTACAACCTTTCAATTTCGGCGTATTCCAAGCCTAAGCCCACATGCCAGCACCTACCCCGCAAGAACTCCTGACAGCCATCGCGGCGGACGCGAACCCGGTCAACATCACCAGTCCCATGCCGGTGACGCCGCCGGTATCGCCGTCGAACGCTGCCTGCATCGAGGACGGTTTCCCGCCCATCACGATGCAAAGCGAGCTGTCCGGCGGCCTGCCGCCGCTCGGCGCGGACATGAACGGTATTCTGTTCCTCATCACGTCTCACACGCTGTGGGTCGAGTCGGGGCAGCTCTACCCGTACAGCGCGGACATCGCCGCGGCGATTGGCGGCTATGCGGCCGGAAGCATCCTCGGCATGGCCGACGGCTCGGGCATCTGGCTTTGCACGCTCGCTGACAACAGCTCGAACCCTGACGCGGGCGGCGGCGGATGGGTGCCGCTCTACAGCTACGGCCACTCCAACATCGCGACCACGGGCGGCACCATCACGCCCACGACTTCACAGCTTGAAAAGGGCGTGCTCGTCTTTACCGGCACGCTCGCCACGAATCTGACTGTGCTGCTGCCGCAAACCGAGCGGCAGTATCTCATCGTGAATGCGACCTCGGGCGCCTTCAACATGACGGTCAAGACGGCCGCCGTGGGTTCGTCGGGCGTCTCAGTGCCACAGGGCGGTTTCGCTTCGCCGGTCGGCGTGTACAGCGTGGCCGATGGCAACATTTATCCCACGGTCGCGCCGCTGTCGGTGCCGATAGATCAGAGCCCCACGGCGCTGTCAATCGTGCAGCGCGACAACCTCGGGCGTGTGTTCGCAACGTACTTCAACGGCAACACTGCGCTTGAGACGCCCACCGTGGGCGCGGTCATCGTGCAGAACAGCGCGGCGGACGGATACTTCCGCAAAATCTCGCTGACCAATTTCGAGGCGCAGCTACTGTTGCAGGGCCTCGGCGGCACGCTGGTGAACTCGCAGGTACCTTACAGCGTGGTGCAGCAGTGGGCTGCCTCGCTGTTCTCGAGCGCCGCGCTGACCGGGACGCCCACGGCGCCCACGGCTCCGCTTGGCACGAACAACACGCAGATTGCAACCACCGCGTTTGTCAAGGCGCTGCTTGGCGGTAGCATCTTTTCATTCCGGTCCGGCACCTTCAACATTGTTGGCAACGTCGCTCCGGGCTCCGTGGCGTTCAGCTCGCCGTTCCCGACTGCGTGCCTCGGCGTCGTGTGCTCGGTGCCATCGGGCGGATTCCAGCCGGGCGCAACGGGCTTCACGCCTTCGCAGTTCACGCCGAACGGCAATGCGTGTGGCACGCAGCTCGCAACTTATCTCGCGTGGGGTAACTAATGTCAGGCGGTCAACCAGTTCCGCCGCGGATTGTTGAGGCGTTCGCCATCAACGCCGGCGGTGCCTACATCACCAACCCGTTCCCGGTCGCTTCGCAAATCAGCGTCACGCCGGGGCGTGCTTCGCTCAATGACGGGTTTGTCCCGCTGAACATGACGGACCCGACCGCCGGCGGCATTCCGCCGTTCGGTGAGGACATGAACGGGATTCTGTACCTCATCAGCGCGTGGGTAGCGTTCTTCGCTGCCGGTCAGGTCCCAACGTATGACGCCACGCTAGCCGCGGACATGAGCGGCTATGCGCTCGGCGCGGTGGTGCAGCAGTCGGCGGACACCACGGCGTTTTGGATCAACACCATTGCCGGCAACGCGAGCGACCCGGATACGGGAACGCCCGGGGATGCGGGGTGGGTCAGCACCAAGCCGCTACACGTCTCAGTTTCGGCGGGCGGCAACAATGTGGCGCTCCCCGGGCCGAGCGACTACGTCTATGACGTTGACGCCTCGGG
>Ga0070733_10002321_pt1 | contig 13667 bp, 14 predicted proteins | sample Coa_R1_9_FD_66450 | JGI IMG/M metagenome (GOLD analysis project Ga0070733, IMG submission 66450) | Surface soil microbial communities from Centralia Pennsylvania, which are recovering from an underground coalmine fire - Coalmine... | ecosystem: Environmental > Terrestrial > Soil > Unclassified ... | reverse complement strand
GTTCAAGAAAAAGCGCAAGATCATCAACCGCGCTTACCAAAACGTCGAAGACGATATTGTCGGCAAGATGACGATCGCCTCGCTCGATGCGGAAATGGTCGCCCGCCAAAGGCCGCCTGTCATTCTTCCCGACGCACGCTGCACGCAGTCCTATTGCCGTTGTCGCCGCGATTAGAGCCGTCGCCACGGGCCCGGGCGGCTTGACTTGGCGGCGGCGGGCTAGCGTTAAGTCTTTGAAAATATTTTGAGGCCTAATTTAACAATTGTCGATGTTTGATTCCCCTGTCCGATTAGCGATGAGCGCCGACAGCTTGTTGCGAAGGTTTCCTTTCGCATTTTGGCGCAATTCGGACGCGATTGCCTCGTAGCGTTTGGCCTTAAGGCGGCCCGTTTGCGTCCAGGCGTCGGGACCGCCGCCGACTCAAGGGGCATGAAATGGCGATCGCAATCACGATTGAACCGGAATCCGCCAGCGTGCCTGCGACAATGTTTCGGTTGCTCGTCAACAGCAATGTCGTCGCCACCGGATTGTCGGTCACCCAGGCCCATGTCGCGATCGGCGAAGTCCTCCTTCAGATGGCGCATCCTAAGAGCCAGGAGCCGCGCGCTCGCATGCCCCGCGCCACCCAGTTTCCGCTGTCTGCCAAGGCGGAGGCCTGAGCCCGAGGGCCGTTGCGCGGCAACATCGCATACAGTCTGCTTCCGCACGGAACGGCGGGGCGGCGCCAGGCGTTAAAGGGAGTGCAAGTCAACGGCCGCGCGGCTGATCCCGCGCCGGCTGAGACCCTATCTGCTTGGAGACCTCCCATGCGCAAGCTCGCATTGCTCGTCGCCGCGGCGGCGGCGATTTCGACCGCAGCTCTGGCGACTGCAAACGCTCAAACAGGGTGGAATGATGGTTGCTACCGGTTGGGCCTGACAGGCTATCATTGGTACAACTTCTGCGTCGGGCCTGACTTCGCCTATCCGCATCGCCGCGTTTGCGAACGCGGAGGCTTTTGCTGGTATCGCTGACCTAGGAGATGTGACAGCCCGCCGTGTCTAATGGCCACGGCGGCCTCCTTATACGGCGCGTCTCACGCGCGCCGTATAAGGCATGACCTTGCGCCAAGCGTTTCGACGGTCGATTGACGCTGCTCGGATGCGCATTTCAACGCGCTTTTATCGTCATTCCACGAGGCGGATTGTGCGCCGCAACGGGCTCATCTCTGCGCCGCCAATCTCGATCGGCGGGTAATTTGCCGTCCATCTCAAGCGTCGCGAAAGATTGATGGGCGATAGTCCAAAGAACGAGCGTCCATTAAGGCGATTTTTCTTGACTTATTGGTCAATCGGCGATGGATTCCGCCGCCCGACATCTAACCTATTGATCGGGCTCAGCGTTCCGAATGATGGCAGGGAATAAAACGGGGGCGAGCGAAATGACCTCCGAGGGGGGAAACGTTTTTGAAGCCGACTAATATTTTCGACCCCGATTACTTTCACAAAGTGGTCGATTGCCAATGGGCCTGCCCGGCCCATACGCCCGTCCCTGAATACATCCGGCGCATTTCGGCCGGCGATTATACCGGCGCCTATATGATCAATTGGCGCTCGAACGTCTTTCCCGGAATATTGGGACGCACCTGCGATCGCCCCTGCGAGCCGGCTTGCCGACGCGGGCGCGTCGAGGAGCAGCCGGTGGCGATCTGCCGCTTGAAGCGCGTCGCCGCCGATTACAAGGGCGATATTTCAGCGTTCATGCCCAAGCCGCCGGCGGCGCTGAATGGCAAGCGCGTCGCCTGCGTCGGCGCCGGGCCAGCTTCGCTCACCGTCGCGCGCGATCTTAGCCCCCTCGGCTATGATGTCGTCGTCTTCGACGGCGATCATCGCGCCGGCGGCATGATGCGCAGCCAGATTCCGAAATTCCGGCTGCCCGACGAGGTGATCGACGAGGAGGTCGGCTATGTGCTCGACGGCGGCGTCGCCTTTGTCGCCGGACGGCGCATCGACTCGATGAAGGCGCTTCTCGCCGAAGGGTACGACGCGATCTTCGTCGGCAGCGGCGCGCCGCGCGGACGCGATCTCGATCTGCCGGGCCGCAAGGAGGCCGCGGCGCATATCTGTGTCGGGATCGACTGGCTCGCCAGCGTCTCCTTCGGCCACACCAACGCGATCGGGCGACGGGTCATCGTGCTTGGCGGCGGCAATACCGCGATGGATTGCTGCCGCTCCTCGCGCCGGCTCGGCGGCGTCGACGTTAAGGTCGTGGTGCGTTCCGGTTTCGCCGAGATGAAGGCCTCGCCCTGGGAAAAAGAGGACGCGATCCACGAGGGCATCCCGATCCTGAATTATCACGTTCCTAAGGCTTTCATTCACGACAACGGCCGCTTGACCGGCATGACCTTCGAGAAGGTTAAGGCGGAGAAGGACGATCAAGGCCGCCGCGTCCTTGTTCCGACCGGCGAGCCCGAAGTTTCTTTAGAATGCGACGACGTCCTGATCGCGGTGGGGCAGGAGAACGCCTTTCCGTGGATCGAGAAGGATTCAGGGGTGGCCTTTGATCGTTACGGCATGCCGAAGCTCGATCCGGTGACGTTCCAGTCGAGCGCGCCCCCAGTCTTTTTCGGCGGCGACGCCGCGCTTGGCCCGAAGAACATCATCACCGCGGTCGCCCATGGCCACGAGGCGGCGATCTCGATCGACGCCTTCTGTCGCGGCGAGAACCTTCACCATCGGCCGCCGCCGATGACCAATTTGGTCAGCCAGAAGATGGGGATCCACGAGTGGTCCTATGACAACGCCATTGCGGTCGATCGGCGCTTCAAAGTGCCGCTGAAAGATACGGCGATTGCGCTGAAAGACATTCACGCCGAGGTCGAGCTCGGTTTCGATCCGAAGCTCGCCCTCGCGGAGGCGAAACGCTGCCTCAATTGCGACGTCGAGACCGTGTTTTCACCGCCCGATTGCATCGAATGCGACGCCTGCGTCGACATTTGCCCGCTCGACTGCATCTCCTTCGTGCCAGACGCGGGGAGCGAGAACGAGCTCCGAAGCTCGTTGAACGCCCCCGCCGCCAATCTTGCGCAGGCGATCTATATATCCACGCCGGTGAAGACCGGACGCGTCATGGCCAAGGACGAGGACCTTTGTCTGCACTGCGGCCTCTGCGCCGAGCGCTGTCCGACCGGCGCGTGGGACATGCAGAAATTCACGCTTGATATGGCGCAGGCGGGTGCGGGATGCCGATCCAGAGCGTAAACGACTTCGTCATCCGCTTCGCCAATGTCAACGGTTCGGGCTCGGCGAGCGCCAATCTCCTCTTTGCGCGCTCAATTCTGCGCATGGGCGTGCCGATCGCCCCGCGCAATATTTTCCCCTCGAATATTCAAGGCTTGCCGACTTGGTACGAAGTGCGCGTGACCGGCGACGGCCATCTCGGCGCGCGCGGCGGCGCCGACATGATGGTCGCGATGAATCCGCAGACCTTCGAAAAGGACATCGCTTCGATCGAGCCGGGCGGCTACCTTTTCTATGATTCCTCGCGGCCGATCCCGGCGACGAAGTTGCGCGCCGACGTGACGACGCTCGCCATGCCGCTCACCGACATCTGCGCGAAAGAATATCGCGAGCCGCGGCAGCGCCAACTTTTCAAGAATATCGTTTATGTCGGCGCGTTGGCCGCGCTTCTCGATATCGAGGTCGACGTGGTCGAGAAGCTGATCGGCGAGCAGTTCAAAGGCAAGGATAAGCTGATCGCGCCGAACCTCCGCGCTTTGCGGCTCGGCTATGAAGACGCCAAGAGGCGCTTTGAATGCCCGCTCGGCATTCGCATCCGCCGCAGCGACGCGGTCGGCGGCCGCATCTTCGTCGAGGGAAATTTCGCGGCGGCGCTCGGCGCCGTCTATGGCGGCGCGACGGTTTGCGCCTGGTATCCGATTACGCCCTCGACGTCGCTCGCCGAGGCTTTCGAGCGAAATTGCGCCAGGCTGAGGACCGATCGTCAGACCGGCGAAAAACGCTACGCGATCGTCCAAGCCGAAGATGAGATCGCGGCGATCGGCGTCGTGGTTGGCGCCGGTTGGAACGGCGCCCGCGCTTTCACCGCGACCTCAGGGCCCGGAATTTCCCTGATGCAGGAATTTCTCGGCCTTGCTTATTTCGCCGAAATTCCGACCGTCGTCTTCGACGTCCAGCGCGGCGGCCCGTCGACCGGCATGCCGACGCGAACGCAGCAATCGGACATTCTCGTCTGCGCCTTCGCCTCGCATGGCGACACCAAACACGTGCTCTTGCTGCCCGAAGATCCCGGCGAGGCTTTCGACTTCGGCGCTCTGGCCTTTGATCTTGCCGATCGGCTGCAGACGCCGGTCTTCGTCATGCTCGATCTCGATATCGGCATGAATTCGCATCTTTGCGCGCCGTTCCGCTGGGACGATTCCAGGAAATTCGATCGCGGCAAGGTGATGACTTTCGAGGACTTGGAGGCCGGGCGCGACTTCGGCCGCTATCTCGACGTCGACGGCGACGGCGTCCCTTATCGCACCATACCCGGCGCCCATCCAACTCGCGGCGCCTTTTTCACGCGGGGGACGAGCAGGGACCGCTACGCAAAGTACACCGAAGAAGGCGGGCCTTACGTCGACAATATGGAGCGCTTGCTCAAGAAATACGACACGGCGCGAAAGCTCGTTCCTCACGCCGAATTCCATCGGGCCGCGAAGGCGACGCGGATCGGCGTGATCTACTATGGCTCCACTTCCGGGGCGATGGACGAGGCGGTCGAGCTTCTTGCCGCCGAGGGGGTCCATGTCGACGCCTTGCGCTTGCGCGCCGTTCCCTTCGGAGCGGAGGTCGGCGAGTTCATCGCCGCCCATGAGCAGGTCTTTGTCGTCGAGCAGAACCGCGACGCACAAATGCGCACGTTGTTGATCGCCGACCTCGGCGTCGACCCGGCCCAATTGGCGCCGATCCTTCATTTCGACGGCTCGCCGATCACCGCGAGATTCATCCGTCGCGAAATCGCCGCCCGCTCGCGCGGCTTCGCCGCGCCGCTTGCTCGAGAGACCGTGTCGTGACCTTCCTCCCTAAGCCGAAATTCCATCACCCGGCGCTGCAAGTGAACGCGCTCGGCTTCACCCACCGCGACTATGAGGGCGCGATTTCGACGCTTTGCGCCGGCTGCGGTCATGATTCAATCAGCGCGGCGATCATCCATGCCTGCTATGAGCTGAGCCTGCCGCCGCACCGCATCGCGAAGCTCAGCGGCATCGGCTGCTCGTCCAAGACGCCGACCTACATGCTCGGCCAGAGCCACGGCTTCAACTCCGTGCACGGCCGCATGCCGTCGGTGTTGACCGGCGCCAATCTCGCCAATCGCGATCTTTTGTACCTTGGCGTATCGGGCGACGGCGACACCGCGTCGATCGGCTTGGGCCAATTCGCTCATGCGATGCGCCGCGGCGTCGACATGGTCTATATCGTCGAGAACAACGGCGTCTATGGCTTGACCAAGGGGCAATTCTCGGCGACCTCGGACAAGGGTTCGAAGAGCAAGAAGGGCGTCGACAATCTCGATTCGCCGATCGATCTCGCCGCCATGGCGGTGCAGCTCGGCGCAACTTTCGTCGCCCGCAGCTTTTCCGGCGACAAGGCGCAGCTCACGCCATTGGTCAAGGCGGCGTTCGAACATCGCGGCGCGGCCTTCATCGACGTGATCTCGCCCTGCGTCGCGTTCAACAATCACGAAGGCTCGACCAAGAGCTTCGACTATGTCCGCGAGCACAATATCGCGCTGAACCGCCTCGATTTCATCAGCGGTCGGCCGCCGATCGAAGTCGACTACGAAGAGGGAACGAGCGAAACCGTCGCGCTTCATGACGGCTCGACCATCCGCCTGCGGAAGCTCGCCGCCGACCACGATTGGCGCGACCGCGCCGCGGCTTTGGCGGTCCTCGAGAAGCACCGCGCCGACGGCGAAGTGGTCACCGGCCTCATCTACCTCAACGATGACGCGATCGATCTCCATGCGCGGCTGAGGACGGCCAAGAAGCCGTTGAACAGCCTCGGCGAGGCGGAGCTGTGCCCGGGATCGAAAGCGCTGGAGGCGATCAACGCAGGCCTGAGGTAGGGCGGGCAGGGCGAGGGCAGGCAAATCACCCCCTCATAAGGGCTTGGAACAGGCCCTTGCGATCAGCTCGCGCGCTCGTGCGACGCCGCGGAGCCGAAAAGTCGCGTCGTGCTCATGACCAAGCGCATCCGTCACGGCGAAAGAGACTGAACCCTCGTCAGGCAATGATTGCATGAAGGCGAGCGCGTCACGGGGCAGAAGCGCCGCGTCGAGCGTTTCGGTTCCCGGCCAAATCTCCGCCATCGGCGGCCCGTCGTTCACGCGGTACGTCACGCCATAAGCGAGCCCGAGGAGCGAGCGGCCCCAATAGCCGCCGGTCTTGATGACAAAGGCGGTCTTGTGGGCCTGGCAGAACGCCAGAAGCTCCTTCACGCCGCCCCAATCCGTCCCGCGCCGGCGCAGAGCCATCCGATTCTCCGCATAAACTTCCGGCGCGCCGTCCGCTCCGTAGGTGTCGAAGTTCACGCGCCACGCCGACCATCTCGGCGGCAGCGGACGAGGTTTTTCAGAAGCCGCCGCTCCCGCCAGGGGCGCGGCAAGCGAGGCGAGAATGACGCTCAGAGCGATGCAGCGGCCAAGACTCATGGAGCGAGCATAGCATGCCACAAGCCCAAGGACCGGAGACCGGCAGGCGGGCTCTTAATCGCCCTTGGCCGAGACCCGATTCCCTTTTCGCCTTCGACAGGTGGCGGGGGCCACATCGTCGAGACCGGTTCTGGTCTAAGCATTACTCTAAGAAATTCGGGGGGTGGGCCATGAACCGTTTCGCGATCGTCCTTTTCGCCTCGCTCGCTCTGCTTTCTTCGGTATTCGCCGCCGCGCCGTGGAAGGACATGAATCACGGCGGCGTTGCCGGCTATGACGATTCGTTCAGCGCCGTCACTGTTGCGACGAAATGAAAAGGGATTTGTAGCACCCCACGAGGTTCCATCTGTCGCGCGAAACCTCCCCCCACGACCGCGGACGCCTGTCGGCCATGTCGCAACCCGGCATGGCCGTTTTTTTGCCTGCCGGGGCGCGCGTATTATGAGCTGAAAAGATCACGACGGACGTTTCCGCTCATATTCATGTTCAATTTTCGCCGCATGCGCCAACTTTTCTGAAACCTTCGGCGGCTTCGACCGTATGCCGTTCGGCTCGCTGGCCGGCGGGCTTTTCCCCGACACCTGACCGGCCCCGCCACTTCCGACGGGGCCGAAGCTTTGACGGCGAATTGCAAAATGTCTTGGATCCGCAAGCTACCGTCCCCGCTCGAACTTAAGGACGGCAGGAGGGTCGCGATCCTGCGCGACGCCGCCGATCTGATCCTTGCGCTTCCTGCGCGTCAAAAAGCGAACAAGCGCTGGGAACACGCCGCCGAGCTTATGATGAAGGCGGCCAAGCCGACGGCCCGCGCCGCCGATATGGAGGCGTTCGCCGATCAATTTTCACGAGCGCTCAAGGCCGATGAGATGATCTAACACATCAAATCGACGCCATATCGCTAAGAAATAGCTATCGAATTTGTCTTCAACGGCATCGCCTGTCACAATTGGCGCGGGGCGGCAGCGCGAGTCTTTGATGCGGGAGCCTTCCCGCCGCCGAAATAACAGCCCCATCGTGTGTCCGGCGCTTCTGGAGTGAAGACCGTAAGCAATGGCGGGAGCTGGTGAACGCATCTTTCTTTGCGCCTTCGCCCCAAGATCGGCCTCGCCAGATGGAGCGCGAGGCCGATCTCTTTTGAAAGGCGCCTTGGCCTGGCGCTCGGCCGTTTGCCAATCCCGACCGCAGGCCGTTGAAGGCGATCCTTTTTGATCGAGATGCAACTTTCGCCTGGTTGCCGGGTTAATGCTGTGGGCGATGCGGAACTCATCATCTTGCGAGCCAGATCTGCCTCATCGGCGCGAACGGCGAGGCCGGTTTTTAAGGGCAGATTCCGCGCTCAGCGAGCGGAAAGGATCAATTTGATTATACAACCACGCCGTTTTCGCACATTTTCCCAAGGGAAGCGGCAGTGGCGAAGCCTGTCGCGGAGCGGGTCTGTCGGGAATTCGACAAAAGGGGCTCGCCCCGAAGCGTTTGATCGAACCGTCATGAAACCGTTTGACGAGAAGACTAGACTTTCTAACTTGGGCGCGCCTCGCCTTGCGCGCCGCAAAGCGTTGGCGTGGGTGAGATAAATGAGCATCACCATCGAGGCGGAGACCCCAGGCGATTCCCGGACTTTGTTCAGGGTGATTTTCAACGGGACGGTGGTCGCCACGGGTCTAACTGCCGCCCAGGCGCATTTGATCGTTGGGGATGCGCTGGCGAAAATCGCGCTGCCTCGGGCCGCCTAGCGTCGTCGCCCGCCCTTCAGGGCGGGCGAACTCAGCCCGGTAAGGCGGGCGAACGCGCTTGCAGCGCGCGCAGCACGGCAGCCTCCTCACAGACTATGCGCGTAAACGAGAGCTCTTTCGAGATCGTCATACTCATCGCACGCATTGGTGCCGCAGATCGTCTTGATGATCGACAATTGTTCCTTGGCGAGGTCGAACTTGCCTTCAATCACGTACGCCTCTCCCAGATATTCCCGCACCTGCGCGTAGTTCGGATCAAGCGCCACTGACTTAAGGTAGTAGCCGACGCCTTCGTCGGTGCGGCCGAGCTTGCGCGTGGCGTAGCCGCGATAGTTGAGGGCTTTGGGGGTGTTCGGATTCTGAGAAAGATCGAGAACGTCGAGCGCCTCCTGATAGCGCTCCGCCTTAGCGAGGGCATAGGCGTAGTCGGCCAGCTCGTCATCCGGAAGCACGCCGCCGTGCTGCGGCAGGCATTTATGATGCCTGCTGTCCCAAACCAGGCCGCGCGAACAGGTGGTCATATCCATCTGACCCTGGTTTTGATCGTTCATCATAGCGCCGCCGCCACCACCACTGCCACCGCCAGCGCCGCCACCACTGCCACCGCCAGCGCCACTGCCACCTCCACCTCCGCCACCTCCTCCGCCACCTCCTCCTCCGCCTCCGCCTCCGCCTCCGCCACCACCACCGCCGCCCGAGGCGAACGCCGTCGATGGAAGTTCGACAACCGAAAGGGCGAGGCAGATGGAAACAACGCGCGGCAAGGCGCGCCAGCACGACATCGCGAGCGTCATGACCTTAGATCTCCATTTTTGATCTCTTGCGCTGAAACACGCTGTTCGCTCGATTTATGCGCGCGGGCGGCTATCAACTTTTTGTCGCCTGAGGTGGCGTGGCGCGCCGCCGGTGATGAAATCGAACGCGGGCGACTTAAGCTTCATGGGCGCATCGGCGCGCGACAAAGGCTGTGAAGAGCGGGGAGATCGGGGAAAGGTCGTCGGGCGCGATTGCCTAGGCGGTCTGTTCGCCCTTTACTCCTCCTCGGGTTTCTCCTCACGTAGGATGAGGCCCTAGCCCGAAGGCCCCAAAAGGGCGCTTTGGGCCAGAGAGCCGGTGGCCGCAAGGCCGCCGGCTTTTTGCATTGACCCGCCGCTCGCGCCGGTTCCCTAAGGTCCGCCGTGACTGATCGCATCGCGGTGCGTGCAGACGGAAAAATATGGATCGACGACGGCCCTCAAGGCTCGCACCCATCAAGACGCCCTCGAAGATCAATAGTCCCCGTAGTTTAAAACCTGCTTGCTATCGAAGGAGAACTTATCGACCCCTGCGAGGACTGCGCTCGCCACGCCGTAGATCGAAAAGCCGAACAAGACCGCCAGAACAAATTTTCCGACCATTGCCGTGCTCCCGATTTGCGAGGTCAGCGCAGCGCGGTCGATGAGACCGGCTTGCGGGTCCGAAGGCATGCCCTTGTCTCCGCAAGCTATCTGCTCCGATCGCGCTCGATTGTGGCCGCAGCTTCGCGACGTTGAAGGACGCCGGCGCCTTGGCCCCGCTAGGTCGCGTCCAATGGTCCTAGGCGAGCGCCTATCCTGAGAGGGCTAGACCGACGCCGCCGTCCAACGAGCACGGAACGCATCGGCGCGCCTCATTCAAACGAATGATCCGTCCTTAAGATATTCTGGCGCTTCGGCTCTGAAATCAGTGAACGCGACGTCGGCGTCGTCGATGACGCGGCTGATGGCGGCCAGGTTGTTCGCCGGAGTTCGCTTGCCTTCTCAAAGTCAACAATGACCCCGCGCGAAACGTTGGCGGCGGCCCGCCAGCGCGTTTCATCCATTTCTACGAGCCCGCGCGCGGCATCAAACAGGCGAAAAGGTTCGCCGACGGCGAGGCGCAGCTTTCTTCGAGCGTTCGGCATGGAGCGGCTGTTGTGACCGCGGACCGTCAAAGGCTGTGAAGATCGGGGAGATCGGGGAAATGTCTGAGAACGCGATTGCCTTGGCGAACGGCTCGGCGTCAAATCCGGATCGGGTTTCGCCTTAAGTGGAGAGGCCCACAGGCCGGAGGCCCGAAAGGGCGCTTCGGCAGAGAGCCGGTGGCCGAAAGGCCGCCGGCTTTTTTTTTGCGTCAAGGCGCTCCGATTGCGAGGCGTGCGTTGGTCGAGGCGCGCGAGGCGTTCATGCCTCGCTCGGTGGCCTGTTCATTAAGCAGGTGAGAGCGCCGATGATCAGAACGATGAGCAGAATCGTAGAGGACCATGCGAGCGCGTTAATCAACCCGCGAATTGCGCCCCAAATGTTGACAAGCCCAATGAGGATGTCTCCGGCCACGACGCTAATCAGGATGCCGCGCACGGCGTCCCAATCTCGGAAGTCTTTCGCAAACCACCGAACGATTCCCAGTGTCATGAGCGCTGCTGCAAAGAACCGTAGACTGAGGGTGATATGGGCCTCTGGCGCGATGCCGAAAAGCTCGCTCATTCCCTTCGTAATCAATAGGAAGGCAAGTCCGTACAAGAATGAGATAACGGCTGATATCGTTAGGAACAACTTCGCGTTCATCTCTTCCTCCCCCATAGCGCTAAAGCGTTTTTCTGCTTTTTCAGGCTTCTACGGGCTTGGCGGGCTGTCAAGCAACCACGGCCCCTATGACGCTTTACGACTATTCCGCCGACCCCCAAAGCGCGTCACTCTCTTGGTCGACACGTTTTGCAAACGCCAGCGAGCTCTCTCTCGCCACGCGCGCGAGCGGCATGCGCCTATGTCCGCGCTCGGGTTCTAACTCCACATGGACAGGCGGATGATAGAGAGCTGTCTGAATTGGCGCGCCCAACGGGAATCGAACCCGTGTCTCCGCCGTGAAAGGGCGACGTCCTGGACCGCTAGACGATGGGCGCTTTAATCGCGGGCGCTCGGGCGAGCCGAGGCCGGTCCCCTATAGAGACGGCCGGCCCGACTGACAAGGGCGAGCCAATCGTATGAGGCCGCCGAGGCGGTTGCGGCCTTGGGCGCGCGCTGGATCAACGACAGTTTAGACGCCTTGCGCGTCCCTTGCCCTGAGAAGATGATGCCGCCCTTTTTTCGTTCACGAGGGCGCGTCATGCGGGCGATTAGGGTTCATGAGACCGGCGGGCCTGAGGCGTTGCGGTTAGAGGAAGTCGAATTGCCGCCGCCCGGGCCCGGCGAGGCAAGGGTCCGCCACCACGCCATCGGCCTCAACTTTCTCGACGTCTATTTTCGAAACGGCCTTTATCCTACGGCGACGCCTTTCACGCCGGGAAGCGAAGGCGCCGGCGAGATCGTCGCGCTCGGCGCCGGCGTCAAGAATTTCAAGATCGGCGACCGCGTCGCCTATGCCGCGCGCTTCGGCGCCTATGCCGAAGAGGCCAATATCGACGCCAAGCTTCTCGCCAAACTTCCGGCGGCGATTTCCTATGAGACCGCGGCGGCCGCAATGTTCAAAGGCCTCACCGCGCAATATTTGCTGCGCCAGACCTATCGCGTCAAAAAGGGCGACGTGATTCTCGTCCATGCCGCGGCTGGCGGCGTCGGACAAATTCTCTGCCAATGGGGCAAGGCGCTGGGCGCGACGGTCATCGGCACGGTCGGCTCGCGCGAGAAAGCGGCGCTCGCCAAAAAGGCCGGCGCGGCTCACGTGATTCTCTATCGCGAGGAAGATTTTGTCGCCCGCGTCGCGGCGATCACCAAGGGCGACAAATGCCACGCGGTCTATGACGGGATCGGCAAGGCGACCTATCCGGGCTCTCTCGATTGCTTAAGGCCCTTCGGCATGTTCGCCTGTTTCGGCTATGCTTCCGGCCCGATCGACAATTTCAACTTCAACCTTCTCGCCCAAAAAGGATCGCTCTTCGCGACGCGGCCGACCCTCTTCACTTTCCTTGCCGATCGCGGCCGCTTGGAGCGCATGGCGCGCGACCTCTTCAGCGTCCTCCGCTCGGGCGCGGTGAAGATCAAGATCGGCGCGCGCCTGCCGCTCGCGGATGTCGCGCGCGCCCATGTCGCGCTCGAGGCGCGCGAGACGACGGGATCGACGATCCTCACCCCTTGAGCCGCCGTATCCCGCCTAAGGTTTGCCGTCGCGAAAGCGTCACCGGGCGCGAAAGTGCTTGGCAATTTTTCCGGAAAGTTCAAGCCCTTTGCCGCTGGCTCTATTTCAGCGACCGGCTAAGATTATCCTATCTTGGCTGGGAGGCTGGGCGTGGCGCAATTGGACGCTGCCGCAGGGCAAGGCTCGAACGCCGCGACGCCGCTTTTGGCGGTTCGCGGCATCACCAAGCGCTTCGGAAATTTCACCGCCAACGACCACATTGATCTCGATCTGGTCGCGGGCGAGGTCCATGCGTTGCTTGGCGAGAACGGCGCCGGCAAGTCGACGCTCGTCAAAATGCTCTACGGCATCTTGGCGCCGACTGAAGGCGAAATCCTCTGGCAGGGGCGGCCCATCCATTTGCCCAATCCGAACGCCGCGCGCGCTCTCGGGATCGGCATGGTGTTCCAGCACTTCTCGCTGTTCGAGAATCTGACCGTCGCCGAAAATATCGCCCTGGTCATGCCGCCCGCCGATCGGCTTGACGACGTGCCGGCGAAGATCGCGGAAATCTCGCGCGCCTATGGCATGGGGCTCGAGCCTTCGCGCCCGGTATGGACCCTGTCGGCGGGCGAGCGACAAAGGATCGAGATCGCGCGCTGCCTGTTGCAGGACCCGAAAGTCTTGATCCTCGACGAGCCGACTTCGGTGCTGACGCCGCAGGAGGCCGAAAAACTCTTCGAGACGCTGGAGCGACTGAAGGGCGAGGGTAAAGCGTTGCTCTACATCTCGCATCACCTCGAGGAGGTGCAGCGCCTCTGCGACCGCGCGACTATTCTCAGGCTTGGCAAGCTCGTCGGGGCTTGCAATCCGCGCGCCGAGACGCCGCGCTCGCTCGCCGCATTGATGGTCGGCTCCGAGATCAAGGAGGTCAAACCCGCCGGCGCGCATGCGCTCGGCAAGGATCGGCTTGTCGTCTCGAACCTCAGCCTGCCGTCGCCGGAGCTGCACGGCGTCGCGCTCAAGAATGTATCGGCGGCGATCAAGGGCGGCGAGATTTTCGGCGTCGCTGGCGTCGCCGGCAATGGTCAATCGGAGCTCTTCGCTGCGCTCTCCGGCGAGACCTTGGCCAATGACCCGCAGGCGATCGTCATCGACGGCGAGGCTGTCGGCGCGCGCGGGATCGGCGC
>Ga0070733_10002320_pt1 | contig 13667 bp, 14 predicted proteins | sample Coa_R1_9_FD_66450 | JGI IMG/M metagenome (GOLD analysis project Ga0070733, IMG submission 66450) | Surface soil microbial communities from Centralia Pennsylvania, which are recovering from an underground coalmine fire - Coalmine... | ecosystem: Environmental > Terrestrial > Soil > Unclassified ... | reverse complement strand
CTCGTGACGTTCAGGGGAGACGCCTGGCAGGTGGTCACCCCGCTGACGTTGGGCATGTTCTTCAATTGATCCAGGGCATAGGTGCACCCGGGCGGGGCCACCCCAGGCAGAGGAGGGGTAGTGCAGTTCGTCGCCAGGCTCGTGCTGCCCGAGCAGTACATGGCGGCAACGCGCGCCGCGCTTTGCGTCGCGATCAGCCCGTAAGCGTAGAAACCGTAATCGTAAGCGCCCACAAACAAAAACGCATACCAGGGCATCAGCAGCGCGAACTCCACCATGCTGCTTCCCCGGCGATTCTTACCGTTTGCCCAAAACATACCCCAAGCGTGCGCCTGGAGGCGGGCAGCGTCAAGTATGCAGTTAGTTACAGCTTACGAAAGTTAGACCCGGACTGTTGACCAATAACGACCTATCAGCCGAGGCCCCAAGGGCTATATAAAAGCAATTGAGATGAAACTTTCTTTGTTACTCTTTGCCGGCGCGGCCCTCTGCTGCAGCATCCTGCGCGCGGGTCCGGTCGACGTTTTTACAACCCTCGGATCCGGCTACAACGCCGGAGCCGGATTGAGCGTGGGAGATGGCACCATTGCGGAAGAGGGAAACAGCTGGGCTATAGCGTTCACGGCCCCCTCGACGGGCGATCCGAATTTCGATTACGCGTTATTTGATATCCAGTTCGCCGGCTCCGACAGCGACGTGACCGACGAGGTCAGCGTCGCCCTCTATTCCGACAGTTCGAACCTTCCCGGCACAGCCGAGGAAACCCTCCATACAACGCTGTTGACAACACCGTCCGTGGTGACCGTGGACTCGATCCTCGATCCGGTCCTTTCGCCAGGCGCGCAGTATTGGATCGTTTTGAGCGACGCTAACGACGAAGCCACCTGGAACAGCTCCAACAATGGCCTGCAGGGCGTCGCCGAATTGCCGAACGGAGGCTCCTGGACTCTGTCGAGCAGCTACTCGCAGCCCGGTGTCGAAGTGGACGCCATCGAAGTGGCGGCCGTGCCGGAGCCTGGCACACTCCTCGCGTTCGGCAGCGGTCTGACCGCGCTCATGCTGCTGGCCCGCCGGCGCATCCGCAAATAGCCTATCTTCCCAGAAGTTTGAACCGGCGCTTGATCGGTTGATTCTCTTCCGTCTCTCCCAGAACCCGTCCGATCGCTTCCAGTGCGACCGGGGACATCACGCGATAGCCTTTCGCGTTCGGATGCAGCCCATCGTCCGATAGATCCGCCTGCATCCGGCCCGCCGCGTCTACCATGGCCGAATAATAATCCAGGTAAGTCCACCCCTGGCTCTGGCACCAGCCCCGCATCCAGCTGTTGATCGTCTGGATCGTCTCCGGCGGCCGGTTCACCGTCATTTCAAAATGCGGATCGTCCGCTTTGTGGTAATCGCCGACCGGCAGAATCGACGCAAAAACGGCCTTGATTCCATGCGCCTTAGCGAGATCGCCGATCGCTGTCAGGTCGGCTTCGATCTGGTTGACCGAAATTCCGGCCGCAATGTCGTTGGTGCCCCCCAGTACGACCACCAGCTTCGGATTCAGCGACGCCACGTCCTGCTCGAAGCGCGCCAACATCTGCAGGGTGGTCTGGCCGCCGATGCCCCGGTTGACGAAATCCCGGCCGGTGAAATATTCATTGAGCCGCCAGGCGTCTGTAATGGAATCCCCCAGGAAAACAACGCGCGGCAGCTTGCCGGCGGGGGGCATCTTCGAATCGGCTTCGGCGTAGCGCTTCAAATTGTCGGGATCGGAGTCCCGCTTCTGCTCAACCTGATTCTGCGTGTCCAGAATGGCCTCGAATTGCCTTTCGATGCGCTGCAGGCCTTCCCGCAGTTCCGCGTATTGCCGATCGGCGGCGGCCGGAAACGGAGACGGCCTCGGCATGGAATCGGAAAGGGCGAGATAAGCCTTGATCTGATTCATGAACTGATAGGTGAGCGCCGCGTTCCGGGGCATCTGTCCGATCGCCGCCACCGTTGTTTCCGCGTTCTGCCTGACCGGCTCGCTGGCGCGGACCAGGCCGGGGACAGCCACCCCGGTCGATTCCATCAGCTGCAGCATCCGCGTAGCGAGTTGCCCGAATTCCTTCTGGTCCGGACCGTTCTGTGCCCAAAGTCCCGTTGCCAGCAGCAGCAGGACTGGAGATTTCACAGCTTCTCCTCCTTCTCCAATTTAAAAGTGATCGTGCCGATGGTGAAGTGCAGGTGTACCTGCAATTGCACCGGCAGACGATTGTTATCGTCCGTGAGCCAGATATGCAAATGGCCGGAGCGCTTGAAAAGTACGTTATCGAACAGGAAAACTTCGTAGCGAATCGTTTTCCGCTCTCCCATGGGCGTGGCGAGATCTTCGCGCCGCTGGGATTCGACCTTCGCCTGTACGAACTTTTTGCCGTCGCTGATGGGAATCTGCACGGTCTTACCCGGCTCCACCCGCAGCGTGCGCAGCACCACCAGTGCGCCGAGGACGTCATGCACACAAGGCGGAATCTCCACCTCGTGCGAGATCGTGGAGTTCTTGTTAAGGTCCTTTTCGAGATAAAACGCCTTATGCGCCTGCGGATCGTAGGTGACTCGCGTCTCCTTGTTCCGGGCGCCTTCGTGGGCTGCGATAAAGGAGTTTTGGGCGCACAGGTTCTGCCCCAGCGCCGCTGTATAGTCGTCGTCCACGCGGTACAGACGCGACACCAGCCCCGCCGATTCCACATGCAGCCGCAGTTCGTTCGCGGCCGCGGAGGGACGCGGCACGGCGGTCCAGGTCAGCTTGGCCGAACCGGCCGGAATGAGCCGCCACTCAATCTGATAGTCGAGAACTTCGCTCGCCGGAATCGATGCCGGGGCACCGTCGCCTTGCCCGGGCAACGAGGGCAACTGTGTCTGCGGAGACTCCTGCCCCGTGGCGAACGGCGACACCGCGAAGAGCGTGGACAGAATGGCAGCGCGCCATCGCGATCCGGTCATGATACGCCGTCAGTTTCTCACACTGACTGACGCAGCCGTCAGCCGTTATGTTTCCGCCGCAGGAGAAACGCAACTCCACACCCCGCAAGGACCGCGGCGGGGAACAAATACCACAGCAAAGGAATGCCCAGCAAAAATATAATCACCGTGCTGGCGGCGAAAATCAGCCCGCCGATGTTGGCATCCACCGGCACCCTCGCAACGTTAATTTCCGGAAACGAAAACTTGTTCATTGGACCTCCCGTCGTTTATGCAACCGGCCGCGCCAGCGCAGTGGTTCCGAGCATCCCGCCCAATCCCATGGTCTCCACCGCCGAAGAAGGCACGATCACCATCGAACCCTTCTCTTTGAGCGCTTCATAAAGCATGTTCATGGCGCGCAGATGCAGTGCAATCGGGTTGTCGGCGTAAACCAACGCCGCTTCGGCGAACTTGCTCGAAATCTCCGTTTCCGCCGTGCCCAGGATGATCCGCGCCTGCCGCTCCCGCTCCGCCTGCGCCTGGCGGGACATGGCGTCTTCCAGCGCCGCCGGAATGTGCACGTCGCGAATCTCGACCGACTGGACCGTGACTCCCCAGGGATTGGTTTTTTCGTCCAGTATCCGCTGCAGTTCCTTGCCCAGCATCTCGCGCTCGGTGATCATCTGCGACAGCTCATGCCGCCCGATCGATTCCCGCAGCCCGGTCTGCGCGCTGAGCTGAATGGCCTGGCGATAATCCGCCACTTCCAGAATGCATTTCTCCGCGTCCCACACCACCCAGAAGACGATGGCGTCCACGTTCACCGGCACCGTGTCGCGAGTCAAAGCGGACTCCGCGCTCACGTCCGTCACGCGGATGCGCTGATCCACATACCCGCTGATTTTGTCGACCACCGGGATGATGAAGAACAGCCCCGGCCCGCGCAGCCCCTTGTACCGGCCCAGCCGCAGGACCGCCGCCTTCTCCCACTGATCGGCGACTCTGATCGAGAGCAGGAAATACACCCCGATCAATCCTCCCGCGACCACCCACACCGGCGAGCGCGTTATCGCGGTGCCGATGCCGCCTCCCGCCAGGAGGATGAAAAACAGTACCCTTCCCTCGGTGCTGATGCCCGAAGGCGAATTCTTTCCGGACGCCGCTCTCACGGCGTCAAACGCGATTGCCATTACCGTTCTCCTGATTTACGAGATCTTTCAATCGACTGCGTAATTCTTTTACCGTGAATCCGTCGCGCCCCGCCCGCGCCACGAACTCGGCCACCAGCTGATCGAGTTTGCGCTCGCGTTCCGCACCGCTTTGCTCGACTTTTGTATGGGTGATGAAGGTGCCGGTTCCCTGATGCGTGGTCAGCGCGCCGGTCAATTCCAGTTCGCGATACGCCCGCATTACCGTGTTCGGGTTGATCGAGAGATCGACCGCCAGCTGCCGCACCGTCGGCAGCTGGTCGCCCGGCCGGATCGCGCCGGACGCCCGCGCGGCATGCACCTGATCGATAATCTGACGATAGACGGGCACGCCGCTTTTCAAGTCGAGGCGGAACTGCATTCCTATTTGTATTAATACACTAGAACACTAGTGTAATGCAACAATAATTTTTATGAAGTGCGTTATATCGGGCGGTACCGGATTCATCGGCCGCCGCATCGTCGAACGATTGTTGCGGGACCAGCATTATGTGGGTGTCTGGAACCGGCGGCCCGGCAGGGAAAAACGGGCCGCCGTGGCGTCGTTCTCCTTGGATCCGTTGCGGGGAGAACCACCCGCCGAGAGCCTCAACACGATGGACGCTGTGATCCATCTCGCGGGCGAACCGGTCGCGCAGCGATGGAACGCCGAGGTCAAACGGCGCATCCGCGACAGCCGCGTCCTGGGTACGCGGGCGCTGGTGGACGCGATTGCGCGCGTGCAGCACAAACCGAAAGTTTGCGCGTCGACCATCGGCTGGTACGGCGATCGCGCGGACGAAGTGTTGACCGAATCGTCGGCGCCAGGCAGCGGATTCGTCGCGGAGTGCCGCCAGTGGGAAGCGGAGGCCGGCCGCGCCGCGGAATTCGGTTTGCGCGTCGTCAGGCTGCGGATCGGGTTTGTGCTGGGGAAGAACGGCGATCGCTCCGTTTTCGACGCTCATGCGCACAGCCCTTCTCGTTCCCGGCGCCCCGGGTTCGGGCGGGGACGCTGCCTCCGGAGTTGGTGCGCGAACCCCTGAACCATGCCAATCCGCGCGCCGTGACCCTGCATCGCCGCGCCCTGATATATTGCGAAGATCGGCTCCCACGCCTATGACCCAAACGCAGCGGTCCTCGCGCGTCCTCTACGCCCTGCTCTTTCTGTGGATGGCGCTCGGCATGGCGTATTACGTCGCCGGCACAGGCGCCCTGCGCGAGATCTGGTTCCGCGGCGACCGTCACGGCATCGCGCCGTTTGACATCGACGACACCGGCAAGCTGTCTGTCAGCACCGATCTCTCCAAAGAAACCGGCCTCGCAACGGGTGATCTTCTGGTCGCCCTGAACGGGCGGCCTTATACCGGCAAGGCGCAGCAGGACGACCTCGCCAATCGGTTCAGGCCGGGCGATCCTCTGACCGTGACTGTCCGGCAGGCCGACGGGCATTTGCGGACTGCGACCATGCCCCTCAAACCTATTGAGGGACCGCCGTGGACCCCGAGCATCATTGCCACCCTGGTCATCGTGCTGGCGGTGCCCCTGCTCAGTCTGGTGGTGGGCGGCTGGACCGTGGCGGCGCGGCCGCGCGATCCGAACGCCTGGCTGGTGCTGGTTATCCTCACCTTTCCGGAAATCGCGTTCGGAAACCTGCAGGCCACCTTTTGGCCCGGCTTCTGGCGCCTGCTGTTCTCCGAATGGGCGCGCCTCATCCTGGTGATCTGGTTCCCCGCCCTCGCCTGGTTCGGTCTGTTCTTCCCGGAACGCTCCCGCATCGACCGCCGCCTGCCGTGGCTCAAGTGGCTGATTCTCACCCTGGAACTGTGGTGCACCGCGTTTTATATGAGGATGAGTTACATCCTTTGGTTCGATATCGGCGCTCGCGCGGCCACGGCCGGGATCGAACGATTCAGCGACGGCCTCATCACTTCGCTCGAGGTCGGCTGCGTCCTGCTGTTCCTCGTGGAAATCGTAGACAAACAGCGTTCCGCTACCACCGCCGATGCGCGCCGGCGGCTGCGCGTTCTGACGCTCGGAAGCTGCCTTTCGCTCGGTCCGGCACTGGCGCTCTTCATCGGATTTCCGCTACTGGGCATCAGCCCGAGTGGCCCTTATTACATAGTGGTTGTCCCGTTCGTCGCTCTCTTCCCGGTCGTGGTCTCATACGTCCTCGTTGTGCAGCGCGCCATGGACATCCGTGTCCTCCTGCGCATGGGCACAAAGTATCTGATGGCTAAAGCCACCTTCATCGTCATCGAGTGCGCCATCGTCTTGTTTCTCGTCTTCTACGTAGCCGGAAATCTTCTGCGCAGTCACCAGACGGCTGCGGGCTACACCGTGATCGCCGTCATCGCCCTCGCCTTCACTACCAGCGCCGGATTCGGCAATCGCTTTATCGGCCGCGTGCAGACCTGGATCGATCGCCGGTTCTTCCGCGAAAGCTACAACGCCGAAGTCATTCTCAGCGAACTCTCCGAACACGCCCGCAATTTCACCGAAAAGAGCCCGCTGATCGAAAACGTCACCCGAAGCATCTCCGACGTGCTGCACGTCCCGCAGGTCGCCGTCTGGATGCGCAACAGCGCCGAATTCACTCTCCAGCAGACTCTCGGTCTCGATCCTTTCGGCCCGGCCCTGCTCGCCGGCAACTCCGCCACCGTCTCCAATCTCGCCCGCACCAACCTGCCCGCCCGCGTCTATCGCGACCGTCCCGACGCCTGGCTCGTCGAAGCCGGCGCCGACGAAATCTCCGTCCTCGACCGTGTCAACGCCGAAGTCCTCCTGCCTTTACCCGGCCGCGATCGCCTGATGGGCGTCATCGCTCTCGGACCCAAGAAATCCGAGGAACCCTACACCCCCACCGACCTTCGCCTTCTCCAGTCCGTCGCCACACAGACCGGTCTCGCGCTCGAAGTCAGCGAACTCGCCCATTCGCTCGCCGACGAAGCCGCCCGCCGCGCCCGCTCCGACCGCGAACTCGAAATCGCTCACGAAGTCCAGGAGCGCCTCTTCCCGCAGCAGACTCCCGCAGTCGCCGGAATGACGCTCGCCGGACGCTGCCGTCCCGCGCAGGGCGTCGGCGGCGACTACTACGACATGATCCAACTCGAAGGTGGCTGCGTTGGGCTTGCCATCGGCGATGTTTCCGGCAAAGGCATTCCGGCCGCGCTGCTCATGGCCAGTCTGCGCTCCTGCCTGCGCACCATGACCCTCGTCGGTCCGCGGGAAGCCGCTCAACTCGATCTCGCCGCGCTCATGCAGAAGATGAACCAGCTCGTTTTCGAAGCCTCGGCCGCCAATCGCTACGCGACCTTTTTCTTCGCCGTCTGCGATCCCGCGACCCGCCTGCTCCGCTACGTGAACGCCGGACACAACCCGCCCGTCCTGCTGCGCGGCGGCGACCGGATACTCCTCGAAGCTACGGGCTCCGTCGTCGGCCTTCTGCAGAACGTCGAATTCGAAGAACGCTCCCTCACGCTCTCGCCCGGCGACGCCCTGATCGCCTACACCGACGGTATCAGCGAAGCGCTTAACGCCGATGAAGACGAGTGGGGCGAAGAGCGCATGCTCGAAGCCGCCACGGCCGCGATACCCGTCTGCGCCGACGAAATTCTGCGCGCCATTTTCGCCGCCGCGGATCGCTTCATCGGAAACGCCCCTCAGTACGACGACATGACGCTTCTCGTCGTCACGATCGATTAAGGTTTGAGCGTCGCCAACTGCGAGGGCGACCGCCTGATCCCCAACGACGACCTTTGTTTGAGCGCACGGTATTCAGCCCGAAACAAGTGGACTTTTCGACGGACATACGTAGGGATGCCCGCGCGTAAGGAATCCGTCAATTTTCGGCCGCTGCGACGACGGAGAAAACCGCATCCTCAAGGCTCCGGCACTATAAGTAATCCTGGCCGTTCCGCCGATAAGGAAAGAGACGGAACGGACGCCTGATGCCATTAATCCGAAAAACACAGACGGGGCGCAGTTTCACTCCTGCCGAAGGGAAAATCCATAGTGCACTCTGAAGCCATTCTCGCCGGGACCTACGACTATCGTCTGGTCGCGTTATCCGTCGTCATTGCGACCCTCGCTTCGTACGCGGCCCTGGACCTTGGTGGCCGTGTAACCGCGGCGCGCGGGCATCTGAGATCCCTATGGCTCACGGGCGGGGCCGCGGCAATGGGAATGGGGATCTGGTCCATGCACTACATTGGAATGCTGGCCTACAATCTGCCGATGAACGTAGTCTACGATTGGCCGACTGTATTGTATTCACTGCTGGCGGCCGTGGCGGCGTCTGCGATTGCTTTGTTTGTCGTGAGCCGGGACACCATGGGTCCGGTGTCCATCGGCACTGGCGCGGTTCTCATGGGAGCCGGCATCGCTGCGATGCACTATATCGGCATGGAAGCCATGCGGTTACCGGCGATGTGCCGTTATTCTCCGGGAATCGTGTCCCTTTCGGTTGTCCTCGCGGTTGTGATTTCGCTTGTGGCTCTTTGGCTGACTTTCCATTTGCGGACGGAGACCAGGGCACTCGGCTGGCGGAAGGTGGCGAGCGCCCTCGTGATGGGGGCCGCCGTACCCGTGATGCACTACACCGGAATGGCTGCGGTCAGTTTCACGCCCATGCCGATGCATGTGGATCTGACCCATGCTGTCGATATCACGGAACTTGGTACCGTCGGAATCGGGGGCGTTTCGCTGATGGTTCTCGCGCTCACCATACTGACCTCGCTCGTTGACCGCAGGTTTTCCGCGCAGGCCATGGAACTTCATCACAGTGAGCAGCGTCTGCGGCAGCTGGTGGAGTCGGCTCAGGTCGTTTTGTGGCGGAGCGCCGCGGAAGTCACCGACTTCAGCTACGTCAACCAGGAAGCGGAAGATCTCCTGGGCTATCCGTCGGCGACATGGACCGGCACGCGCGCCTTCTGGGTTGATCATCTTCATCCGGAAGATCGCAGTGCCGTGCAGTCGTATTGCGCAGCGGCCGCCGAAGGCCGGGGGTCCCAGCAGTTCGAGCACAGAATGATCTGTGCCGATGGACGGATCGTCTGGCTGAGAACGTCGGTCCGTCTTGTCGAGGGCGCCAACAATAAGGAACTTGTCGGCGTGATGACCGATATCACCGAGCGCAAGCGAGCGCAGGAGGATTCCGAAGAGGCCAGCCGGGCGAAGAGCCGGTTTCTGGGAGAAATCAAGAGGCTCAACGCTCAGCTCAAGCAGGAGAACGTCCGCATGAGCGGGGAACTCGATGTCACGCAACGTCTTCAGCACATGATGCTCCCCAGCGATGAGGACCTGCGCGGAATCGCCGGGCTGGACATCTCGGGCGCCATGGAAGCGGCAGCTGAGGTGGGCGGCGATTACTACGACGTCGTGTCCAACGAAAAAGGCGTCGTGTTCGGAATCGGCGATGTTACCGGCCACGGGCTCGAAAGCGGAGTGATAGCCCTGATGGTCCAGACGGCGGTCAGAACACTTCTCGCCAATGGGCACTATGACAGCCGGAAGTTCTTCGAGGTACTGAATCGCGTGGTGTACGACAATACCCGGCTGATGAACTGCGATCGCAATCTGACCCTGAGCCTGCTTCATTACGAGGACAAACTGGTTACCATCAGCGGCCAGCACGAAGAGGTTCTCGTCGTCCGCGAGAACGGCGTCCTGGAAAGGCACGACACCATCAATCTGGGCTTTCCCATCGGCCTCGAGGAGAATATCTCGAGTTTTATCGCCGAAGCCAGGGTTCCCCTCGAAGCCGGCGACGTAATGGTCGTCTACACCGACGGAATCACCGAGGCCGTTAACGGCGCGGGCGTCGCCTATGGTATCGAGCGGCTCTGCGAGGTACTGAGGACCAGCCACAGGCAGATGGCCCAGGGGATCCGTGAGGCCGTCCTGACTAATCTGCACGAGTATGTGGGAGGGCAGCAGATGCTCGATGACGTGAGCCTGCTGGTGGTCAAGCATGCGTAGCGCATACCCGATACCCGCCGATGTCCCGACGACTCCCGCGAGAGCCATCCGGCGCGCCGATTCGCACCGCGCGCAGGTAGCTGGGCCTGCCGGAGGTTCGGCGGGCGCGGAGAACGAGGTCGTCCGCCTGTGGGCGGAGGTCAAACGGCTGCAGACCGAGGTTCGCGACAGCCAGATGTCGTTGCTGACATCAAATGAACATGGAGATGCGCTGCAAGAGCATCTATTCCGGCTCAACACAAGCCTGACGGCCGAGATACGGGAGCGCCTGGCCGCGGAGGAGAGACTGCAAAAACTCCTCGACACCGTTACAAGAGAGAAGGGCGACCTCGAAGACCTCGTGCAGATTCTCATGGACCAGGGGGATATCTTCGCGGCGGAAGGTGAGAAGGCGCGCATCGATGGCCTTACGCAGATTTCCAACCGGCGCGGCTTCGATGAGTATTTATTCAAGGAGTGGAAGCGCCACTGTCTGGCCGAGGAGCCGCTCTCGCTCCTGATCTGCGACGTAGACCATTTCAAACTTTACAACGATCACTACGGTCACCAGGCGGGCGACGAGTGCCTGAAGATCATCGCCGGCCACATTGATCGATGTCGCCGAGGCGGCGACCTTGTCGCCCGGTACGGCGGCGAAGAGTTCGCCATGGTGATGCCGCACACTCCTCTGGAGGGAGCTCTGAGGGTGGGTGAACGAGTGCGCGCGGCTATCGCCGCAGCGGGTCTTCCGCACGCGGGATCTTGCGTTTCCGACGGGGTCACGGTCAGCGTCGGCGTGGCGTGCAGAACGCCTGGGATAACCGATACACGTGATGCGAGCGCGCTCATCGAGGAAGCGGATCGGAATCTTTATCTTGCCAAGCGCCAGGGCAGGAATCGCGTTAACCAGCAAGAAGTTAAGCAGCAAGAAAAGGAGCAAACAATACCCGCATGACCAGCGAGATACTGGGCCACATCGGACCACCGGACGAGCGAAGCGAATTCCTGTCGCTTTCCTTCTCTCCTCTCGGCGCGCCGCTTCGCCACCGTTGGCGCAATAACGGCGTTTCAGCGGACTTCCTGGGCGACTATGTCATTACGTTCCTTCCGGCGAATGGCAGCATGGCGACCGAGAGGAGCCAGAGCGAGATCAGGCACGCTGTGACGTATATCGCGAACGAGTTTCTGGAAAATGCCATGAAGTACCATGAGCGCCATGTCGATATTCCCATCGGAATCCGACTTGAGCTGGCCGGCGACCATATAACCCTGAGCGCCAGCAATGGCGTCGGTTTCGCGCAGGCGCAACGCTACAAAGGGTTCGCTGAATATATTCTGCAGGAAAATGCGGGCGATCAGCTCGTCACCCAATTGGAAAAATCCGCCGCGGCTCCGGAGTCGGGCGAGTCCTGCCTGGGTCTTTTGACGATGATCAACGACTACCGGGCCGAACTGGGTTGGCGATTTGAGTTCCACCCGGCATACCCTGGGGTAATGATGGTCACCACCAGTGCCATCCTGCCTATCGGAACTGCCGCGGGAGAATCCGCATGAAGAGCATAAGCGGGGAATCGTTTGAGGTCCGGCTGGCTGAGAACGACTCCATGATCGTTTTCAAGGGCGCGCTGCGTCTGTCCGGAATGGAGGACTATGCACCCATCCTCGAAATGCTCAAGGGCACGTTAAGCGATCCGTTCGCGCCGATTGTGCTCGACTTGCGCGAGCTCGATTTCCTGAACAGCTCGGGAATCACTATGTTGTCCCGCTTCGTTATCGAAGCCCGGAACCGGGATGGCATCAACCTGCGGTTTTTTGCTTCCGAATCCATAGGCTGGCATGCGCGCTCATTGCAAAACCTGCAGCGTCTGATGCCCGCTTTGACGATTAGTTTTACATGAGCCAGGGCTACGGCGCCATCGATGACCAGTGGCTGTCGCGAAAACTGCCGGTGGCCATCGCGCTGCTCCAGCACGGCGGCGAAGAAGTTGTTGTCGTTTGCCGTATTGCCGGCTGCTTCGGCTGCAGTGCGTCCCGCTAAACTTAACCGTTCAGGGGCGCGGGCGGCGCCAGCTGCCGCCTGACACAGCGAGCACCCCCATTTTCGATACTTATTCGCACAGCCTTCTCATTCGGGGCGCGCCGGTTCGGGAACGAGGACACTGAGAGGGCAACCGCCTGATCCCCAACGATGACCTTTGTTTGAGCGCACGGTATTCAGCCCGAAACAAGTGGACTTTTCGACGGTTTACACTGGGGAGCGCATATGAAAACAGAGATCCGCGCGGAGCAGGTGGGCAGCCTGCTGCGTCCTCCCGAGTTGTTGCGGGCGCGCGCCGCGCACGCTGACGCGCGGCTGCCGATGGCCGAACTGCGGTTCCTCGAAGACCTTGCTATTCAGGAGGCGATTCAAAAACAACGGGACATCGGGCTCGACATTCTGAGCGACGGTGAAATGCGCCGCGGCTCCTGGTTGACCGACATGGCGGATGCTGTCGACGGCTTCGTCCGGCAGAAAGTCATGATGGACTGGAAAGGGCCTGGCGGCGGGTTGGAAGCGAGTACAGCCAACGCGGTGGGCGCGAAACTGCGTAAGGTTCGCAAGATGACCGGCGACGAACTGCCTCATCTGCAGGCTCTCGCTCCGGGGCAATTCAAGATCACGCTGCCGGCGCCTTCGAATTTCATGGTGGCGAGCTATAAACCGGGGGTTACCGATCCGTTCTATCCGACGCATGGGGAGTTGCTGCGGGATCTGGTGGAGATCGTGCGCGACGAAGTCCAATGGTTGGTAACGGAAGGCGTGACTTACATGCAGTTTGACGCTCCCTATTATTCGCATTACCTCAATCCGGAGCATCGCGGGCAGATGCGGGAGCAGGGGCGCGATCCGGATCGGGAACTGGACGAGGGGATTGCCGCCGATAACGCTTCGCTTGCGGACGTACCCCGCGACAAGGTGGAAGTCGCGCTGCATGTGTGCCGCGGCAACAGCCGCAGCCGATGGTATTCCGAAGGCGGATACGGGGCAATCGCGGAGAAACTTTTCGGGGCTATTGACGTGGACCGCTTCCTGCTGGAATTCGACGACGAGCGGTCGGGAGATTTCGAACCGCTTCGGCAGGTTCCGCACGGCAGGACGGTCGTGCTTGGGTTGATTACTACGAAGGAACCCCGGCTCGAATCGATGGATGAGCTGCGGCGGCGCATCGATTCGGCGGCTCGTTACGTTCCGATGGAGAATCTGGCGATCAGCCCGCAATGCGGGTTTGCCTCTGTGGCGTTGGGGAACCTGCTATCGATGGACGATCAGTGGCGAAAGCTGGAATTGGTGGCCGACACGGCGCGAAAGGTTTGGGGATAGCGGCAGACTGGTACACGCGGTCTTCAGCCGCGTTTCTCTCACGCCGGTGTGAACGCGGCTGAAGCCGCGTGTACCGCGCCTTAGTCGCCGGCGTTGGCTGAAAACTGCGTAATGAATTTCCTGCGGCGCGCCCTCAGGGCCATGTATTCGCGCGCTTCTTTGGTGAGCCGTTTCCGGTCGTGCGCGTTGAAGATCACTTTCCGCACCATCCGCCAGATCACCCGCGTCCGGAA
>Ga0070733_10002318_pt1 | contig 13671 bp, 12 predicted proteins | sample Coa_R1_9_FD_66450 | JGI IMG/M metagenome (GOLD analysis project Ga0070733, IMG submission 66450) | Surface soil microbial communities from Centralia Pennsylvania, which are recovering from an underground coalmine fire - Coalmine... | ecosystem: Environmental > Terrestrial > Soil > Unclassified ... | reverse complement strand
CTCGCGCCATCTCATCGTCAGGCAGAAGCACAGGCTCGCCCGCCTGCAACGCCGTCAGATACTGACGCGCCAATGTCTCCAGCTTCACCGTGTTCTGAAACGCCGCTTCGAGCGTCCCGCCCACCGCAATCATCCCATGGTTGGCGAGCAGGCAGGCGGTGCGGTCCTTCAGCGCCTCGACCGCCGCGGCCCCAAGGTCGGCGGTGCCGAAGGTCGCATAGCGCGCGCAACGCACTTCGACGCCGCCGAAGGCGGCGACCATGTAATGGAATGCGGGCAGCGGCCTGCGGAGGCATGCCAAGGCCGCGCAGGCGTCGGCATGGGTATGAATGACCGCGTTGGCTGTGGGATAGGCGCGGAGGATGGCTGTGTGCATATGCCATTCGCTCGACGGTGCGCCGCCGCCGACAATGGCGCCGTTCACGTCGAGCAGCACGAGCCGCTGCGCCGTCAGATTGCCGCTGTGGGTGCCGGTAGGCGTGATCAACGCGCCCTCGCCCATGCGCAGGCTGACGTTGCCGCTGCTGCCGTGATTGAATCCCTTGTCCTCGAGGCGCCGGACAATGTCGAGCATCGCCTGTCGTTCCACGTGATCATTCATTCCGAATCTTTCACGGCTCCGCGCGCAGCATGGACTCGAGCGTCGGCAAGAACATGTCGACGGGCCCCAGCTTTCCTGACTTGAGGCTGAGCGCCACGACCTCGTCCTGCTCTGTGGTGGCCCGCGCAATCCCCGGCCCCTGATAGGCCCCGATCCGCAGCCGGTCCACGCCGAGGCTCTCGACAACCGCGCCGGAAGATTCCCCTCCCGCCACCAGAAAACGGCGAACGCCCCGCTCTCGAAGCCCAACCGCAAGCGCGCCGAGAATTTGCTCGGCAAGCGTGGCGGCCCGTTCCCGGCCGTATTTCGCCTGCGCGGCGCGGACCTCCTTCGGAGGAGCCGACGTAGCGATCGCGACGGGACCGGCGTCGAGCCGCTCCGTGGCCCAGCCAAGCGCCTTGTCGAGGACCGAGGCTACGCTTTCGACCGATGCCACGTCGATACGATAGACCGGCCGCTCCCGTTCGAAGGCGGCGAGTTGCTCTAACGTCCGATCGGCGCAACTGCCCGAAAGAACGACTCCGGGCGCGTCAACCGCTGGCAGGGGCCGCTTCGGCGGCGACCCGTCGAGCCAGCCCCGCTCGCGCCAGATCGGCGGATAGCGGCGCACGATTGAAGCGTTGCCGGTCATCAGCGGCCAGTCGACGGTCAGGGCGGCAATCGCATCAAGATCGTCGCCGTAGATAGCGTCGGCGATCATGTGCCGAACACCTTGGCGGCGGAGGGTCTCGACATACTGCTGCTGTGTCGCAATGTCAGCGCGGATTACGGAGTGCGGAATGAGGCCTACGCACGCCTTCGTCTGCCGCTGCAGCACGCGGACCAGGTCGGGGTCCGTCATCGGGGTCAGGGGATCGAAGCGCTTCGGCGATTCGGATACGAGCTGCGTCCCGACGAAGAGATGGCCGTTAAAGACGCTGCGTCCGAGATCGTCCGAGGACGGACAGAAGGCGGTGTGGGTCGCTCCGCTCATTTCAACGAGGCGGTCAGCGACGGGGCCGATATTTCCCTCATCGGTCGAGTCAAACGTCGCGCAATATTTGAAGAACAGTTGCCGCGCACCTGTCTTGAGGAGCGCCTCAGCCGCCTCCTCGGACCGGCGGACCGCGTCCGTGGGCGGGATGACCCGCGTTTTTTGGGCGACCACAATCGCCGGCGATGATGCGGTCTCTTTCGCAAGCGCCGGCCGAGTTACAAAGCCGCAATCGACTCCGAGCGCGACCAGCATCGCTGCGGTTTCCATCCCGCCGGTCAGATCATCAGCGATGACACCGAGAATGAGCGGCATCTATGCTCCAAAAATTTTTGACGCAAAATATATCATCTCATGTAAGCCTGACAATTCGCTCTGGGCCAAGCATCTGTCGAATTGTGTCAAATGATGAGGCTCGCAAAGGCGATCTTGTTGCGCTGGCGGCGAACCACGCTCCAAAGCGCCGTGCTCACAATCACCGCGACCGGCTCTCCGCTGTCTTTCAGCACTCAAGCGGGCGGGACCCCTCCGCGAATAGGCGCAATCTGTGAATCGGCTTCAGAGTCTGACCCCTCGTTTCTGAGACAAGTCAACGAGTTACCGCGCCGATCGGCGTTCGGCCCCCACGCCGAATGACAGAAAAGGAAAATACGGCGCGGCTCCAATGCGATGTAGATTGACGGCTGGAGAACCATGCCGATGAACAAGCCGCATCTCGAATTCGCCCGGGTGAACATGGCGGAAGGCTGGGCCACGCCGCCGGGCTACCCCGCAGGCATCAAGCACAAGATTCTGGCGAGCGACCTCGACGAAAGCCGCAGGATGGGAAGCCGCACGCGGCTACTGCGCTTCGATCCGGGTGTCTACACCACAGCGCCGTTCGTGCACGACCACTGGGAAGAGGTCTACCTGATCTCGGGCGATCTAATCGTTGGCAACGACATGCAGGGCATGGGCGGGGAAGCTTTCGACGCGCCCACCTATGCTTGCCGGCTGCCGGGGGTCTCTCACGGGCCGTTCAAGTCAGATCGCGGCTGTCTACTATATGAATTTCACTATTACGACGAGAGCAAAGTAACCCGAAGTTGAGTGGAACCAGTCCTGTGGGGTGCCTCCGATCGGGGTTAATCAGGGTACGAAGTGTCAGATTTTGACCACTAGCGAAGGCGCTGGCGATTACCTCGGCAACCATCCTTGTGCCGGGATCATCATCTTTCCAACTTGCAAGCAGCCGCCCAGCGGATACGTCCGGGCGGTCGGCTCTAGCAGCGGCTACAACCAGGATAGCGACAGCGACGCCAGCGGCGACACCGTGCAACTTGCCCATGCCGTTCTAGTCAGAGAGGCGATTCTAGGCAGGCCTGGAACTCTTTCGCAGTATAACCTCGGAAGAAATAGTCGGGCCGCACCCCCAGCGCTTTCGCGGCGCGGAGCAACATCGCCGCATTCATTCGCCGGTCGCCGCGCTCGAAAGCCTTTAAATCATCCGGATCGATTCCGAGCTTCTCGCTGAGTTCGCTCTCGGAGACTCCACGCGACGTGCGTTTAGAACGCAGCCGTCTTCCGACGCACAAGTTGCTTACATGGGGTGCGACCTGGTCCGTCGTCGCGACGCTTGAATGTTCTTTGGCTTGTTGGCCGATTGAACTGTTCAACATCGTCATTTCCTCACGCGATGCGGTTGATTCGTACCGAGCGTCAACCTTAGGTCGCATTGTGGTCCCTTTATGTCAGGGCGTGGACGAGACTTGGACATTTGTCACGTCCGTTACGTTAGCCCGATCCCAGCGGCTGTCTCAGCACAACGGGTCGGTTGACCTGGTGGCGGGCAAACGAGATCGTCATGCGCCATCTTACCCTCCGGACGGATGCGCGCTATCGTTCGCGTGACAGCACCCGTCCCAGCTCCGCGAAGTTCGGGATCCGGCACCGTCATGCGCCCCAGCAGTTTCAAGCCCCATTTGGAATCCTTCGAGTCGACGCCCAGAGTCGGGTGGTCCATGATGAGAACCGTGCCGGTATTGTGGAAGCCGCTTGGCTTCACTCCGTCCCTGACCGCCTTGACGATCGCCTCGACCGGCATCTGGCCCACGCGGTCGGGGATTGCATGACAGTCGCGCCGATCGTGCCGTCGGCGACGCTGTGGAGGCCGGAGTAGCTGCCGTCGATCGAGGTGACGAGCACATCGCGCTTGGCTTTCTTGATCGCGAAGTGGGCGCCTTGCGCCGCAGGCTCGTCGATCGTGTAGAGGACGTTGATGTCCGGATGGGCGGATAGAAGGTTCTCCATCGCGGTCTGGCCCGTCTCGGCGTTGCCCATATTGAGCGCAGAGCCGGCGATCTGCGGATCGCCCTCGGAGACGCCGAAGCCGAAAGATCGTAGTCGAGCAGCGCGATATGCGCAGGCTTCGATCCCATCGTCGCCTTCGCCCACTGGCCGATCAGAATCCCGGCCTGGAAATTGTCGGTCTCGTAGGCCGCCTCCGCCGCCTCCCGCGGTTGCAGCGAGGTGTTGGTGGTCACTACGACGATCCCGGCGTCGTGCGCTTTTTTGACGATCGGCACGAGAGCCGTTGCGTTTTCCGGATCGAGCGTGATGCCTTTGACCCCGCGGTTGATCATGTCTCGACCGCCGCGATCTGGGTCGCGGAATCGCCCGCGGTTTTGGCCTCCGCGGTCATCACCTCGAGGCCGTTCTTCTTCGCTGCATCGACTGCGGCCTTCTTAAGCTTGCCAAAAAAGGGGTTGGCGAGTTGCAGCTCGACGACGCCGATGAGGAATTTCTTGTCCTCGGCCTGCGCCGCCGCTGGCAGAAGCGCGGCGAACGCCGCGGCGACCGCGAAGGTGCAAGCGGCGCGGTTTCCCCAACGATGATCTCGTGTATGCGGGCCCTTTAGGTCCTGTGTTCTCGCAGGCGGAGAGAGAAAGCGTCCTTGCCCGACGGACCCGAAGGGCGCCCGCCTGATCTGAATTGTGCGTACCTTACCAATTGAATTAGGCTTGGGTATCCATGGATGATCGAATTGCAAGACGCGTCCCGGATCGTCCGCACTCGGGCGAGCCACTTTCCTTTGCCAAGGGCGCACCGGAGAGAGTACGGCGGTCTCTGCTTTCATCGTCGGCGGTAGGGATGGCGAATCGCGGTCTCGTCATACAGGCTTTGTTTGATCTAGGGCCAACGAGCCGTGCGGAACTGGCTCGCCGCGCCGGAGTGAACCGCACAACCATCTCCGGCATTGTTCAGCCGCTGATCGACAACGATGTGCTGGTTGAGATCGAGCCTGTCCAGTCGAAGCGAAGCGGCGGCAAACCGGCTCGACCGCTCTGGTTTTCGCCGAGCGCACGGCCGATCTGCGGGGTGCTGCTCATGCCGGATGCGGTCCAAGCGTGCCTCGTGACGGTCGATGGCGCGATCATCGCCGTAAACCGGATTGCGCTACCGAATGGAGACGGGCCGGTCGGTCCGATCATCAGGGCGATTAAGAAAACGACCAGATCGGCTCTTGATCGAGCGGTGCGGAAGCCGCTTGGCATCGGCGTCGCGGTAGGCGCAATGGTCGATACTGATCAGGGCTCGATCGTAACGATGAATCTTGCTCCATCACTCGATGGCTATCCTCTGGCAGCGGAGCTCCGACGCGAATTCGGCCTGCCAGTACGCCTCGATCATCACCCTCGCGCGCTTCTGGTAGGCGATCGCTGGTTCGGCAAAGGCCGAGGAGCTGCGCAGTTTGCCGCAATCTACACCGGCGAGGTGCTAGGCGGGGCGTTCTATCTCGACGGGCGTCTCTACCGTGGAGTCGGCGGAGCTGGGGGCGAGCTTGGGCATACGTTCGTGCAGGTAGGCGGCGAACTCTGCCGGTGCGGTCGTCGTGGTTGTTGGGACACGATCGCGACTCTGAGCTGGCTTAGGCGAGAGGCGAAGGCGGTTGGGTTACCTCAGCCCGGCGAAATGAATTCCGGCGCGCTCATGCAACTCGTTGTGGCTGGTGATCCACGTGCGGCGACGTTAGCGGACCGCTACGCCAACAACATCGCGGTTGGCATCGCCAATGTGCAGCAGACGCTGGCTCCAAATGACTACATTCTGCACGGAGAGGTCGTGCTGGGCGGAGCGCCGATGATCGAGGCCATTGCAGCTCACGTTCGACGTCTTGTCCCCAATCGACCAGGACTGAATATTGAAATTTCGGCGGGCGAGCCGGGAGATAGAGCGGCCTTGCTAGGGGCTGCGGGGCTCGTGCTTTCGGATCTGCTGCGATTGTCCATTTAGGACCCCGAGCGGCTCTCTTTTGTCGGACAGCTCACGCGGCGCGTCTATCGAGCCCGGATAATTCTGGAGCCAGGGTTGCGCCTGTTCGAAGCGGCTTGCCAAGGCGAGTACGGATTCATCCCCGTGTCTGCGGCCAATGATCTGCAAGCCTACGGGAAGCCCTTCAGGGGTCGTGCCGGCGGGAACCGAGATCGCAGGATGGCCGGTAAAATTGATCGGGAACGTCATGCACCAACCGATGAGCGGTTCCACTGATTTGCCAGCGATTTCAGTTGGCCCGAGCGTGTTGCCGTTGGCAGCGTTGCGGAACGGAGGAACCGCGAGCGTCGGGGACACAATGAAATCGTACCGCTCGAATACGGACTGCAGGCCAACGAAGACCCCAGTTCGCAAGACGTCGTCAAGCGCATGGTCGACCGCCGAAATTGATTCTCCGTCGATCAGCATCTGCCGGAACTGGGGGGTCAACTTTTCAGCGTAGTCGCCAAGCAGATCGAGGCCTTCCTGCTTCCAGTGCCGGGCGATTGCGCCATAATGGACCGATATAATGCGAATCCATAGGCGCGCGAGCGTCTCGTAGTCGGCCCCAAGGTTGAGTTTCACCTCGTCGATTTCAACGCCACTGCGCGCGAGCGCTTCGACCGCCAGTTTGACGACGCTTTCGACGCGACTATCGACGGGAAAATCGCCCAGCCGCGGACTGAAGGCCACGCGGAGGTTTCGGTTCATGTCTCCGGCCGCGCGCAGATAGTCGACACCGTCGTCGGGAAGGCTCAGCGGGTCGCCTGCGTGCGGACCGGCCATCACCGAGGTCATCAAAGCGGCGTCGGCGACCGTGCGGGTGAGAGGCCCAATGTGCACCAGCGGATGGCCCCATAGAAATGCGTCAGGTCGGGTCACCGACGGGACGCGGCCGAAGGAAGGCTTGAATCCGACGACCCCGCTAAAGGAGGCGGGGATTCTGACCGAGCCGCCGCCGTCCGTGCCTTGGCCTAGCGCCGCCATTCCATCGGCCACCGCAGCGGCGCTGCCGCCCGACGAGCCGCCGGAATTGTATCCAATCTTCCACGGCGTGCTCGTCGGGCCGAAGCGCAAGTTATCCGTAATCCCCTTATGACCGAATTCCGGGGTATTGGTCTTGCCAAGTATGATTGCGCCGGCCTGGAGCAATCTCTCGACAGCCGCCGCGCTCGTCTTCGGCACGCGGTTCTCCACAGCAAGTGAACCCATAGACGTCGGCACACCGGCCACATCGTCGAGGTCTTTGATTGCGACGGGCACGCCGTGCAGCGGGCCCAGAGGCCGTCCCGACATCACGGCCGCTTCGGCGGCCCGCGCGGCGTCCAAAGCTTGCTCACCAAGCACCAGCGTATAGGCATTGACCGCTGAATTGCGTTTCTCGATCCGGCGCAGATAGCTCGCGACAGCCTCGACGGGCGAGACGTCACGTCTGCGTATACGAGCCGCGAGTTCCGTCGCCGGGAGGAAGCACAAGTCGGTAGGACTGGCGGAGGTCATCACGATCTCGGAGTAAGAAGGAGTCACTTGATGAAAATAGGGTTAAGCGCGCCGCCAGTGCCACGGCTTACCTGCACGGGGGAGGCCGCGTAAAGACCGTCGTACTGCCCATCCTCGGCGCAATCGGCAGCTAGCTCGTCAAGCCAGGCCATTTCTGTGAAGACGACGCCCAAGTTGCGCATCAGCGCCGCGTGAAGCACGAGCATGAGACCGCTGCGCGGTTCGTAGGTCGTCTCATTCGCAAGCGTGTCGGTCAGAAAGCACGGGATCTGCAACTCCGCGAACCAGCGCACAAGCTCGAGACTGAACGTCAGGCCGGGCTCCCAATAATCGTCGTCGATTTTCACCTGACTTCTAGCCAATGCGCCGAGCCATCCCGTTCGCAGCATCAGGATCGAACGCGGCATAATCTCCACCGCCTGAGCACGCGCGCAATCCAAGAGGTCACGATGATCGAAAGTCTCGGCCCGTTCCAGGAACTCTTTGTTGCGGAAGCGCGCGAGATCGAGCAAGACCGCACGCCCCACAATGCCACGGCGGGCGATTGGCTCTATACTGGCTTTCATCATCCCCCCGTTTGTCGACGAGGCCGGATAACCGTTCCAGAGTGTCTCATCGAACCACATGTGGCCGAGAGCGTCGCAGTGGGTGCCCGCTTGGGCAAAGCCGGTCACGTAATCGTCGGCGAACTCGAGGCCGCCCCGAAGCGGCCGCCAATGCCCCGCGTCGAATCCCGCCTTGTCGGCGACCATGTAGTGTCGAGCCGGCCATCGTCCGGGAAAGACTGGGTCCCCTGCCGCAGTCGCAACGGGCGCGCCGAGGGCGAATGGGCGATGTCGGCGAATCGCGGCGACCCCCAATTTGATTTCTTCGCGGGTGAGATAGTTCAAGGCGCCGACTTCGTCGTCCGAGCCCCACTTGCCCCAGTTCCGCGGCGCGTCAGCCAGCAACTGTGACAGGACCTTTGTATCGGTCGGACTCATTGTGCGGCACCAGCCTGCGCAAAGGCTCTGCTCGGCGACGGCTCCTTCGCGCCCGTGATGTAGCCGACCACTTCCTCCATGGTTGTGTCGCTGCTTTTGAAGTCCGCGACCTTGCGGCCCCGGCGCATGACCACGACGCGGTTGCAGACCTGCCAGAGGTGCTCGAGGTTGTGGGTCACCATGAGGATCGTCAGTCCGCGGACGCTGAGACGTTTGATCAGTTCGAGCACCTCCCGCGACTCGCGCACCCCAAGCGCCGCCGTCGGCTCATCGAGCAGCAGAACCCTGCCGCCCCAAAAGGCTGCACGCGCGATCGCCACCAGTTGTCTTTGACCGCCGGACATTCGCTCGACCGATCGTGTGCGTAGGCCAGGTATCTCGATGTGCAGGTCCTCAAGCCCCTGAGCGGTTGCATCCGTCATGGCTCTCCGCCGCATCAATCGGAATACGTACGGACCACGTCCCAAGGACAACTCGCGGCCGAGGAAGACATTTTCGGCTGCGGTGAATGCGCTGATCAGCGACAAATCCTGATAGACGGTCTCAACGCCGAGCCGCTGGGCCTCGGCGGGGGGCGCTAGCGTGACCGCCCTTCCATCTAGTTCGATCTCGCCAAGTGTGGCCTCGAGGGCGCCCGAGAGGATCTTGATGAGGGTCGACTTGCCCGCGCCGTTGTCACCGACGAGGCCGATCACATCCTCAGCGCAGAGATCAAGGGATATGTCGTCGAGGGCCTCGATGCCGCCGAAGGTTTTCGAGACGCCCTTGATGCTGACGAGAGGCGCCTGCGGATTCTGCAAGGTTTCCGCAGCCGCCATTCAGAGATCCCTTCCGTAGCGACGTCCTATGCTGCTCAGCGCAACGGCCACGACAAGCAACGACCCGGCGAAAAGATATTGAGTGAAAATCGGCGCGCCGATCATGGCGAGGCCATTGTTTCCAACAGCGACCGTCAGGACGCCAATCAAGGTGCCCAGGATATGGAACTGCCCTTCCTTGAGCGCAGCGGACCCGAGGAACGCGGCGGAGAACGATGTGAGCATGAAGCCGTCGCCCGCCGTCACCTGTCCCGAACCGAGGTTAGAGGCCATAAGCGCGCCGCCGATGGCGGCGCAGGTGCTCGCGCACGCAAATGCGACAATGCGGCTGCGATCGACTGCAACGCCTGCGCGCCGCGCGGACTCGGCGCTGACGCCGATGGCCTTAATATGCTGGCCCTGAACGGTCCGATTCAGGATGACCCAGAGGATGATCAGCACGCCCGCCATGATCAGCACGAGATGGGGCACGCCCCGGAGCCTGCCGATTGCAACTTGAGTGAATTGGCGAGAATGCGTCAGTTGCAGCGGAATTCCGCCCGAATAGGCGTAGTTCAGTCCTACCACAACAGTGCCGGTGCCGAGGGTCGCAATGAAGGCATTCACCCCCATCTTTGAGACGATCACGCCGTTAACGACGCCAATTGCGGCGCCAATCGCAACGACAACCAGAAGCGCAATCGGGATCGGGAGCTGGTTGAAGCTCAGCAGTCCCACCAGCAGCAGTCCGCAAAAGCTCGCGACGTAACCGATGCTGAGGTCGAAATCTCCCGCGACGAGCGGTACGGTTAAGCCGCCGGCGACGATGGTCCCTATGGCCATGTCGTTCAGAATATTCCGGAAGTTGCCGATAGTCGCGAACGTTCCTGGCTCTGCGATCGAGAACGCCGCAAGCATGATCGTCAAGACGATGATGGTGCCATAGGTTCCGAGCACCCGTAGAAGCGTTGATCGATTGCCGCCCCTCGTCCGGAGCCAGACGGAAGCGGCGGCGCTTGGCGCCGCCGATCGCGAAGCATCGCGTTCCTGGCCTGCGAGCCGGTTCGCCGTCCTATGGCCTTCGGCCATGGCCTTGATTCGTAATAGGACTATCAGGGAGCGGGACTTACCATCTTCCGTCTTATTTCGGAGCGTTCTTCAGCGCCTCATCGACGTTTTCCTTGGTGACGATCATATAGCCTGGGATGAACGACTTGGGCTTCCAGGCGTCGCCTGCCTTGATGATATCTGGAATCTGGTCGATCAGTTCCTTGCCGGCAGAGGTCAGGTCAACGCCGAGCGTCGCGGTCATCGTTCCGTCTTTGACAGCCTGGACCGCGGGCGCGGTGGCGTTGAAGGAATAGACCTGCACATCGGTTCGCCCGTTCTGCTTCAGAGCGGCGATAGCGCCCATGGCGTTATCGTCGTAGCAGTTGAAGATCGCAAAGGGCCCCTTCGAATTGGCGTTGGCGCTGAGCCATGCGCTTGTCGCTGCCTGAGAGGATTCGGCGGCGCCAGGAATGGTGATCTCATGAGTCGTTGCCTTCAGGCCGGGGTGGGCCTTCACCGCGGCGTCGAAAGAGTCTGCGCGCTCGCGACATGGAATGCCGGGGTGATAGCTGAGGTCGAGAACGGTTCCAGAGCCGCCAAGATTCTTGACCATCAGGTCGACTAGCGGCTGTGCGGCGCCCGTGGAAGCTGCGAGCGCAATGCCGGGCGCCATGCCGCCGCCGGCCGTCAGAACCGGAATCTTGGCGTCGGCGGCCGCTTGCAGGCCCGCAGCAAGACCGGTCGAGTCGAAGACGGTCACGATGATGGCGTCGACTTTCTTCGTCGCCAGTTGTTTGATCTGTGCGATCGCCTGAGAGGGATCGCCATTGGCGTTCAAGTTTTCTACCGTCCAACCCTTCGATTTTGCCGCAGCGGACATCGTGTCGACCATTTGGTTGGTGTGAACATCCGAGGTGGAAAAGGTCACGATGCCGATATTGAGACCATCCTTTGCCGAAACGGCATGGGCGCCGAGCGCAACGAACGCCGTAGTCGCGATCGTGAAACGATTTGGCATTGATCAACCCTCCCAATCGTAACCGCAGTATGTGCGGGACGCGTACTAACCTCAGCACATTCCCTCTGATCGGGCAACTGCAAAAGCTCAATGCGCTCACTCAGGAAGTCGCTGATGTCGCCGGCGCAGGATTGCACATATCTATTGGTCAGATTCTGACTGGCTGAGAGAGAGAGCGGACCGTCTGGCCAGACAAGGTTGCCGCTTCCGCACTTGGATATTCAGCGACCTCAACAACCGACCTACGCGCAAAGGAAGCGACGGCGATCGCGCTATGGAAGGCTCCTGCGAAGGAACGCCAGCGTGGTTCGCTCGAACACTATTCAAGTCGGCGATCATCTTTGGATCCCGCCGCCATGAGCGATTTGTCCTCGAGCTGTGCCTTTCTAACCTCCGCGATAATCGCCTTCGTCACCTGTGACACCAGGGGACATGAAGCGAGAATCGGGCGCGCCAGGAACACCCAATGGCTGCCAGGCGTACATTCGTTGCCAATGGTTCTTCTGGAAGGTTCATGACCCGACAACCGCAATCAGCAAGCAGCGAAGTGAGGGTCGGTTTGTCCAGAGGGAACTGCCTGCGAAGACTGGGAGAACACATTACTCCGCCCAGGCGCTACGTCGCGTATTACCGCGTCTCTACGGGTCGCCAGGGGGAGCTTCGGCTTCAGCATCGAAGCCCAGCGAGCGGCCGTACGAGGGTATGTCGCCGCCAACCCCGGCGTCATCGTCGCCGAATTTTCCGAATTTATCAGCGGACGAAAGGATAATCGCCCTGAACTCGCCAGGGCGCTAAGCCTAGCCTCTGTCGCATCTTTCGCGCCACGCTAATCATCGCGCGGCTTGACCGCCTTTCCCGCAACGTCGGGATGATCGCGAGGCTGATGGAGAGCGGGCTCGAATTCGTTGCGGCCGACTACCCGCATGCCAATCGATTCACCATTCACATTCTCGCGGCAGTCGCTGAGTACGAGTCGCGCCTGAACTCGGAGCGGATGAAAGAGGCCATCGCCGCTCGGCGCGAGCGCGGCGCGGTCACAGCGCCGTCAACCTACAAGGACTTCCGGCGCTTCCCTCCAGGGTGCCAGAGGGCAAGTGCGATCGTCAGGAAAGCCCGCTCAGAAGCCCGTGCACGGGATCTGGCTCCACTTGTGTGGAAGGCGGTCGGCGAGGGCAAGTCCATGACTATCATTGCCGAGGAGTTCAATCAGAGTGGCATTGCGCCTCCAGCCCAGGCCCCTTGGTCGAAGAATTCGATTTGGCGAATTGCGCGGCAGACCGTCGACGAGTTCGAGCAAAGGCCGCCAGCGGGCAAGAGAGTCGGGCCTTTCGTCGAGAAAAGCGGGACCGCCGCGGCGTTCGTGAGCACCGAGGACGGGCGAGATATTCAGCCGGGCCTGATCGATTACGTGACCCGCTTCACCGCAATCGCGGCCGGCGAGAAATTCAACCCCCATGTCACAAAAGGCGTCGCCGCTGAAACCTTCCTAAATGAGATGCTGGCGGAGCCGTTCAAGGCGTTTACGTTCTCGCCGGCGGGCGCGTCAGTGTATCAGCTCGGGACCTTCGGCTCGGCTCGCAAAAAACTCGAGAGACTGTCGTTGGGGCTCTGACCGGCGAAACGATCGCCTCGAGGCGCGCGTGAATCTCAGCCAGGACAATTTAGGCGAGAGGGAGCTCGTAAGCCGCAAAAAAGCGACCCGCCGGCAGACCGCAATTTTGTTTGCCTTACTGTCCACAGCTGAGGCTTTGACAAAGCTCGGGCGTCGTCTCGTTGGCGATGATTGCATGTCCCTCCGCCGTCGGGTGGAAGGCGCCGCCGGTCGCGCGTCCGGGGAGGTCCAGCAGACCGGACGGGCCCTGGTCGAGATATTGCGGCTGCCTCTGATTGATCGCGAGAAAGACGTCGTTCAATGTCCGGAAAAGCCGGGTGCGGCTCCGGTACGGCTCGAATCGGATCGGCGAGAACGGCAGGAACTCCGCTGGATCGTTGGGACAGCCGCCTGCCTCGGCTCGGGGCACATGCGTCGATTCGGCGTTCAGCGCGCAATGCAGCTTCGCCAGATCAATCGCCGTGAAACATGCCGCTCCGGCCGGAGGCCGGCTCTGCGGGTCGGTCGTCGCGCAGACCCCGCGCTTCGCGTAATCGGATGCATAGGCGGAGACGACATCGAAGGCCGGAGGCTTAAAGGCGAAGGCCGCGAGGCTCTCATTCAGCTTCACCCGCGCCTGCTCGACGTCTCTCTCCGCCTGGTCGCTCTCAGGATATTGCGCGAGCACGCCGCCGAGCGCGGCCGAGCCGCCGCAATTCGAATCCAGAAACGAGGGGAACGTCGCGATCGTGAGCCCGGCGTTGCCTTGCGGGCAGAGAACGCCGCTCTCGTTCTCGAGCGCCGGCGGATAGACCGCGACGATCACATGCGACGGGTCGATGCCGAAATCCGGCAGCATGTACTGGTC
>Ga0070733_10002317_pt1 | contig 13672 bp, 14 predicted proteins | sample Coa_R1_9_FD_66450 | JGI IMG/M metagenome (GOLD analysis project Ga0070733, IMG submission 66450) | Surface soil microbial communities from Centralia Pennsylvania, which are recovering from an underground coalmine fire - Coalmine... | ecosystem: Environmental > Terrestrial > Soil > Unclassified ... | reverse complement strand
GTCTGTGTGGCAACTCGGAAGTCTTTGTAGGTCGTGGCTTCAGCCACGACGTAAATATAGCAAGGTCAGCGCGGCTTCAGCCGCTGAAGTACAGATTTTGCCTTTGCCACACAGACTCTTCAGCTGGGCGCCGTTGCGGTTGAATTTGATTTTGTAGCGGCCGGTCCCGCAACGCGGGACCGGGCAGCCGTTGCCCTGGGTTTTGACGTAGCCTTAGTAGCGGCGCAGTTCAGTGCGCCATCGGGCTCGCGCCACCAAACGATGGCAGTCCAAAAACCGCCGCTACAAAAACTCGCACGGTAATGCGCAAACCGTGCAGCGAGCAAAACCCGGCGTGTAGGCAAAACTTCCTGAGGCGATAGAAAACTACTGCGTATCAATCGTGCGCAGCGCCGTCTGTTCATCCGGAAAATCGGTGAACACCGTGTGCAGATTGGTCATATGCAGAATTTCCCGCGCGCGCGGGCTCAAATCCACGGCGTGCAGCTCCGCGTTGTTCTTGCGCGCCGAATACAATCCGCGAATCAGCTGCCCAATTCCGGAGCTGTCCAGGTACGAAACGTCGCGAAAATTCAGCAACACGCGCTTGCGCCCATCCTCGAACAGGTCCAAAAGCAATTCGTGAACCGCTTCTCCCTCGATCAGCGTAAATCGACCGCGCACATCTACCACCGTAACGGTCCCCAATTGACGTGTACTCGCACTGAAACCCACTAATGGCCTCCCCACAGATGTCTGTACCCATCTTACCGCACGCGCGCGATAATCCCGAAATCGCGGCAGCGGGCGGTCGCGGGCCTGTTTCCGATTACCGCGTTCACCATCCCATACGGCGCAAACCAAGAACAACTGCCTGCGATCTCTACGATCACAAGGGCGATTCTTCGCCGCTCCCGTATTGCACAACCAGCCAGGGCACCCAAATCGCAGGCTCGGCTCCCGTCGCTTTTAGATTCTGGGTAACACGCACCGCGTCAGTAAGTGAGTCGATAAACCCCTCGCCGTTTGGACGGATTCCGAATCGATCGTAGGCTTCGACTGGGCCGTTGTGACACAGCCAAGAGTGGAACTTCGTCGCATCGAATCCAAGCGGTTCGTAGCCTAATGCTTTTCCGCCGCGCTCAACCGGGACGTTTGCGTTCACGCGCTCGATGAGCCCGTAGCCATGGTTAGCGTCATCACGTAGTTGCGCGTGGAGCGTCGGAACCAGCGAGCGCTCAAGTCCGATGCCGAGAAGCGCCACCAGATTTCTGTCGGAACAATATCGATAAAAGCTCTGAGCAATCGACAAACTTGGGAAAGCACTCGAGAGATGTTGCGGCCTGACTGCCTGAGTAAACATACTGACCAACGCAGGAACAGCAGGCGCCGAGATTCCAAACTTTAGAGCCGACTGAACTCGTTCTTCATCGTCGTAACGATAGTCGGCGTCTGCCCATGTGTCAGGCGCGATGTCCGTAAAACATTCGGAGAGCGTGACCACGCGGTCGGGCATCAGTTCGCTGACGTCCGGCGGGCGGCTAACGCTCCTGGTTAGAAAGTATCCGCCGCAGACATAATCATCGAGTTCAGGGTATCCCCGCATTCCACGCCGTCCGTATTTCTCTCAGAAGAGAACCTAATGTCTCGAAAATCCATCATCCGATGCCATGATTCTGCCAGCTGACGATGAATCGCGTAATCGGAAGCTGGAATACCGTCTCGTGAGCGCACCAAAGGCGCCGCACGAAAAAGTTCTATGTGGGAAAGCTACGATGATATTTCGGCCAGCCAGGAGTCCAGCAGCTGCAATTGCTCGGGCGCGGGATTGACGAACGTCACGCCCATGCCCATGCCCTCTTGCACATACACGATCTTGCCCTTCGTTTCGAACACGCCTTGATCGCGAGATATGCGCACGTCGAGCAGGGTGCCCTGCGGCAGCGTGATCAGCACGTCCACGTAGCATCCCTTGCGGCTGATCTCGGAGATGCGCCCGGAAATGCGCGTGTCGGTCTGCGGCTCGCGTAGTTCGATGCTCGCGATCAGCGTGAAGCGTGGGACTTCGCGGTGTTCGCGATACTGTCCGCCGGGATTGACAGGTGCGCCGGAAAATGTGCCCATGAGCTATTCTCCCGACCGCGTCAGCGTCAGAGCCAGTGCCACAGCTTGTGTCAGAGTGGCACACCCCCGCACCCACCGCCACATTTCTCTCCGCTGCTGACGCCAAAAATGAACCGCCGCTTTCTGTTCGCCTCGGTCCATACGTAAGATTGCGCGCCGCGTTTCGCGTCGCCTGGAGGCTCGCTCGCCACAACTTCGACGAACGAAAACCGCATCGCGCGCCATTATTACCAACGCGTAACTCCGTAATGCTTTTTTGAAGCTAGGTACTTATACTGACGACTTATCGCGCCTCTTTTTGCTTTTTCAACGCCCGCCTCTTGGCTCTATCTCTGACCTGCGTTAACCTGTGCCTGCCGCGGGGATCCTGCCCTGCCTCTCCTCCGGCAGGTATTGGGGCTGCGGATTCTCTGAGGTTCTCAGACCGAGATTGTGCAGAAAAGGGAAACTGCTTTCAATTGAAAGCAGGTTTTCGCGTTTTTCCAGCTTCGACGATATTTTCAGTTCCCAAAGCGGGACGTTGGAAACCGTCGCGGTCCATTGCGCAAGTTCCGCGTCATTTTTCGTTCATTACCTGATCAAGCAGGCGGGCAGCTTCATCCCCCTGCACCTTTAGACTCCCGGAACCGCCGAGTTCCGGAAAGAGGTCGCGCAAATGGAGCCTGTGACTCGTTCAGGTGACCAACTTAGGGAGCTCCGCAGTCGTCTGGGCGTAACGACGCGGGAAGTGGAAGAACTAAGCAAGAAAATTGCCCTCGAATCGGAAAACGAGGAGTTCTACATCTCCAACGCCTGGCTGACGCAGATCGAGAACCGGAACTCCGTCCCCAGCATCTATAAGTTGTTCAGCCTCAGCGTAATTTACCGCACCAAGTTCACCGATCTGCTCGCGGCTTTCGGGGTATTGCTGGACGAGACCATGCGCTACCAAATGTCCACACCGCTGCAGAATACCCACCTCGCCACGCTCGAAGCTCCCGCCAACGGCAAATGCATGAACTTCCCGGTGCGTTTTGACCGTGGTTTCAACCTGGAAAAGACCAACTTGATTTCACGGATGGTCGAGATGTGGGGCGAAGTTCCGATCTCGTTCATTCAGAAGCTGGATCTGCGCCACTGCCAATACGGATATATCGGCACCGATGATTCTTCGATGTATCCGCTGCTCCGCCCCGGCTCCTTCGTGCAGATTGATAGCCACGTCAATCGCACCCACCCATCCAGCTGGCGGACCGAATTTGACCGTCCGATTTATTTCATCGAATTGCGCGATAGCTATGCGTGTTCGTGGGTCGAATTGCGGGGTTCGCAACTTACTTTGGTTCCCCACCCTCTTTCCGGATTTGCCGTCCGGCAATTCCCGTATCCGCAAGAGGCGGAGATTATTGGACAGGTGACGGGTGTCGCGATGCGCCTGGTTTCGTCCGAGCCATCAGACGCGCCTCCAAAATAGCCAGGGCCACTTTCAGGTTGGAAAAAACAAGTTCGCTGGATAACGAATCAATTCCCACAGGAATCGCCACGCGATACGGTTCCAACCCCTTCCATGCCACGATAAAATCGTTGGGCGCGACGCGCGTGCTTTCCAGGTAGGCTTCCAGTCCGCGCACCAATTCTTCCAGTGACGCTCCCACCAGTTCCTCAAATGCTTCGCGGTGGCAATCCGCCAGGGCTTCGCACGCGGCCTCTTCTGAAAAACGCAGCGCCAGCCCGTGGTGATAATACAAACCGGTGTTGTAGTCGCGCGTGGAAGCGAGGTAAATCAATCGTTCCAGCGGCTGAGTCATCTCCACCAGCGTGCGCCGGCGCAAATCGTCCGCCGCTGCCAGCACATCCATGTGTTTGGCCGGTGCGCTCAAGGGTTAGATCGCCGCTCCATCGCCGGCGGAATCGCGGCGGAACGATTCCAGCTCTGGAGGATTCAGAAACGCCAGAGATTTTTCCGACGAAGCGCACACGCGTCCCGCGGCAGCCGTCAACACCCCCACCATCACGCCCGCGCCGTACGGTCCGCGCATATACAAAAGGATCCGCAAGCTGCGGCACGCCAGCAGCAGCAACGCGAAGTCCAGAGCCAGTCGGATTTCCGTCACCAGGCTCAGCCTCGCGTGCAATCGCGAATAATTCAGGTGGAATTGCATCAGGCTGCGAATTTCGCAGCGCACCCGGCGCACCCACATCAGCGAAATCCGCTTGCGCTCCTGCAAGAACAGCTCTCCGATTTCCCCCGGGCTCATCGCCATCACGTAGCGAAAATCCTCGCGGTCGAATATTCGCTGGATCAGATTTTCCGGCAGCAATCCTAATTGCAGCGTGCGCAGCGCCTGCCGTGCCTCTACAAACTGCCGGCCACACCCTTCCACCGGCGCGCTTTCCCTTCTCGCCAGCACCCACAGGATGACCAGCAGTCCGAAACCCACCAGTAAATAAAGCAGCAAACCGATCATGAGCCCGCCACCCCGTGCAAATTGGCGCGCACCGATTCCAGCTGAGCCCGCGTGCCGCGAACCAGCGCGTCGTAGCCCCCGTCGCCTCGCCCATCTGCGGGCGGCTGCGGGTTCGGGCTGTAGGTCCATAACGCGACCGTCCACACGATCAGAGCAAAAAGATACGACGTCGTCTGCAGATCACTCCAGACGCCGTTAAAGCGCGGCCCGACGTACGACCGCAGTGCGAGGGTCGTCAAACTAACGCCCACGTACCCGCCAAACCCCACGATCATCCCGGTCACATTCCTGCCTAGCTCGATGCGATAGTAAAAAACGATCGCCAGAACCGTGGCCAGCACGAGCGCTTCGATTACGCGCAGATCGCGCTCCAGTTCCACCGTCGCTGCCGCAGTGGTCCACTCGGTGCGTCTCGCGATGTGCCATTCCACGTAACAGAACGTCACCGCGAATACCGCACAGCTGGCTCGCCACGCAAAACGCTTCGCTCCCGGATAAGCATCCAGAGCTTGACGCACGACTTCGAGCACGACGCCGAAGCCGATCACCAGCGTCGCAAATTGCGTCGGCCAATACCACGCGTCATAGAATTCCGGCCTCGAGCGCCCGATATACAGTCCCGTGGACACCGCGAAAACGCAGAAAATGTAAGCGTAAAAATAAATGTACTTGGTGAACGTCTTGATTTGAACGGAACGCACCAGCAGCGCGAACTCAAGGACCAACCCGGCCAGCCACAGAAGTAAACTTAACATGTCCGTCACTGGCGCAAATCGTAGCACAGAAACCAAGGGGAGAATTAGCGCTTTCTCCCCCGATCAGCACGTTCCGCTCCGCCGTTCACCCCCCAGCACTGCATGGAAATTACTTCTCAGACCACCGCTGCCAGCGCCTTGGGCGGGACAGGCGGCTGGGTGCCATCGAGATACGCGGCCTTGGGCGGAACTGGCGGCTGGGTGCCATCGAGATACGCGGCCTTGGGCGGGACAGGCGGCTGGGTACCATCGAGATACGCGGCCTTGGGCGGGACAGGCGGCTGGGTACCATCGAGATACGCGGCCTTGGGCGGAACTGGGGGTTGCGTGCCGTCCAGCATGGCCGCCAAACTGTTGTGTGACGGCGCGTTGCACGGGGTCACGCTTGCCACCAGGCCGCAAACCACAAACAATAACACTACCGCTCTAGCTGTCCGGTTCATTGGGGTCTCCTGTTTTTCGTCTTGGCGCGTTTAAGCGCGCTGCGACGGTACAGGGCTAGAGCGTGTGAAACGTCGCGTGGCAGGATTTGCTTGGCATGCAAAGCAGGACTTGCGGCAATTCGCGAATCAGGGGAGAAACACACGCACAACGACGCCCAACCCACCGCTGCGTCATGTGCGTGGCGTGCACGTCGGGCCGGTATTTACTGCGGAGCAAGCACCATGTTATTATTCTCGTTACTGGGACCTTATGCCGTTACCACAATGGAACCCCTGCGGTACTTACGTATATCCCCTCTTTCTCCCCTCTGGCATCCTTTGTCGAGTGCTTCACCAGTGAGGAACTATGCCGGAGATTCATGCTCAGAGCTCGGCCCCGACTGACCGTCAGGCCGCTCCGCATTTCGAGCCGGAACAAATCCGCGAGCATTTGTATCACCTGGATCGCCGCCAATGGTGGCTGTGGTCCACTACGGTCGCCGTGCTTCTATTGCTCACGCTCGCCGTGGCATCCTTCGCCTTCCCCGCGATGCTTAGCCGCGATGCATCTTCCTACTCGTTCTTCTTGAATCAAGCGGTCCGCGCTCTGGTAGGGCTCGTTCTGGTGTTCAGCGTCTATTTGATCTATCAGCAGCTCCAGCTGACGCGTCTCCGTCACGAGGTGGCCGACCAGATGCAATCCTTGGCCAAGGTGGAAACTCTGGCGTCTGAGGTTTACAAGCTCGCGGCTCTCGATCAGCTCACTGGGCTTTATAATCGTCGTTCTGGCGAACAGCGTCTGGCTCAGGAAATCAGCCGCGCGCAGCGCCACGGCCGCCCGCTCACCATTCTCCTCATGGATCTCGACGGCTTGAAACAGATCAATGACCGGTTCGGCCACGCCGCCGGCGATACCGTGCTGAAGGGCTTCGCGGATCGCCTGCAACGCGCCATTCGCGGTTCCGATCTTGCCGTTCGCCTCGGCGGTGACGAGTTCATGGCTCTGCTTCCGGAATGCCGCGCCGAAGAAGTCCGGCACGTCCTGGGCCGCCTGGAAGGCCTCGAGTTCGAGTTCGATAATGAAAAGTTGCGCCTGCAGTATTCCCGCGGCTGGACCGACTACGCCCCCGGCGAAACGCCGCAGGAACTCTTGAAACGAGCCGATGAGGCTCTCTATGAGGACAAACGCGCCGGGAAACGTCGCGTCGTAGCGCCGGTGCAAACTCCGGTGGCGCAGCCCTCATCCGTCTAGCCGCTGCAACGGCGTCGATCGGGCCGGATACCAGTTCCCGCTGCAGAGTCTGTGTCGGAACGCGAGAGTCTTTGTAGCTCGTGGCTTTAGCCACGACGCAAACCGTGCAAAATCGCGCCGGCTTTAGCCGCTGAAGTACGGATTTTTCTGCAGGAAGCGACAAGTTTGCTTGCGAAATCTTCCATCCAGACGCCCGGGATGCGTGATTCTCGGCGAAAAATGTTCCTGTGAGGAACAATATTCGAAAATTTACTTGCGCCGGTTTGAGGTTTACTCGTAAGATACGGCCCAGTTAGAGGAAAGATACCATGCCCAAAGAGAAGCCAAAGGTTAACATCGGTGAAGTGATCAAGTCCTACCGCGCTGATCGGGGACTTTCGCAAGGCGATATCGAGCGCCGTACCGGGCTGCTCCGTTGCTACCTCTCGCGCGTCGAAAACGGCCACACCGTTCCCTCGCTCGAGACCCTCGCCAAAATTGCCGAGGCCATGGAAATCTCGCTCGCCGATTTTTTCCCCGGCAGCGATACCCCCGGAGACCGCGAAACCCGCAAAATGCTCGGCGAACTCTCCGAAGAAGAAATCCGCTTCCTCGCGGACATCAAGAAATATTCCACCACCCTTTCGGACGACGACAAGAAGCTCGTACTCGCCATGATCCGCAAGATGGCCACCATCACTCCGCCTCCGTCACGCGTAAACGGCAAGCCCACAAACATCGGCCGCCGCCCCGAGTACTAAATCCGACTCGCGGCGGCACTATCTTCCGCCGTTTTATCATCTGGCTTTATCAGTGTTGCTTTGTCGGCGTTCATGCGTGGTGCCTTTGAACTCCATAACATCCCCGCCAACCACCGCTAGCACCAACCCTCACCAATTCGCTACAATAGACAAGACATGACACAAAAGCGGCACAAAACAGTAGGCGTCAAAGTCGGCAAAATTCAAGTCGGTGGCGGCGCTCCGGTAGTCGTCCAGTCCATGACCAACACCGACACCGTAGACATCGCCTCCACCACCCAGCAATGCCTGGAGCTGGCCCAAGCCGGCTCGGAACTGGTCCGCATCACCGTAAACATCCCCGAAGCCGCGGCCGCAGTCCCCGAAATCAAAAAACGCCTACTCGATGCCGGCTGCGACGTCCCGCTCATCGGCGATTTTCATTACAACGGCCACGTGCTGCTTACGAAATACCCCGATTGCGCCAGCGCGCTCGATAAACTGCGCATAAACCCCGGGAACGTAGGCGCCGGCCAACGCCGCGACGAGCAATTTTCCACCATCTGCAAAGTCGCGCGCGATCACAACAAGCCGGTCCGCATCGGCGTGAACGGCGGCTCGCTGAATCAAGAGCTGGTGATGCGCAAAATGCAGGAAAACACGGACAAAGACCTCGGCAAGTCATCCGAAGAAATCATCAACGAGTGCATGGTTTTATCGGCTCTGGAATCCACCGCGCTCGCCCTCGAATGCGGCCTGCGCAAAGACCAAATTATTATTTCCTGCAAAGTTTCGCGTCCGCACGATCTAGTCGCGATCTATCGCGACCTCGCCTCGAAAACCGATCAGCCGCTGCACCTCGGCTTGACCGAGGCAGGCATGGGCGCCAAAGGTCTGGTGTGGTCCTCGGCTTCCATGGGCATTCTGCTCGATGAAGGCATCGGCGACACGATCCGCGTCTCGCTCACGCCGCGTCCCGGCGGCGATCGCCGCGACGAAGTCTACGCCGCCTGCGAGCTGCTGCAATCGCTTGGCCTGCGCACCTTCGCGCCGAGCGTCACCGCCTGCCCCGGCTGCGGACGCACCACCAGCACTACGTTTCAAGAGCTAGCGGAAAGCATTCAAGGCTACATTCGCGACAAAATGCCGGAGTGGAAGCGTTACTACGAAGGCGTGGAAGACATGAAGCTCGCAGTCATGGGCTGCATCGTCAACGGCCCCGGCGAATCCAAAGCCGCCAACATCGGCATCAGCCTCCCCGGCACCGGCGAAGCCCCCCGCTGCCCCGTCTATATCGACGGCAAACATTTCAACACGCTGGAAGGCACCTACGACGAGCTCTCAGCCGCATTCCAAAAACTAGTAGACGATTACATTGCCACAAAATATGCGAAGCGTGATACGCCGCTACCAGAAGTAAACGTCCCGCCGCCCCCAGCAGCAACCGCAAAATCCGCACTCCGCGTACTCGCGTAATCCATGTAGAGTGCGGCGGCTCCCCGCCACTTTCGCCGAAAACTCAGCCCCGTCGCAACTCGCCCCGGGCGAGGCTTGCCTCGCCGACCGACACCGTGGCACAGCCACTCTTGGCTGTGCGGCTTTGCCTCGTAATCGCCAGAGCCCAACAAACCCAACCGCACAATTGCGCACCCGCGTTGGCACATTCGCGCCACAACGCTGCAACCGTCGCCCACGCACATACGTCAATCCGTGTAGAGTCAGCTAAGCAAACGTGGCAAGCCGCACCTGCTGATGATCGGCTTTTCAAGGAGCCCACCCATGCGAAAAGCTTTCTTTATCGTCTTAGCGATTGCGCTGTTGCTGCCGTCCCTGGCCGCCGCCAAACCAAAAAAGAAAACCTACGGCAACGCGCCGCAGGACGTCTTCCAAGCCGCGCTCAAGACTGCCCGCGACCGCCACGTCGTCACCTTCGTGGATGAAAAAAACCTGCTGTTCACGTTCAGCACCGGCGCGTCCGCGTTCTCGCAAGGTTTCATTGCGAACGCCTCCATAGAAGCGGCGCAAGCAGGCGGCGCCACTCTTACAATCAACGTGCAGAAGAAAGACAGCGGCGGCCTCGACTTCGACGCCGGTGACCGCATGGCCGACAAATTCTTCGATCAAGTGACGGAAGAACTGGCGGGAGAGACAAAACAAGCCGCCGAGGTGAAACCCGCAGCGCCGCCCGTAGCGATTCCGGCATCGGTAGTCGCGACGCAAGTGCCATCATCCGCCCCCGGCACCGTCACAGTATCCACGAATCCGGCAGGTGCAGACATATCCGTGGACGGCAATTTCGTCGGCAACGCCCCCGCCGACCTCAAACTTCCTCCCGGAAAACACTCGGTCGCCGTCTCACTCGACGGCTTCAAACCATGGAACCGCGATATGACGGTCCTGGCCGGCTCCAAAACCAATCTCGACGCCACACTAGAAAAACAATAATGCTATCGAGGCACAGGTAATCTTGTGGCTGTGCGCTTCCAGCCAACCGAGCCCGCGGTAGTGCCTCAGTTTGAATTCGGGGGTTCTTGACGGGAAGCGCGAATCTGGCAAAATTGCGGACGAAGCTCATGGACAATGATTCAACCGCCCTGAAACCCCGGCGCGGCAGCGTGTGGCTCGGCCTCGTTCTGGGCGTTCTTTTAACCGTGCCTTATTTCGAGTTGCGACGATACCTGTCCGTGGACCCTATCCATTGGGTGATCTTATTAGCCGCGTTCCAGTGGATTTATATCCTGCCGCTGGTCTTTATCCTGCGCGCCAAGCGGCAACCCAGGACCGCCATGGGCCTCTTGATCGTGGGTTTGCTTGTCATGGGGGCGATTGTGGCGCTATTCATGCTGAACCTCTTTCCGCACGCATTTTGAAGGAAGAGTACTGCGTCTATAATGCGATTTCCCTTTCCAAACATTTTCAAACTGAGACACTACCGATCCCGCGCACTATTTGGCACGGACGATGCGTTGCCAAGTACTCGGCACCTGCTCCCATCCAGCGCCGGAGGCGCGGCATAAGCTAACCCACCGCGGAAGCGATAGAAAACCTCGCAAAAGAACGCAGAGCGCCGTAGGTGCGACACAAGCTTCCGACTTTGCCGCGACGGGCTCAACTTGCGCCGCGAATGCAAGCGATCCGCGCGACCCTCACTCATGCCTTAGCGCATTCAACGGATCCGTCCGCATCGCCCGCCGCGCCGGAATGTAGCTAGCGGCCAGCGCCACACAAGTCAGCAACACCGCCACGCTCGCAAACGTAACGGCATCCGTCGGCCGCACACCAAACAGCAAGCTAGCCATCAACCGCGTCAGCGCCAGCGCCGCGACGACGCCCACCCCCACGCCCGCCAACACCGCGCCGACTCCCTGCCCCATCACCAGCTTCAACACATCCGCCGGCTGCGCCCCCAGCGCCATGCGAATCCCAATCTCGCGAGTCCTTTGCTGCACGGTGTAAGAAATCAGCCCGTACAACCCAATCATCGCCAATATCAGCGCCAGCCCCGCAAAGCTCCCAATCAAATACGAAGGATAACGCCGCAAGAACACCGAAGCAGTCTGATTGGTAAAATGCTCCATCGTCTGTGGCTGGATCAAAGGCAGCTGCGGGTCCATCTGATGCAACGCCACCTGAGCCGAGCCCACAAACGCCGCCGGATCGCCCGCCGTCCGCACCATGTAAGTCAAAAAGGTCGAAGGCCCCTGCTCGTTTGCCACATAAATCACCGGCGTCGGGGGGCCTGCAAGATCGTCCTGCGCAATATTACCCACCACGCCCACGATCTCGCGGTAAGGTTCCTTCGCGTCAAAAGTAAACCGCGTGCGTTTCCCCACGGCCTCCTCGTTCGGAAAATATTTCTTCACGAACGCTTGATTCACCATCGTTACCCACGGAGCCTCCAGCTTGTCCGTCGCCGAAAACATCCGCCCCGAAATCAGCGGCACCTTCAACGTGGAAAAATAATCTGGCGTCACCGTAATAATGTCGCACTCATCTTCCTGCCCCTGCGCCGTAGGACGCCCCTGCACTAAAAACCGAATTGACCCGCCGCTCCCGCCGATCGGCAAAGCGCTGGTAACGCCCACGCCCTGCACCCCCGGCAGATTCCGCAACTTCTCGCTGAACTCATGCTCGAACAATCTCGCCGCCGGACTGTCGCCCGGATATTCCTTATCGCTGGGATAAGAGCTGTCCGGCAAGTTCACCGAAAACACCAGCAAATTGCGCTGATCAAACCCCGCATCCTGATGCAGCAGCGCATGCAAACTCTGCAGCATCAATCCCGCGCCCACCAGCAACACCAGCGACACCGCAAGTTCCGCCGCCACCACCGCGTTGCGCAGACGTGCGTGCGCCGTGCTGGTTCCTCCGCGCGATTCATCCTTTAGCGCGTCGCTCACTTTCGTTTGCGACATGGAAAGCGCCGGAGCCAATCCGAAAAGCACCGCCGTCAGCAGCGTCACACCGCACAAAAACAAGAGCACGGGCAAATTCGCTCCGGCCTCACGCAAACTCGGCAAAGAACTCAGCACCGGCTGCGGAATCGCCCCGATCAATACATTCACGCCCCACTGCGCCGCCACAAATCCAAACGCCGCGCCCAAAGCGGCTAGCAGCACACTTTCCGTCAGCAGTTGCGCGATCAATTGTCCCCGGCTCGCGCCCAACGCCGTGCGGATCGCGAATTCCTTACGCCGGCTCGCCGCGCGCGTCATCATCAAATTCGCCACGTTCGCGCACGCAATCAACAGCACAAATCCCACCGCGCCGAAAATAACCAGCAGCAAGGGTTGCACCTGCCCTACAATCCTCTGCCGCAACGTACCCATCGCCACAAACACGGACCCATCCTGCTGCGGGTATTCCCGCGCCAGCTGCGCCGTGATCCCGTCCATCTCCGCGTGCGCCTGCGCCATCGTCACTCCTGGCCCCAGGCGCGCAAACACATTCAGCCAACGCAGATTTCGCCGCGTCAGCAAGTCCTGCGAAGCATGCATCGGCACCCACAACGGAAAATCATTCGACGGCGCGAAGTGAAATTCCCGCGGCAGCACTCCCACGATCGTCGCCGGCTTGTTATCCAAACTGATCGTGCGCCCAATCGCATTCGGATCGCCGCCGAAATCGCTCCGCCAGTAGCCGTAGGTCAGCATCACCACATGCGGCCCGTCGCCCACGTCCTCACCGTCCACAAATCCTCGACCAAGCGCCGGCTTCACTCCCAGCGTTGCAAAGAAATTCGGCATCACCTGCGTCGCAAACACAGCCTTAGGCTCGCCGTTCCCCGCCAAGGTAAAAGTGTCGAAGCTAAACGCCGTCAGCGCTGAAAAACTTTTCGTCGTCTTCTTCCAATCCACAAAATCCGGATAGGAGCTGTTGCGGCTCACCGCTTCGTTGTCGCGCGTCTGCGTCCGCCCTTCGCCCAATGTCACGAGGCGGTCCGGCTGGTAATAAGGCAGCGGCCTCAGCAGCGCTGAATAAACCACTGAAAAAATCGCAGCGTTCGCGCCAATCCCCAGCGCCAGCGTCAGCACCGCCACCAGCGTGAACCCCGGACTTTTCGCCAGCACGCGCATCCCATATCGAACGTTCGTCCACAGTGCATTCATCGGTGCGCCTCCCAAGCTTCAGCGCTGCATGATTTAAAAGGTCCGTGCGTCATCGACTCCAGCTAATGTGATAACGGCCGGTCGCGTCCTCGAAATTCATCCGCAGCAACCATTTCCCCTGCATCCCTGTCAGCTCCGTGTCGTCCATCCGCGCTCGTTCAGTGGTCCTGATGTTCGATCGCACCACGCCGGCTGGATCGACTAACTCCCACCGGACCAACCCGTGCTCGACTTCCACTGAAAGATTCAGCCGGACCACATCCGTCTCGTTGTCCAAATGGAAGGGATACTCAACGACATTCGTGCGGTTTGCGAAGCTTACATCTCGGTTCTCGCCAGGCGCCCTGGCTACCGGCGTACGATCG
>Ga0070733_10002316_pt1 | contig 13672 bp, 6 predicted proteins | sample Coa_R1_9_FD_66450 | JGI IMG/M metagenome (GOLD analysis project Ga0070733, IMG submission 66450) | Surface soil microbial communities from Centralia Pennsylvania, which are recovering from an underground coalmine fire - Coalmine... | ecosystem: Environmental > Terrestrial > Soil > Unclassified ... | reverse complement strand
GCGATCGCGGGAGAGGTCTCGAGGCGGTAGCCGTAGGGAGTAAGCCGGTCGCGGCGCAGGGTATCGACCAGGATCAGGATGACGTTCGGCGGCGCGGTGCCAGCCGCGCTCACCGCCGTGCCCGCCGCGCCGGCCGCCGTGCCCGCCAACCGGTCGGCGCCGCCCGTGCTGGTCGCCGTGCCCGCACCACCTGCCGGTCCGGACCGCCACCCGGAGCCGCCGGCGCCGGTCAGCGCCACCGGCCCCCAGGCCACCAGGTCGGCGCCGCGCAGCCGGGCCGGCAGCCCGCCGAGGGTGACCGCGAGCTCGACCGTGACCCGCCGCCCCGCATAGGGCGTCAGGTCCGCCGACAGGTCGAGCCACGCCGGGTCGACCCGCTCCGCCGTGCGCACCACCTGCAGCACTTCGAGGCTGCGCCCGTCGCGCACCGTCACCGCCGCCTGCAGCCGGCGGACCCACTGCCAGGCGGCCGGCACCAGCTGCATGCCGGCATGCAGGGCGGCCCCTGGCGGCACTCGGCCTGTCCAGCTCCAGGCCCCCGGGGGGGTCAGCACCACCGGCCGGCGCTCGTGGTCGATCTCGAGGTCGCCGAGCGCCGGCCGCGCGGCAAAGCGCAGTCCTTCGACCTCGCCACCGGCACCGCCGGCCGGTTCACCGGCGCCGACCTTCCCGGTCCCCCCGGGGAGGCCGCCGGCAAGGGTGTACCGCCCTGCCGCGACCAGCGGCCGCAGCACGAAGCCGTCGGGCGGCGCACGATGGCAGCCGGCAAGCAGCAGGCAGCTGGCAAGCAGCAGGCAGCCGGCAAGCACCGCTCGGACCAGCGCCCGCCCAACGGCGCGGTCCACTACCGCTGGTAGGGTGCGGACCAACACCGGCCTGGCGGCGCGGCCCACCACCGCCCGTGGCGGCGCGCCGGGCGCGACGTCAGGACAGGTCATGGTCACCCATTGCGTAGTAGAAGCCGCCCGCGTCCGCGGCCGGATCGGTAGCGCCGTGGGCCGCACCGCGGCAGCCCACGAAGCGAGGTTCGCCGCCCGCTTGGACCCCCAGCCGCGGCAGCAGGCTGCCGGCCGCGCCGTCCGGCGGCGGCCAGAAGCGCCAGGACCGCATGCCCGCCGCCCGCAGGTCGGCCGCGATGGCGAGCATCGGAGCGTACCACTCGCCCGGCGGCGGAAGCCAGAGCTCGGCCGCCCAGGCTTCATCGCCGACGAAGGCGAACACCGCCAACCCCTCGCCGCCCGCCTGCCGCAGGCGGTAGCAGCGGTAATAGCGGTGTGGACGCGCCCAGTAGCGCCAGTTGAGGAAGGCCGCCGAGCGCCGCACGCCGCGCACCGCGCAGCGCTCCCAGACCGCCTCCGCCCAGTCGTCGCAGCGATCGCCGCTCCACAGCTCGCCGCGGTCCGCCGCCGGGGGCTCCCGCACCTCCGGCAGCGCCCCGGCGAGCTGCGCCAGAGCGGTCACGGGCCGGTAGCCGAACACCCGCTGGCCGAGCCGGAAATGGCGATCGCTGGGAAAGCCGAAAATCCACGGCGCGTCCCCCTCCCCCGGCAGGTCGGCGAGCAGCTGCCGGCCGAGCTCCACCAGGGGTGGGCGCAGGCCGCCGCCGCCGGCGCTGCCGGCGAAATCGACCAGCTGCCAGATGCCGCCCTCGCCCCCGCGCCAGCGTGCCGCCAGCCGCAGGGCGCCGGCGTGGGCCAGGACGGCGCCGGACCCGTCGACCGCCACCATGCTACGCGCCCGGCCGGGGAGCTGGCGGTACTTCCAGGTCCACTCCTCGGCGGTGAGCGGATGACCGAAGCGCGACTCGAAGAGCGCGCCGAGCGCGCCGAGGTCGCCGGCGGCGGTGGGCCGCACGGTGATCAACTCGCGCCACCCGGCTGCGGTTCGCGGTCTCGGGGCCGGCGCCAACCGGCGCCAACCAGACCGAGCAGCGCCGCTACCGAGACGGCCGCCCCGGCGACCAGTCCGGGTGGACGGTAGCGCAGCTCCAGCCGCCCGGCGCCGCCGCCGAGACGCACCCCGAGCAGCGCGCCGGCGGCCTCGACCGGGCGCGGCGCGCCGTCCACCCAGGCCCGCCACCCCGGAGCCCAGGATTCCGCCACCTCCAGCAGGCGCGGTTCGGCGCTGCGCCAGGCGATCTCCCAGCGTCCCGGATCCCGCCGCAGCACCTCCAGCCCGGCCGCAGCCATGGCGACCTGGGCGGCCAGGCCGGCCTTGCCGCCTGGGGCGGCCGGGGAGCCCTTGGCAGCCGGGGAGCCCAGGGACACCATTGCGGCCGGGGAGGCCGGGGAGCCCTTGACAGCCGGAGAGCCCAGGGACGCCATTGCGGCCGGGGAACCCGGGGAGCCCTTGGCAGCCGGAGAGTCCGGGGACGCCATTGCGGCCGGGGAGCCCGGGGCTGCCCGGGCAGCCGCAGCCGGCGACGACTGCGGCGCCGGCACCTCGAACGACGACAGCGACCCCGGCGCCTGGGGCGACGCCTGCCGTGGTGCGGATGGCGCCGCCCAGCGGACCAGCGGCAGCGCCCCCGGGCGTTCGTAGACCCGCGCATCGCCGCCGGCGTAGGCCAGACGCCAGCCGCTCGCCGGCGCCGCCTCGCCGGCGGCGGCGACCACCCAGCGCACTCCCAGCTGGTCGAGCCACGGCGAATCCCACCGCGACACCGGCTGGAAGTAGACCGGGTCCGCCGCCGCAAAATGCCGGTACACCGCCTCGTAGCGGACCAGCTTGACCGGATCGTCGCCGCGCGGGTCGTACAATCCGTAGACCATGGCGGCGTTGGGGCGCAGCGCCTCGCCAACGCCCGCCACCCGCTCCGGCCGCCCGGCCAGGAAGCGCACCGCGCCGGTTGGCGGGTAGAGCCGCGCCAGCGGCAGGCCGGGATTGATCCCGCCGTGCGCCGCCAGCAGGTCGCAGAGCGCCAGCGCCGGCAGCAGCGGCGCCAGCCGCCAGCGCCGGCCGGAGCCCAGGCGCAGGGAGAGGGCCAGCAGCGCCGCCGCCGCCGCCACCGCCGCCGTCCAGGCGGCCTCGGTCGCCAGCAGGCCGTGCGCCGCCCAATCGCCGCGGAAAAGCGCCCACGCCACCGCCAGCGCCGCCGCCGCCGCCGCCGCCCCGCCCAGCAGGCCGCGGCCGCGGCCCGCCAGCCATTCGTCGCAGCCGGCGCCGGCGAGCAGCGCCAGGCCGAGCTCCACCCCGAACAGCAGCCGGTGATGGGCGGCACGGCCGAGCACCGGCAGCGCCGCCATCAGGTCGCGGACCCCTGGCCAGTGGTAGGCGGCGGCGAAGGCGAAGGCGGCGGTCGCCGCCAGCGCCAGCCAGCGGCGGTCGCGCCGGCAGCGCGCCAGGCCGGCCGCCGCCAGCGGCAGCGCCAGCGCGCCGGCATAGACCGCGGTCGCCGAATAGTTGAACGGCCCCCACCAGGTGCCATGCGCCGGATGACCGTACAGCTCGGGCAGCACCAGCCGCAGCGGCTGCCGCAGCAGCAGCCCGAGCGGCGGCTCGCCGCCGCCCGCCGCTGCCTGCCAGCGCGCCGTCTCCGGCAACGTCAGCGCCAGCGGCAGCAGCTGTACGGCCGCCAGCGCCGCCCCTCCCAGCCACCCCGCCGCCCAACCCAGCCAGGCGGCGGCGGGCCGCGCCGTGCCGCGCATGGCCAGGTAGAGCAGCGACAGCAGCGCCGTATGGGCCGCCGTCTCCGGGTGCCCACCCAGCAGTTGCAGGCCTGCCGCCGCCGCCAGCCACGCGACGGCGGGCACCAGCGCGCCGCGGCCGGCGACGGCCACGCGCTCGACCGCCCAGAACACCCAGGGCACCAGCGCCAGGGCGTTGCCCATCGGGAACAGCACGAAGCTCACCGGCATGCCGGAGAGCGCGAAGGTGAGCGCGGCGAGCAGCGCCGCCTGCGGCCCCAGCCCCAGCTCCCGTGCCAGCATCCAGACGCCGCAGCCACCCAGCACCAGGCGCAGCCAGGGCAGCAGGATGAACCCGAGTTGCAACGGCAGGGCAGTGAACAGCAGGTGCAGCGGAAACAGCGGCGCCGACTGGCCGTTGGCCCAGAACGGCGAGCCGGCGAACTGGTAAGGGTTCCAACCCGGCAGCCTGCCGGCCCGCAGCTCCCGGCGGGCGAACAGCAGCCAGGGCTGGATCTGGAAGGTGACGTCCCGCAACACCGGATTGCCGCGCTCCGCGCTCGCCGCCGCCGCGCCCTCACGCCCCAGCGGCGCTTGCGGTTCCGCCGCCGCACCCGCCGCCGCGCCCTCACGCCCCAGCGGCGCTTGCGGTTCCGCCGGCGCGCCCACCGCCTCGCCCTCCCGCCCCTGCAGGCCTGCCGGCGCGCCCCCGGTCCCCGCCATCCCCGCTGTCCCCGTCATCCCCGCCGCCGCCGGCGCCCCCCCCGCTTGCCACGGCGGCAACCCGGCCAGCGACGCCGCCGGGCTGGGGATCCCGGTCGGTAGTTGCAGGGCGGGCGCCAGCAGGCCGATGCCGGCCAGCCCCAGCACCGCCCAGGGCACGCCCAGCTCGCGCCAGGCCCGCCGCGGCGAACCGGCGACGGCCGGCCGCCAGACGATGAGGATCGGGCCGGCGGCTGCCAGCAGCGCCAGCAGCGGCAGGGCAGGGTTGACGGCCAGGTGGAGGGTCAACGCCCGCCCCGGTGGCGCCACCGCATCAGCAGCACGTCCCGGATCATCCCCAGCGACGACCGCACCGGATCCACCCGCGAGTCCGGCGAATTGGCCCACACCACCCCCACCTCCGCCACTTGCCGGCCGCGCGCCAGCGCCAGCCAGATCAGCTCGACGTCGTAGGCGAAGCCCGCCACGGTCAGCTCGGCGCAGAGCGCTCGCGCCGCCTCGCCCCGCGCCAGCTTGAACCCGCATTGGGTGTCGTGGAAGCCGCGCACCCCCAAACAGCGGATGAGCAGGTTGAAGGTCTTGCCCATCAGCTCGCGGTAGATCGGCTGGCGCTCGGTGATCACCGAATCGGCCAGGGCGCGGCTGCCCAGCACCAGGTCGGCGTCGCGCAGCCGGGACTCGAGCTTCTCGATCTCCTCGATGGGGGTGGAGAAATCGGCATCGGAGACCAGCACCCGCTCGCCGGCACAGGCCAGCACGCCGGTCTTGACCGCCGCGCCCTTGCCGCGGTTGCGCTCGTGGCGCAGGACCCGAGCGCCGGCCGCCGCCGCCACCTCGGCAGTGGCGTCGCGGCTGCCGTCGTCCACCACCAGCAGCTCGAAACCGATGCCGCGGGCGCGCAGGTAGTCGCCAGCCCGCCGCAGGCCGGGACCCACGCGCTTTGCCTCGTCATAGGCGGGCACCACCACCGAGAGCTCGATGCTCATCCGGCCGATTCTACCCTCCGCCTGCGGCCTCGCCGCCGCCGCCGGCGAGCCGGAAGCCGGCGAGGTCCCGCCCGCGCTCGTCGCTCAGCCAGACCTGCCAGCCGCCCCCCGACACCCGGTCCGCGACCTCTGCCGGCAGCGTCCAGCGGCCGCCGGGAGCGCGGTCGTCGATCCGCTCGGCAGCGGCCGGGAAACCGGCGACGTTGGGCGACACCTCGATCCATAGCGGCCGCGGATAGGCGCCGAGCTCCAGCCCCGCCTCCGGCAGCAGCGGCAGGGGCCGCGGGCCTGGCCGCGGCGAGCCCGCGCCGCCGGCGAGCCGGTCCAGGCGCGCCAGGCACCAGGCGAACCAGGCGCCGTAGTGCCGGCGCCGGAACCGCCGCGCCGAGCTCTCGAACCACTCCGCCGCACGCGGCTCGACGGCCGCGCTGCGCCCGTACAGGTGTACCGCCTCGGCTGCTGGCACGAACCAGGCCGGCAGGCCGGCGCGGCGCAGGCGCAGGAGCCAGTCGGTTTCCTCGAAATAGAGCTGGTAGCCGGCGTCGAACCCGCCGATCCTCTCCCAGGCCGCGCGCGTCACCGCCAGCAGGCTGCCCGACAGCGAATAGCTCGGCAGCGGCGCCGCCGCCTGCCAGTGGCGCCGGCAGTGGCGCCGGCTGCGCCGGCGCGCCCCCGCCGCCCAGCCGGCGTCGCGCGCTGCCAGCCAGGACGACAGCTCGCCGCGGCGGCTGCGCGGCTCGGACGGAGGCAGCAGCAGCCGGCGGCCGTGATCCCAATAGAAGCGCGGCCCGGCGGCGGCGGCGCCAGCCAGCAGGCTGCCCACCAGCGCCGCGGTGCAGCCCGGCAGGACCGACACGTCCGGGTTCATCAGCAGCACCAGCTCGGCGCGCGAGCTGGCCACCCCGAGGTTGACGCCGCCGGCAAAGCCGAGGTTGCGTCCCGGTTCGAGCAGGCGGACCGGCAGGCCGGCCAGCAGCTCCCGGCCGGCCGGATCGCTGCCGTTGTCCACCAGCACCCACTCGACCTCGAGATCGGCCACCGCGGCCGCCGCTCCCTGGCCGCCGGCGAGATCGCGCTGCAGGGCGGCAATGGCCGCGGCGGCGAGCCGCGGCGCGTGGTAGTGGACGAGCACCACCGCCAGGCGGCGTTGCCCGGAAGTGATCTGGTTGCCACTCATCGCGGAGTCTCGCACGGCGACGGCGGGCGACGGTGGGCAGCGGCGGGCGGTGCTGGGCGACGGCGGGCAGCAGCAGACAACGGCGGGCGGCAGCAGACAACGATGGGCGGCGGCAGGCAACGGTGGGCGGCAACAGGCGGCGGCGGGTGGTGGCGGCGGGTGGCGGCGGCGACGGCGTAATTCAACCGCGACCGCTGCCGGCGACGACCGCCGCGGGGGCCCTCGGCGAAGCGGTATTCGACGGGGTCACCGGGGTCGCCGGGGCCGCCGGGGTCGCCGGGGCCGCCGGGGTCGCCGGCGCGGCGCCGGCAGCCAGGTTCGACGGCCCGGCGGCGGCAGCCAGGGCCGCAGCGCCCCGGTCCGTGGGCTCCTCCCAACGGTGATCGAGGGTCACCAGGCCGAAGGCGTAGCCGGGGCTGTGAACCCCGAACGCGCGCCGGTAGATCCGCTGGTCGTAGACGTGCAGGCCCGCCTCGTCGAGCAGGAAGACGTAGAGCGTGAACTCACCCTTGACCAGCGTCAGGCGCGGCAGCACGACGCGGATCCGGTAATGGTGCCTGCCGCTCAGCGGCGGCCTGCCGTCGAGATGGGTGGCCAGCGAGGCCACCTCCACGTCGTCGATGCGGTTGATGCCGATGCCGACATGGAAAGCGAGATCGGCGCGCCGGGTCTCCCATTCGAGCTCGATCTCCATGGCGTCGCCGCGCGCGAACAGCGGCACCTCGCCCGCCGGCGCCTCGGCGCTGACGCCGCCGCTCAACCGCATCCCGAGCAGGCGGCCACCCGCCCGCAGGCCGGCGGCGGCTGTATCCTCGCCGGCACGAGGCGCGCGATCCTCCCCGACAGCGCCGGCAGCGGCGCCGTCCGGTTCGCTGCCGTCCCCACCGGCACCCATCGCGCGATCGCCCCCGCGAGCACCCGGCGCGCGATCGTCCTGACCGTCCTCATGAGCGCCGATCGAGCGACCGTCCCCACGAGCGCCAGGGGCGCGATCGTCTCCACGAGCGCCAGGGGCGCTCTTGGCCAGCAGGAAGTTCTCATAGTCCCGCACCACGTCGGCCACCGGCCCGAGGGCCTCGACGCGCCCCTGCCGCAGCCACAGCGCCCGCTGGCAGAAGGCCGACACGTAGTACATGGCGTGCGAGCAGAACAGCAGCGTGCCGCCCGCGGCGACGAATTGCAGCAGGCGGTCCATGCACTTTTTCTGGAAGTAGCCGTCGCCCACCGACAGCGCCTCATCGATGATCAGCACGTCCGGCTCGACCTGGATGGCGATCGAAAAGCCGAGACGCATCGCCATGCCGGTCGAGTAGCACTTCACCGGCTGGTCGACGAAGTCCCCGAGCTCGCTCCAGGCGAGGATCGCCGGTAGCTTTTGCCGCAGCTCGACCTCGGAGAGACCGAGCATGGCGGCATTCAGCACCACGTTCTGGCGGCCGGTGAACTCGGGATGGAAACCGGAGCCCAGCTCCAGGATGGAGGCCACCTTTCCCTTCACCCGCAGAGTGCCGGAGCTCGGCGCGCCGATGCCGGCAAGCAGCTTCAGCAGCGTGCTCTTGCCGGCACCGTTCTCGCCGATGATCGCCAGCCCCTCCCCCTTCGGCAAGCTGAAGCTCACCTCGGAGAGCGCCCGGAACTCGCGGTGCCGGCGCCGCCGCAGCAGCGCCTCGCGCAGGCGGTCCCACGGCGAGGCATAAACCCGGTAGACCTTGGTCAGCTGGTCGGCCTGGACGGCGGGCTCTGGCATCCGCTATCGATTCTATCGCTTTGGCAGAGCAGACAAAGAGGGCCGCCGGTCTGCTGCCCGGCGGCCCGAAATGAGAACGGACGCTTGGAAGGCCTGAGATTCAGCGAATCAGCGAGCGACCCCCGTGACGTAGGCCGGATCGCCGGTCGAGAGCGTGAGCACCTGGGCGCCGGTGAGCACCGAGCCGTTGTGGACCACCACCTGGACGGTGAAGCCGTTCTTGGCGCCGGCCGCCGGCAGCGGATGCTGGTTGGGCAGGAACTGGCGCAGCTTGCCCGGCGGGATGCCGACGCCGGACAAGGTGCCCAGCACCGTACCGTCGAGCCCCCGGTAGACGAGGTCGTAGACGCCGGCGTCGGTGCTGTTGTTGAACACCCAGAGGGTCGTCAGGTGCGCGGCGTCCTGCCGCAGACCGACGAGGTAATCGACCTGGCCGACCTCGGCGGCGTCGGTCGGCGCGAACGCCGGCATCGACTGGCCGTAGATGGTGGTCGTCTTGGCGTTGTTGTAGGTCTCGGCCCGCACGATCGGGAAGGGACCGCTCGCCGAGCTGGCGGTGATGGTGATGACGCCGACGGCGTTGCTCAGGTTCCACTGCCCGGCGATGGCGTTGGTGAGCCGCTGGGTGTCGCCGGCAGCGAGCGTCACCTGGACCGGGGCGGTGACCTTCCCCGCGACGCCGAGGCCGGTGAAGGTCAACGAGGCGGTCACCGCTTCGCTGCTGGGATTGGCCAGCACCACGTCGGTCTGCCAGGAGCCGTTGGTGCTGAAGGCGCCGACGACGTACTGGGTGGCGGCGCCGGTGGTGCCGGCGACCACGAACGACGGGTCGCCGGAGCCGAGGCGCAGGTTCTCGCCGTAGGGGAAGAGATTGCTGCCGCTCTTGTTCTCGATCGACACCAGGTAGTCGGTGGCGTTGCTCAACCCGAACAGGTTCTGCACGTCCGAGGTCTGGAACTGGCGCTGGCTGAAGGCGCCGAGCACCAGGTCGCCGCTCGACCCGCCGAGCAGGTTGCCCTTGGTGTCGAACAGCTGCACGTGGTAGGTGGTCGTGGTCGCGGTCGGGTTGGTGATGCCGAAGTACGCCTGATTGGTGGTGTTCTCGTCCATGCCGATCAGGTACTGGAAGGTGCTGGGGGCGGGCCCCGAGCTGTTCGACGGGATGCTGGCCGGCAGCGCCAGGCCGGGCACCGTCTGCCCGAACTGGCTGCCGTCGCTGCGCACCACGGTGTTGAACGAGGTCATCACCGGCAACGGATTCGCGGTATCCACGGTGGCCATCACGAAGCCGGCGATGTTGTCCTGATTGAAGACGCTCTGCACCACGTCCGGGGCGTACATCGTGGCGCCGGGCTCGATGGTCACCGTCGCGACCGGCGGATTGACGTCGACCGCGCCCCGCTTGCGGAATTGCAGGGTCACGGGTACCGAGCTGGTGCTCGGGTTGTGCAGGTACAGGTCGCATGACTGCACCAGCGCGCCGCGGGTCGAGGCGACCCAGGGCAGCACCACCGATTGCGTGGCGGGCAGCGGCGGATCCACGACCTGGAAGGTCTTGGTGGTGGAGCTGCCGGTGAAGCCGGTGGCGCTCACCGTCAGGGTCACCGAGTAGCTCCCCTTGGGCGACCAGGAGTGGGTGACCGGGCTGCCGGAGCCGGTCGTGCCGTCGCCGAAGTTCCAGGCGAAGTTGGTGCCCGGGGTGGTCGCGAGGCCGGTCAGGGTCGAGGGCTGCCCGGTGGTCGCCGGGCAGAGCCAGAAGCCGCCGACGTTCGAGCAGCCGGCACCGGCGCTGGAGGTGAAGTCCGAGCTGAGGGGAGGAGGCGGCGGCGGCGGCGGCGTGCCGCCGACTGTCACCGTCTTGACCACCTCGCTGTCACAGGTTCCGAAGAGGCAGAGCGGGCCGGTGCCCGGCGCCACCACGTCCAGCTTCACGGTGAAGGGGCCCGTCGCGTTGTAGGCATGCGTCGCCACCGCGCCGGAGCCCTTGGTGCCGTCGCCGAAGTCCCAGACGTAGCTGGTCGGATTGCCGGTCGATTGGGAGCCGTCGAAGGTCACGGCAGCGCCGACGCTGGGCGCCGACGGCGAGAAGCTGAAGACCGCCTGCAGGTTGCCGCCGCCGGGGTTACCACTGCCGATGACGATGCCGGCGCTGCCGATGGCGCCGCTGCAGCCGACGTTCGAGGCCACCACGGAGTAGGTGGAAGCGGTCGCGTAGGTGACGGTGATCGACGATCCGGTGGTGGTGCCGGGAGAGGCGGTGCCACCGGTGAACGTCCAGGTCCAGGTCGCCGACGGGGTGCAGTTCTGCGCGAAGGCCGAGAAGGTATATGGCGTGTTGACCGCGCCGGTGGTCGGGCCGCTGACGGTGATGATCGCCGGCGGCGGCGGGGCGCCGGTGGCGACGGTGATCGACGGCGAGGTGAAGGTCGCGACGCCGCCGGCCGCCCCGTGCACCCGCAGCGCCGGCGAGTAGTTGCCGGCGACGGTGTAGGTGTGCGAGGTCACCGGCGCGGTATGGCCGGTGTCGTTGAAGTTGGGGCTGCCGGTGCCGGTGAAGTCCCAGGCGTAGTCCCAAACTGCGGCGCCGCTCGAGCTGTCGACGAAGCTGATGGGCGAGTTGGTCGCGAAGGCGCAGGGCGCGAACGAGCAGACCGCGTTGAAGTCGGCGATCAGCGCCACCACGATGGTCACCGGCAGCGACGAGCTGACCAGGCCGTTGGGGTCGGTGGTGCAGTTGCGCACCTTGACCGTGACGGTGTAGCCGCCGGCCAGGCTGTAGGTGTGCAGGGGATTCGGGCCGTTGGTCGGGTCGTTCGTCCAGCCGGTGTAGCCGTCGCCGAGCGGGCCGCCGCCGGCGTTGTCGCCGAAGTTCCAGTTCCACTCGGTGGCGCCGGAGGCGACGACGTGAAACTGCACGGTGCTGGCGGTGAAGGCGTCATTGGTCGGCGCGAAGGAGACCGGCAGGCTGGGCAGCGGCGCCAGCGAGAAGGTGACCTGGCCAGGGGCCGGGGTGCCGGTGCCATTGACCTGCAACGATGCCGTGTAGGTGCCGGGCACCACGGCGTTCGCCTTGGTGTCCCAGACGAAGGGATTGGCCGCGGAGGTGCCGCCGGTGGCCGCCGCGTTGTTGCTGTTGGTGATGTTCCAGGCAAAGGTCAGCGGCGGCTTGCCGGTGACGTTGTTGGCGGTCAGGGTCACCGGCTGGCACTGCAGCGGCGACGACGGCGACACCGTGACGCTGCCGATCGCGGGCGCCGGATTGATCACGTTGACCGTGTGCGTCATCGGCGTGCTGCTGCCCAGGGAGTTGGCGGCGATCAGCGTCACGCTCTGCCCGCCCAGCTGCGAGAAGGTGACGCTCGGGTTCTCGGTGGGCGCCGTCGACGGGCTGCCGTTCTGGAAGCTCCAGCTCCACGAGGTCGGTTGGCCCAGGGTCAGATCCTGGAACTGCACCGGCGAGCCCAGGTAGGCCGGGTTCGGGCTCCAGGTGAAATCGGCGCTGGGGACGGACTGCCCGGCGTGCACGTGGATGTCGAACAGGGTCTCAGCCGCGCGGTAGAAGTAATTGCCGTTGAACTTGCCCTTGCGCGGCATGATGTAGTTGAAGCCGGTCGAGTTGGCCCGGTAGTACCAGCCCCAGTAACCGGCGCCGCCGACGGCCGGCGGGGTGATGTCATGGGGCGCCGCGGGATTGCTGACGTCGAACAGGAACTCGCGCTGGGTGGTCGGCACGCCGCAGACCTGGTCGCTGCCGAGATAGATGAACGAGCTCGCGTTGCTGCGCGAGAAGGTCACGAAATAGGACTGCGTGGTGGCCGAGGTCTCGTTGATGACCGTCGACGACACCGGCGCCGGCAGGCCGCTGCAGCTGGTGGTGGCGCAGCTGACGTTGAAGATCTGCAGCTGGAACGGCGCCGAGGGGTTGGCGAAGTTGGGCCCGGAGAGCGCCCCCACGTAGTAGACGCCGCTGTTGTTCCACATCGCCACGCCGTACACGCCGCGGTCGGTGAGGCCGCTGAGCTTCAGCACCGGGCTGGCCGGATTGGTCACGTCCCAGAGGTCGAAGCCGACCGCGGCGCCGCTGCTCGCCACCAGGAACTGGCCGACGCCGGCAACGTAGGCCGGATCGCGGGTCCCGATCTTGCCCACGTAGACGCCGGGGCAGTTGCCGCCCGGTGTTCCCTCCGAGCATCCAGGCGTGCGGCGGGCGGCATCCATGTTGTAGACCAGCAGCCCGCCCGGCAGCTGGGTGGAGCCGACGAAGGCGTAGTTGGCGCCGGTGCCGGGCGGCTCCTGGGCGGCGTACACCGCCGTGGCCTCGACGTTGTAGCTCTGGTAAATGGCGATCGGGTGCGCCTTGCTGGTGTAGTCGATGATCGCGGTGCCGACCTTGCCCTGGCCGACCACCGCGGCGATGGTGTCGTTGCCGGCGGGAACGCTGACGTCCTGGATCGGCGTCTTGTTCTCGTTGGGGTCGCCGGGATTCAGGAACTGCAGGGTGGAGGTGCCGACGCCGATGTAGCTGGTCGAGCTCGCCGGCGTCGGCGAGGTGTGGATGTCCCACACCTTGACGCCGTAGTCCATGGCGGTGAACGCCCAGCCGTTGGCGATGTCGACACTGAAGAAGTACGGGTTGGCCGAGTACTGCGCGTTGAACTCGTTGAAGCCGGTCACGTCGCGCTCCGGCGGGATGCTGGCGTCCGCCGGCTGCAGCGAGGAGTTCCAATAGGTCGAGGGCACCGGCCGGGCCGGGGTGCCGCAGGCGATCCAGCCGCAGCCCGAGCGGTCACAGGTCTGTGCCGCGGCGGGCAGGGTGCCGCCGGCGAACGGCGCGAGCATTCCCAGCAGGCCCATCAGGAGCAGGCCGCAGACCCGCCATGCGCTCGGTTGAAGACCCTGGGGAGTGGAAACACGGGGGCACGGACTGAACATGGCCAAGCTCCTCATTAACCCTACCGGCACCGCGCTGCCTGCGCTCTGCCGGCCGGCGCACCGGACGCCGCAGGCCGAAACCAGCAACGCCGCGAGCGCCTGGACGAAAGATGCATCCGGCGTATCGCTCCTGTCGGACGGCTTCACGCGCGACGAATTTGAAGCGTCCGCGGTGCACCGTCTGAAAGGGACCCTTCCAATCTGGCACCCACACCGGCCGCGGCCCATCCGGGCCATCGAGGGTGAGGACCAGGTTGCAAGAGCCGATTTGGGATCGGCCCCGCGAAGGGAAACGGGCCCGGACCTCGCGAACGGCGAGGCCGGGCCCGCTAGGGAGCGATTACGGGACGAAGTGGCTCGGAGCGCAAGCGCTGTCGAGCCGGATGGCGTCGATGCCGACCCCGAAGTGGCCGTTCGATGCCAGCGTGTAGACCACCCAGGCCTGGGCGGCGGTCGGATCGACCGGCGGGTTGTTACCCGC
>Ga0070733_10002315_pt1 | contig 13678 bp, 14 predicted proteins | sample Coa_R1_9_FD_66450 | JGI IMG/M metagenome (GOLD analysis project Ga0070733, IMG submission 66450) | Surface soil microbial communities from Centralia Pennsylvania, which are recovering from an underground coalmine fire - Coalmine... | ecosystem: Environmental > Terrestrial > Soil > Unclassified ... | reverse complement strand
AACAACACCAGCTGGTATCATTTGTGGCAGTGACCGGGTCCGGGAGTGCCGTAAATTTTTAAGAAATAGATATTAACTTCAGGATGGCAAAGCCGACAAAAAACTGACTTCGGGATGTAGCGCAGCCCGGTAGCGCACTACGTTCGGGACGTAGGGGCCGCAGGTTCGAATCCTGTCATCCCGACATTCAATCAGCATCCGTATGAATGTCATGATGCTTCTTTTGGGCACCGTTATTTGGTCACCCGTCTTTTGATGGCCTGGATGGTTCCTGCATGTAACCCTTCATGATATGGAAGAAATTCGATGGCGTTGTCAATGCTGGCAATCTCAACACCGTAGCGTGTTGACCAGGCAGTATAATTACCAAAGATTTTTTTATCATAATCGGTTTGTACTTTATCCAATGTAGTCATCAAAAGATCTTTGATCTGCGTTATTTCATCGTCACTTAACGGCCCCTGCGGTTTTGAGCCCGTCCTGAACTTCTCCCAAAAATCTTCATTTATCATAGCAGGCAGTGCGGCCCTTTTGTAACAAATACCCTGCTGGGCCGCTATCATATGACCCAGGTTCCAAATAATATTATTATTAAATCCATCTGCCACCCGGTTTAACTGTTCGTTACTTAGATTTTTTATCTGTTCAAGTAAGAAGGATCTAGTCTTTCTGATGGTTTCTATCTGCGATTTCATAATATAGATGATGATGGTTTCAGATGTTGAATAATGTCTACTGCCAGAAATCCGGTTTTACAAGGGTACCTCCCTGATAAGTACAATTCAGGCAACTTTTATAAGTAATTAACATGATTCCACCAGAGTAATAATACAACTGTAAAGTCGTGTCGGGATTATTCCAGTACACGATATTGTTGAGGTCAGGTGGTATGGCCATTTTAACCGGACAATTCACCGAAAGGTTCGATTTCCATCCCGGCAGCTGCTCATTACTGATGAATATTCGTTTTTCCCCAATAGTACATGCAGAGATATAACCCACAACTGGATCTTTCGGATTCGTTACTCCATGTATATTACCCGGAAGCTGACCAGGCTGCAGGTCGAATAATCCGCCAAGGCTTTGCGAATTTTTCTGCACATTCAACCAATATGTATACGCCTGCTGATCCAGTGGATACTGTCTGACCAGCATGCTGTATCTGATATCCATCTTCGGATCATCCTTAGTGATCGTAGCTACTTTAATCTGGCTGATCACATCGGAACTCAGGGTGATGGTTGTACCGAGGTAGATCGAAGTCGATAAGGCGGTAGACCAGCAGGTATGTGTCGTCTGGCTCGGAAACAATCCGTATTCGAGACTGCCGGGGCCCAACGCCCAGAATGTCTCATAGGTAGACAGGTGCATCCATGTTTCCAGATAATCCCATCTGTAAAATTTTGTACTGTTTGTGGGATCATGAGAGTTTACGTATACATTCACTACTTCCGTTCCGAATGACGGATCCTGTATGAGTTCCCAATTCACACTGTCGATTGGCGCGGAGATTTTTGGCACGACCAGATCGGACAGATACTTACTTCCTTCTTCAGTGGTCACGGCCAGCTGATATTTCTGTCCCGGATCAAGATTCAGTGGCTGACTGATATAAAAACCATTGGCGCCGGTATCGATCAGCGGATAGCTCGCACCCGTGGCACTTTGTATCATTACATTCGCGCCCAGTTCAGGCATATCGGTTACCGAATCCAGCAGGCTGCGCGAACGTGTGAGAACGAACTGTGTGGTACTGTTCGCCCCGACATTAATTACTCCATCGATGGCCAGAATATGACTGCTCGCTTTGATCGCGGGTGGTTCATACGCTTTTCTGCACATCACTATGGAAAAAATCGCGATTACAATGAGTGCAGATTTGCAGTGTTCTGATATATTCAATCCTTCCGCTTTCAGGCAAAAAACCGTTAAAGTGCAATAAAGATACGGAACAATTCAGATCGGTTCCTGATACACGGGAAACATGAATTTCGGTTAGTGAAGAACGTTAAACTACTTTCCATTCCGGTCTTATAAAATGGCAGGTATATCCATACGGATGTTTCTGAAGATAATTTTGGTGCTCTTCTTCCGCATTCCAGAAATCGGAGGCAGGAACAACTTCCGTAACGATTGTCCCCGGCCATTTATGTGAGGCGGTCATTTCTTTTATTAATTTCTCCGCTGTTTCTTTCTGCTTTTCGCTGAGATAAAATATGGCGGAACGATACGAGGTGCCTCTGTCGTTTCCCTGTCTGTTTTTTGTTGTGGGGTCATGAATCTGAAAGAAAAATTCCAAAAGCTTCCGATATGACAATTGTTCAGGATCAAACGTTATTTCAATCGCCTCGGCATGAGTGCCATGATTACGATAAGTGGCATTTCGCACATCACCACCCGTATATCCTACAACTGTTGAGGTGACGCCCGGAAGACTGCGAATCAGTTCTTCTACTCCCCAAAAGCATCCGCCTGCCAATATTGCTTTTTCTGTATTCATAATTTTTCGATTATAAAAAAGATACGAAATTACATGAATATTATTGGGGTTTGTCATAGCCGGGAATCATTTATTTGACTCTTATGATAAAAAATTCGCGGATACAGAATTCGATTTTAACGGAGAGGTTAATTTTGGAGAAGCTCAGAGTGGATGATTATGATTTTATATTATCCATTGTGAATTCAAAAGGCTGGATCGAAAATATTGGTGATAGAAATATTCACACAAAAGAAGAAGCAACGGCATATATAAATAAAATCCTGTGGACAGATAATTTCTTTTACTGGGTAGTCAGAGCAAAAAAAGAAAAAACCCCGATTGGTATTATTTCCATGATCAAAAGAAATTATCTTGAAAACTTTGATATTGGTTTTGCATTTCTTCCGCAATACACTAATCACGGTTATGCATATGAAGCTGCAAAAGCAGTTATGAAGATGTTATCCAGGCTGCCCGCATTCAAAATAGTTTTGGCCACCACACTATTTTCAAATAAAAGCTCCATTAAATTGCTGACAAAACTTGGATTCAGGTTTGAAAAAGAGAATGACACAGAGAATCAAAAAATGCATATTTATACCAATGCACCCGTGTCATAAGAGAAGGATATCTGTTTCAACTATATTTTTTTATTTACTCTGTACGTACCAATAACCTGCAATAATATCTGTTGTAGATATCAGGAACATCGGTAGGTATTCTGCCGCCGGGCTCGTGGAAATAGATGCTTCCCGGTTGATACCCGAATTTATTGGGGTTATCGGGTTCGTCACTGTAGTAGAGATCAATGGTATCGACATTCAGGTAGTCTGACGCTACGCAAAACTGTGCAGCATTCCACGTCGCCTGGTCATGCCCTTCCTGCACGATCCATTTTTGATGTACACTTTGATAATTTTGCGGCAGCAACGCCGACTTGGTGCAGGATGCGATAGCGATCGCAAGCAGGAATATTGGATATTTCATTTGGGTGGCCCTTTAATCTGTGACTCCGGTACCCTTCATCTTTCTATAGAACTCATAGAACTACCTGAATATTATATATCAGAAAAATATTTCCGCAATATTAACCCTGATCATCCCTGTGGAATCCGGAGAGGCAGGCTGTTGAATATTATATTCCCTGTATTTAAATGTATGATTACCAATGCATCGATGGTCCTTAGGACAGGTGCAGGTCAGACTTCGTTATTCATTTGCAGATTGTAAGAAATCCATGATGAGGGGCAGGGCGACCGGCGGACTACTATCTTCCTTCCAACTTAAGATTTCTCCCATATAGTCGCCATGTCCTCCGGGAAAAACAGCCAGGCTCGCGTGTGGCATTAAACGATACATAGCCACGGCACTTTCCACCAGGGGCACATCGTGATCACCTAGTATAATCAATGTTTTCGCCTGGACCGCATGAACCGACGAATCCGGGATGTCGGTGAACTTCTGCATCCGCTGTACGCACTGATCGAACATTATTCTCAACGACGCCGGGTTCGGGTTAATTGAAAGAAATACTTTTTTGTATACTTCGGGCATGTCTTCAAATCGTGGGTTTCCAAAGCCCTGCCAGAATGCAGGGCTGCACTCTGAACGTTTATACATAGAGGAAGCAAATATGAGCCTGCCGACCATGGCCGGATGGTGAATGGCAATCTCCAGTGCAGTTGTTCCGCCATTGCTGAAACCAAAAAAGTCTGCCCTTTCAATGTGAAGCTGTCTTAGTAATTCGACGACATCCGCCGCATCCTGGTCAAAACTGACCGGCCTGCCATCACGATTATCGCTGTGACCGTGCGCCTGCAATTCCACGCCGATGACGCGGTGTGTTTTCGAAAGTTCCGGAATCAGCCGGCCATAACTCGTCTGCACCGTTGATGCAGCTCCATGGATCAATACCAGCGGGCTACCCTTCCCATACTCCTCATAGTACATATGAAGGCCGTTTACCTCAGCATACTTTCCGTTCTGCGCACTTGTGCTGTTTATACTCATAACAATAAAAATTGCAAAGGTGATCAATTTTCTCATTTTTGCACTATTTTGAAAATTCGCCTCGTTACAGTTTCTCTAAAATATCCCTGTAACCCCGCCCAACGGGGATCGAAACACCTTTCAGTTCAACAATCTCGGCTGTGTAGGATACGATCTTGCTGATTGAAATGATGTAAGACCGGTGGATTCGTTTAAAAAGGCCTGCAGGCAGAAGATTTTCTATTTCATGGGTGCTCATTTTTGACAGGTATTCTTTATTCGTCGTGACGATCCGGATGTATTCCTGCCGGCTCTCAATATAAATGATCTCAGAAAATAATATCTTAACCTTCTTTTTCTGGACGTTCAGAAAGATAAAATCCCTAACCTCGCCGCTCTCCGTTTTCTGTTTTTCAGTTTGTGCCGTTTTAACTTTGGTAACGCCCACTAAAAAACGTTCAAACTCAAAAGGCTTCAGAAGGTAATCCGTTACGTTTAAATTAAATCCTTCCACAGCGTATTGATGATAAGCTGTTGTAACAATAACTGCAGGCGGATGAGAAAGCGTTTTTAAAAAAGCCATTCCTTTTAGTTTCGGAAGATGAATATCCAAAAAAATAAGGTCCGTATTGTTTATCCGCAGGAAGTCAGCGGCCAGAATAGCATCTTTAAAAGTATGTTGTAATTCCAGGAAAGGAACCTGTGAAATATAATCCGACAGAACTTTTACGGCCAATGGTTCGTCCTCTATGATGATGCATTTAATTCTGGACATGACTTGCGAGATTAATTTTTAAGGTAGCTGAAAATCCGGAGTCACTGGGCTGAACGGAGAGATTGTAGTCGGTATATAACAATTCCAGTTGCCGTCGCAGGTTTGAAAGTCCGATATTCTCTTTCAGTCTGCCTCTCTCCTGAAAGTCCTCCGTGGAATTTTTTACAGTAAAAAGCAACTGACGTTTATTTACCGAAAGATAAATATCCACAAATGGATCGGTTCTCGTTTCAGAAACACCATGTTTAAAGGCATTTTCAACCAAGGGTATCAGTAACAGGGGTGGGAGGGCCTGTTTCATATCTTCAATATCGTTGCTGAAACTGATCCTTAAAGATTCATCGTATCTCAATTTTTCGAGCGCGATATAGTCGCCAATTATTTTCAACTCCTGTTCAATGGCGATAAATGAGCCGCCGGTTTCATATAACATAAACCGCAATATTTGCGACAGGCGTAAAATGGATTCCGGGGCAAGGTCGGACTTATCTCTGGCCAGCGAATAAATATTATTGAGGGTATTGAATAAAAAGTGAGGGTTCGTCTGTGATTTTAGATAATTCAATTCTGCGAGTTGTTTTTCGATGAGCAGACGCTGTGCCGATGCTTTTAATTTTACATAATTGTAAATATGCCGGATGATTCCAAAAAAGAAAAAGGAACCTACGCTGAATCCAAACTGAAAACTGAGTTCTTCCTCAATATCAACAAACGTCCTGAACTCCTTATAAATTCCCATGCCGGCTCCGATGGTTTTCCATACGTACAACATGAGTGTATACAAAAAGAGATGGGCAAAGAAAAGAGCGAGAGCCAGTACAATATTGATCAGCAGGTATTTCCTGCGTCGCAAAATCGCGGGCACACTGTACTCAAATAATATATAATTGACCACAGTGATATACGACGTACGCCATAATTCATTTAGCAACATAGTCCCCAATATGCCGCGGTGACTATGCCATTCACCAAAGACCCACAACATAAAATAAGCGAGCCCGACCAATAAATAAAATGTAAACCGTTTGATATCGTTTACTTTCTTCATCCCGTTATTAAACAATAAATGTCGGCAAAACTATTTCTTTTCGTCGTGCTATCTATAGAATCGTCTTCCTGGTAAACGAATGACGGGATGAAGTCATTAAAAGCCGGTATATGGATTATCCTTCAGATCAGGCATAGCCAGAGGAAAAATAAAATCCCGGAAAACGCTATAGGTTGCGCGTTTAACATGAATCTCATATCGCTCCAGACTTTTGTTTAAAGCTACAGCGTAGGCAGGATTTAACCGGCTGATAATTTTCTGATTTTTTTTTATTTCCATTTTCAGCAGATTGCGGTGTACATCATCAAAGGGGTAATACTGCTCAGCTGCTTTTTCAAAATATTCTTTGAAATTTATTTCCACTTCCTTAAAATAGGGCTGTAGTTCCGGAACCGCGGTAAATGTTTTGATATGTGCCAGTTTGATCGCATCTGCTTTTTGTTTTTGATTTATTCCACGTTCGGAACAGGATGCCAAAACTGAAAGCAACACAGGGGCTTTGATCAAAAGTTCCTGTTCGTGGAGGGTTAGTTTTTCAAATTGAGGAATCATTTTATTTCATGGTTAACAATTGGCGAAGTTTTGTTTCATTTTTGATTTTTATAAACTTACCCGATGTAGAAATCACTTTACTTTTTTTAAGTTCAATAAATAATTTAAACAAGGTTTCATATGTGGTGCCTGCGTAGGCCGCAATATCCTGCCGGCTGACTGGCATCGAAATAAATCCTTCATTGTTCGTGCCAAACTTATTATTCATTTCTATCAGTGCTCCTGCAATTCTACCCTTCGTTTCCATGTGAACCAGATCACGCATCCTTCTTTCTGCCTTCTGCAATTCAGCTGCATAAAACTGCATCAACCGGTAGGTCAGGGTCGGGTTTGCGCGTAAACAGATCTCCAAAAACTCTTCCGGAACAAAACACACGGCCGAATCTTCGAGGGCCGTTGCGGAAACCGGATAATTTTTTTTATCTCCGAGCCCACGGTGTCCGATGATATCGCCGGGTCCGGCAAAACGCACCACGAGTTCTTTCGGATGCGTCCATTCCTTATGAATTTTAACCCAGCCACGGTACATAAAATAAATTCCTTCCACCGGGTCTCCTTCCTTAAAAACCAATTTCCCCTTTCTGATCATCCTGGTTTCCCTGTTTAATCCGATCAGCGGTCTCCATTCGATCATAGAATGCTGACACAGAAAACAATCATACAGATTGCAGGTTGTTTTGGGCATATATAAAATTATATTTTATATTATATTATTTACCAATAGTTTTGCAAAATATTTGATAAAACATGGTTTATACAATATTTTTGCAGGATGTCTTCACCCATTCCCCTGTCGGTATCCCTTAGTGGTTTACATCAGAGAAACAGAAATTTGAAAGACGCACCGGTTAACAAACGCGTTTTATATCTGAGTCTCCAATCCATTTTCAATGCCATATTGATTGGATTTATCGCCAAAGGTTTGGTATTTCTGATTGACGGGATCACTAACCTTTGTTTTCATGGAAAATTATCCTTTGCCCCGGCCTCACCGGCAGAAAACCATCTGGGATGGTTCGTTATATGCATTCCTATCGCCGGAAGTGTTATCGTTGGCCTAATGGCACGGTATGGTTCCCGGTCAATTGCCGGACATGGTATTCCTGAGGCCATGGAAAAAATTATTGTGGATGAGAGCCGCATCCCCCCGGCTATAACTTTTCTGAAACCTCTTTCAGCTGCCATATCCATTGGAACCGGCGGTCCCTTCGGTGCAGAAGGTCCGATCATTGCCACGGGCGGTGCATTTGGTTCGTTTACTGGGCAAGTGATGCATATTTCATCTTCTGAAAGAAAAATTATACTGGCTGCCGGCGCCTGTTCGGGAATGGCCGCCATTTTCGGAACACCACTGGCAGCTGTCATGCTGGCCATAGAACTACTATTATTTGAGTTTTCGCCGCGCTCGATTATACCCGTCACTACCGGTTGCATTACAGGAGCCGGGATGCATATCTTTTTATTCGGCAGTCGCCCCGTTTTTTCTATATCCGACATACCATCGGTTTCTGGAAGTGCTTTGCTAATCTATGTTATTTTGGGATTGATAACCGGCGTCGTTGCTTCGTGGGTTTCCCGATCGGTATATGCGATCGAGGATTTATTTGAAAAAATACCTATTCACTGGATGTGGTTTCCGGCCATCGGTGCGGTCATGATCGGCGTTACGGGATATTTTGCTCCTTATACAATGGGTGTGGGATACGATAATATTCGTAATTTATTGACCGGAAAACTTCCCCTGACGATCTTGTTTTCCTTATTTCTGCTCAAGTATATATCCTGGTCCGTCTCCCTTGGAAGCGGCACATCCGGTGGAACGCTGGCGCCTTTGTTTACCATCGGGGGCGCTTTCGGCGCCCTGGCAGGAACGCTGATACTTTATTTATTTCCCCATGCGCCTGTCAATATTACACTGGCTGCTTTGATTGGGATGGCGTCTATGTTTGCCGGAGCGTCCAGGGCTCTTCTGACTTCCATCCTGTTTGCCATGGAAACCACTGGTCAGGCTAATGCCTTACTTCCACTGCTCGGCGCCTGTATATCTGCCTATTTTGTTTCATTCTTCTTAATGGAGGGCAGTATTATGACCGAGAAAATAAAGCGTCGCGGTGTACATGCGCCTGATGCCTTTCATCCTGATGTGCTGCAATCTGTTCCGGTTACCGGTTTTTTGTCGAGCGCAATGAGCACGGATTCCCATTTACCGCATATCTATGATACGGATGATCTTGGCTTTGCTGCTGAAATGATGGGCAAATATCACCTCCAGAAACTGCTGGTTTTAAAAGAAAATGATGGCAGTGAAATTGCAGGTATCATTCAGGCGGCATCTATTTTGAAATTTTACAGTGAACAAAAACAAAAAGATCACGCTTATGAATCGCCGGCGAAAACCAAAAGGGCCATGGTCCGGGGACGGCAGATTTTTAAAATTAACAAAAGCAGACTTCACTAAATAATTATTTTTTATGAACAATCAATTTAATCAAATACCATTCGCAAAAACATTTCTGACCGCACTGTTCGCGGGTATACTCGCAACCATGCTTTGCCTTGGTTATAATATCTGGTTCAGAATGTCGACCTATTATGGTCCTTCCGATTTTATCAATGTCTCCTCCATTATTTTTATCGTTAACATTCTACTTCTGATCGCGGGCGTTGCATATTTCGCTCTTAAGAGCTGGTCTAAAAGAGGAGATTTAATCTATACCCTTCTCTTTTTACTTATCATTGCTTTCTGTATTTGGAAAACGTTGGGAATACACCGGTTTGCTGATTTGAAACTCAACAAGGAATTCATAAGGCTGCTGGACGGTACCATCCTTATAATAGGAATCGCTGCACTCAGTATTCCTTATATCTACAACCATAAAAAGATAGTGGATTTATTTTACGAGGCAGATGTTTAGGTACCTTACTCCGCTACTTGTAATTTTTTCAGCATTTCGTTTGTAAGCGGCTCGGAATAAATACCATACGCATTGATCAGGATACCTTTTAAGTCATGTTTATGAGATGAAATCGCATAAATGATACTTTGGTCAGCCGCATCACTGCCGACATCGAACCGGAAATATTTATCAATTATAAACTCGTCATGGAATATTTTGAAGTGGCCCTCTCTGCAGGAAAGGCATTGCTGCTCCAGGTTAAAGTCCTCTGTATAACCTTCCTTCCTGAGGCCGTCGATTGCCTCAATCATATTCGAATATTGTTGCATCGGCAGATTATATATGATAGAATAACTGTCTTCTCATGTATCGACCGTTATTATCCGGTTAACTAATGCAACTTATGGATTATCCGGGAAAAATGGACATTTTAATATTTACAAAGTGCATGCTGAGATCAAATAAAAACAGGGTTCAATTGTTTTGTTTTACTCTTCACCTGCTTTGATAAGCAAATCAGACTGATGCGGGATATGCGGCCGGAATGATTCCCGCTTTTTCCGTAACCACCCTATAACAAATAGTAACAATATTACCGTGACACTGATTAACCATGTTTTGAATGGGATAAGCCGGTTAAAATCGATAACCTCCGTTTTCCCAATCAGTATCGCCGGGGCCCAGTAATAAGGTAGCGCTTGTTTTCTGTCTGCATTGCGAATGAATTCCAATTTAGCTGATTGTAATGCCCTGTCCATTGGCATGCCACCGGAAAGGTATTTGTAGAACAACTCCGTAATCCGGTAAGTTGATTTGCTGTCTATTGACCAGAGGTTGATCACGGAGGCCGGTATGCCGACGGTCGCGAAGGCCCTGTTGAAGCTGAAAACACCCTCTCCCAGGTATAATTTTCCATTCCCGGTATTACAGGCAGAGATTACGGCCAGCTTTGTCGACGGCTTGCTTTCCTGAATCAGTTCGGACATATAGAGACTCGAATCCGAAAAATAGATTACAGGCTCTTTTCGATCACTGCTGTCCGATGCATGTGTATATAGCTGGATGACGCTATAATTTGAAAACTGCTTCAGGAAATTATTCCTAGATGCATTTCCTCCCGTCAAAGTGCGGCCTCCTTTGAAATATGATTCTACAATATTCAGGGAGAGATCACTTCCGATCAATGGGTCCAGTGAAGTGATATAAGGATAATGAACGGGAGCAATCCCCAGTACACTGCCATTGGTTTTGTTTTCATTATTATTAAAATCATTCATCAGATAACGTGCAGAATAGGTATAGCTAACGGCATGGTCCTGTATAAAATAAACCGGTGAACCAGGTTTTCGATTGTCAGTCACCATTGCTTCAAAAGGAAAATAAGCTCCGTCGGGTGAAATGATGATCCGCCCTGAAGGCATGGCACAATTTCGAAAAATCATTTCATATAATTGATGCGCTGTTCTTTCGAATTCAGTTACATGACTGTTCAGTAAATCGGGATTGGAAAGAAAAGACAGATATAGTCTCGCATTACGGTCGTAATCGTCTTTATCGATTTTATTGAAATAAGTACGTTGTCGGGTAACCAATAATGAATAAACGGCGTGCTCACCCTCGTAAATCTCCAACAGCGCCTGGTGGTCGTTTAATATTTTTTTATCAATGTCTTTCAGCGAAGTCTGAATGGGATCCAGAAAATTCTGATAGTAAATCGGATTTTTTTCCTTTATGGTCTGCATTAATTGATCGAGTCGATGCCTGCTGTCGAAAAGTTCTTTTTGCTTTTCAGTAGCAGCGTCTGAGGAACTGTCAATCTTTTGGATTTCTCTTTCAAGCATGCTTACTTTTTTTCTGGCCCGGGATAGTTCCAGCATGTCATCGTTGGTTTGCCCGCGTTGCTCAGTCAACAGGTCATTTAAAATAACAGCGCGGGATTTCTCAAAAAAATAAAACGCATTTTCCAAATCCCCCGCCAGATAGCAGGCCTCTATAGCATGTTCATACATCTGCCGGGTTGTATTTCGCCAGAAAAGTTTGGATTCAATTTCAATCTGTTCAGTTTTGATCCTGTCAAGTAATGAATCCATCACTTGGTAGACTCGAATCGAATGGCTGAGATCATGAATGTCTCTGGAACTTTGGTACTTCTGCATATAGGCATCACCCTTACTGTTCACTAATCTGGTTACATAATCGATCTTCTTTATTTCCTTCAGTTTTTCCGGTGTCGCATGTAAAATATCTGCTTCATTCCCCCCGGTCCTGAACAGGTCGAATGCAAGTTGAAAGTACCTGAACGCCGAATCATATTGTTTCTTTTGAACATACATAATGGCAATATCGGTCATGATGTCCAGTGACTCAATCGTGTCCTTCTTCCCTGGTTCCCGCTTATCTCTTCCGGTATATGCAAGTGCGTTTCGATAATAGAGCAGGGCGGTCTGTTCATTATTAAAATGTTCAAAATAGATCCGGTAACCGATATCCTTCAGGGTTTGCTTGCAATTGAAAAAATTTTCGGCCTCCTGGTCGCATGAATAAGACCGTTTGAGCAGTTCGAGTGCATGCTGATAATTCCCCTGATACATTTCCAATTCAGCTTCCTGGGAATACACAAAGCCCAGGTAATTGATTAGGCCTGTCTTCTTATATTCCTCCAGTTTACGGGCAATCTGTTTCTTCGCCTCATCGTAATCTTTTAACTGAAATAAAGCTTTCACATGCCAGCCCCAACTATTTGAAGAAAATTGTTTTCCAAAATCGCGGTCAATGGGATCAGTACTGTTGATATATTGAGAAGCGAGCCTTTCGCAAACGATCGCATTCTCAATGCATCGATGATAATCTCCAATATCATAATTAATCTGGATCATTTGGTCCAACGCCGTAATGAATGCATCATTTGAATAAAGCTTTAACCGGATTCCAATACTAATACAGCTGTCCAGGGCTGCCTGCTTTTTCCTGATATCATTCAATGAATCATAGAATATTGAGAGAAAATAGTAAATGGTAATGATGTCTCCAGGAATAATATTAGGCTTGTCAAAATTGGAGCGAACGATCCGGAGCGCTTCCATTTCGTATCCGACAGCTTTTAACTGATCGCCCAAATTCGAATATTCTCTCGCAATCTTCCGCAGGAGTAATACATGAGTCGAATCATTTCGGTAGGGACAATCTTTCATGCTGTCCAGGAATTTTAACAATTCCGTGAGCTCATCTTTGGGTGAAAGTTGTGATTTATAGATGTAATAATCAAGGCGGTTGTGCAAAAATTTCTCTTCCGGGCACTGGGCATGGCTCGAAAACAGCAGAAGGCTGTTACAAAGGATGAGAAGAATAAATTTTGCCATCGAAAACGGTTAATTGAACGTTGCTGGCCCCATTAACCAATCGCTGATGAAAAGGTATTGGATTTTACATCAGAATCAGGAAATCCATCCTTAGATATTTTTAAACGATGATGATTAAAATGAATATATTCTATTATTTTTTTCAGATCCGGCATAGAACCGATCCGGTCAGCAACACGTCCATTGGCGGATGTTGTGCCCAATAAATCATCGCTAAATATTTGTCGCAATTGCTTCGGACCTAGCCTGAAACCATAGTTTGCCTCTACGATACTTTGTACAATAATGGCCGCCCCGGCAATGATGGCCGCTGCACTGGAGGTGCCGCTTATTTTTTTCCGGTACGAATCGATAGCGATATCTGAAGGTCCCAGATGGGATCCTCCGGTTGAGACCCTTTCGCCCCAGGCATAGCAGTCCATCCGGCTACCAATGTTAGAATGCCTGATCCGTTTATGTGGTATACTGTCTGACGCTGCCGCGACCAGGGTTGCACCCGAATCTCTGAAACCGGGACCAATCGGATCAAGGGTTTTTCTTCCCTGGCCATCGGTAAAATAGTCCAGATCATTGCCC
>Ga0070733_10002314_pt1 | contig 13678 bp, 14 predicted proteins | sample Coa_R1_9_FD_66450 | JGI IMG/M metagenome (GOLD analysis project Ga0070733, IMG submission 66450) | Surface soil microbial communities from Centralia Pennsylvania, which are recovering from an underground coalmine fire - Coalmine... | ecosystem: Environmental > Terrestrial > Soil > Unclassified ... | reverse complement strand
CGGTTATTTTCTGTGGCACTTTCCATGAGCTTGCGCTCTCCTACGTTGAACCATGTTCTCCGCAGGTACCGTTGTTCATTGGAAGTCCGGACTTTCCTCCCGTAAACCAAAGTTTACGCGCGATTGTCTTGCATACCCCAAATATTTATTGTCAAAGAGAAACATATTGTTATGAATAGCGTAGCACTAATTCTCATAATTGTATAGTAATTTGTCGGCCAGATATGCAAAAAATAGCCCTCAATGACATAGATTTTGATGATGGCACTGGTGAGAGCAAGGGTAATAATATGGGCAGATGATGGATATAAATTTTTTTTAAAAAAGAAGGCAAGTGCGGTTGTAGGAATGAGGTATAGACATGCAAGAGAGAAAAAATTATAACAACAAAAAAATTCAAGGCCTTGGAGAAATGCTATGAGTGCAAGGAGGGTATATCGTGCATTGCCACAAAGAAGTACATAGTACACGCATAAAAGAAATGGTATAACCGTTGTACCAATTAAAAAAAATTGTCCTAAGTCCATCAGAAGAAATAGTGTTACGAGTACGATGAAAAAGAGGTTATATTTTGTGTTATTAATGTAAAACATAGTGTTAAATGATACCTGTTTCTTGCTATAAAAGTTAGAGAAAGCTTAAAAAGAGCTTTGCTATTTGCAGCAGTTGAAGTCAAGTTTATTATTATTGTGCAGAATGTTGACAATAGCGGCAATAGTGATAGTTTTTTTACTGCTATGTTATTCAATAAAAAAAATAAGGAGCTCGCTATGATGAGACGTATGTTATTAGTTGCTGCAGTGGGAATGTTCTTTTTGAGTGGTAATCTTAGTGCTGTAAGTATGTATCAATCATTACAAAATCATATTGTTGGTTGTGGTCAGACACTTGATACAATTAATCTTCCACTGTTTGGAAAGCTGACGAATCTGATACCTTTTGGCATGATAGCAGCATGTCTTCAAGAGCATCCAGGCCAGATGACAATTGTACTTGCGGGATTACTTGCATATGTTCTTTCTCAGAATGAATCAGTTCGTTCAATATTAAGCCAATACAATGTGCCGGGTTTTGCTGGTTCAGAAAATGATCAAATGGATGGGTTGGAATCAGATGACACTCTTTTTGTTTTTGATGGTGAAGATGATGAAGATGCACAAGAAGAGATAGATACTGAAGATGAGTTGTTGCAAGAAGATTTATTGAACGAAGAATATAATCTTCGAAACAAAAAGCTTGATGCGCAACCAACTATCAAGTTTTTGTAATTTGTAGCATATGGCGCATTATAAACAATACACGATATTATATGCTCTTCTTTTGTGTACTCATGCAACTGTTGTTGGTTATGGTTTGCCGGGTCTTGCGCTTGGCTATACCAACATTCTTGATGGAGGTCCTATACGACCACGTCCTGGAATTTACTGGCAACAGTGGATGCAATATTATACTACGCAGCGATTTTTAAATAATGAGGGAAAACCACTTGGTGGTCTTCCCTCACCGCGTTTTAGAGACTGGGAAATTGCTACTGAATTTGTCTATCAGTTTGAAAAACGGATGGGACTGCGTGGAGCTATGCCAGGGGTTGTTGCAGCTATACCTGTTGTACTTTACTCAAAAATTGAAAAAAATGGATTGGGCATAGAGAGCAGTGGCAGTGGTTTTGGTAATCTTGATTTGGGAGCTTATCTTCAGTTTCCTGTCACTGAACTTAAAGGGCGTCCATTCTATGTTCATCGTCTTGAATTTGATTTTTCAATTCCTGTGGGTAAAAATAAGTTACCTGAAAAACAGATAAATCCGAGTAATACTTTTTTTTATTGTAGTTTAGATTGGTCGGCTACATTATATCTCTCTTGGAAATGGAGCATTTCATGGTCGTTGCATTATGTTTGGAGTGCTAAAAATGAAAAAATTGATTTTCAAGCGGGTGATGCAATCTATTGTAATTATAGTTTGGCGTACGAACTGTACCCCAAGTTGTATATAGCAGCAGTTGGTTACGCATTGGGACAATTGCATAATAATCGATCACTTGGTGTATCGGTGCCCGATAGTAAAACGCGTGTATTTGGCACCGGGCCTGGTATTGCTTATTTCTTTTCAGAAGACATTGTTTTTTTAAGTTATTTGTATCTTGAAAATGGTGCAAGAAATAGCACTGAAGGTACTAACTTTATTGCACGTCTTGTCATGCATTTTTAATGTTTTTGTTGTATTTCAATAATTGATACTATACTTTTATTTGGTTTCTATCTGATTTATTATACACTGAGATTTATATTTTTTTAGTTTAAATAGTGCATGTATAGTATGACAATTTTACGAGTAGCCCATCATTTTTTTATTTGTATTGTTGTGATGAGCGCCTTTTTATGCGGCGCTCTTTTTTTTGTGATCAATAATCATACAATCGATTTTTCTATTCTTGCGCAGTATAATTCAGCGCGTCCATCGATATTATTTGATGATGAAGGTAATGAGTGGGGACGATTTCAATTAGATCGTCGTGATCCTGTTGATGGAGCGCGTTTACCGCAACATGTTATTAACGCATTTATCGCAGCAGAAGATTGGGATTTTTTTTCGCACAGCGGTATTTCATGGAAGGGGATTATTCGGTCGATTGTGGTGAATATTTATTATGGTCGTAAGGCGCAGGGAGCAAGTACCATCACGCAGCAGTTGGTTAAATTATTGTTTTTTGATTCGCAAAAAACATTCACGCGTAAAATAAAAGAGCAGTTGTATGCAGTACTTGTTGAACAGCAACTGACTAAAGAACAGATTTTATATACGTATCTCAATAACGTTTGCTTTGGATGTGGCATTTATGGCGTGGAAGCGGCGAGTCAACGTTTTTGGTCTAAGCATGCGCATGAAATTTCAGTTGAGCAAGCGTGCACACTTGCGGGAGTTATTCGTTCTCCCGCGCGGTATTGTCCTTTGTTATATCCTCTTTCAGCACAAAAGCGACGAGATATTATTTTAGGTAAGATGAAGCATTTAGGATTTATTACGCTACAAGAATATGAAGATGCGTTGGCACATGTGATTGAAATACATGATAAAAGTTGTGATACGTTTGCACCGCACATAAAAGAGATGTTGCGTTTGTCTTTGGAAAATATTGTTGGCAAAACAGCGCTGTATTGTGGAGGATTGCATATTCAAACAACGGTTAATAGGAAAATGCAGAATGTTGCGCAGGATGCTTTTAAAACGGAAATGATAAAATTACGCGCAGAGCTAGGGGATGAGCTTGATGGTGGCATGATTGTTCTTGATCGTAAAAGTGGTGAAATAAAAGCATTGGTTGGTGGATTTGATTTTATGGCTTCAAAATTTAATAGAGCAATGCAAGCACGCAGGCAAATAGGATCTACTATAAAACCATTGATTTATGCAGTAGCGATGGAAAAGGGTATGTCATTTTCTGATACTGAAATTGATGAGCCGATTGAATTGGTACAAAATGGGACAACATGGGCGCCGAAAAATTATGATAAAAAATTTCATGGGACTGTTACGCTTGCATATGCGCTGTCCCGGTCGAGCAATATTGTGAGCATTAAAACATTGTTAAAGATTGGTCCTCATGCGGTCATTGATTTGGCGAAAAAATGTCGCATTAAAACTGATTTTCATGCATATCCTTCGTTAGCGCTTGGTTGTGTTGATGCAACATTGTGCGATGGTGCGGGTATGTTTAATGTTTTTGCTAATGATGGGGTGTATGTTGAGCCGCATGCACTCTCGTGGATAAAAGATAGATGGGGTGCGCGTATTTATAAAACGGTAGTTGATCAAGAACGGGTGATTGAAAGTCGTATTGTTGGGCAGGTGAAGGCAGTGTTATGTCTGGGACCAGAGCGTGTTAAAACAATTTATGGCGTGAATAAGTGGATCAAGTCAGAAGCAATGAGTAAAACAGGCACAACAAATGATTCACGTACGTGTTGGTTTATTGGTTCAACGCCAACTGATACAACGGCGGTGTATGTTGGTTTTGATGATAATCGTCCAATGGGTAAAAATGTGTACCCTATTCGTACGGCGTTTCCTATTTGGCTTGCATTTAACCGTGCAATTGATCAAGCTGAAAAAACGTTTTCTTATGATCCATCATTGCAAGAAAAAATAATTGATGAGCATACGGGATTGCCTTCAACATTAGGCAAACCAGGCGCTATTTCTATTTTGGTGTAGCTTGACTTTAATGCATCGTTTATATATGTTGGCCATAAAAAAGATGACCTCTTCACATTAAAAAAGGTATGAGTATGAAAATCAAAAATGTACTGCTTTGTCTTGTTTTATTATCTTCAACTTTTCATGTATCAGCACATGACATTACATCATCACATGGACATGCTTTTGATCCGGTTGAACAAGTATTTACCCGTATTTATCGGACAAACCAATGGGGATCTCCAGAAAGTATTTCCGGTCCAGGCTCTGAGCTGAGAGTTACTCACAGAATGCGTCAAGATCTCAGTGCGCTTATTAAACGATTTGGCATTACCTCAATTGCAGATGCACCATGCGGTGATCTTAATTGGATGAAACATGTGGATATAGGAACGTGCGCATACATTGGCTTTGATGTTGTTCAGGAATTAATTGAACGTAACAGAAAGCTCTTTGCTACAAAAGAATTTAGACATTTAAATCTTATTGAAAATGTCATCGAGAAAGTAGACCTTATTATATGCCGAGATATGCTCGCTCATCTTACCAATGAACAAGTTTTTACCGTGTTGAGAAATTTTAAAAAAAGTGGATCAAAATACATTCTCATGACTACGGGACTTACAATACAACACAATTCTGATATTTCAGTTGGTGATTGGCGAGGAATTAACTTTGAATTAGCACCGTTTAATCTCCCAAGACCACTCGCTTTAATCGAAGAAGATGTGCCGTTTGCATGGGAGCGTGGGAAATATTTGGGTTTATGGTTTTTGGAAGATATTCAGGTTTGAGACGATAAACCTTAAAATAGGTGCTTGAGAATAAGCGTATGAACTAATGTGACATCTTTTTCAACATCACTTTGTGCAATAGTGTAAAACAATTCCGGATATTCAGATGTCATTGCGCGAGCATTATCAACTTGATGATGAGTGGTGTTGGTTGTGAGTGGGATTATGATACATTGCTTATTAAAAAATTTAATTTCAAACAATGTCCCTGCTCCTGCACGGCAGATAATAAGATCAGCAGCTGCGTACATTAATGCAAGATCAGGGTAGTAGTTAAACACATAAGCGGTAATATTTTTAGATGCATAAAGGCTTTTCCAATCGGTAGTATCAACTGATCCAGTCTGATGAATAATGTTGATTTTGTCTGGCATAAAAGATGCATCATTAATCCAGTTCTCCATGCACTGGTTTAAAAAAAGTGAACCTTGCGATCCGCCCAGAATTAATACAGTTTTTTTTATAGGTGATAGTTTCAATCTTTCTTGTGCAATGTGTTGATCGATCATGCTGTCTGTTGTCTGATATTTAATGGGATATGGCGCAACTGAACATTTTTGTGAAGGAAAATATTTTGTCGATGTTGCAAACGGTGTGAAAATGGTTGTTGCCAGTGGCGTGAGTGCTTGTATTGCTTTGCCTGGAACTGCATCAAGAGAATAGAGTGTGATTGGAATACGCAATATAAAACCTGCAATGCATGGTGGAATTGCAACAATGCCGCCGGTAGAGATAATCTGCGCTGGTCTGTGTTTACATAAATAAAAGAAGCTGATAATGAATGAAACAATTGCATGACATATAAGTTTTAACGATGATTTTGTGCGTGTGCTCAGTGGTAACATGATATGCCAGGAGACTGTCTTGTTATCTGACAAAATAGTTTTATCGAGCGGTGTGTTGGCAGAAAAAAAGAGAATGTTTGTTGCCTGTTTGTTAATGTGATTGTTGCGTGCAATAGTCAGGCAGGGAATAATATGTCCACCAGATTTACCTGCGACACAACAGATTGTGTGTGTATTCATGTTTGAGTCAAAAGTAGTTGCATCTTGTGAAGAGCTTTTTTTTCATGGTTATTTTTAATAAATGGTTGAGCTTTTTTAGTAAAGGTATCAGCATTTTCTGTATTGTTCAATGCGTAATGTACTTTGGCCAAATGGAGTAGTATTGTGCTGTTGTTGTGATAGGCGAGTTGCTCAAGAATTTCTTGTGCGTGGTTGTATTTTTTTTCTTTGTATAAAATCAGTGCGTGTGTATCTAAAAAGTAAGGGTTTGAGCTGTTTACTTGCAGTGCCTTTTCAATAAAAAAGTGTGCTTTTGTGGTATCTTTTCCTTTTGTCGCCCAATAATAGGCAAGTGCATTGTTGACGTGAGGACATTGTGCATCAAGATCATGTGCATTTTCAAGGTTGGTGTGCATTGCATGGTAGTCACCTTGTTCATAGTGCAGTAAGGCGAGTTGATATAATGTTTTTATGCGAATTGCATCAGTCATACTGCATGATAAAATATTTTCAAGACATGTCATTGCCAAATCATTTTGTGTGGTGCGCATATACATATCAGCACAATAAAGATTGCACCAGAGATTGTCGGGTGTTTTTTTGAGTAAATTGCAGAAGGTCTCAATAATTTGTGTGCGTGGCATATTATTGTAAGCAAGCAGACACAATGTTTTTGGCCAGAGATCATTGTTTGGATGTGCGGTAATCCATGCACTGATTGTATGTGCAGCTTGATCAAAATCTTTCATAGCAGATAAAATTTGTATTTTCAGGAGTTTGCATTCATCATTGGTTGGTTGTTGTTCAATGAGGCTATTGATGTGTGTTAAGGCTTGAGGATATCGTTTTTGCTGGAATAAGATCAGTGCATTATCAATGGTTATGTTGTGGGATAAAAAAATGCGTTTATTGTCTTCAATTTCTTTGTATCGAAGCATGAGGGTAAAAAGATGTTGTTCTATTTCTTTATTGCCGCCTGAAAGTTCTAGAAATGTGGCGTACCCTGAAAGTGCTTCTTTTATTTTTCCTTCTTTTTCACAAAGTGAAGCACACAAGAGCCAGCCTTTATCAAATTGTGGATGAATTTCTAAGCATTTATGGATATTGTCTAATGCTTGCGTGTGATGATTGAGTTGCGTGTAGATAACTGTTTTTAAAAAATAAAAAACAAAATTGTTTGGTCGATGTGGTGTATTATTAAGAAATGCGTTAATAGTTAACAGTGCATTTTCAGGTTCATGTCTACGAATGTATGTTTGAGCGGCACGGAATGCAATTTCTGAATGTGTTTTAAATGATTGGCTGAGTTTGATGATATGGTTGTCGGCTTTTTTAATGTGGTTTGTTTTTTCAAGTGCTTTAACAAAAATCAGTTGAGTTTCTGGATCATTGCTGAATTTTTTTTCAAGTGAAGGGATAAGTTCAACGATTAATTTGAAATTTTTTATGCTGTTTGTTTCAGCAAGAACATTAAGATATCCTTTGTAAGTATACACAGAAGGGTTTGATGAAAAGAGTTTTGTATACCAGTCTTGTGCATGCGAGATGTTTCCTGAAAAATGATTGTAGTTTGCCCAAAGGTAGCGATGAAATGTTGTTACATTGTCAGCAGAAACATATCCAGTGGTGATACACAAGCTGAGAACGAGTGTGTGGAAGAAAAGAGTTGATTTCATGTGTACTACTCCTGGTAGCACCGAATGCGAAATGCTTTGAGTGCATCACGTAATGCAGGATCAGCAATTTTTGCAAGAGTGCATTCGTCTTCTTTGGTTAATACAATATCTTTCTTTTTTTTTGTGGTTGTTGATTTGAAGTTATTTTTTTTGAATTTTTTTAAACCAACGTGTTTAAAGCGTATCTCTTTGATGTATGGTTGGTCTAGCTTTTCATTGATTGTTTTAATAAGGAGTGGTGAGAGAAGATAAAGCTCCTGCATCCAGCATGAATGGAAAACACCAAGTATGAGTGTATCATCATAAACTTTTTCAATACGTACTTTGCTATGCAGTGGTCCAATGATATCATTCCATCTATATAAAAGATCAGTTTTCCAGTTTTTTTCCGGATTGATGAGAGCTTGTAAAAGTTCTTTTAAGTAAACAGCCATGATATATCCTTGGTGGTTTTGTGATGAAATTAGGATAGCGTTAAAGACAATAAGCGTATAGTTTTTGTCTAAGTTCTTGTTTTTAATGTATTATTAGTGGTAGAAATAAGTTTTTATTAAAAATTTTTTTATCGTAGGGGAAAAGGTATGAGAAAATATTTTATAGTTTGTTTGTTGACTGCACAAGCGGCAATGATGATGGGATCGGAAAGTATGGAGATTAAAAGATCTCGAAACAAAAAAATAAGAAATAATTTACGCGTTATGGCATTAAAAAAAAATCAATCTGTACCTTTTTCGGAACTCGGTGAGATGGCTGGATCAGGTGAATTTGCGATTGATCCACAACAGCCAGAATCGCCATCCGAGATTTTTAGTCGTAGTAATTCTTGGTGTGAACAAAGTTGTTCGCCAGATCTGAGGGAGTGGCGAACATAACAATTATGCATGTATTTGTAAATACAGATTGCGCCAGAATGTTGTGCAGCTTCCCGGCATGGGTGGACGTAGTTGTGCTTGTTGTAATTTGGTGATCAGTGCAAAAATATCAGGGTTGCTGTTTTTTGTTGTTGCATTATCGTGTTGGTATGTTGTGAGCCAGTAATTAATTATTTGGTCTAGGAGCTCCACACTTTCTCGTTCATTGATTGCTGCATTATCAATGAGATGAGAGAACTCATCACTGGTCACCATTTTTGTAGTAAAGCTTTCAAATAACGGATGAGAAATGTGTGGTGTTGATGCAGTTTCTAATACATTAATGACACAGCGTGAACGCACTGTTGGTAATATCTGTTCTATGCGTTCAGCAAGTAAAATAAAATGATATCCGCGCGGAGGCTCTTCCATGGGTTTTAATAATCTGTTGGCACATGCGGGAGACAAAAAATCTGCTTTTTGAATAATAAAGAAAAAAAGTTCATCTGGTTGTAGTTGGAACGCAAGTGTTGCAAATAGATCATCAAGTTGGTCGATGGTATAACTTTTTTCTGGATGGAGCCACATCAATGCATGATGTTGTTTTTCTCTGATTTGCATGCAGCTTGTACAGACACCGCAGCCGTTGTTTTTGCATAATGTATGTTGCAAAAAATATTCTAATTTCTCAATGGCCTGCTCATGACGACCAATCCATAATTGTGCTGGCGGTAATGAGGTTAATTGAGGTAATTTTTTGTGTGTATCCATTGTTCAATTGCATTACAAACGTAGGAGTTAAGGGATTCTTGTGATTGAGTTCCATCGACTATTATAATATCAGCGCGATTTTTGTACAGTTCTTCAAACCCTGCAGCGACATTATGTAAAAAATGTTCACGTTTTTCATACGCGGAGAGTGGGCCGCGATTTTTAGCACGTTCAAGGGCTACTGCAACTGGTATACGAACAAAAATGGTAATATCGGGAACAATATTAGTCATTGTCCAGCTGTTGATAGTGTGGATCATTGCTCGTTCAAGTCCATTGCCATATCCTTGATACGCAAGTGATGAATCCGCCATACGATCAGAAATGATCAATTTTTTTTGTTCAAGTGCTGGGATAATGAGTTCGGCAAAATGTTGCGCACGGTCGGCAGCAAAGAGAAGATATTCCGCGCGTGGTGTCAGTGGAATAACGTGGGTTTGTATGAGTTTGCGCACTTCTTTGCCAAGTGCCGATGCTCCTGGTTCTTTGGTTAGTACTATGTCAAATCCTTGTTGCTCTAGTGCAGCAGATACGTTGTGGGCAAGAGTTGATTTTCCGGAGCCATCAATTCCTTCAATGGCGATTAAAATTCCGTGTTTTAACTGAGGCATGGATTACCTTTTTGCTTAAAGTAGGTTATGATAATAAAAAATTATAACATGATATTTTAGGTTGTGTATGAAAAATGTAACAGTAGAACCGGGATGTATTAGTTGCGGTTCATGTCAGTATTTAGCCCCACAAGTGTTTGAAGTGACAGATACCTCGCATGTGCAATATCCGGTAGATTTTAAAAAATTTGAAACGTGTATCAGAAATGCAGCTGCGCAGTGTCCGGTGCAGGTTATTAAAATAGAAGAAGAATAAATTATGATAATGAAGCAGAGAGAAAAAGAAAAAGAGCTGATTGCATTTAATGAGTTGTATCAAACAGTGTTGTGCGATGGTAAACTTATGTTTGCCGGCAGGTTGTTACAAAGGGCGGTGCATCAGCATGGTGATACGGTAGCACTGATATTTCATGATACGCATATTACCTATAAAAAATTGTATGCATTAGCATCAGCACTCAGTGCTAAAATTGTAAAAAAGTATGGGCTGCAGCCACGTGATAGGGGCATCATCTGCTTTGAAAATTCACCTGAATTTTATATCACTTATTTTGCATTGTGGCAGGCCGGATTGATTGTTGCTCCGGTCAATACTTTTTTAAAAGAAAAAGAGCTTGCTCATATCATAGCAGATGCGCAGCCAGCAATTATTATGACTTCATCAGATCGAATTGAACTTTTTCAGAAGGCTGGAGTTGCATTGCCACCAATTGTCACCGAACGTGACATCGATGATGTTGATGAATCGGCACCGGTAAATTATAGCATTGTAGATTTGGAGCCAGAAGAGTTAGCGGCGTTGTTGTATACCTCAGGAACAACAGGTTTGCCCAAAGGGGTGATGTTGAGTTCAAAAAATATTATGACAAATGTGTTACAAATTGCTTCCTTGCTTGGCAAGCCGGCAGACGAACGTATTTTAGGTGTGTTACCGTTGTTTCATAGCTTTGCACAAAATACGTGTGTATGGGCGAGTATTTTTTATGGCATTACTATTATTTTAGTTCCTAAAATTGATCGTCGTTATATTCTTGAGGCTTTGCATCATAAGCCGACAGTCTTTTTGGGTGTTCCTGCTTTGTATGGTCTGCTCTGTTTAATGAAAAATGCACCGCTTGACGCAGTGCGTATTTTTGTTTCTGGTGGTGATGCCTTACCTGACAAAATTCGTGCAGCATTTGGGTTGATTTATCGCAGAAAATTAGTAAATGGTTATGGTCTTACTGAAACAACTCCCGTGATTTCAGCAAATTTGGATGATGAAACGGTTCCTGCAAGTAATGTGGGAAGACCATTGATTGGTATCGAGTGTGTAGCGCGTGATGAGCATGGTGTTGATTTAGCTTGCGGAAAAATAGGGGTGTTGTGGGTAAAGGGTGATAACGTTATGCTCGGTTATTATCGTGCACCAGAGGCTACGAGTCAGATATTAAAAGGTGGTTGGTTGAATACGGGTGATCTCGGTTATATTGATTCACATGGCAGAATTGTTATTACCGGACGTGAAAAAGATCTTATCATTCACAAAGGATTTAATATTTATCCGCAAGAAATTGAGAACGTTATATTGTCATATCCTAATGCTATTCGGGCTGGTGTTGTAGGAAGAGTTGATGAAGATGGTGAGGTTCCAGTAGCTTTTGTTCAGCTACGTTCTCATGAAGATGATTGTGAACGACATTTGAAAGCATTGTGCACTCAGCATTTAGCGCTTTACAAGGTCCCACGACAATTTTTTTGTAATACAAAAGAGCTACCGTCAACTGCAACGGGTAAAGTTGATAAAAAGGTTTTGCGTGCTCAGCTTACTGAAAAAAATTAAGTTATTTTTTACTTTAGTAGGTCAACTTAATCTTTTTTGTTGTTTTTTTCACGTGATTGTTCCAATCCCGTTCGTCCTGATGCTTCGATAAACTCAGCAGTAAACGTTGCGCTTAGTCCCACGTGATTATTCTAACCCCGTTCGTCCTGAGCTTGTCGAAGGATACGAACTCATATCCACATCAAAAGAAAAATGTTCGTATGGTTCGACAAGCTCACCACGAACGGAGAAAAGAATCCTCATCACGTGATTGTTTCAATCCCGTTCGTCCTGATGCTTCGTCAAGCTCAGCAGTAAACGCCCGCCTGCCCGTCGAAGCTTCAGCGAAGTCGGGTCGAAGGATACGAACTCATCTAAAAAAAAGATTAACACATGAAACCATTTTTTATGTACATGTTGAAATGTAATGATGGCTCATATTATATCGGCCATACGGACGATATTGATAAGCGAATTGCTGAACATACACAAGGCAAGATAAATGGATATACAAAAAAAAGGCTTCCTGTAAAGATTGTATATGTTCAAAATTTTATGACGCGGGATGAAGCAATTAATGCAGAGCGTCAAATTAAAGGATGGTCAAGGAAGAAAAAAGAGGCCTTGCTCAGAGATGATTGGGAAAAGATAAAAGAGTTGTCTAATAACTAAGATATAACAAATTAAAAGTTACGGACATGAATGTCCTTATTTACGTTGAATATAATGAATATAAATGAGTTCGTATCCTTCGACCCGACTTCGCTGAAGCTTCGACGGGCAGGCGGGCGTTTACTCCTGAGCTTGCCGAAGGACAGGACGAACGGGATTGGAATTCTTTTCTCCGTTCGTGGTGAGCTTTATATTATTCCCGTTCGTGGTGAGCTTGTCGAACCATACGAACATTTTTTTTAATACTGCTGAGTTTACCGAAGCATTAGGACGAACGGGATTGGAAGAATCCGTGCAGGACTGAGCGCAGCGTTTATTGTTGAGTTCATCTCCCGTTCGTCCTGTCCTTCGGCAAGCTCAGGAGTAAACGCCCGCCTGCCCGTCGAAGCTTCAGCGAAGTCGGGTCGAAGGATACGAACTCATTTAAAAAAAAAGATTAACACATGAAACCATTATTAACATTGCAAAGCAGAAGATGCATAGGAAGCAATATCTTCGCTCCGTTCATGTAAATAATGTTGTTGATTTTGGGCAATATACACTTCTCCATCAAGAATATTTTTTTGTTGGAGATTTTTGCAAAGAGCTTAAATGAGTTCGTATCCTTCGACAAGCTCAGGACGAACGGAGAGAGAACTGAGCGCAGCGTTTACTGCTGAGTTTATCGAAGCATCAGGACGAACGGGATGAGAATTTTTTTCTCCGTTCGTGGTGAGCTCGTCGAACCATACGAACATTTTTTTTTAATAAGTTCGTTTCCTTCGACCCGACTTCGCTGAAGCTTCGACGGGCAGGCGGGCGTTTACTCCTGAGCTTGCCGAAGGACAGGACGAACGGGATTGGAACACAATGAATGTTAAGTTATTTTCTACCAATTAGCTGTTTTATGTCATTCATGGTGACGCGTGCGATAAATAAGATAAAGAGTGCTAAAAGTGCTGTTGATACAATCCACAGTGCTGTAGCAGGGATTGTTTTTCCCGTCAAGGTTTCTATGGTAACGATGAATGCTTGTCCACCATCAAAAAAAGGTAATGGTAAAATGTTAAAAAGTCCCATATTCAAGCTTAGTATTGCCAAAATAAACCAGTAAAGTTGAGGATTTATCGCAAGGCTTTTGCCTATCATGCTGATGATGCCGATAGGACCCATGATCATGCTTTGTTGATTGTTGCTGTCGTTACTTGTATTGCTCTTCATAAGTTTTGATACCGTATAACTCATTTCTTGGAGTGTGGTAACACATTGTGTATGTCCTTTTTTGAGCGACGTTGCTAATGATGGTCGCTTTATTGTTTTTTTTT
>Ga0070733_10002313_pt1 | contig 13678 bp, 13 predicted proteins | sample Coa_R1_9_FD_66450 | JGI IMG/M metagenome (GOLD analysis project Ga0070733, IMG submission 66450) | Surface soil microbial communities from Centralia Pennsylvania, which are recovering from an underground coalmine fire - Coalmine... | ecosystem: Environmental > Terrestrial > Soil > Unclassified ... | reverse complement strand
GGAGCGTCGCGGTTCTCAAAGGAGACCGCCGCCGAGATCGGCTGCGCAAGACTGTCGCCTCCTTCTCCAAACCGCTCCTGCTCACGCTTGGCGGCATTCTCGACTTCCACGTCTTCGAGGCCGGGCAGCGTCGGCTGCGTGCGCTCCCCCGTCGAAAGGATCCCCAGCTCCATTCGTTCGTCGTATGGGAGGTAGTCGAGCGCGAGCCGCCGGAAGATGAAGTCGACCAGGCTGGAAGCGATCCGCAAGTCCGGATCGTCAGTGATCCCTGCCGGTTCGAAACGCATGTTCGTGTACTTGCGCACGAACGTCGCTAGCGGAACACCGTGCTGGAGTCCGAGGCTCACCGCGATCGCGAACGCGTCCATGACCCCAGAAAGCGTCGAACCCTGCTTAGACACCTTCAAGAAGACCTCGCCCGGGCGACCGTCTTCGTATTCGCCGACCGTCACGTACCCGTCGCAGTCCGCCACACGGAACGAAAACGTGTACGAACGACGCCTTCTTGGAAGGCGAGTCCTCGTCGTAGCGGGCGGCGCGGTCACATGGCCGGCGAGGGCGTCTTCGAGCTCAGCGATACGTTCGTGGAGCTCGTGGACGTTTGCCCCCTCGCGGTCGACCGGTACTGACGCCTTCTTCGTTGTCGAAAGTGGCTGCGCGACCTTGCAGTTGTCCCGGTAGATGGCGACGGCCTTCAGGCCCAGGCGCCACGCGTCGATATGCAATTGCTCGACCTCTTCGACGGTGACGTTCTCGGGCATGTTGACTGTCTTTGAGATTGCTCCTGAGATGAACGGCTGCGCTGCGCCCATCATCGCCACGTGACCGTGGTAGTCGATGACGTTGTCGCCCATCGAACAGGCGAAGATCGGCAGGTGCTCGGCGCGAACGTGCGGTGCGCCGAGGATCGACTTGTGCTCGTCGATGTACGACACGACATCTGCGATCTCGCTCTCTGAGTACTTGAGGTTTCTGAGCGCTCGCGGCACGGTCTGGTTGACGATCGACATCGTCCCGCCGCCGACAAGCTTCTTCGTCTTCACGAGACTCAGATCCGGCTCGATCCCTGTCGTGTCGCAGTCCATCAGGAACGAGATCGTTCCGGTCGGCGCGAGCACGGTCGCTTGGGAATTGCGCACGCCGTAGGTGTCGGCCAAGCCGACCGCCTCGTCCCAGGACTGGCGCGCAGCCGACAGCAGGTCCGGCGAGACGAGCAAGCCCTCGATCTTGTCGACTTCCTCCCTATGCATGCGGAGGACGTTGCGCATCGGCTCGGCGTTCTCGTGGAAACCGGCAAAGGGTCCCATCCGTGCCGACATGCGGGCCGAAGTGGCGTAGGCATGTCCGGTCATAAGAGCAGTCACGGTCGCTGAAACAGCACGGGCGCCATCCGAGTCGTAAGGAAGGCCGAGTGCCATCAGCATCGCTCCCAAGTTGGCGTAGCCGAGACCGAGCTCGCGGAACCGGCGTGTCGTCTCGCCGATCTTCTCCGTCGGATAGTCGGAGTTTCCGACCAGGATCTCTTGAGCCGTGAAGACGACTTCCACGGCCTGCTTGAATCCGGCGACGTCGAAGACACCGTCGTCGCTTAGGAACTTCAGCAAGTTGATGCTGGCAAGATTGCAGGCACTGTTATCGAGATGGACGTATTCGCTGCAGTTGCGAACGACGACGCCATCGACGATGTAGGAATGGTTACGCGGCTCACTCAGGTTGTAGGTCAGCTCCTGTCCGTCGTCGGTTCGCTCGACGAGTCGGGCGGTGCGTCGCACGTCGTAGAAGCCGACCGGGTTCTCGGTGACGAGATCCGTAAGCAGGGCTTGTTTGCGCGAGAGTGAAAAGCCGATGTGTCGGGCAAAGCCGACGATCGACCCTGACGCGATCCGCAGGTCGTAGGACACGGCCCGCCCGTACGACACCGTCTCGCCTTTTCGGTTCGTATACGGGAGGTGACCCGACTCAGTCCCATCGTGCACTTTGTAGACGCGGCTTGAGATCCCGAACGTCGTCAAAAGCCTCTGCACCCCAGAAAGAAGCTCGCGCGACGTGGACCCAAGACCAACATAGGCGCCTTTGGCCCGGTTCGGCACCACACAACCGTCGGCGTCGAACAGACCTTGTAAGAACGAGGCGACCATCGGCGCGGGTGCCTGCTCGATTGCCCATGGGATGACTTTTTGCGGTCCCTTCGCCGACTTAACTCCGAGGGACTCGAGGAAGCGCTTGAATCGACGGCGACCGAGGCGGAGCTGAACGGTGCCGTTTTCCTGCTCAGAAATCTTGATCGCACGATCACCGTTCACCCACTCGATGAGCTTTTGATGACGAGGGAGGATCTCGACGCGATCCTCGGTGCTTCCGTAGATCGTCGACGTGGTGCTGCCCGACGTCGAGCCGTCACCGATAAGCCATCCGAGATAGTGCGCGAACTCGTCGGACCACACCTCTGGGAAGTTCAGCACTTCCTTGTTATCGCCTCTTTCTGCGTAGACGAGCGGATCTGTCGGGATTGGAAGCGTGAGATCGGCATTGACCGCCGGCGCCTCGACGTCGAGCAACTGCACCTCGTCATCACCGAGGAGGTCCTCCGCTTCGACAAAGCCTCGGTTGACAGTGAAAATCCTGTGCCCGGGCGTGCAACGAAGTTCCAAGCCGTTATCAAACCGGAGTCGGACGATCTCGTTGATGCCGGTGATCATGAACGCTTCTGGCGCACTCAAGACGACCTTGTTCTCGGGGGCGTCAGAGTTCGTCGCGTCGTGGGTGTAGACGCCAAAGGCCTCACCGTCTTGGACGCGGCGGAGGAGCTCGTCAAATCGGATAAGTCCCTTGTCAGTGTGCACATGCGCACCACCTGGGAAGCAGGGGTTGCTCCCGTTGATCCGGCCCGTGTTCGGAGCGGTGTGCCAGCGGTTGATGGTCGAATCGAACTGCAAACCGGGATCGGCACATTCCCACGCCGCCTCGGCGATTTCGCGGAAGAGCGCTCGTGCAGGCACGGATTCCAATGTCTCGCCGCTCGTCCGTGCGGTGAGGTCCCAGTTTTGGTCCTCGAGCACCGCCTGCATGAACTCGTCGCTCACGCGAACCGAATTGTTCGCGTTCTGGTACTGGGTCGAGTGGCTGTCCTTGCCGTCGAGGTCCATGTCGAACCCGGCCGCTTCAAGGGCGCGTGCCTTGCGCTCCTCGCGTGCCTTGCACCAGATGAACTCTCGAATGTCGGGGTGATCGGCGTCGAGGATCACCATCTTCGCCGCCCGACGGGTCTTTCCCCCCGACTTGATCGTTCCCGCCGAGGCGTCCGCTCCACGCATGAAGCTCACCGGGCCCGAAGCCGTGCCGCCCCCGGTGAGGAGCTCCTTCGAGCTCCGGATACGGGACAGATTGACTCCTGCTCCCGATCCACCTTTGAAGATCGTTCCCTCCTCGACATACCAATTGAGGATCGACGACATCGAGTCGTCGACAGCGAGAATGAAACATGCCGATGACTGTTGCTTTACTCCGGGCACGCCGATGTTGAACCAGACCGGCGAGTTGAACGCTGCCTTTTGCTCGACGATGAGGTGCTTCAGCTCGTCACGGAACGCTTCCGTCTCGCGTGCGTCAGCGAAATATCCGTCGCGCTCTCCCCAATCAGCGATCGTGTTGGCGACACGATCGATGACTTGGCGAAGCGACGCCTCCCGCTCTGGCGTTCCGAGCGTCCCGCGAAAGTACTTCTGGGCAAGGATGTTGGTCGCGTTCATCGACCAAGTCTTTGGAACCTCGACGCCACGCTGTTCGAAGGCCACCTCACCTGTTCGATAATCGGATATCACCGAGTTGCGGCGCTCCCACTCGACTGCGTCGTAGGGGTGGCGCCCCTCAGATGTGAAGTGACGCCTGATGCCGATGTCGACCCTCTCGTCGGCTACCGCCATCTCGAAAACCCCCTCCGAATCGGTTCCTCGTGCATGAGCGCACGACGGAAAGACTTCCTCACAACGGATGCCCAGACCAGGAACTACCACAACATGTAGCGGCAGCTCTTCATGTGACCACTAGATAAGGATACAATTACAGCACCGTAGTTACGGCGATGTCAACGACCTCGAACAGGGTCTTTCGTCGTCACGTGCGTCGAGGATGGCACGCGGTTGTCTCGGTCGCCGATCGCCGCTCCTACCAGCCAAGATCGACCTCGGCCGAGCGCGCCGCCGACGTGACGGCCGACACCGCGGTCGAAAACGACGAGACGACGAGCCAGGTTGCCCCGGATTCGGCGACGGCGCGAACAAGCTCGGTCGCCGAGGACTCCCGAGGTGGGAGCGGTCCCGCCCAGGAGACAGGGCAAAAAGGGGCGCTCGCCGCTACGGCTTCGGGCGGCCTGTCGAACAGATTCAATGTTGAGCCCGTTTCTCTTGCGATGGCGTTCGTCGCGGGCGCTCCACCACCGATCCACACCTCGATGCCGTCGCCTCGAAGCGTCGCCGCCACCTGGCGGAGCGCATTTCTTCGCTCTTCGGCGCGTGCGAATGCGATCCCGTAGGACCGGTTCTCGTTAGCGCTCAAATGGTCTCCCGTCCCGATCCCGGCGATCATTCGGCCCCCGCTCACTGCCGACAAGGTGCGGAACTCTCCGATGAGAACCGTGTCCGGAACGAGTCCGATCCGGGCGACGAGCGTCCCCAAGATGAGCTCGCTCGTTTCGTTGGCGACGCAGCCGAGCAGCACGAACGGCTCGATCGCAGGCTGGCCAGGAAACCCCATCGGCCAGAGGTGGTGATAGGCGAACACGCCGTGGATTCCTTCTCCTTCGGCCTCCCGCGCTCGCTCGATCGAGGGCTTCGCCAAAGGCGCGAACGACGGAAGGATGATGCCGAGGCGCACCGTTCGAGCGCGGTTCTCTAGTTCCCGCTCTCGACCCGCGTCTTTAGATCTCTGACGGCGGCATGAAGTATGTGAGCTTCCACGCGACGCTTGACGAACCCCGGGATAGGTACGCGGAGCTCGACCGAGAGCTCGTAGCTCACCTCCGTAGTCCCATCGTTAGCCGCGTGAAATTCGTACTTGCCATCGAGTCGACTCGTCAGGTCGCCGTCCTTTTGGCGCCATGAGACGACGAACGGAGCGTTCGAGTAGTCGTAGGAGAGCACATAGTTCGTGCTCCGCCCGAATGCCCCGGCGCGAAAGCTCACGACGGAGCCTCGGCCGTCCGGGTCACGCTCGAGGACGCGAACCTCTTTCACGTCGGCGACCCACTCCGGGTACCGCTCGAAGTCGGTGACGATGGCAAAACACCGTTCGGGTGTCCCGGCAATAGTCATCCGCTGGGCGGTGCGTTCCACCCTCGTCTCCTTTCGAGCCGATCAGCCCGTAGAACCAGCCTTCCACGGCAACCAGGTCTTGTGTAGCCACAAGCGCCTCAACCTGGCGAATCAGCCCTCCGCGGCGAGAAGCGCTCTATCCAAGCGCGCGGCGAGATCGTCGTAGTTGAACTCGTTGATAGCGCGCTCGCGCGCCGCAATTCCCATTCTTTCTCGTAGTTCCTCGTCGTCGAGCAGCTTGGCAAGAGCCGCCGTCGCCACAACCACATCAGCGGGCCGGTCGACGACGAATCCGGTCACGCCGTTGACAACTGCCTCTGATGACCCGCCGCTTCGCCCGGCAACTTGTGGGATACCGGCTGCCGCTGCTTCCAAAAAGACGATCCCGAAGCCCTCCTGTTCGAGGCCGCCCCATCGCGTCCGACACAGCATCGCTTGCACGTCAGCCGACCCGATGAGGTGTGGCAGGTCCTCTTCGTTCACACGACCGAGCAAGTGAACAGGAGCGCCGAGCCGCTTCGCGAGTGACGCCAGGCGTCGGGCGTCGCGCCCTGTGCCCCCGATCGCGACCGTGAGATCAGGACGGTCCTTTACCAATCGTTCCGACGCCTCGATGAGGACGTCCATCCCCTTTCTCGGTACAAGACGACTGACGCTCACGATCAGGCGGCCGTGCTCAGGGAGCGCGAATCGTCGCTTCGTCGCCGTGATGTCGTCTTTCGAAAGCGGATGGAAGCGGTTCGCATCGACGCCGGGCGGAAGGATGAGAACGTCGCGAAGAGCGTCACCGCTGAGCCGACGCGCCTCTTTTGCCGGGTACCCTCCGGCCGCGATGACGAGGTCGGCATTGTCGAGGACCTGCCGCATGAGCGATGACGAAACCGGTAAGCGGGCAGCGACCGCGAGCTCGGCTCCGTGGACAATCACGCCGTAAGGGAGCCCGAGTTTCCGACCGAGGAGGCCAAGTGGAAGCGCCGGGTCGATGACGACCAGCGAAGCGCCGACGCGGTGCGCAGCCTCCTTGATGCGTGCGGTCAACTTGTTGGTCGGCAGCAAGACTGACGAGTTCACACGTTCTATGCGATGTGGAGATCTCGCGTCGAAGTCGACCGCTCCTGGCTGGGATGTCGTGAGCACGCTCGTTCGTTCGGGCGGCAGCCGACGCCAAAGCTCCCACAGGTAGCTTTGTATGCCACCAATCTTTGGCGGATAGTCGTTCGTGACGAGAAGGTTCGTCACGCGGCGTTGTGCGGCTTTGGCTCGAGACGTGAACCCCGTTCAGCCAGCCCGTTCCTCGTGTCGAAGGCGCGGAATGAGCCCGACCCCGGCGAGCATGCGGATCGCCCGCTCTTCATCGGCGTCGATGATGATCGCATCATCAGGCTCGCGGCCGAGCACGAAGGTGACGACGCAATCGTCGCAATCAGAGGACGCTTGGTGGATACAAGTTGCGCAAGAGATCGTGAACGGCGTATCTGCCACCATGCCTCCCTTGTCTCGTCCGAGTTCCTGATACAGATGATGACGGGTGGGTGTATCAGTCGTCGGAGGCACCGTCTGGATCTTGCGCCACACCGCTTTCGAAGGCACCAATTTGCTCGATCGCCGTCGACGAGCCGCACCATCGACAGGTCACGGATTCGACCTGCTCGTCGAGGACCTCTTCTTCGTCGATCGAACGCTCGCCGCCGAGGCTGAAGTGCCAAAACGCTTTCGTCCTGCGCGACGACACGACGTCGAACCGGGTGCGGTTGCCACACGACGCGCACCGAAACGGGCTTGACATGAGGTGAAGCTACCGCGCGGTCGATCACTCGATAATCGGGCGGCGGCGGCTGCAGGGTCATGGGCTGTCGAGAGTTGGTCGGAGATCAGAAGAGATGAACGTTCGCAGCTGACGCGCCAGGGCTCGCAGCGCACGCCCCCGGTGCGAGATTGCGTGCTTTTGTTGCGAGTCCATCTCGGCGAGCGTTCGACCTCCAGCGTCGTCGGGAACAAAGACGGGGTCGTAGCCGAATCCCCCACTGCCGCGCGGGCGCCGTGCAATGGTCCCTTCGAGCATTCCCGCGGCGACAAGCTCGGTTCCATCTGGCATGGCCGCTAGCGCGATGGTGTGAAATCGGGCCCGACGATCGGTCGAGTCAGCCAACTGAGCCAACAAGAGCGCGATGTTGTCGTCAGCTCTGCCTGCTGGACCGGCGAAGCGCGCCGTGTGCACCCCGGGCCTTCCGCCGAGCGCCAACACCTCGAGTCCGGTGTCGTCCGCGATCGCTCCGAAACCTGTCGCGTCCTTGATCGCGGCGGCTTTCAGCCGCGCATTCTCTTCGAGCGTCTCACCGGTCTCTTCGACTTCCGGAAGCTTCAATGGTCGATCCCGCAGTTCGACGAGGAAAGCGAGCTCTGAAGAAAGGATCTCCTTCATCTCTCTTGCTTTGTCTTTGTTCGCCGAGGCGAGGATCAAAACGAGGCGCCCGCTGGGTTCGCTCACCCCGGAGCGTTTCGGGCAAGAGGTAAAGCCAGCGCGCCCGCTTGCGCATCGGAGAGAACCTTGAGACCGGCTGAAGCGAGATCGATCAACTCGTCGAGTTCTCCTCTCGTGAAGGGGTCGCGTTCGGCCGTCCCTTGCACTTCGACGAACTTGCCGCTCCCGGTGAGGACCACATTCATGTCGACGCCAGCTCTCGAATCCTCTTCGTAGTCGAGGTCCAACAGCGGCACGCCGTCGACAATTCCAACCGAGACCGCGGCGACCGAATCGATGATTGGCAACCGCGGAAGCTGGCCTTGCTGGACAAGTTGTTCGCAGGCATCACAGAGGGCGACATAGGCACCGGTCACCGCCGCGGTCCTCGTTCCGCCATCGGCTTGCAGGACATCGCAATCGAGGATCACCTGGCGCTCCCCGAGCGCCTCGAGGTCGCAGATCGCCCGCAGCGATCGCCCGATGAGGCGCTGAATCTCTTGCGTACGGCCCGACTGACGACCTTTGGTCGCTTCTCGCACGACCCGCTCGGACGACGATCCTGGCAGCAGCGAATACTCCGCCGTCACCCAACCGCGGCCGCGCCCTTGCATCCAGCGTGGGACCTCTTTGTCGAGCGAGGCGGTACAAAGGACCTTTGTTCTCCCCATTGTCATCAGTACCGACCCGGCCGCGAACTCCGTGAACCCGCGAACGATCTCGAAGGGCCTTAACGAGGCGGGCGCCCGCCCGTCACGGCGAACGATCCCAGCAGGGCTACCAGTCGGAGTCACGACGGTTCGATCGGAGTTTCACCGGTGACTGGCGCTGACGAGGCCAACCAGCCGCCTTCCAGTTCAGCCGGCTCGGCGGTAACGAGCTCTGGTCCGAGGAAGCGTCGTCCCATCTCGACGAACCAATCGATGTCGCCCGAGGACAAGAAGCGGTGCTCTCCTTTCGACGGCACCCGGCTTCGCAAACCGGTCGAATCGAGGATCGACCGCACGTCGAACGCTGTCTCGTCTGCTGAGGAAACGAGGACGACATCGCGGCCCATTACGTCAGAGATCGTGCGGGCGAGGAACGGGTAGTGCGTGCAACCGAGCAGAAGGGTGTCGACATCCGCGACCAAAAGCGGGGCGAGGCGATCCTCGACCAGGGCGCGCACACGCGATCCGGTCGTCTCACCTCGTTCCACGAATTCGACGAATCCGGGACAGGGAACCGTCCTCACCGTCGCTGATGTGCGAAGTGTCGACGCGGCCTGCTCATACGATCGAGAAGCGATCGTTGCCTCAGTCCCGATAATTCCGATCCGACCGTTGCGCGTCGCCGCCGCGGCCGCGCGCAGACCCGGATTGATCACCCCGACGACAGGGACGTCGAAGCGGTAGCGAAGGTCGTCGAGCGCGACCGACGCCGCCGAGTTGCAAGCGATCACGATCATCTTCACGTTGGCGTTCTTCACCAAGAACTCAGCTATCTGCTCGCTGAAGAGGCGGATCTCATTGGAGCACCGAGAGCCGTACGGATAGCGCGCCGAGTCACCGAGGTAGACAATCGCCTCTTCGGGTAGCAGGTCGATCAGCGCCCTCGCGACGGTGAGGCCGCCGAAACCGCTGTCGAATACGCCGATCGGTCGATCGTCCATCGCTCGCCAAGGCTAGGCGAGCCCTCTCGTCGCCTCGCGGAGCACTAGGAACTCAGAAGTAGATCGTGCGCTCCGCTCGCTCGACCGCCTCGTCGAGGCTCCCACTCCACGCTCCGGAGGAGAGGTACTTCCAGCCACCGTCAGGCGACAACACGACGATCACGCCCGATTCGATCTGGATCGCGCAACGGGCCGCTCCGGCGAGCGCCGCGCCGGTTGACAAACCGGCGAACACCCCGATCTCAGCGAGCCGACGTGTCCAGAGCACCGAATCGCGCGGACCGATCACCGTCTTTCGGTCGAGGAGCTTTTCTCCTCCGAGGTCGGTGAAGATCGGCGGGATGAACCCGTCGTCGAGGTTGCGAAGCCCGTCGACGTTCTCCCCGGCCGGCGGTTCGACGGCCCAGATCTCGACCTCGGGATTCTGTTCCTTTAGGAATCGACCGACGCCGAGCAGCGTTCCGCTCGTTCCCAACCCCGCCACGAAGTGGGTCACGTCCGGCACGTCGCGATAGATCTCAGGTCCGGTCGTCTCATAGTGCGCTCGCGGGTTTGCCGGGTTCCCGTACTGATAGAGAAGCAACCAATCGGGATGATCGTCGGCGAGAACGCGCGCCAAACGCACCGCCCCGTTCGAACCTTGCGATCCGGGCGACTCGATCACTTCGGCGCCGAACACCTCGAGGAGCTGACGCCGCTCGACCGACACGTTGTCGGGCAGCACGACCTTTAATGAGTAGCCCTTCAGTCGACTGACAAGGGCGAGGCCGATCCCGGTATTCCCCGAAGTCGGCTCGATCAGCGTTGCACCCGGACTGAGGAGGCCGTGCTGCTCAGCGTCCTCGACCAGATAGCGGGCGATGCGGTCCTTCACGGAGCCGCCCGGATTGGCCCCTTCGAGCTTGACGACGATGCGGACTCTGGCATTCGGGCTGAGCGGTGAGACGTCGACCATCGGCGTGTTTCCGATGAGATCAAGCACCCCTCGAGAAACGGCCATTAGCGCCGCCGGGAGGCGTTAGCTAGCACCACCGGCCACGGCGGGCAGTATCGAAACGATGTCGTCCGGCCCCACCTTGGTGTCGAGGCGGTCGAGGTAGCGGACGTCGTCGTCGTTCAGATAGACGTTGACGAAACGGTGGAGGCCGCCTTCAGAGCCGAGCACCTGGGACTCGAGCGCAGGGTATTCGGCGACGATCGACTCGAGAACCTCGCCGACCGTTGCCCCCTGGGCCTTGACGCGGGACTGCCCATCGGCCGATGGGCGGAGCAACGTGGGCAACCGAACTTCGACGGGCACCGAACCTCCCCAATCTCACGGTGAATTGCTGACCAATTTGGTCATATTCTACCGAGCTGGGCTTCCGGCCGGTCCGCCGGAACCGGCGGTCTTCAGGTCGTTTCGAGGAGCTCCTCGGTGATCCGTCCGTTGGCGATCTCGTACGACCTCACCGCTGGCACCTCACCTCGCAGCGAAACGACGACGTAGTGCCAGCTCGGATCCGGAGCTTCGTCGACGTCGGTCGGCGACGGGTATGGGTCGGTGTGCGTGTGGGAGTGGAAGACGCCGACGATCTCGCGGCCCTCGCTCTCGGCTTGTCGATCCGCTCGGAGGTGATCTGACGGGTCGACGACGTAGCGACGCGCTGAACGCGCAGCGTTTCGGGCGGGAAACCAGCGATCGATCAATGCCGAACCGCCGCTTGCGGCAAGAAGACCGCAACCCTCCTCTGGGGCGGCTCGAAGGCAGTGGGCGGTGATTTCTAAAACGACGTCCGCCGCGATCTTGACAGTCGACGCGATCGATTCGGCGCGATCACCTTCTGAGGACATGGCGCCCGGAGGCTACCGTCTCCCGCTATGCCGCCTAAGGCTCAGCGGGCGCCGGTGCCGAAGCCGGGCAACCGTTCAACGAGGAATTCGCCTGGGTCAGAGGGCAGGCGTGTCGCGCAGAACCGCCGAGCGCGCCACGAGTACGACATTCTCGAGACGTTTGAGGCCGGGCTCGAGCTGAAGGGTGGCGAGGTGAAATCACTCCGTGCAGGGCAGGTCAGCCTGCAGGATTCCTATGCGCGAGTAGAAGACGGCGAGGCATGGTTGATCGGCGCCCGGATCGCGCCCTACGAGTACTCAAGTGGTTTCGGCGCCGTCGAGGCCGATCGCACGCGCAAGCTCTTATTGCATCGGCGTGAGATCGACGAACTGCAAGGGAAGGTGGCGCAGCAATCGCTCACCCTCGTCCCGCTAGCGATCTATTTTTCCCACGGCCGGGCGAAAGTCGAGATAGCGCTGGCCCGCGGCCGCCGCCTCTACGACAAGCGCCGAGCATTAGCCGATCGCGACGCGGCGAGAGAAGCGGAACGAGCGATGAAGGGATCGTTCGACAACTAGGCATCCTGAAACGAGCAGCTTCCCAAACGAGCGCCGGCGGCGAGCGCTCCGCACGCTCGCCGCCAGGCTCGGCGACCGACGCGCTTGGAGTGGACCTCGGGGGGCGAGAGCTCCATCCAGCGCGTCGGCGCGTTCTATATCCGATGTACCCGCTTTCTCGAGACCTAAGCGTCGGATTCTTGACAGAGAAGGAACTGGACGCGGACCCGTTTCGCATTGTCCGGACGCTGCCGGTGGCCGTAGGAATAGGGCAAACACAGTTCGTGGAACCGCCTCGACAGCTCTTCGGACTCCTCAGCAGTCATGTCGAGGAACCACTCGCAGCGCTCGAACGGTTCGTCTGCACCGGCTTCGACCGTGGACGACTGTGGGTTCGGCGCTTGAGCCTTCGCTCGATATTCTCCTGTCCGCGTCGGCTCGGGGGACAGTGACCATTTCTCACCATTGACCGTTCCGTTCGGTGACGGCAAGGCGGCGGATCGCTCGACTGCCTGCCAATAGCGCTCCCTACCCCGTCCCCGGCGATCGTCTTCGACAACGAATCCGTATGCCGCGAGCTGACGAAGGTGATAGCTCGTCGCACCGCTCGACTCGCCTGTTCTCGCCGCTAGTTGCGACGCCGTTGCCGGGCCCCGCTCGATTAACTCGGCTCGGAGCCGCATTCGCAGCGGGTGCGCCAGTCCGCGCAGACGCCGGGGATCTCCCAGCCGATCGGACGGCGAGGCGTTCGGGGCGTGGTTTTCCCGTGTCTCGGTTCGAGTAAAGGTCAACGTGAATCAGAGATACCCGACTAACTGTTACGAATATCGAGAGCTTTGTTAGGGATTCTTTGCAATCATCCGTGCGCAGAGGTGCGGACCAGCGGCTTCGTGTTCAGGTTCTTACCAGCCGAAGCGCTGCGCCCATGGCAGTACGATCGACCAGTCGGGGCGATGGCTGCCGTCAGCTGTTCGCCGAGCCGTCCACAAGGGGGTGACAGGCTTCGACTTCGGTTGTCGAGGTGGGAGAAGCGAGCCGTGGTCTCCGGAACCACGTTAAAGAGCCGGAACAATAAACAAACGACGAGCCTCAGCTCGCCTTCGCTGCCTAAATAGCAGCGACGTCCGTCCAGCCCCAGTCCCGCGGACTGGTAGCGGGCGTCATCTTGCGGGACTGACCTGAGCTGCGCTGTCAGCTCGTGACTCAGGGAAACTTCAGCTGACTAGAGTCCTGCGCCGCTGCCGATGGAGAGGCGGGACCCGAGAGAATTCCATCGGCTGCGCTCGGAGAAGACCCACCAAGAGCCCGAAGGACGCGGGTTCGATTCCCGCCACCTCCACACGGAGATGTTCGTAAAACTCCGCCGTAAGTGTTCGCGAAACCCTCCGAAAGGACCCGAAGCGCCGGTTTTCCGCGTGTTATCAGGTTCGCGTGATGGCGATCGCACACCAGTTGGGCAAGAAATTCGCGGGTAGCCGGCTCGGGGCTTGAATCTGGGCGCGACAATGCCGGCCCCGAAGGGCCGGCATTGTCGGATTACCCCTTTAGATCAGCCCGGTGGACCGGTCGCACGAACCTCGGCCTCGGAGGAGACCCGTTCGCGGCGAGGCCAGGTGCCTGGGCGGCGTTTTCGTCGATGCGGCCGTCGTCGTGCGTCTTGCTCCTTTTTGGCAAGGAAGCTGCGCACACGGTCGACGTTGTAGGCGGCAATCGTGAAGCTGAAGAGAAAGGTGATCTTCGGCAGCCCGAAGACTCGGACGAAACCCCGCGAGATGTCAGTGAAGCCGCCCTTTAGGGCGGCGTTGGCAGATTCGACGACTTGGCGACGATCCATCGAGATTCGCCAGGCCGTCGTGCCAAACGGAATCCGTTGTGCACACGGAAGCT